>Ga0316608_1000070_pt1 | contig 55902 bp, 41 predicted proteins | sample MIS2016152B_MG_FD_207673 | JGI IMG/M metagenome (GOLD analysis project Ga0316608, IMG submission 207673) | Microbial mat bacterial communities from Middle Island sinkhole, Lake Huron, Michigan, United States - MIS.2016.152B | ecosystem: Environmental > Aquatic > Freshwater > Lake > Sediment... | reverse complement strand
TAATCCCAATCCCACCAAGCAACTCTTTCATTTTCAAATGCAAGTTTTAAAATTTCATTTTGTTCTAATATTTGCTTTTCATATATTTTTTGTTCCGTAATATCAGTAATTACGGATAATATTGCAATTTTTTCGTTATTGTGAAATAAAAATTCGGCTCGTGAAAGAACAATTCTTTTTGTTCCGTCTTTTCTTTGAATTTCACTTTCAAATTTCGGTGGCATTACATCGCTTTTAAATACTTCCTGATAGTGTTGATTTGCAGTTTCTCTTATTTCTTTTGGAAAGATAATTGCAAAGTTTTGTCCAATAATTTCACTTTCAGAATAACCATAGATATTGTAATATTGATTATTCGCTTTTATTACCATTCCGTCTTTATCTGAAAGCACCATTCCGTCAATTGATGAATTCCAAACTTTTTCTAACAATTCTATATTTGAAAGTTTATCTATCATTGTTTCATTATTGTCATTGTTTTATTAGCCCTAACGAAAAATAACGAGCCGCATGTGCAAGAGTGTGAAATGCTTACGTTTCATTTCCGCACCAAAGTCAATTTTTGTATTTCTGTCCAAAGATTGCATAACTGCTTGCATTGTCGGCTGTTATATGTTATAAGCATTTTTTATTTGTCATTCAATTAGTTATCCTGTTTTATATTTATCCAAAGTTATCAAATTGGTTTGCAAATCCAAAATATTAACTTTATTATTATTCATAAAAGTAGAACGGCGTAGCCGTTTTACTTTTATTTGTTTGTTTTTGTTGGTGTTAGCACAAATTTTCATGTTTTAGCACCAAAAGTTTAGTTTTTTTAAGGGCAATAAAATTATAAAAATCGTTTGCTCTTTGCTGTCGCTCAAATGTCTATTTTTGCTCAAAAGTCAAAAAAGCAAAGTGCAAACACAAATTGCCCTTAAAAATTCTAAACTTGTCAATCATTGCACAATGGCATAGTAAATTTAAAATCACTTCCTTTTCCTAATTCGCTTTCAACCCAAATTTTTCCGTCGTGTTTTTCTACAAATTCTTTGCAAAGTATTAAACCTAAACCTGTTCCTTTTTCATTTTCTGTTCCGTCTGTTGATGTTTTTTGCGAAATTTCAAAAATAGTATTTAATGTAGCTGGCTCAATTCCAATGCCGTTATCAGATACTGTAAATGTTACAATTTTGTGATTTTTTTCTGCGTAAATATCAATCCGTCCGTTTTTATTTGTAAATTTGATTGAATTTGAAACAAGGTTTCTTAAAACGGTATTTAACATATTTTTATCGGCAAAAACTGTGATTTCATCAGTTGCAAAGTGATTGATTGTTATATCTTTTGTATTTGCTGTTAGTTTCAAATTTTCAATTACTTCGTTGCAAATAGTTGCAAAATTCAATTTTTGCGGTTCATAAGGAATTTTTCCCGAATTTGCTCTTATCCACAATAAAATATCTTCCAACAGATTAAATGTGTTTTTTGCAGAATTATTTACAATATTTATTTGTTTTTCAATTTTATCAATATCGTATTTGCGAATATTTTTGGTTAATAAATCTAAGAAGCCAATTATCGAATTGAATGGACTTTTTAAATCGTGAGCAAGAATTTTGATAAAACTGTCTTTGTCTGCATTTAACTGAATTAATTGTTTCTCGTATTTTTTTATTTCAGTTGTATCTCTGAAAACGGAACAAAACAAATTATAATTGTCTAAATTAATTGGAAATACATTGCTTTGAAGATTTACAATTTTTTCTGAATTTATTGCTGTTTCATTATTGATAATTTTGTTAAAAACTTCTGGTGTTTGAAGTGTAACAATTCCATTTATAACATTTTCAATTAATGCTTTATCTTTAAATTGTGGCGGTGCAAATTGATATTGAATATCAACTATACTGCTATTTAAAACATCTTCTGCTTTTAAATCGAAAATTTGTTCTGCCCCTTTGTTAAATATTACTATTTTACCTTGCTCGTTAAAAACAACAATTCCGTCGTTTATTTGGTTAATTATTTCTTTAAATTTTGTTTCGCTCTCTTTTAGTGCTTGTTCAATTTGTTTGCGTACAGTAATATCTTGTGCTATTCCGTTTAAAAATATAGGTTTTCCATTTTCATCAAATCTTGTTTCACCAGCTTCTGCCCAAATATATCGTATTGATTTGTCAGGTAATATTATTCGATATTCCATTGGCTTATTCTTGCTAAATTCATTAGCATTTGAAGGCAAAACTATATGCAAATCATCAGGATGAATTACTTTTGCAATAATGTCGCCAAGTCGCCCTGAATATGAATGTTTATTTACACCAAAAATATTAAACATTTCGTCAGACCATTCAACTTCATTTGTTTTTAAATACCACTTCCAGTGTCCGATATGTGCAATAGTTTGGGCTCTTTTAAAATCATTTTCTGAAATACGCAACTTTTCTTCGCTTTCTTTAAGTGATAGTTCTGCAAAATCTGCAATCTCTTTCGCTAACAAAAGTTCATCATTTTGCATTTCTAATTCTATCTGATGAACTTCCAATTCATGAATTAGTTTCAACATGTCAATTTCAGAAAGAACATTATTTGAATTTGATTTCTTGATTTTCAAATGTTCTTCTGCTTTTTGTCGAAGCGTTTTAGTATTCATATTTTCAAGGTCATCATTCATTTGTCGTTTGTTAGTTTTGATTGCTTATAACGGAAAATAACAGCCGCAGTTGCCTGAGTGTCTGCACTTTCGTTTCAAATTTTGCACTTTTGTTAATTTTTATTCAAATGTTTCATAACTACCACCAAAACAGGCAATTGACGGCTGTTATATGTTAGCGGTTTTATTATCTCATTATCAATTATCTAAATATTGTTCTAATTTATTAAAAATTTCAAGTATATGATTATCTGTAATTTGTTGAACAATATACTTACTTAAATCTTTAATTTCGTCAGAATTAGGTTTACAATTTGGAATATGAGCAAAATGAGCATAATTTTTATTTACTGTTTTAAAACTTTCGTTTAAAGTTCCTTGAAAATCTTTAATTATTTCGTCATATTTTTCCTGAATTTTTTTTATCAATTTATGTTGAAGTTCTACCACTATATAAAGTTCACCCTTTTCAGTTAATAATTCTTCAAATACAATCGTGATAACCAATTCATTAAATTTTTTTGACCGATAATAACGTAATCTTTTTTGATTATATTTATTATTTCCGATTTTATCTAATTCTAATTTTTTATTCAACAAACCGCATGCTCTTTCTACTTCTGCTACAATATGATTTCTCAATCCAAATTTCAGTTCTACCGCCTGATTAATTTTAATAACATTATTTCTAAAAAAATCGATTTCTTCTGTTTTCATTTTATTGGTAAGGTTTTTAATATTTTGATAAAAATCTTTGAGAATTACAAAATATTTATTTGTTTCGTCTTGCCTATTTGTTTCGTCTTGCTTATAATTTTCAATATTCTCAAAAACTTTTTCAAGCCATTCTATATGAGTAATATTGATATAATTATCATTTTTCGTATTTTGATGCCACAATGATAAAATTATACCTATTTTATGTTCATCTTCTACTTTTGGAATTTTATTTGAATTCCAATAAATTTCTAACGGATTGTTCAGATTATGGAATATTTTGCTCTCAATAATTATTACATTTTCCTTATCATATATCAATAAATCAATACGTTTTTTATTTTCTGTTACTTTTTCACGTTCAATTTCAAATTCTTTTGAAATAGTAATTTTCTTTTGTTGAGTTTTTTTCTCAATCAACATCAAAAGACTTGAAATAAAAATATCTTCTAATTTATGTTTTTCATATGGATTTAGATAAAAAGCATAAATATTTGAAATAACATTTTCATAATGTGGTAATCCTGCAATTTCAAGAAAAGTTGTTTCCTTTTTTTCAATTTTTGGAATATTTATATTCTTAAAAAATTCAATCAGTTCTTTAATATTATCCATTTTGTTATTTTTTTTGTAACCGCTAACGAAAAATAACGAGCCGCAGTTGCCTGAGTGTCTGCACTTTCGTTTCAATTTTTGCAATTTTGTAAATTTTTATTCAAATGTTTCATAACTACCACCAATACAGGCAATTGACGGCTGTTATATGTTAGCGGTTTTTATTTTTTATCCAAATATATTCCATATTTTTCTGAATATATATATTCCACGTAACTAATTGTATCATTGTTATTTATTTTAAGACTAATTTGATAAAAATTTGTATTGTTTTTTATTAGATTTAATTTTGTCTCACAAACTATTTTTTTTGCATTGTAATCCAATTCTGTATAATATTCATATTCAAAAATTTTTGAAAGTAAAATTGGATATCCTTTTACAGGAATTTTGACAAGAGAATAAATAAAGCTATTACCTTCAAGTGCTCCTCCATTACCGCCCAAACCATTTTTCAGTTCAATACAAGGAAATTCATCTCCAAAATAAATTATGTTAATATAACTTCTACCTCCACCCCAACCATTTTCAATTTTCCATGTTCCAAATAAACCTAAATTTGCAAATTTTTTTTCAAAATAATAAAGTTCCCAATTATTGTCCTGTGTTTTCGAAAATAATGCAATACCTAATTGAGCTCCACAAAAATGACAATCTCCAAAATCTTCATTTTGTGATAAGTTATTTATAAATACATTATATGTTCCAAAAATAATACAAGCTCTACTTATTTTATTATCGACAAAATATAAAATTGTATCAAAAGAAGTATGACAATTTCCATCATAAGAAATTGTATTATTAAATCTCTCATAATAATTTGGTTTCCAAATCAAATATCCAAATCTATCAAATTCATTACTTTCAAATAAACTTGTAAGAATTTTACTTTTGTCTAATGTATCAAAAATATTTTCGTTAACTAATTCATCAATTTTTTGTATCGTATCAAAGTTGGCTAAACCAGATAATTCTTTTTGTTTAGGTGTTTTACAAAATGTAAAAACCAACAAAAATGTCAAAATTAATATTATGAATATTTTTTGTATCATTTTTTTTAACCGCTAACATCTATACTTACTCAACTCCTATTGAGTTTGTTTTTTTATATATGTACAACTATTTGTTTAGTAAATAGCTTTTAATTATTACATTATGTTTTCCTGTTTTTATGTTGTGGAAAACAAACTCATTGAGCTTTTTGTCCAAATATGTTTTTTTATCGAACAATCAAATCTAAAAAAATTAATCTTTATTAGAAATTTAAATCAATAATTTTTTAACAAATCTTTAATTATATTTTTACAAAAAATCTCAAATACCCATACTCTCACAAATTTTCCGTAGGACAACGTGTGGGTTAATAAATTATAGAGATTGCGTCTCGTTATTGTTTTGAAAAAACAAAGCATAGAACAAAAGTAAAAATTTTATACAACTTTTAGATATTTATAAAACTGTTTAATTCATCATATTTATTCATGACAAATATACTCAGTTGTTTCGTTTTTACAAAACGATGTCCAGTCAAAGTCTCTTAAATTATTTACCTCCAAGTTACGTTTCGCTAAACTTGAAGGAGCTGCTTGATATACTGACTGGAGCGGGGGGATTACTAACTTATAGGCTTCTTATATTTCTATATTTCGATGTGTTTATGTTTGATACATAGAGGAACTACCTGATATACTGAAAGTATTCAGTTTGACAACGTTAATTGGTAAGTTGTACAAAATATTTCTTTATTTATTGAAATAGTATATGTTATAACTAAATCCTCTTCTTTTATTAATGAAGTTTATCGTCAAAACTTACTGGAAACTAATTGGCATTAAGTGGAATAACTACTCTACTTAGAATAATATCTGCAACGCTTAGTGGAAAATCTTCTTTGCTTGGTGGAAAGCCTGCAACGCTTAGTGGAAAATCTTCTTTGCCTAGTGGAAAGCCTGCAACGCTTAGTGGAAAATCTTCTTTGCCTAGTGGAAAGCCTGCAATATGTGGTTGAAAATATTCTTTCTTTAGTCTGATTAATACTATATTAACTTAAACACAAATATCCTTTAAAGAAACCAATTTGGTTTGTTTGGAAAGACAGCTTACTCTGTGTGCCGGAGACATTACTTTGGTTGCCAAAATGCTAACTCTGTGGGTTGGAGACACTCCGGTTGCTAAACGTGAGTTCGATGTAAAACTATAGTTAATTCTATAATTATGAGTAAACAATCCAAATGACATGTTGAAAACAACTTGTGGAATAATGAAAAGTACTCAAATTCGTTGATTTGGAAAACTGAAGTTAGTATTTCATATCTACATTTTACAATTTCAGTGCTAATTCACACAAGTTCCTTTCAGGATGACAGCAAGTTATGTATATTCCTTACCTCGAACTCAGGTTATAATGCTATGCTTGCTAAAGACCTTGCTCTTCACACTTCACTTTCCATTTTTCACTTCACCGACCATAAGTGCAGTACAAATTGATGATGTTTTTTTGAAATAGTTAGCATTGTACTGTTTTTATTTTAAATTTGTAGAATGAAAAGAAAATTAAAAATTAGAAAAAAAACATCTTTTACACCAGAACAAATAATTGTAAAAGAGAAAATTAATGTTATTACTCACGCCTCAGGTGTATTACTAGGTATTATAGGTACTATTTTACTTATAATAAAATCTGTTGAACATGGAACTACCTTACACATTGTAAGTTTTACGGTTTTTGGGTTGTCAATGATTTTATTATACACTTCTTCGTCAATTTATCATTTTACCCGAAATGTTAAGCTTAAACTTAAACTAAACAAATTAGACCATTCGTCTATATATCTTTTAATTGCTGGTACTTACACACCATTTTTGTTAGTAACTTTAAAAGGAGTGTGGGGTTGGACGCTTTTTGGTGTTATCTGGGCTTTGGCAATTGGCGGAATTATTTACAAAGTTTTTTTTTATACAACAAAATACAGAAAATTGTCAGCTCTTTTATATTTGATAATGGGTTGGCTTATTGTTTTTTGCATAAAACCTTTGCTTCAAATATTTTCTTTGGGTGGTTGGCTTTGGCTAATTGCCGGAGGATTAACCTACTCTGCCGGAATATTATTTTATATCCGCAAAAATAGTCTTTATGCACACAATATCTGGCATTTATTTGTTTTAGGCGGAACTGTCTGTCATTTTTTGGCTATTTATTTTTATGTTGAATAATAAGCAATTTTTTGATAGTGATACCAAAAAAGCTACTTCCTAAAGGTTGTAGCTTTTTTATTAGAGAAAAATAAATTTGAATAATTATTCTTTTGAGTAATATTTAGCACTTTGCAAAATAATCCTGAGTTTTGAAAAATTGTTATTCATCAACTGCTGTATTGCAAAAACTCTGTACTTATGCGAATTTATTTTTATTTTATAAAGTAATTCTAAATCGGTAGAACATCTTCGGCAAATTAAATTATTATAAACCAAAGTATTATTAGCATTACAAGCTGGGCATTTAACTGTAATTTCCATATTAATTTTCTTCCAGATAATACAATAGGTCTAATAAATTCTCTTCGGTGCTTTTCATATTAGAATCGTTATCTGTTTTTTCGTTTTTAAATTTGTTTAATAGCGAATTAAGCTCATCTTTATCTTCGGAATTAAGGTCTTTTCTTTCAAGAATTTTTTCAGCTCGGGCAATTAAATTTTTTGTTTCGGTATCAGTTCCTATAATGTTATTAATAAGATTATTTTGTTTTATTTTAATTCCTTTGCTGCTTTTAAATGTTGCTTCAACTTTGTCGTTAGTTCCAATTTGCGTAGCCTTAATATTTAGAATTCCGTTAATATCCAGTTCAAAAATAACTTCAAGTTCGCCATGTTCAACCGGATTTTTAACTTCTAACATACAATCTCCAATTTTTTTATTGTCGTTAGGAAAATGACTCTCGCCTTGATAAACTTCAATTTCATAACCTGTCTGAAAACTAGAAGCTGCACTAAAATTTTTTGACTTACGAACAGGAACCGGAGTGTTCTTATCTATCAAAAATTCTACAAAAAATCTTTCTTCGTCATTCATTCTGCTAAAAAAATCAAGGACTTTAACCCCGAGAGAATGAGGTGTTATATCAACAAGTATTGTATCAACATCAATTCCATTAATTATAGCACCCTGAATTGTAGCACCGTGCGAAACAGCTTCGTCGGGTAAATCAATAAGTGATGGAACAATGCCTGTAACTTCCTCTATTGTAGCCTGAACTAGCGGAATTCGACTTGAGCCACCTACAAGTATAATACCTTCAATATCGTTATAAAATAAGTTTGCAGAATCAACAGCTTGATTTATTAAATCTGTGGTTTTAAGAACAATATCTTTAATAAGTCTGTCAAAATCAATTCTTGATATTGTAAGTTCGAGATGTAATGGTTTATCATCTTGTTTTGCAAAGAAATTTTCTTTTATTTCAACTTCTTTTTCTGTTGATAATTGAATTTTTGTTTCTTCGGCAATTTTAATCAGACGTGAGTTAATTTTTTTTGTTCGCTCAATTTTTACATTATATTTTTCAAGAAATTGCAACCAGATAAAATCGGCAAGTAATTTGTCAATGTCATCACCACCAAGCATATTGTCGCCGGTTGTAGAACGAACTTCAATAATTCCCGAATTATTTTCGATAACCGAAATATCAAATGTTCCGCCGCCAAAATCGTAGATAATAAATTTTTTATCATCAACTTTATTTAATCCAAAAGCTAATGCTGCTGCCGTTGGTTCGTTTATTATTCTTAGAACATTTAGTCCAGCCATTTCGGCTGATAATTTAGTTGCCTCGCGTTGAGTCTCTGTAAAATATGCCGGAACTGTAACAACTGCATCAACTATTTGCTCTTTTAGTTCTAAAAAATCAAGAACAGCATTTTTTACTTTTTTAAGAATAAACGATGAAATTTCTTCGGGTTTAAACTTCATACTACCAAGCTGAATAATAATATCTTGTCCCATTTTTCGTTTTATCGACAAAACTGTATTTTCAGGTTCGAGTATTGCAATATTTTTAGCCGACTGACCTACTGTAAACGTATCGTTTGAATAGTAAACAGCCGATGGTAAAAGTTTGTTTCCGTCTATCAATAATGTAGTTGGCTTATTGTTGTCTAAAACCGAAACTACTGTATTAGTTGTTCCAAGGTCAATACCAATTGTTAAATTTGTTTTCATATATACTTTTTTCTTTTGTGTTTTTCTAGGATGTTTTTTTTAATAATTTCAGTATTGTATTTTAATTGCTATTTTTTTTATTTACAACAACTTTGGCTCTTTTTAATAATATGTTTTTATACATATAACCTAAATCTTGGGTGTCTAGTATAATATTATTTTCAATATCACTATTCTGTTCGGTATCAATAACTTCATGAAATTCTGGATTAAAAAGTTCATTGTTTTTTCCTGTTGGTTTTAAACCAGTGTCTTTAAGCAAATTGCCCCACATTTCGTTATATATTTCGTATCCTGATTTCCAAGCATAAAAATGTTTTTTAAAACTTGAAAGATTTAAAAATGATAATTCGGGAAGTTCATCAAAATTATGTTTAGTTCTTATTGATAATTCGTTATGATTTGCAATTTTGAGTAAAATATTTTTTAAATCAGCATCAATATTATCATTTTCAATTTTCTTTTCCGAATTTTCAATTAAATTCTGAATATTAGAATTTAACTTCATCGAAACATTATTCGTTTTTTTTACTTCACTCTTAAGACTGGTAATTTCTTCGGCAAGTGTGTATAAATCAATATCTTTTTCGGGAAATACAAATTCAGTTAAATCTTCGTCAGACATTGCGTCAATAGTTGCAATAAGATAGTTTTTTATTTCTTCGCGACTCATTTCAGGTAGTTTATTTTTTCTTTAATAATGATTTTATTTCGTAATTTATATTAAATGGAACTTCAAAATATTTTTTTAAAAGTTCGATTTTATTGGGTTCTACTTCTTTATTTTGTTGGTTTTCTGAGCTTTTTTGTAAATAATCTTGATAAAACACAAAATTACTATCGATATCATATTTTTTTAAATCGTCATACGCTTTTCTGATTTTGATAAATATATCAGGATTTTTTTCGGGCGGAAAAGCTCTCACCTTTTCGAGATAGTTTTTCTTTATACAATCCTGATTTGCTGATGCATCTAAATCAAGAATCTCGTAAGCAGATTGAAATTTCTCTTTCTTAAAATTTTCCATTACATTGTTTTATTTCTGATTTTTTTTTTTTACAAAGTTATTTATTTAAATACTTTAAAGTGATTAAAATAAAGTTTTTGTGCTATTTTTTTTCATTGTTGTTTTTTTTACATCAATATTGATATTTTCGATACTTTTATTGAAATATTTTTTTAGAAATTGATTATATTGCTGCATTTTAGTTTTTACTGTAGCAAACTTATTAATATTTTCCGATAATATTTCCGAAAGATAATCTATTATTTCTTTTTCGTGTTTGCTATTTTCATTCAACGTGTAGGAAATTGTTAATTTCAAAAAATTAAAAATCAAATTAATTTCTCTTGCATTAAATGTTTTTGTAAATAATAAATCTTTTGACAAAATAAAAATATTTATAATTACCTGATAATGTTTTGGAATTAAATATTTATTTGAAAATGAACTGTTTAATAAATCTGTAAATATACTTTTCTTGTTTTCAACATTTTTATGTCTAAATAAATCAAATATTTTTTGAGTCGTTTCATTTATTTCGTTTCCAAATTTTTTAAAAATTGTTATAAAATAACACCGGAATAAATACAATTCCTCTTCATTCCATAAATCATCAAAATAGGACAATTCTATAAAGTGATTAATTGAGGTTAAATCTTTGTTTTCAAATTCTTTCAATAAAAATTCAATGAGTTTATTTTCGTCTCGTTTTTTTATATATTTAATAATTTCACCAACATTATCTTTATATAAAATACTGTTATAATCTTTTAAATATGTAGAATTTTCGTTAAATTCTTTATAAAATATTATAGCTTTATAAAAATTTTGTAAAAATTTTTTCTCTGTTTCTTTGGTTACTATTTTTTTATAAGAATTATTTAAATATTTAGTTGCCATTTGATAAAATCGCAAAATACTTTTCGATTTTTTATTAAGATTTATTTCAAACGATAATAAAGTTAACAGTTTATACTGAAATAATTTCTCGTCACCATCGTATGAATCAAAAATTGAAAAAGGGTTACTCAACATCTCATTAACTTCGGAAATTATTAAAATTAATTCTTGACTAATATCTTCAAAATTTTCATGTTCTAATATTTTAATATTTTCTTCCGAAATTTTCTTTGATGGAACAACTAAATTATCAACAAGTTTAAGAGTATGCAATGCAATTAAGTCTTTTTTATATCTCTCGAATTTGGAAAAGGCATTGTAATAAGTTTCAACTTTTTGATTATTGAAAGTAGGATTTGTTTTCAATACTACTTTAGCTAGTATTAAGTCGATAGCATAGGGGGATAAATTTTTATGATGAATATTTAAATAATATTCAACATGATTAAAAACAATATTAGTAGGTAAATTTGATGAATTACAATATTTTAAATATACTTTTATAGATTCCGGAATTTCAAAAAAGTTTTTACTGTACTTTAATAAAATTTTTGAAAAATGTGATTCGTTTTTTATAATTTGTAATGCTGCTAATTGATTGTAAATTATTTTATTAAAATGTGGTTTTAATTCAGCAATTTGTAAAATCTCTTCAAATCTGATTAAATCAACTGGCTCACCAAATTTGTTTAAATTATGTAACACCTCATAAGCTACTTTCATATCTTTTGTTTTTTCTGAAGTTTCTATGTGTGTGTTAAATTCTTTAAATTTTTTCAGAAAATTTGATTCTGTAATAGATAAATTTTTCTCTGATAATATTTTATATAGAGGCTTTAATCCAATTATATCAGATATATAAGGTTTTTTTTCAACTATTTTTATTAAACATCCAATATTTCTTTCGGGAATTCGTGATTCGGTTTTAATTGATTTTAATTTCTTTAAAAATGTTTTTTCATTTTCTGTTATAAAACCAAAAAATGCTTGTAGATAAATTTTATGGTCGTCTGGGAAAGTACTGGTTATATGATTATTATCTGCTAAAATTTTTTTTAAATCAATATCTTTAAAATCATTATTGTAGATGCAGGCTATCAGAAAATAAAAATAAAAATAATTATATTCTTGTTTTTGTTTTGTAAACTCAAGGTGTTTTTTTGCCTTTTCAAAATTTCCTAAATATAAATTACAAATACCTAAGCAAATGTTGGTTTCATCAATTACTAACGGAAAACCTTGTTTTGGCTGAATTTCTGAATTGTTCTCTAATATTGAAATAGCTTTATCTATCTCATATTCTGACATTTTTTCTAAAGCTGTAAATACATTTATCTTAGCTTTCAGCTGTTTGGCAAAACCTGCTTCTTCTTGTTTTATTTTAACGTCTTTCAAACAAATCAAAGCTTTTGAATAATTTTCTTGTTCAATTAATCCTTGTATATCTGTTAATTGATACTTTGACGGCTTTTTATTACTCATTCTAATATTAAATAATAGTATTTGGCAAAACTACAATTATTTTTTATTTTTTTTAAAAAAATTATAAAATATGTTGAATAATTGCATTCAAATATTGAAAAAGCACATTATAAGTTATTTAACGATTTTTTTCAAATTTGTTCAGACACTAGTATTATTTGATTTTTTCTAATAAAATTCCATAATGAAAAGGTTCAATAATAAATGGATTTTTAATAATGCTAAATGCAAAGTTTTTAAATAATTCAGACATCTGTTTTGGTTTTGGTCTGATATTTAATGATGGACCTCGAGGTGTTTCAATGTCAGAACGCCAATGAATTATACCTAGTTTACCATTTTTTTTGAGAATTCTATAGGCTTCGTCAATAATTTCTTCGGGTTTTTCGTGATGCAAGATATTAAACATCATTACATATTCAACAGAGTTGTTTGAAAGATGGATTTTGTCTTTAAGTACATCTTTTTCAAATAATTCGATATTTTCAATTTTCTGGTTTATTACTTTATCCCTGACAATCGAAATCATATCTTTTTCTAAATCAAATGCATATATTTTACCACTTATTAGTTTTGAAACCGGAATTGTAAATGTTCCATACCCACAACCAATTTCGACAACGTTTTTAATTTCTGAATTTATTTGTAATTGATTACATATTAATTCAATATTAAAAAAGTTGTTCCATAAATTTTCTTCCGGCATTCCACTTTCTCTGATTTTCATTTATCTGGTAAAAATTTTTGATTAAAATAAGAAATTCAATATTCAAAAAACTCAATATTTAATTATGGATTTAATTATTCGATTAAAATCAAAATTCCAAAATATTGTTTTCTAAAGTTTTATCTGGAATATTAATGTCTCCCAAAATTATTTTTGTGATTTTTTTAGTGTTTTCTATTTCAAGCTTATACGATTCTGTATTTTCTTTCCAAACTGAAGCATTTAGTTCAACAATTTCTTCTGAATTGTCATTGTAAGTTATTGTTAATTTAATTGGTACTGGATATGTTCCATAATTTGCAACTTCAACTAATGTTGTATTTTCGTCAATTTTACTTGTGTTTTTAATATACAAATCGGGATAACCCATTTCAAAAAACCATGGTTTAAAAAACCAGTTTAAGTCTTGACCACTAACATTTTCAAATGTATAAAATAAATCGTAACCTGTAGGATGTTTTCCGTTCCAGCGATTAATAAATTCAACTATACATTTTTCGAAAACATCTTCACCAAGTGTTTGTTTAAGAACATAATATGCAACTGCAGGTTTAGAATATGCATGAAATCTGTAGGCTAACCCCGATATTTGGTCAGATGGAGTAATTAGAGGTAAATCCATTTGTTTTCCGCAATAATTATTATAAGTTTTTACCATCTTAATATAAGAATTATTATCTTCAATCATTTTGTTTTCAATAGGTTTTGGAAGAAATGTAACAAGACCTTCGTCCATCCAAGCATATTTTGTTTCGTTTGTTGCAACATAAAATGGAAAATAAGTGTGAGTAATTTCATGAGCCGTAACATACACAGTAGAAGCATAATCGCCATCGCCATCATTTATCATTCCCGGATATTCCATTCCGTAATGTCCCATAAAAGCAGTCATTTGAGGATATGGATAATTGACTCCTATAACACTATCCGACAACATTTTCAAAACTTTTTTACTTATATCGGCAACTTGGTTAAAGGCTATATTTTCTTCGGCATATACTGCGTTTACCAAAACTTTTTCATTTCCAATCTGCAAACTTGTAGCGTCCCATAAATATTTGTTACTCATTGCAAAAGCAAAATCAGGTAAATTTTCGGCTTTAAATTTCCATATTTTAGAATCACTACCTTTTGTTACATCATTATTTATTCTGTCTTCTTTAGTTACAACATTTACAACTTGTTCTGACTTTTTTGCTGAATTGTATTTTTTCAAAATATCTTTTGACAAAACATCTTCCTCATTTTGTAATAAACCCGAAGCTAAAACAAAATATTCATCTGGAGCAGTGATAGATACATCATAATCTGCATATTCGTGATAAAACTCAGTCTGACCGGAGTAAACATCAATATTCCACCCAAAAATATCTTCATATACAGCCATTTGGGGATACCAATAACCAATAAAAAAAGATGTTTGATTATAAGTTCCTTGTCGGATATTAACTTCGCTTGGAACGGTATATTCCCAGCTGATATTAATTTGCATTTTAGATTTAGGTGGTAATTTTTTTACAAGTGTAATTATCATAGCTGTATTGTAAATACTTACAGAATCGCTTGTTATACTAATATCTTTTCCATCAATATTCAAAGATTTAATCTGTACACCATCATGTAAATCAACACTTCCAATACTCCAGTCTCTAATGTTTCCCTTTTTATAAATATCAGCATATAAATTAAAAACCAGATTTTCGAGAGTATCGGGGCTATTATTTTCATAATTAACTATTTCGCTACCTGATAGAAGTTTTGTTTCTGGATTTAATTCGGCATCAATTTTATATTTTACATAATTCTGAAAATAATTTTCGCCAGGTAAACCTGTAATTGCTCTTGTTTTGCTTTGATAAGCATTACTGATTTCCTCAGGCATATAATATGTAGATTGTGAACATGTAACATTTAAAAAAAGTATAATTGCTAATAAAGAAGTTACTAATTTTTTCATAATTATTTTATTTTTTATATATTTTTAAAAATCAATAGATTGTTAAATTTTTGATGAAGTACAAAAATTGTGAATTTTTAAAATTTATGTCATCATGGAATGAACTTGTGGATTTTTGCACTTTTTAAAATAATAAGTAAATTTGTTGTAAAATGTTTAAATTTAGTTTTTTAGATACACTTTTTATAACTTTACTGCGTACATCAAAAAGTTCCCTACTGGATGACTGTTTGGGTTTTTTTATGTAAAAGTCTCTATTAATATACGCAATCAAATTTTTAAACCACACGAACTGTTTTTATTAATATCATAAATCACAACTTTTTGCAATGCGAAATTATTTGTAAACATGAACAAATCCGTTGTATATCAGATTGTATTTTTTGTTTGAAAGAATGTAGAAATAAACCCCATCGGTATTTTTTTCTGCATTCCAATCGTTTTGATAATCTTCTGATATAAAAATTAAATTTCCCCAGCGGTTATATATTTCCAATTTCCATGCCTCGTTTTCTATTCCTTTAATTAAGAAGTAGTCGTTTACATTGTCAAAGTTTGGTGTAATAATGTTTGGTATATGTATATTTCCGCAATATTTGTATTCAATATTTATACTGTCAGAAACTGTTCCGCAAATATTTGTAACATTAAGAATATAAAGCCCTTGCTCATCAACAAAATTTGTATTAAAAGTTGTTTCGTCGTTCCACAGATACGAAGATTCTTCTACATTTACTTTTAAAATCAAATATTCGTTTTGACAAATAATTGTGTCGTTTCCTAAATTAAATTCGGGATATTTTTTTGGTGTAATTACAATTGTATCAGAATTTTTACAATTAACAGAATCGGTTAAAGTCAACCAGTATTCTCCACTTGTAATTATGTAGTTGTTGTAATTTGTAGAATTATCATACCATAAATACTTTGCATTTTTATGATAATCAGATAATTCTATTTCAGTTTGTGGGCAAATTACAGTATCTTTTCCGATAAAGACAACAGGTAGTTGATAATTACTTAAATTTATTGTGTCAGAATTTGTACAACCGTAATTATCAGTTAATTTAAGCCAGTATTCACCAATGGTCTCTGCAAAAATTATTGAATCTGTTGAATTTGTATTCCAAAGATATTCAGCATTATAGTTATTTACTCCAATTTTTAGAGAATCATTTATGCAAAAACTTGTGTCATTTCCCAACGAAAAATTTGGAAGAGGCAATAAATCAATCATAATAGTGTCCGAAATTGAACAATTTGTGTACGTATTTACAACATCTATCCAATATTTACCACTTTCTGTAACTGCTAAAATCGAATCTGTTGAATTATCATTCCAAATGTAAGTCGAAAATTCTTCAAAAGCATTTAAAATCAATGTATCTCCAATACAAATTGCAGTATCTTCTCCTAAAGTTATTTGAGGAGCATTAATTTTAATTATTTGATTTTTAAGATATTCTATTCCAAGTCTGTAAATTTTAAGATTTACTGAATAATTTCCATGATTTGCATACAAATGCTTTGGATACAATAATTTGCTGTTGTTTTTTTGTCCCGACGAAGGTTCTCCAAAATCCCAGAAAACAGAGTCTATACCAGTTATATTTTTGATATTGAATTTAGTAGAATCTCCAAAACAATTATCAGAATAAGTAAAATCAGGAGGCAAAAAATATGTTGGAATAAAATTTGGAAGTCCCATCATAGATTGTCTTCCAGCCAGATGAAAGCCAAAAAGATTGAAATTGCAGGTTGAAACATTTTCTTCTGGATTATTTATAACTCCCAGATAATAACCAAATTCGTGTGCAAGATATATTTTACCATCTGTTGCAAGTTGTAATGCACCAAAAAAATTATTTGTCGGTGAACTTCCAACTAAAGTTAAAGAATTGATTATATTCTGATTACTACCGGCTTGCAAATTTATTTGGTAAAGATGAAATTTTGAAGTAACATATAATTTTGAAGCATCTGGAGAAAATTCTACTCCATAAGCTCCACCGGCTGTGTCTGGTACAATTATTGGATTTGAAACTTCACCAGTCTGATTATTGAAATCGAAAATTTCGATTCGTTGTCTAACTTGCAGAACTAAAGCAATTTTACTTCCGTCTGGCGATACTCTCATGTATCCTACAGCATTATTTCCGGATAATCCAATTTCTTCGTGCCTTGTTCCAACTTCGTAAATCTGAGGAGTTAAATTAATTCCATCGGGTGTAATTTTATAAACTAAAAACGAATCGGTTTTCCATCCGTGAGTTATCAACCAAATATCTTTATTATTAAAATGTTTTACAGCCGTAACTTTTTCGGGAACCGGAGTAATAATTTGAATATTTTTATCAGATGTAATATCTCCTTTTTTATCATTAAGGTTCATGTTTACAATTGAATAACAGAGTCCATTTTCTTTTCCTTCACGGTCAACCGTAAAAATATAAAAAAGGCTATCATTTTGGGGATATGGAACTATAATTGCACATTCGGTAGAACTCTGATGTCCTAAAAGACCTGTACCATTTGGCATTATGTTATGCTGTGAATTCCAGACAACTTCGCCATCGGTATAAAAAAGCAAATTTCCGATGCTGTCCGAAAAGGTTGCAACTCCTTCCCATCTTGCTAAGGCTCCGTCAAGTAATGGAATTGGAATTCCACTATTGAAATCAACACCTGCATAATTGCCAAAATACCAGATGTTTGCTTCTCGCTGTGCAAAGACTGCAATATTTAAAAAAATCAGAAAAAATAATATTATTGATTTGTTTTTCAAAAAAATACATTTTTATATAAATTCAAAACCACCTCTTAAATGAACATTGCTAATATATGAAATTATCTTAAAAAAATTATATAAATGAATATAAAAAAAGTGATTATCTATTTTCTATATAAATTAAAAATTTTAGAATTTAGAAATTTGAAAATTTGTATATTTGTGAAAGTGAAAATACTTGAATTTTGAGCAATACAAACAAAGCATAGTTCATTATTATTTATAAAAGAGTTAGTAAAGAAAAAAACAAATTATTTTTTAATGAATTATATTTACAAACATCATATTTTCTGAAATATAACTAAAAACTGATGTAAAGGGATTATTACAATAAATAAATTTATAGTTCCAATTCAACTAAAGTTGAAATTCCAGTATTTTTCATATTAACACATTTTATTTAAAATAATATTCAATTTGATGCATATATTCAAAATAAAAATTTAAATTCGTTAAACTGAAATATATTAACTTAATAAATCTGAATATGATAAAAAAAATAATTTATATATCTGTTATACTGATTGTTTTTACATTTTCGTCATGCAAAAATGATACAAATTCTGCTGATAATAAAACAGTAAAAGATTCAGTCGAAGTAATAATTGATTTAGAAACATCTGAGCAAATAAGTGAATTGTGTTTGAGTATAAATGCCAATATTTCTAAAAATTTATACCAAATGCAAGAATTTAATACTTTATGTCAAAATACTGAAATTGAAGCATATTTAACAAAATATTTAAATTCGGAGAATGAAATTATAAAAATTGAGATTGCTTTAAACAACACCAAAATGTTTGAAATTGTTGAGTACTATTTTTATCAGAATAAATTAATTGAAAAATATGATTACATTGAGATTTATGAAAATAAAAATGCTACTGCTGAAGAATATATTGTATATTTTAAAAATGAATTGATTTTTAATAAGACTATCCAGCAAGGTTCCGGAATCAATATTGAGAAAGCATATCAACAATTTGAAAGTATGGAACCAGAAATTATAAAATCTAAAGAAGATGAATCTAAGATAATAAATGAAGAATCAATTTTACTTGCAAAAGTATCATCAAACGAAGAACTAAACTCTTATTACTGTAAAAAATAATAACTGAAAAATAAATTGTTTAAGACAATTTAAACAAAAAGACAAATGTTCTTTAGTACTTTAGTTAAAATTCAACAAAAAACTCACTAAAGTTAAAAAAAAGCAATGAGAAATGCAACCTTTTTCTTAAAAAAAAGTTATATATAATAAAGAGGGAGGGTAAAATTATGAGACAGCTAAAAATAATCAAACAAGTTACAAAAAGAGATACGGCTTCCCTGGATAAATATTTACAGGAAATAGCCAAAGTAGATTTATTAACTCCAGTTGAGGAAGTTGAGCTTACAGCAAGAATTAAAAAAGGCGACATGAAAGCTCTCGACAAATTAGTAAAGGGTAATTTACGCTTTGTTGTTTCGGTTGCAAAACAATATCAAAATCAAGGTCTAAGTCTTCCAGATTTAATAAATGAAGGAAATCTTGGACTTATAAAAGCTGCCAGAAGATTTGACGAAACGAAAGGTTTTAAATTTATTTCTTATGGAGTTTGGTGGATACGACAGTCAATTTTACAATCACTAGCCGAACACGCCAGAATTGTAAGACTTCCACTTAACAAAATAGGTTCAATCAATAAAATAAATCAAACTTTTATGAAATTAATTCAGGAGTTTGAACGTGAACCAACTGCAGAAGAAATTGCAAAAGAACTAGATTTGGCTCCTCGTGAAGTAAAAGATGCTATGGTAAATGCATCATTGCACTTATCAATGGATGCGCCAATTGGCAATGACGAAGATTCAGTAAATTTGTATGACTTATTAATTAACAATAATATTCAAAAACCAGATTCAGAATTAATGTCCGAATCATTAAAAAAAGAAATTGAACGATTGTTAAGTACTTTAAATCATCGAGAAGCTGAAATTATCAGATTGTATTTTGGACTAAACACCCAACATCCATATACACTTGAGGAAATTGGCGAAAAATTTGATTTAACAAGAGAAAGAGTTCGTCAGATAAAAGGCAGAACATTAAAAACTTTGCAGCGAAAAAGTAAAAATCTGAAATCGTACTTATAAAAAAAAGCCATCATTTTGATGGCTTTTTTTATACAATATAAATTTACTTTTTCAAAACCTCTACCATTTTTTTTCCTATTTCTGCAGGTGATTCAACTACGTGAATACCACATTCTCTCATGATATCCATTTTTGCAGAAGCTGTATCATTTTTTCCACCAATAATTGCACCAGCGTGTCCCATTCTTCTACCTTTAGGAGCTGTTTGTCCGGCTATAAAGCCAACAACAGGTTTTGTCGCATTTTCTTTAATCCAGTATGCAGCATCGGCTTCCATTTGTCCACCTATTTCGCCAATCATAATAATGCCTTCAGTTTCAGGGTCAGCCATTAAAAGTTTTACAGCGTCAAGAGTTGTAGTTCCAATAATAGGGTCTCCTCCAATTCCAATGCAAGTTGATTGTCCGTATCCTTGTTTTGTAACTTGGTCAACAGCCTCATAAGTTAATGTCCCACTGCGAGATACAATTCCAACAGTACCTTTTTTATGAATAAAACCTGGCATAATACCTACTTTAGCTTCACCGGGTGTAATTATTCCCGGACAGTTTGGTCCAATCATTCGGCATTGTTTGTCAGATAAGTATGCTTTTACTTTTATCATATCAGAAGTTGGAATGCCTTCTGTAATACAAACAATTACTTTTATTCCGGCATCAGCAGCTTCCATAATTGAATCGGCAGCAAATGCGGGTGGAACAAAAATTATCGAAACATCTGCACCTGTTTTGCTTACTGCATCTTTAACTGTGTTAAAAACAGGTTTTTCTAAATGAATTTGTCCACCTTTACCCGGGGTTACACCTCCAACAACGTTTGTTCCGTATTCTAACATCTGTGTTGCATGAAAAGTTCCTTCACCTCCTGTAAATCCCTGAACTATAACTTTTGAATTTTTATTTACAAGTACGCTCATTTTATATATTTGTAATTAATAATTATTTGATAGTTAAAATTATATAATTGTGTAATTTGCAAATTTGCATTTTTTCTTAAATTTTAATCTTTGTTATTTAGTTTTCTCCAAATTAAATCTTTAAGTTTTGTCAGATTTAATTTTGAAAACGAAGAAATAAAAATACAAGGTATTTCGGGTAAATCTTTTTGTAATTCGGAAAATAATTCGTTATCGAGTAAATCGGCTTTAGAAACAGCTAAAATTCTCTGTTTATCAAGCAATTCAGGATTATATTTTTCGAGTTCGTGCAACAAAATATGATACTGTTTTTTAATATCATCAGCATCAGCCGGAACCATAAAAAGTAAAAGCGAATTTCTTTCAATATGTCTCAAAAATCTTAATCCAAGTCCTTTTCCTTCTGCTGCACCTTCAATAATACCGGGTATATCAGCCATAACAAAAGAATGTTTTTCGCCATGTCCAACTATTCCCAAATTAGGAACCATAGTTGTAAACGGATAATCTGCAATTTTTGGTTTTGCAGCCGAAAGTTCTGATAATAAAGTTGATTTTCCGGCATTTGGAAATCCAACTAATCCAACATCGGCAAGAAGTTTCAATTCAAGAATACTCCAGCCTTCTTGAAAATCTTCACCCGGTTGAGCATATCTTGGGGTTTGATGAGTTGCCGTTTTAAAAAATGCATTACCCATTCCTCCTCTACCACCTTGCATAATTATCTGAGTTTCGCCTTCTTTAGTAATTTCGAAAAGAATTTCACCGGTTTCAGCATTTTTTGCAATTGTACCCAAAGGTACATCAACATACACATCTTCACCATCTTTTCCGGTACTGTTACTTGAACTTCCGCAACCACCATGTCCTGCAAAAACGTGTTTATTGTATTTTAAATGTAATAATGTCCATAATTGTTCGTTGCCTCTTATATAAACATTTCCGCCACGTCCGCCGTTTCCGCCGTCTGGTCCACCTTTCGGGATATATTTTTCGCGTCTGAAATGCCTCGACCCGGCTCCTCCTTTACCTGACCTGAAAAAAATTTTTACGTAATCTACAAAGTTACTATCCACTTTATTTTTATTAATTTTTATAATTCGTAAAGTCTTAAAATTTTTGATTTTTATTGATTTTCAGACTTAAAATACCTAAATTTTATAAGTATTTGAATTATTTGTTTTATGAGTTTTTAATTATTTTAAACAGCAAATTTACGAATTGTTTTTCAATTTCCAATTTTATATTTTCGGTATTATTATATAAAACAATAGTTTGTTATATTTTTAAACACATATTCACATAGAAAATATAATTTATTGATATTAAGCATCTTATATTTCTAAAATTATTAAAGTTAATAATTTGGTCGTACAAAAGTAGTGACTTTTTCAAAATTTATGTCATCATGAACTTTTTCATAAGCGATAGCGACTAAATGAACTCGTGCAATTTTGCACTGTTTGAAATAAAAAGTATATTTGTTGTAACATATTAAAATTCAGTTTTCCAGATATACTTTTATAACTTTACTGCATACATCAAAGAGTTCCCTACTGGATGACAGCTAGGTTTGTTTTAGAGATAAGTCACATTAATTTACGCTATCAATAATTTTATATAAATAATATTGCAAAAAAAATAATGAAGTAATGATAAAAAATAGTTTTAAAATTTTAAAAAATACAAACCTACTATCACTCATTAGTTTGATAACAATATGTGATGTTTTAGTAAGTATTTAACAGACTTATAATCTGCAATATATTTAAATTTAATGAAATATTTAAATAATGAGATTAAATATTATTCATTTTTTCAACTATTTTTGTAAATATCTCGTCCACAGTTCCTTGTCCTTCTATCGACACATATTTATTTTGTTTTTGATAATATTCTGCTAATACTGCTGTTTTTTCGTTGTAAACTTTTATTCTATTGTTAATAACATTAATATCTTTGTCGTCAGGTCTGTTTGAATCTTCGGCTCTTTTTTGAATTCTTTTTACAAGTTCGTCTGTTTCAACAATTATTGCAAGCATTAGAGTAATTGATTTTCCTTTTTTTTCAAGTAATTTATCAAGTGCTTCAGCTTGAGCAACAGTGCGTGGAAAACCATCAAAAATGAATCCATTTGAATTTAAATTTTCGTCAATTTTATGTTCAATCATACCAATAACAACCTCGTCGGGAACAAGTTCGCCTTTGTCCATAATTTTCTTTGCTTCAATACCAAGTAATGTATTTCCTGAAATTTCTGCTCGCAAAATATCTCCGGTTGACAAATGAATGAGGTTATATTTTTCAATGATTTTAACCGATTGAGTCCCTTTTCCTGCTCCGGGTGCTCCAAATAGAATTAAATTTAGCATATATATTTTATTGTTAATGATTAAACTAATGAATATATTTAACGAAATTATTTATTTTATAGCCAATTTTTCCTCTCAAAATTACTAATTAAATTTAATAATTCAAGTTTTTAATGTTAATTTTAAATGCTGCAACATGAATATATTTATTTCTGAAACAAAATGTATCTGAATAATTTATAGTTAATTGAAGTAACAATAGTTTGATTTAATTAAAAATAAATTAATTTTAAAATGTGTGATTTTATTTGGTTGTAATAATTTATGATAATTCGTATTTTATTAATTATCAATGTTTTTAAAAAATAGAATACGAAGTTAATTAATGATGTTTAAAATAAACAAAATTAATTTTGATATATCAAAAGTCAAATATTACATTTGTTTATGTTTGATTGAAGTAATGATTTACTGTAAAAAATTATTTATCATATTAAATTTAAAATTATGGAAGTTCCACAAAAATTTATTACATTTGGTTATATTATTAAAGATGATAATTTTAAAACCTTAGAAGATAATATAATCAATAATACTTTGGTTTTTGAAGAAATAAAACCGTACCCTGGTTATCATGGTGATGATTTACCTCAATTTGACAATAAACCCGGACACATTTTTTTTGTAACTAAAACAAAAGTGAGTTTTGAAAAACTTCATAGAATTTACAAAAGTGTAAGAAAAAACTTTGCTTATGATTTTATTATGGATATGGGTGAATTTAAGATTAAAAATCAGGAATATCCGTTTTTGAGAGTAAAAAAATTAAAGGATTATTTATCAATTTCACTAATTCAGAAATTAATTAATAATGAAGATATTGTATTTGAGAAAAGTAAAAAAATAACTGATAATGTAATTGTAAAAATTGATAAATATTTTGCACTTGGAAAGTTAAATGATTTTGTTTACAACGATTTGGAAAATGAAAAAATTTTTTATCTTGATATTAATCAAAAACTCGAGTGGGACAAATTTATAAAAATTACTGATAATGTGAGAAATAATCTGGTTTCGTTTCCAACATTTGATTCGGCAATAGGTGTGCTTTATTTTAAAGAAGGATTAGTTGATACTGTAAGGGTTTATTGCGACAAATTTTCGGCTGATATGTTGTTACAGATTAGAAATAAATATGTTGAAGCAATTGCGAGATTTGAAAAGTAAATCTGAAATAACATTAAAAAATATAATTTATAATAATTTAAAATTTGCAAATCTGGTGGACAAATTTTATTATTTATTTCTCAAAAATTTTTATGACTATCTGCTTTAGTAACTAAAATAAATATTTAATTATTAAAAAAGATAGTCAATATTTTATAAAACTCTAAATATTTGGTTTTAAATTAAAAATAAAGCATCGTACATAGTGAATGTTTTAAAATTAGCTGCAAAATCTAAAATTTCACTTGTTGTAACAAACTTAACAAATTTACTTTCGCCCGGTAATAAATCAAAAAAATTTTTTTCAAAATGTCCTTCTGCTAAACTAGTTAAAAAAATATTTTTTGCAAGATAATCAGTTTTTAGCTCCAAAACATAGCCATTGTCAGATTTTAAAACATCAATTACAATTGCTGGTTCTTTTAGTTTCTGATTTTTAAATACTTGAAAGTAATCAAAACTTTCGGCTAAAGGAATTTTATTCTCTACAATTTTTGTTTTAAAAACCAAAGATTCAATAGATTTTCCTTTGGAAATTTTAAATTTATCAAACGAAAAATAACACTTAGTACTATTTGCAGTTAGTTTAATTTCAGAATTTTGTTTCCAAACCGATTTTCCTTTAAAATCAGCTAGTCTCATTGATATTTCAACAACTTTATCAGAATTAAAATCAGAACTAATGTAAACATTTATTTTGCTAGATTCTTCTTTTACAATTATATAAATATTTGAATAAATTTGTTTTACATAATACTGAGCGGTTTTCCATTCGCCAAAATAATCAATTCCCGAAGCCGAAACAGATGGACAACAATCGTTTAAATTTGAAATTATAGTAGCAAAATAATTCTGATTTTTGATTTTTAAATCAGAGTATTCCTTTTTAATTTGTTCAGCCTGAATTATTTGACTTAGATATATAAGTTTTTCTAATGTATTTGGAATTACATAATATGTGTCGAGAATTGTTTTTAATGTATCATAATCTTCGTGTCCGTAAAAAAATCTTTTTAGTACATAAGAATTTAAATCTAAATCACTTGGAACAGTAAAAAGTTGTAAATTTTTGTAACTTAAAAACGATGAAAGTCCAAAATTATAAAAGAAATCATTATTTGTTGTGTAAATATCTAAATTATAATTATTTAATGATTGTTTATTGTTTATACTTGAAATATAAAAAGTATTTGGATTTAATTTATTTACAAGAGATTTCAAAAGTTTATCAGTTTTTTGAATATCAGCGTTTTCTTCATTATATTTGAAACTCCAGAACAACAAGCTGGGATGATTTTTCAAACGGTTAATATTTTGTGTAAGTTCATTTGTAATTGTATTTTCAAATTGCTGATTATAAACAATTTCAGAATAATTTAGAGGTATTTCCTGCATTACTAAAATTCCGGCTTTATCACAATTTTCATAAAATTCATCGCTTTGATAAATTCCTATTCCTGAAATATTTATAAAATTTACATTAGATTCTTTGGCATATTTAATTAAATTTTCTTCACTAACCATTTTTAATCCTGAACTTATATTCAACTGATTTACATAGTTTACACCTTTCAGATTTACAATTAATCCATTAATTTTAAATGTTTTATTTTTTAATGAATCTTCTGTAAAATCTACAGTTCTTAAACCAGTTGTTATTTGTTTATTTTCAACGAGTTTATTTTCTGATTTAAAACTAAAATCAAACTTATATAAATTTTGTTCTCCAATTCCGTTTGGATACCAAAGTTTAGGATTATTTATAGTAATTTCTTGATTTATAATATTTAAACCTTCTGTTAAATTATAATTTTCAGAAAATGATAAACTATCCGAAATAATTGTTTCTAAAGATGTTGACTGTGCTTTTGCTGAATTAATTACAAAATTTACCGAAATATTTGCAACAGAATCTGTAATATTTTTTTGAACAATTTCAACATCATCTATCATAAACTTATCATAAGCAATAATATACACCGATTTCCAAATTCCGCAGCCAGTTAATTTAGGTGCAACATCAAGTCCAAACTGAATAGCTGATTTTCTAAATGGAATTTTACTATTTACCGGATAATCAGCAAATTTATTATCACCCAAATAAAACTTTACTTTAAGTTCATTTGTTCCAAATTTGATATATTTTTTACAATCAATTTTCCACTCAGCAAACATATTATCGGCTGTTAGCACAAGAGAATCATTTAAATAAACTTTTGCATAAGTATCTATACCCTTAAAAACCAAAAAGATATTATCTTTGTTGCTAATTTTATAATTTACCGAAAATGAATTTTTATATTCCCAGTTTTTTGTTTCGACCCAAAAAAGATTTTCAGAATTATTACGATGTAAAGGTTTGTCAATGATGGTATCTATGTATAAATCAGAATATATGTTTCCGGGTACAAATGCTGTTTTCCATTCGCCACTGTCAATTTGCCTGAATTTCCAGTTTTTATCAAGTGATAATAAAACTTGGTCGCTTTCATTTTTTGTTCCACAGCCAAACAAACTAAATATTATCAGTATTATTATCAGTAAAATATCAATTTTTTGCATCATTGTTTTTATAAAATCAAATCACAAAATTAATTTATTATTCGATTCAAAAATTTAAAATTTCATTAAAAAATATAATTTCAAAATATTTTACTGATAAATTCTTTATTTTAACAAAAATACTTTATTTTAGAAAACTTAAAATATGTTTTTCAAATTCAAAAAAAAATATGTCGTTTCCATATTCATATACTAAAAAAATACAACTATCAAATAAAAATCTGATTTTGAAAGATATATCAGAAAAAATAAAATCTTTATCCGAAAAATATAAATTTATAGATATTAATTTTCAGAACAATATAATAGAAATAACAACAAAAAATTCGCTTGTATATTTCGAGTATCAAATAAAAATTAATGTTGATGATGATAATATTTTAAATATTGAAATTCAATTAATTAATCTTTTAAAATTATCATTACTTATAATTGTTGTTGTACCTTTTATTTCAAACTTTTCGATAAAAAATTTCTTTATTTTTTCGATAGCAATCTTTTCAATTTTTTACTTTCTTAATTTTATTTACATCAATTCGTTTACAAACCAACTAGCAAAATTTATTACGGAAGGAATTGAAATTGATACAATTGTAGAAGAAGAAATTTCTGATGAACAGAAAGAATGGATTGAAAATCCTTATAAATGTTCGGCTTGTGGTGCTTTAATTGAAGATTATTACACTCATTGTTTAGATTGTGGTTTAAAACAAGATAGACCAGCAAAAAAATCGCCATTCAATACCACAAAATATGTTGATTATGAAATTAAATACAATTTTAAAGAAAAATAATTTATCAAATAAAATATAAAATTATGTCAAGAATATTAAACATAAATGCACGTCAGATTTTGGATTCTAGAGGAAACCCAACTGTTGAAGTTGATGTAATTACAGAATCCGGTATATTAGGCAGAGCTTCAACACCATCAGGTTCTTCAACCGGAAAATATGAAGCCGTTGAACTTCGTGATAACGACGAAGGAAGATTTTTGGGTAATGGAGTTATAAAGGCTATAAATAATGTAAACAAATTAATTAATGAAGAGCTTAACGGAGTGTCTGTTTTACAGCAAAGTATGATTGATGCAATGTTAATTGAACTGGACGGAACTGCAAACAAAGAAAATTTGGGTGCAAATGCTATGCTTGCTGTATCACTGGCAGTTGCAAAAGCTGCAGCTGAAATTACAGGTCAGCCGTTATACCGATATATTGGTGGTGTAAATGCCAACACTTTACCAATTCCGATGATGAATATTTTAAACGGTGGTACTCATGCCAGCAACTCAATAGATTTTCAGGAATTTATGATAATGCCAGTTGGTGCTGAAGTTTTTAGCGAATCGTTGCGTATGGGAACTGAAATTTTTCATCATCTGAAAAAAGTTCTTATCGAAAATAATTATTCTACAAATGTTGGTGAGCAAGGTGGTTTTGCTCCAAATCTGAAAACCAACGACAAAGCTATTGAATTTATTTTGAGAGCTATTGAAAAAGCTGGTTACAAACCGGGCGAAGACGTTTATATTGCTTTAGATGTGGCGGCTTCGGGTTTATATTTACCTGACGAAAAGTTGTACTTTTTGCCTTCAACTAACAAAAAACTTTCATCTGACGAGATGATTGGATATTATCAGAAATTGTGCAAAAAATATCCGATAGCATCAATTGAAGATGGTCTCGACCAAGACGACTGGGAAGGCTGGCTTAATTTAACTATTGCTTTAGGTGATAACATTCAAATAGTTGGTGATGATTTGTTTGTTACAAATGTTGGTCGGTTAATGAATGGAATACATAATAATATTGCAAATTCAATTATCATAAAACTAAATCAGATAGGAACTCTTACCGAAACTATTAATGCAATTGAATATGCTAAAAGATTTAGCTATAATACTATAATAAGTCATCGTTCCGGTGAAACCGAAGATACAACAATTGCAGATTTAGCTGTGGCACTAAATACAGGACAAATAAAAACCGGTGCACCATCTAGAACAGATAGAGTTGCAAAGTATAACCAACTTTTAAGAATTGAAGAAAATCTCGGAAATTTAGGACGCTTCTGGGGAAAAGAGTTTTCGATTTAGTTTTCTTTAGTTTACTGATATTTGGAAAGTTGTGGAATTTATTGTTATCTGAGTTTTAAAATTTAGTTTAGCTCTACGAAATTCCACAATTTTTTTAATTTTCTAAAAGATTTATAACCAAACTTTTGCTTGTACTTTTTGTAATTTTAAATCTGTCGTCAATTCTATATCCAATAAGCCAGATTATTTTGTTATCGGATTCCAAAATCCAAACTTTTTGTTTGTCGAAAATGTTGATTTTATTATCGATAAAAAAATCACTTACTTTTTTAGAATTTTTCATTCCATACGGAATAAAACTATCACCTTGCTGCCATTTTCTGATTTTCAATGGAAATTTAATTTTATCAAAATCAAAATATCCGAATTCAGTATTTTTTTCAATTTTAAAATCAGAATTTACTTCTGCAACTTGCAATTTTAATGTAATTTCGTCTGACAAATTTCTGTTAACAACTACATCTTCCGTAAGCTCATTTATCTGATATTCTGATAAATTATCATGATTTTCAATTTTTGAGATAATCAAAAAATCTCTGTCTTTAAGCAATTTGTGTGTTGACGAATAAAATAGCTTTCCAGATGTATTGTCTAATATTTTAATAATATCATCAACTACATCACTATTAAAGTTATATGGAAGTAAAAATTCAAATAAATAAGTTCTTAAAGGATTTAAAATTTTTAATTTCTCAATCGATATTTTAATTTCATTATTATTTTCAGAAATACAACCTGTCTTATGATTTTCAATACTCTGATTATAAATTATTTCAATATCTTTATTTATTCTGATATTTTGAAGAATATTATTTTTAAAACCCGGGTTTATTTTTTCAAATTCAGGAATTAATATATTTCTGATTCTGTTTCGGTTGTAAATATTTTCAAAATTTGTTCTATCGGTTCTAAATTCAATATTTTTTTCGGTAAGATATTCATTTATTGCCAATTTATTAGTAAAAAGTAAAGGTCTAACTAAATTTTTTCTTTTTGGACTAATTCCCGAAAGTCCTCTGATACCTGTACCTCTAGCAGCATTAATAAGGTAAGTTTCAATATCATCGTCTTGATGATGAGCTGTTGCAATAAAATCAAACTTCTCAATTTCAATAATTTCTGTAAACCATTGATAACGAAGTTGACGAGCTGCCATTTCTATTGAAATATTATTTTTTGCAGCAAATTTTAGAGTATTAACAGATTTAGAAAAACATCTTATTTTCAGATTTTCAGCAAGTTTTTCAACAAATATTTCATCTTTATCAGAATCTTGCCCGCGTAATTTAAAATTCATGTGTGCAATTGCAATTTTAAAACCAGTATCTACAAGTAAATGAGTTAAAAAAACAGAATCGGCACCACCACTAACACCAACTAAAATTATATCTGATTTAGTAAAAAGTTTATTTTCAGCAATAAAATCAAGAAATTTTTGTTTTATCATTTTTATAAAATATCTAAACAAATCTGATAATTTTTTTAAACTTTTGCAAAAAACTTAAAGTTAAAAGTTATTTTTTTTCAAAATCTCTACTAAAATATTATTTTTGCAAAAGTATGGCTTTACAAATTGGAAATATAAAAACTGAGGATTTTCCTCTCTTACTTGCACCAATGGAAGATGTTACCGAACCTTCTTTCAGATATTTGTGCAAGTTTTTTGGTGCAGATTTAATGTACACCGAATTTGTTGCTTCAGAAGCAATTATCCGAAGCATTGCAAATTCGTTGAAAAAATTTATAATCCTCGACAACGAGCGACCAGTTGGAATTCAACTATATGGACACAACATTGATGCTATGGTCGAATCTACAAAAATTGCGACACTTTCAAAACCTGATTTAATAGATATTAATTATGGTTGTCCGGTAAAAAAAATAGCCACTCGCGGAGCCGGAGCCGGTATTTTACAGGACATTCCAAAAATGGTTGAAATGACAAAAGCCATAGTTGAAGCAACTCATCTTCCGGTAACTGTAAAAACAAGACTTGGCTGGGACGACGAAAGTAAACATATAGTTGATATTGCTGAAAGACTTCAAGATGTGGGAATTAAAGCTCTTACAATTCATGGAAGAACGCGTATGCAGTTTTATAAAGGTGAGGCAGACTGGACTTTGATAGGCGAAGTTAAAAATAATCCGCGAATGAAAATTCCCATTATCGGAAACGGTGATGTTACTTCACCACAAATTGCTAAGGAAATGTTTGATAAATATGGTGTTGATGCTATTATGATAGGCAGAGGAACTTATGGGCGACCATGGATTTTTAAAGAAATAAAACACTATCTTAAAACAGGCGAATTATTAGGTGAAATGACTGTAAAAGATAGAGTTGAAGTTGCTAAACTGCATCTTAAAAAATCAATGGAATGGAAAGGCGATAAACGAGGAATTTACGAAATGAGACGTCATTTATCGACATATTTTAAATCGTTACCAAATTTTAAAGATTTCAGAATCAAACTTGTAACTTCTTTAGATATTAACGAATTAAATAATACTCTGGACGAAATCAATTTAAAGTACCCCGAATTTTAAAATCAACTTTTTTTTAATATCTTTGAAAAAAAATAATTATGCCATCGCACGAAACAATATTTTTTATTTTATTTATAGCTTTTATAATTTTTGTATTATTAATTGATTTACTGCTTGTTGGGAGAAAGTCACATGAAGTTTCGACTAAAGAGGCGGCAATTTGGAGTATAATTTGGGTTACTTTAGGACTAAGTTTTACTTTTTTTCTTTCGTGGAAAGGACATTTGGTTCATGGAATTGAAAATTTTGATGATTTACAATCTGTTGTTAACAAATATGCTTCGCATTTAGTTTTATTTCCGGATAATTATGCAAAAAGTATAAACGTTTACAATAATCACATGGCAATTGATTATATTACAGGATATTTACTCGAGAAGAGTTTGTCTGTAGATAATCTTTTTGTAATGATGATGATTTTGACAGCCTTTTCAGTACGTAAAATCAGCTATAAGCCAATACTTTTCTGGGGTATTTTGGGAGCAATTATTTTACGTAGTATTTTCATTTTTGCCGGAGCAGCTTTAGTTAAACGTTTTGATTGGATATTGCTGATTTTTGGTGCTTTTCTAATTTATTCGGCAATTAAAATGTTTTTTGATAAAGAAGAAAAAATTGAACCTCAAAATCATAAGCTCATAAAATTTTTCTCAAAACATTTTCCTATTTATCCAAGATATGTTTCAACAAAATTCTTCTTTAGAAAAGATAAAAGACTAATGTTCACACCTTTATTTCTAGTTCTAATATTTATCGAATTCTCGGATTTAGTTTTTGCATTTGACTCGATTCCTGCAATATTTTCGGTTACTTTAGACCCATATGTTGTATTTTTTTCAAACATATTTGCAATACTTGGATTACGAGCATTATTCTTTTTGTTGATTAAAATTGTTGATAAATTCCACTATTTAAAAATTGGAGTATCAATATTATTACTATTTATCGGAGTAAAGCTTCTTCTACATTCGTGGCTAGATAAAATTGGATTCGAAAATTATTATTCATTAATTTTTATTGTTGCTGTTCTTTTGATAAGTGTTTTATTATCACTAATATTTCCTAAAAAAGAAGATATTGCTTTAAAAGAATTAATTAATAAAAAAGATGAAATTATAGATGAAAATTAATAAAAAATTTGTTTTTTTGTTATAAATTTACTCATTAATTAAATTTTAAAATTTAAATACTAAATAAAATGGCATTAGAAATTACCGAAAAAAATTTTGAAGAAGTTGTAACAAAAGCAACTTTACCTGTTGTAATTGACTTATGGGCAGAATGGTGCGGACCTTGCAGAATGATTGCTCCTTACATTGAAGAAATGGCAACCGAATTTGCAGGAAAAGCTATAATTGGGAAAGTAGATGTTGATAGTAATCCTACTATAGCACAGAAATTTAACGTTATGAATATTCCAACAGTTCTATTTTTAAAAAATGGAGAAGTTGTTGATAAAGTAGTTGGTGTTGTTCCAAAGAAAAAACTAGTACAAACACTTGAAAATATTATGAATTAGAAACTTAAAAAATCATACTGATAACATTAATTTATAATTTTATTTTAATGTTGTCAGTTTTAATGTATTGATAAATACAAATTAATTAGTATATCAACACAACAAAATTTTACTTTTAACAATATTGGTATTGAATAATTTATCAGAGATAATAGAAATTAACGAACTTGTAAATCTTGAGTTTTTTGCACAACATGTTGTAGAAGGTTTTATTACGGGAATGCACAAAAGTCCGTATCATGGATTTTCGGTTGAATTTGCCGAACATAGACTTTACAATGCAGGTGAATCTATAAAACACATAGACTGGAAGTTGTTTGGAAGAACCGATAAACTTTTTGTAAAAAGATACGAAGAAGAAACAAATTTACGAGCTCATATTCTGATAGATACATCTTCGTCAATGTTATTTCCTTATCAGGATAAAAAAATAAATTCCAAACTGGGATTTTCTGTATTTTGTACAGCAGCTTTAATAAATTTGCTACGCAAACAACGTGATGCTGTTGGAATTACACTTTTTTCTGATAAAATTGAATTTCAATCGGAAGCAAAACTTTCGATGTCTCACGCAAAACATCTTTTTGCAAAACTTGAAGAAATATTAGTATCCGGAAATCAGAAACTTAATAAAACAACTACTGTTACAGGAATGTTGCACGAAATTGCCGAAAAAATTCATAAACGTTCGCTTGTGGTAATTTTCAGTGATATGCTTGATTCTGATAACGAAGATAATATTTTTAATGCACTTCAACATTTGCGACATAACAAGCACGAAGTTATTCTTTTTCATGTTACCGACCATCAAAAAGAAATTGATTTTGGTTACGAAAACCGTCCGTATAAATTTATTGACATGGAAACAGGTGAAACCGTAAAATTGAATCCCAACATAATTAGAGACACTTACAAAAAATCTGTAACAGATTATTTCAGCCGATTGAAGTTAAGATGTGGTCAATATAATATTGATATTGTTGAGGCTGATATTAATAAGGATTTCAAAAGCGTTCTTATTCCATTTCTATTGAAAAGGGAAAAATTGTTTTAAAAATATTTTTCTGTAACAATGTTTAGTTCAAATTTGAAAAATTGAGTATTAAAATATTGTGAGTGAAAATTTTAATTTAAATCTTTTCATAGTTTTTTTATTTCCTCAAAATTATACTTTTAAATTCAGAATCTAATAAATCAAAGTATAAATTTCAGATTTTAACCAGATTATTTTTCATTGCAAAAACTACCAGATTTGCAGTGTTTTTGCAGTTTGTTTTCGCCAGTATATTTGCACGATGTTTGTCAACAGTTCGTTTACTTAAAAACAGTTTATTTGCAATTTCTTGATTTGAAAGCCCATTGCAGATTTCGTGTAAAACTTCAATTTCTCTATCTGATAAATCACAATCAATTGGCAAAATTGTATTTTGAGTGTTTTTTTGTTTTATTATGTTACATAAAACATCAACCGAAAAATAATTATTACCTGAAATTACTGTATTTATAGCTTTTATAACTTCGTTAATTTCAGCTTCTTTCAATAAAAAACCTTTTACACCGGCATTAATCATACTATTGTAATAATTTTCGTCGCTGTACATTGTTAAGGCAATAATATTTAAATTTGGTTTAATTTTCAAAGCTTTTATAGATGTCTCAATTCCGTCCATTTCGGGCATAGCAATATCCATCAAAACCAATTCTGTTTTTTTTAAATCTAAATCGTTAATAAAATCTTTTCCGTTGGAATATTCGTAAATATTATTTATTAAACTATTTGCAGACTTAGAAAGTAACAATTTCAATCCTTTTCTGAATAAATTATGGTCATCAACAATAGCTATATTTATTTTTTCCATTTTATTTTTTAATTTGTAAAGATGCTAAAAATTTTAATATCATTATCTTAATTATTTATTTTGCTATACAAAAAATATTTGCACAAAATCCGTTTTTTGGTTCTGAAATAATATCAATTTCACCATTAAGAGTTTTAATTCGAGATAAAATATTTTCAAGACCCATACCAAAAAAATCGGTTTTTTCAATTTTCAAATCCATGCCAACACCATTATCTTTAAAGTTGATAAATAATTTTTCTGCTATTTTATTAATTGAAATTTCAATTTTACTTGCATGAGCATGTTTAATTGTATTGTTTATAAGTTCTGAAATTATTCTAAACAAAACAATTTCAGTGTTATAAGCAAACCTTTCATCTTTAATATTTGTACTAAGAATTATGCTGATTTTGCAATTAACTTCAGTTGTTTTCACCAGATTTTCAACAGCTTTAATAAGTCCGTAATTTTCAAGAATATGAGGGCTAAGATTGTTCGAAATTTCTTTTAATCCAAGAATTGCCTCGTTGGCAACTGTTTTCATATTTGTCAATATTTCAGTCATTTCTTTACGGTCTTCGATATTTTCTAAAGTAGAAACTGACATTTTGAGATTTGATAATAAAGGACCTAAACCATCATGAATATCTTTTGCAAAACGCTTACGTTCTGATTCTTCAGTTCTGATAATTGCAGATAATATTTTTCGTTCAATAATCAATCTTGATGTATCTGTTTTTTTTATTAGGTTAAAAATTCGTTTAATGTAAATTATTGCTAATGTAATAACTACTGATGTTAATACACTTATCCAGCTATTTACCAATTCTACCTCGTAAACTACGCCTTCAAAAATAAAAGGGAAAAATTCGATAACTCGTCTCAAAGCCATTAATAACAAAGCAATTGTCAGAAATATCCACGAAATATTATATTTTGCAACTTTGGTCATACTTATTGCCAATATCGATGAGGCAATTTGCAAAATAATTGATAGAATTATTGCTATTTTTATAAACATATACAGCAGAATTAGTTATATTGTATTGTTTTTATCACAAAATTCTGCTTTTTGAATATTTGAGGCAAAATCTGTAAGTTTTATTTCATTAGTTAGCGAATTAACAACAATTTCAGCAATATCATACACAGGTTGTTTATTTCCTTTTGCAAATGTTTTTTTACATAAAGGGCAAGCTGTTACAAGAAAATCGTGATTAAATGCAGAATATTCTTCAAGAACTTTATCTCTTATTTGGTTTCTTTCATGCATTTGGATTTTAATATTAGCCAAACTTCCACCACAACAAAGACTTTCCTCTTTTTCATTATCAATTTTTACAATATTAATATATTTTCCGAGTAATTCACGAGGTTGGTCGTAAATTCCACTTCCTCTGCCTAATTCGCAAGGGTCGTGATAAATAGCTTTATCAATTGTTTTTATTGTAGGTATTTTCTTTTCGTTTACCAAGTCCAGTAAATATTCTGAATGATGTTTTACTTCGATGTGTGGTAAAGAATAATCTTCTTTAAAAACTTTGTAGCAAATAGGGCAGGATGTTACAAGTATTTTTGCACCTGAATCTAAAATAAGTTTTCGGTTATTCTGAATTAATTTTTGGGCAGCATCAAATTGACCTGCTTGCATCAATGGACGACCGCAACACGGAGCTTTATGTTCGTCCATAAACCAATAATTAACACCTGCATACTTGAAAATTTTTTGCATCGATTTTTTTATTGCCGGTGTTAAATGCGACATACAACCTGCAAAATAAACAACATCAGTTTTTATTGCAACTTCTTCTTTTAGATAATCATAAGAAGAATTATACTGCAATGTTGTTTCTATTCTTTGAGTTATTCTTAGATCGTTTGTTTCGATTCCAACCGGACAAACCTGCTGACATTTACCACAAAGCAAACAATTAAATAGAGTTTCGTCTGTTAAGTTTTTATTTCTGATATTTTTGAGAACATAAACCGATTGAGTATTTTTAATTTCGGCACTATTTAACTGGCATGTATCTACACAAATACCACATCTTGAGCACGAATAAACCTGAACTTTTGAATAAGTATTCATTCGTTTTTTCAGTTTTATTCCAAAGTTACGTAAAAAAATGAAGTAAATTTCAGTTGGAATGTGCATATATCTCGACATTGGCAATGTGCAAAGAAAACCACCTAAAGCAATGGAATATGCAAACCATAATGGATTTACAGCATTTTCAAGTGGAATAATTGTTGAAAAAAAATGTCCTATCGAATTTGAAATTATACTGCCGTTTTTAAAAACACCGGCTGTAAATGTTTCGGCTAAAAATCGTAATGGAAATATTAACCAAAGAAACGACAAAGCTATTTTATCTCCATATTTTAAACGAGTTGTACGATTCATGCCAAATTTTTTGCTCGAAAACCGCTTTGAATATGCCAATGTAACTCCTGAAAGCACAAAAATAAGAATTAAATCCATTGCAAATGAGAATGTTTTCTGTCCAAAAAATTCAGCACCATCTGTATAAAAATATCTGAAAAAAACAGATTCGTAAAATGGAAAAGAAAATGATTTGTAATAAGCAGCAGTTTCAAAATGACCGACTACAATCAACAAAAACCAACCAAAAGCTAAGCTCATGTGCATGTATCCCAGTAGTTTATTTGTTTTAAAAATACTTCTATGCAATAAACCTTCGGTAAATGATTCTTTTATTGATTTTAATATCTTTGTCGTAAAAAGACCTTTCCAAATTCTGATTTTATCAATTTTGGACAAACCCAGAAACCACAGTATAAAACGATATGCAACAACAACTAAAAGTATTATTGTACCTATCATAAACGGTAGAAAAAAATAATCCTGAAATTCCATAATTTTTTGTCTTTGTATTTTTTCAATAGTAATTGGTAATTTATTGTAATTGTTAGTTTAAATAACTATTTGATAGCGTAAATTAATAGTGACTTATCACTAAAACAAACCTAACTGTCATCTCGAAGGGAACTCTTTGATGTCTGCTATAAAGTTATAAAAGTATATCTGGAAAAATGAATGTTAAAATGTTACAACAAATATACTTTTTATTTCAAACAGTGAAAAATTGCACGAGTTCATTTATTCGCTATCGCTTATGAAAAAGTTCATGATGACATAAATTTTGAAAAGTCACTACTTTTGTACGCTACCAAATATTTATATAACTGATGATTTTTTTTTCAAACTTCTATTTTCTAATCTCTAACTTCTCTTTTTTAATTTTTACAATTCCTTTTTTTATTATCATAATTGCATTTCGTATATTAATGCCTCTTGGACAAACGAGAATACATTTTCCGCAAAGCATACATTTATTTATTTCTTTTTCAAGATTTTCAGTTTCGCCCCTTCTCAGCAATAAATTCATTTTTCTGACATTAAAATCCGTAAGATTTCCGGCACTGCAAGTTGCAGTACAACCACCACACGAAAGACAAACTAAAAATGATGGTTCGAGAGTTAATACTTCGTTCAACAATCTACCATCAAAATGCTCTATATCAAGAGTACGGGTTTCGATAACTGAAAAGCCAAATTTGTTCATTTATTATATTTATAAGTTATTAATTATTAGTTCTAAATTTATGGATTAAACTTAGCAATTAACAATTATTTGTTTTGTAGATAATTATGAATTTCAAAAGCAGACGAACGTGCATTTTCGATAGTTTCTTTAATTCCCATTGGTGCAAAACAAGTTCCGGCTATAAAAATTCCATTTTCTGTTGATAAGTTAGATTGTGTATGAATATCTTTAGATTTTAGAAAACCCGAATTTTCAAAATCCAGATTACACATTTTACCAATTTTATTCGTTCCGATTCCGGCTTCCATACCAACTAAAAGTACAACCATATCAAGTTTCATTTTAAATGGTCGCCCCGAAAGTGTGTCTTCGGTTTTTATGTACAACTGGTTATCCTGTGTTTCGGAAATTTCTGAAACTCTACCTCTAATAAACTGAATATTATGTTTTTCCTGAGCAGTTCTGTAAAGTTCTTCAAAATGTTTATCGAACATTCTCAAATCCATATAAAAACAATAAATTTGAGCTTCGGGTAAAAGTTTATTTAATTCAATTGCTTGTTTTACACCTGTTACGCAGCAAACTTTTGAACAATAATGATTTCCCGATTTTTCATCTCTCGAACCAACACAATGTATTAAAGCAATTTTTTCAGGTTTTTTTCCTGAAGTTGTAAACAATTTATTTTCATTGAATTTAGATTCTAAATCTGCCGAAGTTATTACGTTATCATAAATTTTGTAACCATATTCTTCTTTTCGTGATGCATCAAATAAATCAAATCCGGTTGAAACCAACAAAGCATCAGATGTATATCTTACATTTCCGCTGTAAACAAACCAATTTCCGTTTTGTTTTTCAATTTTATCAACATCAGAATTAATTTTAATTGAAATATTGTCGTGTTTTAATTTATTTTCAACATACTGAACAATATCCTTAGCTGGTTTCATATCAGGAAAAAGGTGATTCCAATTTCTGATTTTTCCTCCGGCTTGTTTTTCTTTTTCAATAATTGTTACGTTGTAACCCAAATTAGCCAAAATACTTGACGATTCAATTCCGGCAATTCCACCTCCTATTACAACAATATTTTTGTTCATTTCATTATTTTTTTGAGTTTTATTTATAATTTTTCACTAAGAAAGTTGATTTATAAAATGATATTTGATAATTAGACTTATTTCAAATTAATTATCATGCGTTTAACATTTTGATTGTGTACAAAAGTAGTAACTTTTCCAAAAATCATGTCATCATGAACTTTTTCATAAGCGATAGCGAATAAATGAACTCGTGGATTTTTGCTCTTATTGAAATAAAAAGTAAATTTGTTGTAATATAATTACATTCAATCTTTCAGATATACTTTTTATTACTTTACTGCATCCATCAAAGAGTTCCCTACTGGATGACAGTTTGGTTTTTTTTGATGTTAAGTCTCTATTAATTTACGCTATCAACATTTTAATAAAGTAATAAGATGAAAAATGTTCACTATTTTTTTACTAAGGATAATAAAAATAAAATAAGGTTCAGGTATAGTTCATAAAAACCTTATATTTTGTTTTAAACCTTATTAGTAATAAAATATCGGTAAAGTAAACCTTATTACCTTATTTTATTAATAATTGGATTTCAATTTAAAACAAGTCTAATTAAGTAAGTTCTAAAACTTTTTTCCCACTTAAACATTTTGGTTGAACCGGCTGACCAATATTTTTTCCGCTTTTTGATAAATATTTATCTTCTTTATTGTATTCAAAACCTATTTTATCCAAAAAAGTTTCAACATTAATCTGGTGCATCTGCAAACCAAGTTCCCAAGGGTTGTAACCCAACACAATACCTGCAAGTTCTTCGTAAGTTAAAACAGGAATTCCTTTACCTTCAGTATCGTAAGTTTTTCCTTCCATCTCAGCAATAACATATTGCCATTTATCCATAAACATAGCACAACCCGGGCAGTTAGCAATAATTGCATCAGGTTTGAAAGGTTTCATTGATTCAAATTTTTTCTTAGAATTTGATAATGAGTAGCCTCTATTCGATTGAACTAAATACTGTCTGAAACCAAATCCACAACAATGTCTCCTTTCGGGATAATCAACAACGTTACCACCCCAAGATTTAATGCTACCACTCAGCACATTTGAAAATTCAGCACCACCTTCACCTTTTTCAGGAAACATTTTAGCATAGTGGCAACCAATATGTTCGACAATATTAAGTGGCTTTCCAGTATTTTTATTTACTAGTTGATATTTTGCTTTTTCAAAAATCTGTTCTCTGAATTTAAAAACAATATCGCTGCAATGAGCTATATTTTTAGGAATTATAAATTCTTTACCAATAGATTTTCTAAGAAATTCTCTGGTTTTTTCTTCCGTTTCCGGAAATTCTTTCCATGTTTCAATTATTTCAGAATAAATTCCGTAAGATGTTACACATGAAACTGCCAGATTTTCGTACCCTTTTTCAGACATCAACGAAAAATGACGGGCAACTATAGTTTGTAAAGTTTCAAAAGGCACAATATCCGAATGATAACCTATTCCTGTGCAAGTTGTATGTTGTGGGTCGTCGAGAATATTTTTGTGGAGTTCGTTTTTAACAATTTTTAGAAATGCTGTTTCAGAACCCGGAAAAAAATTCTGACGTATGCAACTTCTTAAATAATAATAATCGTTATCAGCAATTTCCTTCTGATAATTTCTATTTACAATATTTTTATTTATATGATTCATTTTCGTATAGTTTTTTTATTTTTCGAAGTAAACATAATTGAAAAACTCTGTATCATCATTTTCAACATCTTTAAATCCTAATTCTTTAGCTTTTGTATGACTTAAATTTTTTATTTTTTCGTACAATTCTGTTGCACCTGTTTCATCAAAAATCAGTTTTAATTCGTTAAGAGTTTCTTCCGAAATTTTACGTAATCCTCCCTCTCCATCTTTATCCAGATTTGCACCTGTACGTTCATAAACATCAGCCATATTATTATAAATCCATTCCCAAACAGGTCCTTGTTCGGGATGCAATTCGGGAACAACTGATGTTGGATGAATACAATATCCGTACTTTAAAATATTTAATCCAATAACTTTATAAAGAGCATATTGTTGCAATCCAATTCTGGTTTCGGTAAAATAACCAAATTCTTGAGAAGCTTTTCGCAATACACTAATTACCTGTCCAGGACAATTTCCTCTAGGACAACGTGTTTTGCATGACATACATTGACCGCATAACCATATTTTTTCGCTTTTCAGTAAATGTTCAATCTCATCATTATCTTTAGTTTGCATAATATTGAGAATTACCCTTGGGTCGTAATCATAAAATTCGGCAGCAGGACAAATTGCTGTACAAATTCCACAATTCATGCAAGATTTTAAACCTTCCACAAATCGAACATCTTGAGATAAATATTTAAATAGTTCCACTTTCTTTATTTTTTAACAAAATTAGACATTATAAAACTATAATAAAATAGTAAAGAAACCTAATTTCGCTAAGTATTTATGCTTATTTTGTAAAAATAAATTGATAGCTTAAAATAATGATAACTTATTTCAAAAACAAACCAAATTGGAATCTTTAAAGGATATTTGTGTTTAAGTTAATATAGTATTAATCAGACTAAAGAAAGAACATTTTCAAACTGAAGGCTTTTGTATGACCGTTGAAGGCTTACGCACCTACCGTTGAAGTTGTTGAATCGACCGTTGAAGGCTTACGCTCCGACCGTTGAAGTTGTTGAATCGACCGTTGAAGTTGTTGAATCGACCGTTGAAGTTGTTTACATTAATCAATCAAAATATTAAAACAACTATAGATTGTTCGTTTACGTACATCTTATGTTCGGAAATGTATATAAAAAAACATCACTAATCAACCAAAGTTATAGATTATCTTTATATTAAAAATTGGTTTAAATATTGTTATTATTCGCAAATTATAATATTTTTTTAAAATGCTTTTTTAATCAGCATAAATACGTCATATTTGTAAACTTTTTTTTAAAATAAAACATCATTTATAACATAAATTTAATTAAAAATGAAGAGAGTAATTTTATTGTTTGTAACCTTTGTTTTGTTATTTTCAGGCTATGCAAAAGCCGACGAAGGTATGTGGTTCTTGGCTTTTATCAACAAAAATTATGACCAGATGAAAGCAATGGGCTTAAAATTAACGCCCGAAGATATTTACAGTATCAACAGTTCGAGTTTGAAAGATGCAGTTGTGGCTTTAGACCATGGTTCATGTACTGCCGAATTGGTATCACCTTATGGATTATTATTAACAAATCACCATTGTGGATATGGAGAAATTCAATCACACAGTACAGTTGAACATGATTATTTAACCGATGGTTTTTGGGCAATGACCCGTGAAGAAGAACTTCCAAATCCGGGTAAAACAGTTTCATTTTTAATTAGAATGGAAGATGTTACAGATAAAGTTCTTGCCGAAGTAAACGACAAAATGACAGAAACCGAACGTCAAATGGTAATTCAAACAATATCAGATAAATTAACTGAATCTGAAACAACTGGAACATATTACGAAGCAGAAGTTAGCAGTTTCTTTAATGGAAATAATTACTATATGTTTGTTTACCAAACATTTTTAGATGTACGTTTAGTTGGTGCTCCACCAGAATCTATTGGCAAATATGGTGCTGACACAGATAACTGGATGTGGCCCAGACATACCGGAGATTTTTCAATGTTTAGAGTTTATTGTGCACCGGATGGAAGTCCTGCAGAATACTCTACAGAAAATGTTCCTTACCAATCAAAACATTTTTTACCAATAAACATCAGTGGAGTTGAAGAAAACGATTTTACAATGGTTATGGGTTATCCCGGGTCAACAAACAGATATTTAACTTCTTGGGGAGTACAAAATACAATTGATCACGAAAACAAAATCAGAATTCAGGTTAGAGAAGAGAAACTAAGAATACTAAAAGAAGATATGGATAAAGACGAAGCTGTAAGAATTCAATATGCCTCTAAATACGCTCAATCTGCAAATTATTATAAATATTCTATTGGACAAAACCTTGGGTTAGAGAAACTGGAAGTTGTTGACCGAAAAGCAAAAATTGAAAAAGAACTTAAAAAATGGATTAGTGCTGATAAGGTAAACAGAAAAGAAAAATATGGTGAAATGCTTTCTACAATTAAAGAAGCATATAAAGCAAATAATGATTTTGACATTGCAATGAATTACTGGTTTGAAGCATTATACTTAGGTCCCGAAATTACAGGATTTGGATTAACTGCCCGAAGACTAGAATATATGCTACAATCCGGAGATGCTGAAAAAATTCAAACAGTAGCCGAAGCTCTTAAAGATGAAGCAACTTTATATTTTAAAGATTACAATGTTGCTACCGATAAAAAATCGTTTATTTCACTTTATCAGATGTATAAGAAAAATGTAGGAAAAGAATTCCATCCAACTTTATTTGCTGATATTGACAATAATTATGGTGGTAGTTTTGAAGCTTATGCTGACGAACTTTACAGCAAATCAATATTTACTGATGAAAAACGTTATGCTGATTTTTTGAAAAATCCAACACTAGAAGTACTTCAGAATGATTTAGGTTATATTACAGCATCATCAGTTCTAAATGTATATTTTGATATTACAGATGGTATGGAAGCAAATAATAATAATCTTGCTTATGGATATAGATTGTATTCTGATGCTTACCTTAAAATGATAAAAGAAAAAGATGCAAATGTATTATTTTATCCCGATGCAAATTCTACAATGAGAATTACTTACGGAACAGTTGGAGGTTACACCGTTGACGATAAAAAATATGATTTTGTAACTGATATTGATGGTTACATGGTAAAAGAAGATGCAACAAATCCCGAATTTTTTGTTACGGCAAGAATGAAAGAACTTTATAAAACAAAAGATTATGGTAAATATGCTGATAAAAATGGAAATTTAACTGTTTGTTTTACTACTAATAATGATATAACAGGCGGAAATTCAGGAAGTCCTGTTATGAACGGAAACGGCGAACTTATTGGAATAGCTTTTGACGGAAACTGGGAAGCAATGAGCGGTGATATAGCTTTTGAAACAGAATTACAAAAAACCATTTGTGTAGATATCAGATTTGTACTTTGGGTAATAGATAAATACGCCGGAGCAACTCATTTAACTGATGAAATGACTTTAGTTAACGAATAAAAATTATACAAACCTGTCGGATTTAAAAATCCGGCAGGTTTTTTTATTAACATCTAAAATTATAACAAATGATTAAAAAAATATTTTTATTTTCGATTGCTTTAATAATATTGTCTGTAAATTTTGCAAAAGCAGATGAAGGAATGTGGCTTCTAAATCTGTTAAATAAAAATTATGCAGATATGAAAGCACAAGGTTTTAAACTAACTACCGATGATATTTATAACATCAACAAAGCATCTGTTAAAGATGCAATTGTTAGTTTTGGCGGATTTTGTACTGGTGAAATAATTTCTAATCAAGGACTTATTTTAACTAACCACCATTGCGGATACGGTGCAATTCAAATGCACAGCACAGTTGAAAACGATTATCTCGAAGATGGATTCTGGGCAAAAACTCTTGCAGATGAAATTCCAACACCGGATTTATATGTTAAATTTTTAGTTAGAATTGATGATGTTACAGATAAAATTCTTAAAAAAGTAACAACTGAAATGACCGAAACCCAAAGAACAGAGGTAGTAACCGCTGCCAAAGAATTAGTAATTGCCGAAAGCGATAAAGAATATTCAGCAGATAAAGGTTACGAAACAAAAGTTCAATCTTTTTTTGATGGAAATACTTATTATAAACTTGTTTACCAAAAATATACCGATATTCGTTTTGTTGGAGCACCACCATCATCAATAGGAAAATTCGGATATGATACAGATAATTGGATGTGGCCTCGCCATACTGGTGATTTTTCGATGTTTAGAGTTTACTCAGATAAAAATGGAAATCCGGCTGAATATTCTGCCGAAAATATTCCTTTCGAACCAAAATATTTTTTACCAATTTCGTTGAAAGGTTATCAGCCCGATGATTTTGCTTTTGTTATGGGCTATCCCGGAAGTACCGACAGATATTTAACTTCATACGGAGTTGAAGAACTTATTAATATCCAAAATACAAATCGTGCAAAAATCAGAGGAATACGTCAGGAAATTATGATGGCTGATATGCTTGCCGACCCTAAAATAATGATTCAGTATGCTTCAAAATATGCACGAAGCAGTAATTACTGGAAATATTCAATTGGTCAGAACAAAGGTCTTAAAAAACTGAATGTTATTGAACAAAAACAAGAAGCCGAAACTACTTTTACAAAATGGGTAAATGCAGACAAAACCAGACTTGCAAAATATGGTCAGGCACTTACACTTTTGCAGGAGGCATATACCGCAAGAGCCGATTATTCTTATGCTCTGCAATATACCTCCGAATGTTTAAGACGTGGTATTGAGTTTATTACGTTTGCAAAATCGTGTTCAGATTTATACGATTATATGGTTACAAATGGAAGTATAACCCAAGATAACGAATTAATTACAACAGCACAAACTGCAGCCGAAGATTTTTTTAAAGATTATAGCCCTTCAACCGACAAAAAAGTTGCAATAAGAATGTTACAACTTTATGCCGAAGATGTTGATGCTAAATATTATCCTGAGGAATTTGTAAATATACTAAAAAAATATAATAGCGATTACACAAAGTTTATTGGCGAAGTATTTGATAATTCGGTATTTGTTGATGAAACTAAATTTGCTGAATTTTTGAAAAACCCTACAAAAGAAAAATTTGAAAGCGATTTGGCTTTTGTTCTTGCAATGTCGGTTCATAAAAAATATCTCGAAATACTAGCTTTATCCGAAGAATTTGACCACAATATCACTAAAGGAAGACGTTTATTTATTGATGGTTTAATTAAAATTTATCCTGATAAAATATTTTATCCTGATGCTAATTCAACAATGAGATTTACTTACGGAACAGTTGGAAATTATAGTCCTGCTGATGCTGTTGTTTATGACTATTATACTACTATTGATGGTATTATAGAAAAAGAAGACCCCGATAACTGGGAATTTTATGTTGACCCAAAACTAAAAGCTCTTTACGAAAAGAAAGATTATGGAAAATATGCTGATAGCGATGGTAATCTAAGAGTTTGTTTTACAACTAATAATGATATCACCGGAGGAAACTCTGGTAGTCCGGTTATGAACGGAAACGGCGAACTTATTGGTTTAGCATTTGATGGAAACTGGGAAGCAATGAGTGGAGATATTGCTTTTGAAACCGAATTACAAAAATGTATAAATGTTGATATTAGATATGTCTTATTTATTATCGACAAATTTGCAGGTGCAACCAGATTAACAGATGAAATGAAATTTGTACAGTAATTTATTAAAAATATCTGACTTTAGTCAAATTCATTATTAAAAAACAGTCGTTGCTGAAGAAATATAGTTACTTATATTACAAAACATTAGAATAATATATGTAACTTCACTTTTTTTGCAATGACTTTTTTTATTTACCTTCCGTTAATTTGAATATATTTGCATTTGAAAACAAAAATAAAAAAAAATTAACAATTTGAAATCTAAATCTTTCGTATTAAAGAACATGATATGTTTAAGTTGTTTAAAACTTATTCAAATCTTTTTTGAAAGAATTGATTGCGTTGCAATTAAAAATCTGAAACTTGGATTTATAGAATTTGAATTTAATGAAAACTTTATTACAGAAGTAGAAATTGAAAACCACTTAAAATATCTGGGTTTTAAAGTTATTGAAGATGCAGATGTTATAATTGTAGAAAAAATAAAAACAGCAGCCATAGAATTAATTCATTACGCAAACAATGTAAATTCTTTAATCAGAAATTCTGAATATATAAAAGAAAGAATCGGTATGACATACGATAAAATTTCGAGAGTTTTTTCAAAAGTTACCGGGATTACTCTCGAAAAATATATTATTTTACTTAAAATTGAAAAAATAAAAGAATTGATTGTAAATAATGAATTTAATTTGAGCGAAATTGCTTTTATGCTGGATTATAGCAGTGTTCAATATTTGTCGAATCAATTTAAAAAAATTACAGGAATTACGGTTTCTGAATACAAAGATAATCCGCAAAACAGAATTCCGGTTGAAGAGTTAGTTTAAAATATTGAAAGAAATATAAGTTAAATAAGATATTATTTTCAAAAAATTACTATATTGCAAGGTTTTTAAAAATTTAAAACTAAATACTACTTTTTTCATAAAATGGACTTTATTAAAAAGTTAAATATCAATGCAAAAGTAAGTTTTATTATTAGTTTGGTAGCTTTTATTTTGTTTTCATTTATAGGCATTTTACTATATTTTACAGAAAAAAATAAGCTCACAAACGATAATATTGCATTTATGGAAAGTGAGTTAGTAGATTATAACAGACTTATTGAAAATCAACGAATAATAGACTACCAAAAAGCCCAGACCGCCATTAATACTTTCGATTATTTTTTCAGAAAAATAAATGTTTTAAAAAATGATGTCGAAAATAAAATTTCGATAGAAACAACTAATATTCAAACTTTTGAATTAAAAACAGTTAATATCTCAACATGGTATCTTGATGAAAAAAAATTGTATAAAAATGACTTGATTGTTGACAAAATTAGTGCAATAACAAATTCTTATGCAAGTATTTATCAAAAAACAACAGACGGATATGTAGCCATTTCCAGCAATTTAATAGATAATCAAGGTGAAAGAGCTATTAATTATCTGATTTCCACCGACTCCGAAATAAGCTATGCAATGGAAAACGGCGAAACTTATATTGGCACAGAAAATATTTTTAAAAATCAGTATCTTGTTGCTGCAAAGCCAGTTTATACTAATGGAATTATCAGTGGAATGATTTGTATATATTACAAAGACGAATTAATAAACAATGTGAAAAAATTTTTTGAAGGTAAAACCTATTACAATCAAGGATTTGCTTTTATTATTGATGAGGCCGGAATATACAAAATACATCCGGTTCTTGAAAACGAAAGCATTAAAAGTACTAAATTATTTGAAAAAATATCAAAAAATAAAACAGACGCAGAAGTAATTAATACAGAGTATTATTGGCCCGAAGATAAAAATGGTGTTCTTAAATATTTGCATATTGCTTATAATGCCGAACATAAATTTTTTGTAGGAATAACTTATTTTGATAAAGACTTTTCAATGTCATTATCAAATCTGAAAATAAATATTATAATCGTCATTTTTATTTTAATATTACTGATAACGCTAATGGCTTTATTATTAATCCGAAATTTAACAAAAAAAATAATAAAAATTGAAAAAAACATAACTGAAATTTCACTTGGAAAAATATCTGGAAATATTAAAATTATTGGAACAGACGAATTTGCAAAAGTTGACAAAGGAATAAACGGAATGTTACAATATCTAAAAGATTTAGACAAACTATCAACTCAAATTAAAAACGAAAACTTTGACTTAAAATACGAGCTTGCAAGTAAAAACGACATTATTGGTAAAACATTACTCGAAATTAAAGACAAACTTCAAACATCAAAAGAAACAGAAAAGAAATTACGTGCCGGTGAAATAATAAAAGAATGGACAAATGAAGGTGTCAGTAAATTTATTGATATTCTGCGATTTAATAACGAAAACATTTCAACGTTATCTTATGCGGTTATAAGTAATTTAGTAAAATATTTAGACGCTGTACAAGGTGGTTTTTTTGTATTGGAAGAAAAAATATTAAACATGACAGCCTCATTTGCTTACAACAAGCAAAGAATTATCGAAAATAAAATTTCAATTGATAGTGGTTTACTTGGAAGGGCTATTAAAGAAAAACAATCAATTCTGCTTTCAGAAATACCTGATAATTATTTAAATATAACATCAGGACTTGGCGAATCGCACCCGAAATTTTTGATAATTGTACCATTAAAATTTGAAAATAATATTTTGGGTGTAATTGAAATAGCTTCACTTACCGAGTTTGAAAAATATAAAATTGATTTTACCGAAGAAATATGCGAAAGTGTAGCTTTGTCATTATCAAATCTTAAAATCAATAAACGTACAGAATTGTTACTAAAAAATTCGCAGGAACAATCAAGAATGATGGAAGACCAAAAAGAAGAAATGGAACGAAATATCATTCAGTTACAGGAACTTAAAAAAGAAACCGACAAGCGTGAGGTCGAAATGCAAAATATATTTAAAGCAATTGATACAACAGCTTTAGTTGCAGAATTTGATATTTATGGAAAAATTTTAACAATGAATGATAAGTTTTTGAAAGCCATAAGTCAAGACCGTGAACTAATTATAGGTAAATATCATAAAGACATAACATCAATAAATACTGATACAGACCAATATAAGTTTTTCTGGAACGATTTGTCAGAAGGAAAATCAAGAAGTTTAATAGAATCAATAAATATCAACAATAAAGTTACATGGCTGTCGCAAACATACACTCCAATTAAAGGAAAAGATAATAAAGTTTACAAAATTCTAAATATTGCAATAGATATTACTGAAAATAAAACACTTGAAAAAGAACTTCGCAGTCAGGTAAAAGAAATAAACCGACAGGAAAAAGAAATCAACAAAGAGAAGAGTAATATTCAAAAACAACAAAAAGAAATTGAAGAAAAAGATAATAAACTTGATTTTCTGCTCAATTCTATTGATTTTTCGTTTATCAGGATAGAATATGGAATTCAAGGTCTTATATTATCGGCTAACAGCAAATTTATAAGCTATTATGGTTATGGAATTGATGAAATAGCCGGAAAAAATATTCAAAATATTTTTACTTTTGACGACCTCAACAAATATAACAAAGTTTTAGAAAAACTAAAGAGAGGGCTTGTAGTTGAAGAACTTACAAAATGTATTACAAAAAATGGAGAAACAATAAAATTCAAAATTACATTAAGTCCAATGAAAAACGAAAAAAATATTGTTACCAAAATTTTAATGGTAGGTACCGAAATAAAATAATTAGAGATTAAAAAATGCAAAAGCGAAGATTACATAATCGAATATTATTAACATTAACTATTGTAAGTAGTCTTTTAATTATATTATTTTCAATTATCTTAGGTTTATTTTTCAGAACTTCATATATAGAAAATGTCAGAAATAAATTAAAATTTGAAAGCGAAAAAGTATCATTTGAAATAAATAAACAACTTGAGGTTAACTTTCAGACTATAATATCATTATCACAGAATTTAGCATCAGTTGCAGACCCAACAAATCAAAATAAAATAACAAGAGACCAAGCAATTGAACTTTTGGAAAAAATAATTGACGAAAATAAAGAAATAGCTGAATTATATACAGTTTGGGAGTCTCAATTATTTGATGGACAAGATTCTCTTTTTATTGATAAACTTGCAAGCGACTCTATCGGAAGATTCAGTCCACACTGGATAAAAGCAAATGATGGAAAAATAGAACTTCAAACTTTTGATTTAGAAAATAATAGAACATATTACGATAATGCCAAAGATAAAATTCATGAAGTAATTCTTCCTCCATTTTTATACAGAAATAATGCAAAAAAAGTTTTGAAAATTCCGTTAGTAACACCAATTCTTTATGGAAATAAATTTTTGGGAATAATTGGAATAAATATAACATCAGACTGGTTTCAGTTTTTTCTAGACACACGAGAAGTTGATAATCAAAGAATTGCAATTGTAAATAACGAAGGGACAATTATTGCATTATCGCAAGGAAGTGCATTTAAAGGTAGTTTTTTTACAGAGTTAATTCTTGAACAACAAGACGACATTTTTTTTGAATTTAAACAAGGCTTATCAATTGACAGAGAAACTGCAAACTACATAATTATTGGCACTCCATTTTACATTGCCGAAACGGAAACTAACTGGCATACTCTTATTTTATATCCGTCAAACGAAATTAAACTTAACTCATTCTTTATATTAGCATCAATTATTTTAGGTGGAGTTTTGTTATCATTTATAGTTTTTATTCTGTTCAAGTTTTTTTTAACTAAACTCATAAAACCTATAAACCAAGTACATAAACAACTCGAAAAACTCGAAAAAGGCGAAGTGTATGAACAAGAAATAATAATTGATGAAAACGAAGAATTATATGATACAAATCAGAAAATAGACTCAATAAGAGATACATTTAATCTGATTTATAAAATCAACCAAAAATTGATTGTTGAAGATTATTCTGAAAAACTAATTCCTAAAAGTAAAAAAGACATTTTACGAACATCAATCAATTCATTAATAGACAAATTATCATCAGAAAAAATAAAAGAAACAGGGAAAAAGGAAACAGAAAAAAAATCAAATTGGGTTAAACAAGGTTTGGCAATAATGAACGAATCGATAAGAATAAGCAGTGGAAGTATAACCGATTTATCTGATGTGATTGTTAGTACATTAGCTAAATACATGGACGCAATGCTGTGCGGTTTTTTTATGTACCAAAAAATTGACGGTGAAGAATTTTTAGAATCTGTTTCTACATACGCATATAATCTAAAAAAATCGTTTAAACGGAAAATAAATTTTAACGAGGGCTTAATAGGAACATGTGCAATTGAACGTAAAGTAATATATATCAATAAAATACCAAATAATTATATTGAGGTTTCTTCCGGACTTGGAGAATCTTCGCCGGTTAGTATAATAATTCTTCCGGTAGAATTTGAAAATGAGTTTCTTGGTGTACTTGAAATTGCTTTCTTCAGAGAACTTGTTGATTATGAAAAAGAATTTGCACAAGCTGTAATTAAAAATATTGCATCTGCAATTAAAACAGTAAAAATTAACTTAATAACAATAGAACTTCTTGAAAAATCTCAAAAGCAAACAGAGGAATTAGCTGTAAAAGAACAAGAATTAACACACAATCTCGAACAACAAAAAACAATACAACATCAATACCAACAACGCGAAACCGAATTAAACAGTATTTTGAATGCTGTAAACAATACTATGCTTACAGTTGAATACACTATTGAAGGTATATTACTGACAGCAAATGAAAAATTCCTTAAAACTATGCATTATTCGCTTGACGATATAAAAGGAGCAAATGTGCTTGATTTAGTAAAATCTGAAAGAGAAGAACTAATATCAGTAATTAACACTGTTGCAAAAGGAAAATTTGTAGAAAAAATAATGAAACGATTTACAAAATACGGTGAAATACGTTGGCTTTTATCAACATACACACCATATACAGATATTACAGGCAACGTCTCAAAAATTTTGTACTTTGCAATTGATATTACAGACAGCAAACTGAAAATGGAAGAACTCGAAAACTCAAATATTACACTTAAAGAAGAAATTGAAAACATCAGAATTAAAATAAGTTAATTTTCAAAAACAATTTTTATTAAAAGAAAATACAACTTATTTGCTTTTAATAATAAAATTCAGTAATTTTCAGAATAATTTAACACTTGAATAATAAACTTTTTAATAAACATATTTTATAATAATAAATTAAATTTCAATATTATGCACTGTAGAAATTGCGGATTAGAAATTGACCCTAAAGCATCAATTTGCATACATTGCGGGGTGCAAGTTGGAAAAGGAAATCAATTTTGTCAGAATTGCGGACAAACAACTATGCCAACAGATAAACTTTGTATGCAATGTGGACATCAGTTAGCCGGAGGCGGAAAAGATTTTCTTACAACTCTCTTGTTAAACATATTTTTAGGATATTTAGGTATCCACCGTTTTTATACCGGAAGCACAGGAATTGGAGTAGCTCAATTATTAACCGCAGGTGGTTGCGGAATTTGGGTAATAATTGATTTAATTCTAATACTTACAGGTGATTATAAAGACGGGAATGGAAATCCATTAGATAGAAAAAATTATTAAAAAAAACATTATACAATAATAAATTTAAAAACAATTTTATGAATACAATTTTTTTAGGTGAAGGATTTGGTAAAATTAAATTTGGAATGTTACGAGACGAAGTAAAAGGGATTTTAGGCGAACCAGATGATATTGATGAATTTGATTATGAAGATTCTGATAAAAAATCTGTTGCTTGGCATTATGACGAACTTGAACTTTCAGTAGGTTTTGACGAAGAAATAGATTGGCAGCTGGTATCAATTGCAGTTAGTAAACCTGACGTTGAAATTGCAGGAAAAAAATTAATCGGACTAACATTAGAAGAAGCTGTTAAACAAATAGAAACATTAAATCTAGGTGAAATTGAAATTGAAGAACTAAAAGACGAAGAAGACGAAGATAAAGAATATAAAGAGCTTTATGTTGATGACTCTAATATTTCATTTTGGTTTGACGAAGATATTTTGACTGAAATTCAATGGGGACCTATCTGGGAAGAATAATAAATTACAAAATCTACCGGACTTTCCGGTAGATTTTTAATGAATCTGATAAAATTCACTTTTTATAAAACATAATGACATATAAACTTGCATTTGTTAATTCAAGAAAAGACCTTAATATTGTTCTAAAAAATAATATTGGTCAAATTATTATCACAAACCAAAGATTAGCCTCTAAGATTTCAATATTGAAATTAGAAAGTGTTCTAAAAATTTTTATAACATCAATATTATTAATAATATCAATTACAAATTTTTACAATCCTGTTGGTTGGATTTTCGGATTTTTTGCACTTAAATATTCTGAATACCCGCTAATATCTGCAATTAGCTATTTAATTTTTAAATTGGGGTTTAAAAATATTTTCAAACTAATTAAATACAAAATTAATCTATCATCAGACCCTGAAGATGTTATTGATGATGAAAATATATATTTGCATTTGATTTTAAAATAAATCTCATTTTAATAATAATTACTTTTTAATAATTTTTTTATCGCTTATAATAAATTAAATACAAAATATTATAAATTTTCATTTAACTCAAAATCACACACTTTCACATTCTCAAATTTTCATATTATTCCTAATTATTGAAACTTAAAAAATCTAATACATTAAAATGGAAATTGTATCAGTTGTAATTGCAGATGACCATGTAATATTCAGAAAAGGCTTACGAACAGTACTTAATGAAATTTCAAATGTTAAAGTAATTGCAGAAGCATCAAATGGACACGAACTTCTTGAATTTTTAAAACATAATAAAGCCGATATTGTTTTGATGGATATTAAAATGCCATTGATGGACGGAATTGAAACCACTAAAAAAGTTACCGAAAAATTTCCAGATACCAATATTATTGCACTTACAATGCACGAAGAAATTGGTTATTTTAATAAAATGATAGAAGCCGGTGCTTCTGGCTTTTTACTGAAAAAGACTAACAAAGACGAACTTGAAAGAGCAATAACCTCAGTAATGCAGGGAGATAATTATTTTTCCGAAGAATTTGTTTGCAGCCTGAATGTAAAAACTACAAATAAAAAACAATCAAACATACAGATTTCTGAACGTGAGCAGCAGGTTTTAGAACTTATCTGCAAAGGAATGTCAAATATCGAAATTGGTAAACATCTTGGAATTAGCCAGAAAACTGTTGATGGACATCGTACAAGATTATTTGAAAAGACAGGTGCTTTAAATGCTCCAAACCTTGTTATGTTTGCAATCAAAAACGGATTAATAAAATAAAGCAAAACAGAGAAAAAAAGCGGTTTTTTTCTAGTTTATGCTAAATTTGAAATTAGTAACCACACAAATTTATTTGTAACCTGAGTTCGATGTAAGGAATATACATAACTTGCTGTCATCCTGAAAGGAACTTGTGTGTTTTAGCACTGAAATTGTAAAAAGTAGATATGAAATACTAATTTCAGTTTTCCAAATCAGCTACTTTGAGTACTTTCCTTTATTCCACAAGTTGTTTTCAACATGACATTTGGATTGTTTACTCATAATTCAGAACTCCTGAATTATCGTATGTAATCATGTTGCGATTTTATAAAATAATTTCAAATCTGTACCGGGAAAAATAGTTTCAGTTTCATTTAACACTTCACAAATTTGTTTTGCTGCCAAATTA
>Ga0316608_1000068_pt1 | contig 56161 bp, 60 predicted proteins | sample MIS2016152B_MG_FD_207673 | JGI IMG/M metagenome (GOLD analysis project Ga0316608, IMG submission 207673) | Microbial mat bacterial communities from Middle Island sinkhole, Lake Huron, Michigan, United States - MIS.2016.152B | ecosystem: Environmental > Aquatic > Freshwater > Lake > Sediment... | reverse complement strand
CATACATCAAAGAGATTTACTCCTAAAGTCGTGAAAAAGTTCATGAAATGACAACTTTGATTTAATTAAGTAATTGATTATTAATTTGCATCAAGTCTAATATTTATTAAGATTATTTTTACACCATCTTTTATCTGCTTAATGTTTGAGATAGGTATTGTAAATAAACATCTTGATTATATTTAAATTATATTTTTGTGTTAATATGTAATTACAAATATATCAAATAATCGATATTTAAACGATATTATAAATTTGGAAAAAAACTTTTCAATATGTACATTCACGTTTTAAATCACAAATTAATATAAATTTTTATTCATGAAAACTTTTGTAAATTTTGCTTTTTTAGTTCTTTTTGCATTAATGATTGCTTGTAACTCAAGTGAAGATAAAAAATGCGAAACAAAATGCAGTCAAGATATCGACACAGCAGCCAAGTTGAAAGCTAGTGAACATCTTATGATGTCTGTTTTATGGTACCAGTATTCAGCCGAAATGCAAGCTTGCTACTACCAAACCTACAATATTGCAAAAATAATGCTCGACAAAAATTTGAGCGAATATAAAGGTAACAAGAAGAAAGCAGTAGTTGTTGATATTGACGAAACAGTTTTAAATAATACTCCTTTTGAAGAAAAAATTATTGAAACAGGCGAACTTTTTACAGATTCAACATGGCGAATTTGGACAAAACAAGCCTCAGCTAAAGCATTGCCAGGAGCAGTAGATTTTCTTAAATATTCAGAAAGTAAAGGTGTTGAAGTTTTTTATGTTTCAAATCGTGATCAAGATGAAATAGAATCGTCAAAACAAAATTTATTAAACCAAGGTTTTCCTTATGTTGACGATGCTCACATTTTGTTTAGAGTTGAAAAACAAAGTGATAAAACAGACCGTAGAAACAAAATATCCGAAAACTACGAAATATTACTTCTTATAGGTGATAATTTAAGAGATTTTGACGAAGTTTTTAAACAAAGAGAAACAAATCTGGGTTTTGATAAAGTTACTGAAAATAAAGACTTATTCGGAACAAAATACATAATACTTCCTAATCCAATGTATGGAGAATGGGAGAAAGCAATTTATGGAGGTAAATATCCAGCAACAGAAGAAGAAACAATTCAAAAACGAAAAGCAATTATAAATTCAGGATATTAATTTCAATTAATTCTAATTATCATATTTTATCTCAATTAAAGAATTAAGACAGTCATGTTGATTTAGACGTTGTTTAAAATTTTGTCAAAAAATATTTTTATAAAAAAAACACTAAATTGTCATTTCCATGAAATCTATTTGATGTAAATTCTGAAATTATAAAATGTTAATTTGTTGTACATTGCAAAATCATTTCAGATTTACTTTTTATAACTTAATTGCTTTCATCAAAGAGATTTACCTAACGGTGAAAAAGTTCAAGAAATGACATTGTGAGATATATTATTAGTATAGAATTATATATATAAATTTTAAACAACGTCTTAAGAAAAATACAATCTTCATGTAAAATATTGATTATAAACTAAACAAATATTTTTAGTTCATGAAAATAGCCATTTATGGAAAAAGATTTAACGAAAGTTTCAATGATGCAGTTTATAAAATTTTCGAAAAATTAAATAAAAACAAAGTAGAAATTTATGTATTACAGAAATTTCTTAATTTTATTAAGGAACAATTGTTTTTTAGTCCAAATGTAAATGGCTATTTTAATGATTATAAAGATTTACCTACTGATATTGACATGGTATTCAGTATTGGAGGAGATGGAACTTTTTTAGAATGTGTTTCGTTGGTTCGTAAAACCGGAATACCTGTTCTAGGAATAAATAGTGGTAGATTAGGTTTTTTAGCATATATATCAAAAGATGAAATATCTACAGCAATTGACAACATAATTAAAGGTGATTATTCAATTGAACCACGTACGTTAATTCAAGTTTGTACAAGTAACAATTTATTTGGAGACTTTAATTATGCACTCAACGAATTGACTGTACATAAAAAAGATACCGGTGCAATGATTACTATTGAAGTATTTATGAATGATGAATTTTTAAATACTTACTGGGCTGATGGACTTATTATTTCAACCCCAACAGGCTCAACAGCTTATTCTCTAAGTGCAGGTGGTCCCATAATTGTTCCTGGTTCTGGCAATTTTGTTATAACACCCATTGCACCACATAATTTAACCGTAAGACCTATAGTTTTATCAGATAGTAATATACTAAAATTAATAGTAAAGGGTAGGAGCCAGAATTTTTTGGCATCATTAGATTCAAATTCCGAAGTTTTTGATTCTTCAATAGAATTAATTGTTAAAAAATCAGACTTTAGCATAAATCTAGTAAAATTTAAAAAAAGTTATTTTTTCTCTACATTGCGAAACAAATTAATGTGGGGCTTAGATAAAAGAAACTAAAAAACATTTTGTATATCCACAATATTTTTGATTTCATTTGAGTTATTTTTACATTGTGTACTTATTTGTGGTACAAATTTAGATACTGAATGAAAATGTTTTTTTTTATTTTTTAAAATAAAAAATAATCTGTTATCTTTGTACAGAAATTAATACAATATTATTATGAGAAAAATTACGATACTTAGCTTATTATTAATGGTTTCAATTTTGACATTTGGTCAAAGTAAAAGATGGAAAGCCGAACGAAATTCAATAGTAATGTCAACAGGAACCAATCATTTTATGGGAGATTTAGGTGGAGGAAAAAAAGCAGCAGCCCATTTTATGGGTATTAGAGATATGGATTTTGTTTCAACCAGACCAACATGGCAAGTTGCATACAGATATCGTTTAACCGAATATTTTTCTTTCAGAGTAAATTTATCTTACGCATTTATCGCTGGAAAAGATACAGCCTCAGGTGAGTTGTCGCGTATGGCACGCAATTTAAGTTTTCATTCAAATATATGGGAGTTATCAGGACAGTTTGAATATTACTTTATTAAAGAAAAAGAAGTTCCTAGATATTCGTTTTCGAGTTTAAGATCATCTAGAAACTTATCTGCTTACCTTTTTGTGGGGATTGGTACTTTTTATTTTAATCCAAAAGGTAAATATCTTGACGGAAAATGGTATCCACTTAGACCTTTAGCTACTGAAGGACAAGGTTTAGCATTTGAATATACCGCCATAAATGGAGATTTGGTTACAACTGATGCCGAACTTTATAAACGAATAGCAATATGCTTTCCAATAGGACTAGGTGTCAAATACAATATTAATAGAAAATGGGCAATAGGATTAGAAATTTCAAATCGTTATACAACAACAGATTACATTGACGATGCACACGACAGATATTTTAATTATAACGATGATATTGTTGTAGCTGCCGGAATTACTCCTCCAAGCGAAATGTCGGTTTATTTTGCCGACAGACATTTTCAAACCGATCTTGACTATACACAAATAATAGCAAATCCCGAGCTAACTCCTGATTATTACACAGGAAAAACAATGAGAGGCGATCCTAATTTTTCAGACGCTTATGTATTAACTTTAATTACAGTACATTATAAATTAAGGAAAAGTCCTGGTAGCTTACCTAAATTCAAATAGGTAGATATTATTACAGTTATACAATAAATACTGTTAATTAGAAGTTTTATCGTAAAAACTTAAAAATAAACATAAATGAAAAAAATATTTTTGTCATTAGTAATATTAATTAATTTTCTTACTGCATTTTCACAATCTGGCGAATTTGGTCCTTTTCTTGGAATATCTTCATACATTGGTGAAGTAAATCAAACAAAGCTATTTTATATGCCAAGCCCTGCTTATGGAGTAGTTTTCAGACACAACTTTCATGAAAGATTCACTCTACGACTTGAAACTATGCATACAAATCTAAGAGGTGATGATATGAATTCGGATAATAATTATCAGATTTTAAGAAATCAACAATTCAAAACAAGTCTTACCGATTTATCTGCCGGTATTGAAGTTAACTTTTTACCTTATGACAAAGAAAAACAAAAAACTAAATATTTCACTCCTTTTGTTTACACTGGTATTTCGTTTTTAGTTATACCCGAATATAAAAAAGGATTTTCTTTTGCAGTACCTTTTACTGTAGGATTTAAATATGCTTTAACTTCAAAAATAAGTTTAGGAGCTGAATGGTCTATACGTAAAACTTTTACCGATTATATCGACAAGTTAGAAGACCATGTTATATCACCATTACTTTCAAAACAAGAAAATAAACAATTATCTTACAATCCTAATAACGATTGGTTTACATATACAGGTATTCTTTTGACAATCACAGTTTTTTCTCAGGAAACACAATGTCCTGCATATTTTTAAATTATTGCTGAAATATATTAAATGACTTATTTTAAAGATATTGATTTAAAGAAAGTACCCTCACATGTAGCCATTATAATGGATGGAAATGGTAGGTGGGCGAAAAGTAAAGGTAAAAACAGATTAGCAGGTCATAGACAGGGTGCATATTCAGTAAGAGAAGTAGTTGAGGCTGCTATTGAATTAAACGTTAAAAATTTGACATTGTATGCCTTTTCTACAGAAAATTGGAATAGACCCAAAACTGAAGTTGAAGGTTTAATGTCTCTATTGGTTCGTTCTATTAATGAGCAATTAGACAAATTAATGGAACAAAATATTAAACTACACGTAATTGGTAATCTTAAAAGTTTACAACCAAAAGTTTTTTCAGAAATAAGTAAAGCAATAGATACCAGTAAAAATAATACAGGACTGAATCTTATTGTAGCACTTAGCTATAGCTCAAGATGGGAAATATTGAACGCGGTAAAAAATATTTGTCAAGATTTCAAAAACGAAAAAATTAATATTGAAGAAATCAACGAAAACTTATTTTCAGAATATTTAACAACATTTAACTTCCCTGATCCCGAGCTGCTAATACGTACCAGCGGCGAACTGAGAATTAGTAATTTTCTGTTGTGGCAACTCTCATATTCAGAACTTTATTTCACTAACACTTTATGGCCTGATTTCAAAAAAGAAGATTTTTTTAAAGCTATTTATGACTACCAAAACAGAGAAAGACGTTTTGGAAAAACATCGGAGCAAATTATGATTCATAAATAACAAAATTAATTTTAAATTTGCACCATTAAAAATCATTTTTTTTGATTAATACCCTATTATTAGACAATTATAAATTATGCGAAAAATATTTGTTTTTATTAATATTTTATTTGCTTTGTCATTTAAATTATTTTCTCAAACAGTTCTTGATTACACAAGCCCTAAAGAATACGAAATTGCTGCTATTACAATTTCTGGAGTTAAGTATCTTAGTGAAGATGCTTTAATTCTTATTTCACAATTGTACGTTGGTCAAACAATTTCTGTTCCCGGTGATGAAACCTCAAATGCTATAAAAAAACTTTGGAAACAAGGTTTATTTTCAGATGTACAAATTTCGATTACTAAAATTGAAGATGATAAAATTTATCTTAATATTTTTCTACAAGAAAGACCTCGACTTTTAAGAATTGATTTTTTTGGAGTTAAGAAATCTGAAGAAGAGGAACTTATCGAAGATATTCCATTAACACCAGGAGGTCAGGTAACAGATGACAATATTAATAACACAAAAAATATTATTTTTGATTATTATGCCGAAAAAGGTTTCTATAAAACAAATGTTGATATTATCCAAAAAGATGATACAACCATGCAAAATATTGTAATACTTGAAATCTTTGTCGATAAATTTGAAAAAATTAAAATAAACGAAATAATTGTCGAAGGAAATACTGTTTTTTCCGACGAAAAGGTTAAAAGAAAACTAAAAGATACAAAACAAAAAGTTTGGTATCGTTTTTACAAACCTTCTAAATATGTTGAAGATAAATATACTGTTGATAAAGAAACTTTAATCACAAAATATAACGAAGAAGGTTATAGAGATGCTTCAGTATTAGTTGATTCTGTGTACGAATTTGATGATGAAACAATAAATATTTTTTTACAGATAGACGAAGGAAAACAATATTTTTTCAGAAATATTACTTGGGTAGGAAATACTAAATATACATCTGCACAACTTACTAAAATTCTGGATATTCAAAAAGGTAATGTTTACGACCAATCTCGATTAGAAAACAGACTTTCGTATGAAGATGATGCCTTAAGTAACTTATATTTAGATGATGGATATTTGTTTTTTCAAGCTATTCCTAAGGAATTGTTGATAGAAAACGATTCTGTCGATTTGGAAATTTCATTATATGAAGGACCTCAGGCATCAATAAACAGAATTACTGTCGAAGGAAACTCAAGAACAAATGATAGAGTTGTACTTAGAGAAATAAGAACCGTTCCGGGAGAATTATTCAGCAAATCAGATATTATTCGTTCAATAAGAGAATTAGCAACTCTTGGAAATTTTGACCCCGAGCAACTTGTTCCAACTCCGGTACCAAATCAAACAGACGGAACTGTTGATATAAAGTATGGTGTAATAGAACGGTCAAATGATATGTTCGAATTATCAGGTGGTTGGGGAAATAAAATGTTCGTTGGCAGAGTTGGATTATCATTTAACAATTTTTCTACACATAATATATTTGATAAAAAATCGTGGCAACCACTTCCGACTGGTGATGGACAAAAACTTAGCGTTTCAATACAAGCAAGTGGTAAAGCATATCAAATGTATAGCATTTCTTTTATCGAACCTTGGCTTGGAGGCAAAAAACCTCAATCATTATCAATTTCATTATATCACAATTCAATCGGAAACTATATTGGATATACTGATGTAGAACCAGGTGCATTAAAACTTTGGGGTGCTTCAACCGGAATTGGTCGCCGTTTAAAATGGCCTGATGATTATTTCACTTTATATGGTGAACTTAATCTGCAAAGATATGTTATCAAAAAACCAACTTCTTACATTGATGCACCACTGGGAACATACAATATTTATAGTATTAATGCGACATTGAGCAGAAGTTCTATTGATAATCCATTGTATTCAAGGTCTGGAGGTTCATTTTCTTTCGGAACACAAATTACATTACCATATTCGCGTATCTTCGGAACTGATTTTAACGAAAAATATAACCTAGTTGAATTTTATAAAGTTTCATTATCATCTGCTTGGTTTAACCAGATAGTTGGAGATTTGGTTATCCATACAAAATTTGAGTACGGATTTTTAGGATATTTTGATAAAAATATTGGGTACTCTCCATTTGAAAGTTATGTTGTGGGAGGTTCAGGAATGGGTTATCAATCTTTTGGAAAAGACATTGTTGCTCTAAGAGGTTATGACGATGAAACATTAACCCCTAATGAAGGAGGACACATTTACAATAAATACACAATTGAGATGAGATATCCTGTTGTATTAAGCGAAACTGCATCTATTTACGGACTAGGATTTCTTGAAGCAGGTAATTGCTGGAATAAACTGAACGAATTCAATCCTTTCGATATTTATCGTTCTGCCGGTGTTGGTGTCAGAGTTTTCTTACCAATGTTAGGGCAACTTGGTATAGACTGGGGTTATGGTTTTGACGCAGTACCTAACAAACCTGACGCAAATAAAGGACAAATTCACTTTGTATTTGGACAACAGTTTTAAAAGTTAAGTTTTTTTTGTAATTTTTTTATATTATAAATAAAAATAATAGGTTATTTAAAAAAGATATTCAAAAAATGCAACTTTAATTTTAAAAACTAGACTTTAATATAAATATTTATAATTTAAAAAATAAAATAGTATGAAAAAGATAACCTTATTAATTGCTTTAATTACTTTTATATTAAGTAGTTCGTTTTCACAAAAAATTTGTCATGTCGATTCTAAGTATATTTTGGAAAAAATTCCTGCTTACGTGGAAGCTCAAGCCGAAATTGAAGAATTAGCTGCAACCTGGCAGGCAGAAATTGAGCAAATGTATCAAGATGTTGATGCTTTGTATAAAACTTATCAAAAAGAAGAAGTTTTATTAACAGAAGAAATGAAAATTAAAAAACAAGACGAAATTATTGAAAAAGAGAAGGAAGCAAAAGCACTTCAACAAAAATATTTTGGAACCGAAGGTGAAATGTACGAAAAAAGACAGGAACTTGTTAAACCTATTCAGGATAATGTATATAACGCATTGGTAGAAATGGCAGAAGAAGGTGCTTATGACTATATTTTTGATGTTGTTACAGGAGAAATTCTTTATGCTTCTGATAAAAAAGACGAAAGCGATTCTATACTAACTAAACTTGGATATTAATAAATTAAATAACTAAACACTTTATCATGAGAAAAACATTTTTTATTACCGTTTTATTTTTGTTTTTTATAACATCATTTTCTTTTTCACAAAAATTTGGATATCTTGATACTGAAGCTATCATTATGTTAATGCCCGAAACAGAAGTTGCTCAAGCTCAATTAGAAAGCCAGATTACAGAACTTCAGACACAAATGGAAGAAATGCAGGTGGAATATAACAATTTATACAAAGAATATGTTGACAACGAATCACTAGCTGTTGGTGCTACCGGCAAATGGTCGAAAGCTATTAAAGAAGTTAAAGAGTCTGAATTAATGCAACTTCAGGAACGAATTACTGCTTTTCAGACTACTGCTGAAGCATCAGTTCAGGAAATTCAAACCGAACTTTTTACTCCAATTTATGATAAAATAGATGCTGCTGTTCAGGCAGTTGCAAAAGAAAAAGCCTATATTTGTGTTTTTGATATAAATAACGTACTTTATATTAATCCGGATAAATGTGATGATGTTTCTTCTGACATTAAAGTAAAATTAGGAATAATTGAATAAATTTTTAAGGTAATGTTCTTTTATGTAGAACATTACCTTTTTCATTACTTGCCAATTTTTTTTCGATGCACAATTCAATAGATAATTTTAAACCTATTGGCGTATTCGACTCCGGATATGGCGGATTGACAATCCTTAAAGAATTTTTAATAAAATTGCCTCAGTATGACTATGTTTATTTAGGAGATAATGCCCGAACTCCTTATGGTAATCGCTCTTTTGAAACGGTTTACAACTATACGCTTCAAGCTGTTAAAAAATTATTTGAAATGGGTTGCCATTTAATAATTTTAGCTTGTAATACTGCTTCGGCAAAAGCGTTGCGAACAATTCAGCAAAACGATTTACCTGATATTGCACCTGATAAAAGAGTTTTAGGAGTGGTAAGACCTAGTGTTGAAGCTCTTATTAAATATACTAAATCTAACCATGTTGGTATATTAGGAACGGTTGGAACTATAATTTCAAATTCTTATCCAATAGAAATAAATAAATTATATCCTGAAATTCAAACTTTTCAGGAGGCTTGCCCGCTTTGGGTTCCTATTGTTGAAAACGGTGAGCATCTTAGTGATGGTGCAGATTACTTTGTTCATAAAAATATTTCGAATTTACTTTCAAAAAGTAAAAATATTGATACTATTATACTTGGCTGCACTCATTATCCTTTGTTGATAAATAAAATTAAGTCAGAAATTCCTGATAATGTTAGTTTAGTTACACAGGGAGAGATTGTTGCTGAAAGTTTGAAAGATTATCTGAATCGTCATTTTGAAATTGAAATAAATTGCTCAAAAAATGGACAACGACAATTCTTCACAACAGATTCGCCTGAAATGTTTGATATAAAAGGAAATATGTTCCTCGAAAATCTTATAATAATAAAATCTGAAAAAATTGTTCTCGATTAGTTCGATTACTTGTTAAATTTAACATAAAATGAAATTTTAAATCGTGAAAATATCTGTTATTATAGTAAATTACAACGTTAAATATTTCATTGAGCAATGTTTATATTCAGTTTTTAAATCTATAAAAAAAATTGATGCAGAAGTTTGGGTTGTTGATAACAACTCGGTTGATGGTTCGTGTGCTTTAATTAAAGAAAAATTTCCACAAGTAAAATTAATCGAAAATAAAGAGAATTTAGGATTTTCAAAAGCTAATAATCAGGCTATACATTTGTCTTCCGGAGAATATATTTTACTTCTAAATCCCGATACAGTTGTTGAAGAAGACACTTTAAGTAAAGTTATTCAATTTATGGATAATAAGTCTGATGCCGGAGGATTGGGAGTTAAAATGATTGATGGTAAAGGTAATTTTCTTCCTGAATCTAAGAGAGCATTGCCAACACCTGAAGTTTCTTTTTACAAAATTTTCGGACTTTCAAAATTGTTTCCAAAGTCAAAAAAATTCTCTAAATACCATCTAGGATATCTGGATAATAATAAAATCCATGAAATTGAAGTGCTTTCTGGGGCTTTTATGCTTTTACGAAAAACAACAATTGATAAAATTGGGGTACTCGATGAAGATTTTTTTATGTATGGCGAGGATATTGACTTGTCTTACAGAATTATTAAGGGTGGTTATAAGAATTATTATTTTCCAGAAACTACTATTATTCATTATAAAGGCGAAAGTACAAAAAAAGGTAGTATCAATTATGTTTTTGTTTTTTATAATGCAATGATAATTTTTGCAAAAAAACATTTTACATCAAAAAATGCAAAAATATTTTCATTTCTTATAAATATTGCAATTTATTTCAGAGCATTTTTATCTATACTAAAACGTTTTATTAAAATTACTTATCTACCAATTCTAGATGCTTTTTTAATATTTTTAGGATTTTACATTGCAGTACCTCAATGGGAGAAATTAAAATTTGAAACTTTCAGTTATCCTTCTTATTATTTATATCTTGTTGTTCCACTTTATATTTTAATTTGGTTAATTTCAATATATTATTCTGGTGGTTACGAAAAAGTTGTAAAATTTGTAAATGTACTTAAAGGTGTAATTTTCGGTTCGGTTTTTATTCTTATAATTTATGCACTTTTAAACGAACATTATAGATTTTCCAGAATATTGATACTTTTTGGAACTTTACAAACAATAATCTCAACAGTTTTGCTGAGATATATTTTTCATTTTATAAAATTTAGTGATTACAAACTAGCTTCAAAGAAAAAAAAGAAAATAATTATTATTGGCAATATTATTGAAAGCGAGAGAGTAAAACAAATTTTATCACAAGTAGAAATAAATTACGAACTTGTTGGATTAGTAAATGTTCAAGATACAAAAAATACCAACTATATTGGCAATGTTACACAATTAAAGGAGATTGTAAAAATTAATCGAATTGACGAAATTATTTTTTGTTCAAAAGATATCAGTTCAACTGATATTATAAGTAATATGCTGCAACTTTCAGATTTAAAGGTTGATTATAAAATTGCTCCACCCGAAAGCCTTTCAATAATTGGAAGTAATTCAATTAACACAGCCGGTGAATTGTATATTGTTGATTTTAATTCTATTACAAAGGAGAAGAATATACGACTAAAACGTCTGTTTGATTTGTTTGTTTCTGTTTATTTTCTTTTAACTTTTCCTGTCCAAATTTGGTTTATTGATGATAAATCAAACTTCATTAAAAATATTTTGAATATTTTATTTGGAAAAAAAAGTTGGGTAGGTTATTCTGATGAAAATCTTATTACTAAATATAATTTGCCAAAGATTAAAACCGGAATTTTATCTCCAATCGACATTGCACAAAAAGCAAATTACAAACATGAGATAGAAGTAAATTTTAATTTAAGTTATGCCAAAAATTATAGTCTTTTAAATGATTTTCTGATAGTATTTAAAAACCTAAAATACTGTGGACGAAAAAAAAAGGAGCAATAATATGCTCCTTTTGTTATTTTACCGAGTTTAATAATTCGGTACCCACTTTAAATCTGACAATTTTTTTTGCCGGAACCGATATTTGTTCCTGTGTTTTCGGATTTCTAACAAATCTGGCATTTCTTTCAATTACTTTCCATGTACCAAATCCGGCTATAGTAACGTTCTCTTCTTTAAGTGATTGTTTTACTACTTTAAATAATCCTTCAACAGCGGTTTTTGATACAGTTTTTGTTAAACCGGTTTCCGATGCAAGTGCTGTTATTAATTCTGTCTTATTCATAATAATTCTTTTTAAATTTAACTAAACAAAGCAGTGCAAATGTAGATTAAATGGGCTTTTTCTGTATAAAATATGTCCTCATTTTGACGAATAGCTATTTTTCTTTGACGAATGGAAATTTTTATGTGGTGAAATGTCTAAAAAGAGCTTTTAGTTTAGATAAAATTATCAATGAAAAAATGAATAATTTTGTAATAAATTAATATACAGATATATATATAATATATGTTTGATAACATATTTTACAGGTCTTCTATAAAAACTTCAAGAATTTTACATTCATTATCAGGTTGAAGTTTTATAGTTTTCAGACTTGCAGGGATTAATATGGTTTCTCCAAAATTGATTTTTGTTATAGAATTATTGTTAATTATTTCACAAGATCCTTTAACACAAATAAATATTACAAATGAATCTAAAGCAGTATAATCCCTTGTTTGTAAACTTGAAAACCAAAGCAAATTTGTTGTAAAATATTTTGTATTAATAATTTTTGAAGGGCAATTTATTTCTTGTTTGTAATTTGTTTTATAGTCTGTATAATATTTGAAATCTAAAACATCTAATGCTTCTTCAATATGAAGTTCACGTTTAGTTCCATTAAAATCAATTCTATTCCAATCATAAACCCTATAAGTTATATCAGATGTTTGTTGAATTTCTGCTAATAAAATTCCCTTCCCAATAGCGTGAATTCTTCCCGTTGGAATATAAAAAATATCGCCCTCTGAAACATTTTCAAAATTCAAAATATTTTCAATACTATTATTGTTTATATTTTCAATGCATTCCTCTCTGGTTATAGTTTTGTTAAAGCCTGTAATAATACTCGCATTTTTCTCATTTTCTAAAATATACCACATTTCATTTTTACCATGCATTTTATGTTTTTCTAAAGCATAATTTTCATCAGGATGCACCTGAACCGACAAAACATCATCAGCGTCAATAAATTTAATTAAAAGCGGAAATTCGTATCCAAATTTTTTAATATTTGAGTTACCTAGTAATTTATCTTTAAATAAATCAATTATTTCAATTATATTTTTCCCAGCATAAATTCCATTTTCAATAATCGATAAATTATTTTCAACCGAAGAAATTTCCCAGCTTTCGCCGGTTTTGGATATTTTATTATTTCTTTTTAGCAATGTATTTGATATTTTCTTACCGCCCCATATTTTTTCTTTAAAAATCGGAATAAATTTTATTGGATATAATTCATTCATATATATACTTTTAATTATTCGGTATTAAATTTGTAAACACAAAGTAATTTATAAATTAATGAAATTAAAAATATATTTATAAATAATTTTTTAAATTTGTTTATTTCTTATGTTTAGAATTAGAAAAAACATTTTAAATTTGTTTTATTTTTTTCCTTTTTGTAAAAATTAAGTCTATTTTTGAAAGAAATTTTTTAATCGATGAGTAGAATATCCCTAAATATTAGACCAAAATTCAATATACTTTTGGTTACCATATTGTTAGTAGTTGCAATGTTATTTCTTGTTTTTGCTTTTTCTTTTTATAGAATTAACAAAATCAATACATTCAGCAATACTTTAAATTCTTTATACAATGAATATCTTCAACTTAGGAAACACGAGCATCAGTTTTTGATAACTAATATTGAAGACCCCACTTTTTTCAAAACAGGTAAAAATGTTCATTTCAGAAGATTTGAAACTTCTTTAACAACTACTCATGACATTATTGAACAAATTAATTCTGATGAATTAGTAGATAGACTGGCAGTAACGCAAAATTTAGCTGATTTAAAAGAAGCCTTTGAAAGTTATGGATTAATTTTTAATCAGATAGTAAATAAAACTTATGAAAGAGGCAGCAAAGAAACAGGGTATATTGGCGAAATTAACAGAAATTTTAATTTTGCTTATTTAAATGTTTCAAACAACTTGTATCGAAATTATTTAGATGAAGTTTCATTCTCTGTCAAAAATTTTATTATTGAAAGAAATTTAGATAATTATTATGATTTTTTAGAAAAATTTTCAGTAATAAATAATTTTTTAACTGATAATTATGGTCTGGTTTCTACTGTTAATACAACAGATTTAGATTCTGTAATGTACATTTCCGAATCATCTAGTTCTGTTGTAATAAATCAAGAAGTCGTAAAAAGTTTAAATGACTTTAAACGAAATTTTATTGCACTAGTTGCTTTAGACGAAGAAATAGGTCTGACAAGTGAAGATGGTTTGAAAAGCGAATTAAATTCAGAAATTTCAATAATTGAAACACAATTTGAATACTTAAACGAATTAATAGCTCAGACTTATGATGATGTGCAAAAAAAAGTAATTAACTATGTCATAATAATAAGTATTTTACTTTTACTTGCTTTAACAATTTTTATTTTAGTTTTGGCAAAATCAATAACTAAACCAATTCTACTTTTAAATGATTATATTAGTCCACTTAGAAAAGGGATTTTACCTGAGCAGCCTTTAATTTTAAATACCGGAGACGAAATAGACCAGATGACTAGAGATTTGAACGAATTAATAACTGGTTTAAAAGATACTACAAATTTTGCTACAAAAATTGGAGAAGGAAATTTCGATTCAAACTATAAACCGTTAAGTGATACTGATGAATTAGGAAACTCACTTATTCAGATGAAGAAAAACCTTCAGATTTCACAACATGACGAAGAAAAAAGAAAATACGAAGACAGTATAAGAAAGTGGGCTAACGAAGGTTTGACTATGTTTAGTGAAATAATGCGTCAAAGAACAAAGAATATTAATGAGTTAGCATCAAATGTTATTAAGAATCTTGTAAATTTTATGCAAGCAAACCAAGGAGGTGTGTTTTTGTATAACGATTCTAAAAAAGATGATATACATCTCGAATTGGTTGCTTCTTACGCATATAACTTAGAAAGAAAGAAAAAGAAAAAAATATATCTTGGCGAAGGTTTAGTTGGAACGTGTGCAATTGAAAAAGCACCAATTTATATGACCGATATTCCAAATGATTATATAACAATAACATCTGGTCTTGGAGGTGCAAATCCAACAAGTATATTGATTGTGCCTTTAAAAGTAGAAGAACAAATACTTGGCGTAATAGAAGTTGCTTCATTCAAAAAACTTGAACCACATGAAATTGAATTTGCTGAAAAACTTTCAGAAACAATAGCGTCAACACTTTCTATTGCAAAAATTAATCAACGAACCGCCGAATTACTTGAACAGTCGCAACAACAAGCTGAAGAAATGGCTGCACAAGAAGAAGAAATGAGGCAAAATCTTGAGGAATTAATGGCAACTCAAGAAGAAGCAGTTAGAAGAGAAGCCGAAATACAAAGTTTTATAAATGCAATTAATTCTGCAGCACTAGTTTTTGAATTAGATTTAAGAGGTAAAATTATTCATGTTAATAATGAAGTTGTTGATTTATTTCAGCAACAGGCAGAAGTTATTGTCGGTAGAATTTATGCCGAATATGATGATTCATCAGATAATCAACTTGAAAATCCAGATTTTTGGGAAAAATTGAAAAATGGTGAAAATATACAAATAACACAGAAAATATCAGTAAACGATGAAGATGTCTGGTTGTACGAAGTTTTTACACCAATTTTAGATGCTGATGGTTTTACATATAAAATATTATGTATTGCAAATAATATTACAAATTCAAAAAAACAGGAGGAGGAGTTAGCTATTTATGCTGAACAGATGGCAGCTCAAGAAGAAGAAATGAGACAAAATCTTGAAGTTCTTCAAACAACCCAAGAACAACTTAGAATACAGCACGAGGAATTAGAAAAATCAAATATCAAACTTAAATCTAATGAGTTGATTTTAATTAAATCATTAGAAAAGTCAAAAGAACAGGAAAATAATCTTCAATTAAAAAATAGAGAATTAGCCGAAAGAAGTGAGGAATTAGTTTCTCAAGAAGAAGAGTTAAGACAGAATCTAGAAGAGCTACAAACAACTCAGGAAGAAATAGAGAAAAAAGAAGGTCAACTTAAAATTATTGTTGATGTTTTAAATCACACAGGAGCAATTCTTGAGTATGATTTTAATGGAAATATTCTTTATGCAAATGATAAGTTTCTAGAACTTTTCAAATGTACAATCGACCAAATTAAAGGTCAACACCACAGCATATTTTTCGACAATAAAAATATTTCGGAATCAGAAAATTATAAAAATTTCTGGGAGAAAATGAAAAATGCTGAAATTTACGAGTCGGTGTTTTACAGATTAGATTTCCATGGAAATTATATTACAATTAAAGGTATTTCGGAACCAATATTTTCGGTTACAGGAGAGCCAATTAAGATTCTTGAATTAACTTTTGATATTACAAAAGAAATAGAACTTGAAAAGGAACTGCGTCAGCAAGAAGAAGAACTTAGACAAACAATGGAAGAGTTGTACATTACTCAGGAACAACTAGCTCAAAATAATTCAAATCTACAGCAAAACGAAGCAAAATTGCAGGAGTTACTTGAAAATTCAATAAATAATGAAAAAATATTAAAAGAAAAAACAGATTCATTAATTATTAAAGAACGAGAATTAAAACGTCAACTGGAAGATATAAATACAACTTTTGAAATATTAGAAAGTGAAAAAAAAGAAATGGATGAACAGTTGAAAAATGTAATGGAAAATGAAAAAAATGTGAATTTAAAAAATCAGGAACAGTTAAATCAAATTTCAGAACTAGAAGCACAGATTAAAATTTTGAAAGACAATTTAAAAAACAATAAAAAGTAAAAAAAATATACTTTATTTTTTGTTTCTTTCCAAGCAAGTTGTTTAAATTTAGTCAACTACAAAAGTTTTCAACATCTTTTCAACAATTGGAACAATAATATTGCATTATTTGGCAAAAAAAATTGGAAAATAATTGTTATTAAAAAAATATATACTACCTTTGCACTCCGAAATTTCAAACTTAAACTATATATTATTTAATAATATGCCTACAATACAACAATTAATAAGAAAAGGAAGAAAGCAACTAATCGACAAAAGTAAAGCTCCTGCATTAGATTCTTGTCCTCAACGTAGAGGAGTTTGTGTACGTGTTTATACAACAACACCAAAAAAACCAAATTCAGCAATGCGTAAAGTAGCGAGAGTTAGATTAACAAATCAAAAGGAAGTTAATGCTTACATTCCTGGTGAAGGTCATAACCTTCAGGAACACTCCATCGTCCTTGTTAGAGGTGGAAGAGTAAAAGATTTACCGGGTGTTAGATATCACATTATTAGAGGAGCTTTGGATACTGCTGGAGTTGAAGGTAGAACACAACAAAGATCTAAATATGGTGCTAAAAAACCTAAAGTTAAAAAATAATTATTAAACTAGATTTCTAAGAAGAAAGTTTATGAGAAAGTCTAAACCAAAGAAAAGAAAAATATTACCGGATCCAAAATTTAATGATCCTATCGTTACTAGATTCGTTAATGACTTAATGATTAGCGGAAAAAAAACTGTTGCGTTCCAAATTTTCTATGATGCAATGGATATAGTTGAACAAAAAATGCAAAAAGAAGGTAAAACTCCAGTTGAAATTTGGAAAAAAGCAATGGAAAATATCACTCCCGCTGTCGAAGTAAAAAGTCGCAGAGTGGGTGGAGCAACTTTCCAAGTTCCTATGGAAGTTAGACCAGATAGAAAATTATCAATAGGAGTGAAACACCTTATTTTATTTGCCAGAAAAAGAGCAGGTAAATCTATGTCAGAAAAATTAGCCGCCGAAATTATGGCTGCTTATAACGAAGAAGGTGGAGCTTTTAAAAAGAAAGAAGATACTCATAGAATGGCTGACGCTAACAAAGCATTCGCTCATTTTAGATTTTAATTTTATATAATCCTGTTCATGTTAATTGATTTAAAATATACACGCAACATAGGAATTATGGCTCACATTGATGCTGGAAAAACCACAACTACAGAACGTATTCTGTATTATACTGGTATTATCCACAAAATTGGTGAAGTACATGATGGTGCTGCTACTATGGATTGGATGAAACAAGAACAGGAAAGAGGTATTACAATAACTTCTGCAGCTACAACCACATACTGGAAATATAACAACGCTCAATATAAAATTAATATTATTGATACACCAGGTCATGTCGACTTTACAGTTGAGGTTGAGCGTTCTTTGAGAGTTTTAGATGGTGCCGTTGCTGTTTTCTGTGCAGTTGGGGGAGTCCAACCTCAATCAGAAACAGTTTGGAGACAAGCAGATAAGTATAATGTTCCAAGAATTGCATTTGTAAATAAAATGGATAGGGTAGGAGCTGACTTTTTCAGGGTTTTGACCGAAATTGAAAGCAAGTTGAATGCTAATCCATTACCAATTCAAATACCAATTGGCGAAGAAGAACATTTTAAAGGTGTAATAGACTTAATTAAAAATAAAGCTATTTTTTGGGAAGAAGATGAATTCGGAATAAAATTTAAATATACTGAAATTCCCTCAGATTGTATCGAATTAGCAGCAGAATGGAGAGAAAAATTACTCGAAAAGTTAGCAGAATTTGATAACAATATTTTGGAAAAGTTTCTTGAAGGTAATATCAAAATATCTGAAGAAGAAATTATTTCTGCTGTACGATCAGTAACAATTAATAAAAAAGCCTTTCCAGTAATTTGTGGTTCTTCTTTAAAAAACAAAGGAGTTCAAACTTTACTTGACGCTATTTCCGCATTTTTACCAAGCCCAACTGAAGTTGGTAGTGTAACAGGTATTAATCCTTATACAGAAAAAGAAGAAATCCGAGAACCTGATAAAACAAAACCATTTGCTTCACTAGCTTTTAAAATAAGTACAGATCCGTTTGTAGGAAGATTAGCTTATTTAAGAATCTATTCAGGTGAATTAAAAGTTGGAACTCAGGTTTACAATCCTAGAACACAAAAAAAAGAAAGAATATCCAATATTTACAGAATGCACGCTAATAAACAAATAGCTATTGAAGAAGTCGAAGCTGGTGATATTTGTGCAGTAGTTGGATTTAAAGATATTAAAACAGGCGATACACTTTGCCAAAGCGAAAAACCTATAATACTTGAACGAATAATTTTCCCAGAACCTGTTATTGGCGTAGCAATTGAGCCAAAAACACAAGCCGATTTGGATAAACTTGACAAAGCATTAAATAAACTTTTAGAAGAAGACCCTACTTTCAATATTAGAATAGACAGCGAAAGTGGTCAGACTATTATGAGTGGTATGGGCGAACTTCATCTCGAAATTTTAATTGACAGATTAAAAAGAGAATTCAACCTTGAATTAAGTCAAGGAAAACCTCAGGTTACATACAAAGAAGCACTAACATCAAGTATTGAACATAGGGAAGTATTTAAAAAACAAACAGGAGGAAAAGGTAGATTTGCTGAAATTTTTGTGAGGGTTTCGCCTTCAGATAACAATATTAAAGATTTACAATTTATAAATAAAATAACAGGAAATGCTATTCCTAAAGAATATATTCCTTCAATAGAAAAAGGTTTCAGAGAATCAATGCAAAATGGACCTGTGGCAAATTTTAAAATGGAAAGCTTGAAAGTAGAATTGTTAGATGGATCATTCCATAATGTAGATTCTGACCCACTTTCTTTCGAAATTGCTGCAAAACTTGCGTTCAAAAATGCTACTCAGAAAGCTAATTCAGTGTTACTTGAACCAATTATGAATTTAGAAGTAGTAACCCCTGAAGACTACATGGGCGATATTATTTCAGATATTAATAAAAGAAGAGGTCAGGTAATAAATTCAGAATCAAAATTAAATGCAAAAGTTATCTCAGCAAAAATTCCATTGGCTGAGACTTTTGGTTATGTTACGGTTCTTAGATCATTATCATCAGGTAGGGCTACATCAACGATGGAGTTTTCTCATTACGAGAATGTTCCGGGTAATATATCACAATTAATCATTGATACAATAACAGGTAAAATCTATTTTACAAATTAATAATTGTTTAAGATTATATGAGTCAAAAGATTAGAATTAAATTAAAGTCTTACGATCATAATTTAGTTGATAATTCAGCTGAAAAGATTGTAAAAACTGTAAAAGCAGCCGGAGCTGTTGTAAGTGGACCAATACCACTTCCAACAAATAAGAAAATTTTTACAGTTTTGAGATCAACTTTTGTTAATAAAAAATCAAGAGAACAGTTTCAATTATCTTCTTTTAAAAGATTAATAGACATTTACAGTTCAACACCAAAAACAATTGATGCTCTTATGAAATTGGAATTGCCAAGTGGTGTTGAAGTAGAAATTAAAGTTTAATTAGGTTTACCGCTTTACATTGTTTTTGTGAAAGTAAGTCTATAAATTATTTAAAAATGCCAGGATTAATAGGAAAAAAAGTTGGAATGACCTCAGTGTTTGATGATCAAGGAAAAAACGTCCCTTGTACTGTAATTGAGGTTGGACCCTGCGTAGTAACTCAAATTAAAACTATCGAAACAGATGGTTACGAAGCAGTTCAGTTAGCTTACGACGATAAGAAAGAAAAACGTTCTAACAAAGCTGAAATTGGTCATTTTAAAAAAGCAAACACAACTCCAAAAAGAAAAGTTATAGAGTTAAGGGGGGTTGTTGAAAAATGGAATGTTGGTGATGTCGTTACAGTCGATTATTTTAATGATGATACTTGGTTGGATATCACAGGAATTTCAAAAGGTAAAGGTTTCCAAGGTGTTGTAAAACGACATGGTTTTAGTGGAGTAGGTGGTAGTACTCACGGACAGCATAACAGACTAAGAGCACCAGGTTCAATTGGAGCTTCTTCATACCCATCTAGAGTTATAAAAGGTATGAGAATGGCTGGTCAAAAGGGAACTGAAAGAGTAAAAGTTTTAAACCTAAGGGTTGTAAAACTAATACCGGAACATAATTTATTAATAATAAAAGGATCTGTTCCCGGAGCAAAAGGTTCATATTTAATCATTGAAAAGTAATGGAACTAAGTGTAATAAACATAGAAGGAAAAGATACAGGTAAAAAAATTGAATTAGTAGATTCAATTTTCGGTATCGAGCCGAATGATCATGCTATTTATTTAGATGTAAAACAACATTTAGCTAACAAAAGACAGGGGACACACAAATCAAAAGAAAAGTGGGAAGTAAATGCAAGTACCAAAAAGATTAAAAGACAAAAAGGTACTGGCGGTGCAAGAGCAGGAAGTATAAAATCTCCAGTTTTTAGAGGAGGTGGTAGAGTATTTGGACCCCAACCACGTGATTATAGCTTTAAATTAAACAAAAAAGTAAAAAAACTTGCTAGAGTTTCAGCATTAAGCTATAAAGCAAAAAATCAACAAATTATAGTTGTTGAAGATTTTAATTTTGATGCACCAAAGACTAAAGATTTTATTAAGATAAAAAATAATTTGCAAATTATTGATAAAAAATCACTTTTAGTTTTATCAAGTCAAAAGAAAAATATATATTTGTCGTCCCGAAATTTACACAATACAAAAGTGATAACTATCGACGAATTAACAACTTATGATATTCTTAACAACTCTAAACTTTTATTAGAAGAAAGTTCGATAGAGATAATTAACAAAATACTAGGGAATTAGAAATTTTTTAAAAAATGAAAATCTTAGTTAAGCCAATAGTAACAGAGAAAATGTCAGCTCAATCTGAAAAAATGAGCCGATATGGATTTGTTGTAGAAAAAAGTGCTAATAAAGTACAAATTAAAAAAGCGATAGAACAACAATATAGTGTAACTGTTGAATCGGTTAATACTTTAAACTACGGGAGTAAACGTAAGTCCAGATTTACCAAAGCTGGAATTATTGCTGGTAAAACAAACGCTTTCAAAAAAGCTGTTGTTACTTTAGCACAAGGAGAAATTATTGATTTTTATAGCAATATTTAAACGACATGGCTGTAAGGAGAATTAAACCAATAACCCCGGGACAAAGAAGAAAAATTGTTGCGACTTTTGAAGAAATAACAAAATCGCAACCTGAAAAATCTTTGACACAAGGTATAAGTAAATCAGGGGGAAGAAATAACTCTGGTAGAATGACCACAAGATATATTGGGGGTGGTCACAAACAAAAATACAGAGTAATTGATTTTAAAAGAGATAAAGAAGGTATACCTGCAACAGTAAATTCAATCGAATATGATCCAAATAGAACAGCAAGAATAGCTCTTTTATTTTATGCTGACGGTGAAAAACGATACATTATTGCTCCTAACGGATTGACAGTTGGTCAGAAACTTAGTTCAGGTAAAGGAATTTCACCAGAAATTGGAAATACTTTATATTTATCAGATATACCTTTAGGTACAATAATACATAATATCGAAATGCACCCTGGAAAAGGAGCGGCAATGGTAAGAAGTGCAGGTACTTATGCTCAATTGACTTCGAGAGATGGAAAATATGCGATTATAAAATTACCATCAGGAGAATCAAGAATGATTTTAACATCATGCAAAGCAACAATAGGTTCTGTTTCAAATTCTGACCATGCATTGGAAAGATCAGGTAAAGCAGGTAGAAGTAGATGGCTTGGTAGAAGACCTCATAACAGAGGCGTTACAATGAATCCTGTTGATCATCCAATGGGTGGTGGTGAAGGTAAAGCGTCAGGTGGACATCCAAGATCTAGAAAAGGGCTTCTTGCTAAAGGTTATAAGACCAGAGCAAAAAAGAAAGCATCTAATAAATATATTGTTGAACGCAAAAAGAAATAAAAATTTACGAATATGAGTCGTTCATTAAAAAAAGGACCTTTTATTGATTTTAAACTAGAACGAAAAATTCTAGCTATTAATGAAGGTACAAATAAAAAAGCTGTAGTTAAAACATGGGCTAGACGTTCTATGATTTCTCCAGAGTTCGTTGGACACACAATTGCTGTTCACAATGGTAACAAGTTTATACCAGTTTATGTTACTGAAAATATGGTGGGACACAAACTAGGGGAATTTGCTCCAACTAGAAATTTCAGAGGTCACGCCGGTAGTAAAAAGAAATAAAAAATTGTAACTAAGATTTTGAAAAAAAATTGATATGGGGGCAAGAAAAAGAATAAGAGCTGAAAAGTTAAAAGAAGAACGTAAAAATAAATATTTTGCAATTCTTAAAAACTGTCCAACTTCTCCAAGAAAGATGAGATTAGTTGCTGATTTAGTTAGAAATAAAGATGTTAATTTCGCACTAGATGTGTTAACATTCTCACCTAAAGAAGCTTCTAACCGTTTAAGAAAATTACTTCTTTCTGCCGTTGCAAATTGGCAAGTGAAAAATGAAGGAGTTAGAATTGAAGATGCCAATTTAGTGGTAAAGGAAATTTACGTAGATTCAGCTCGAGTATTGAAAAGATTAAGACCAGCTCCTCAAGGAAGAGCTTATAGAGTAAGAAAAAGGTCTAATCATGTTACTTTAGTTATTGATACTAAATAAATTAAAAAATAGATGGGACAAAAAGTTAATCCAATTAGTAACAGATTAGGAATCATCCGCGGATGGGATTCTAATTGGTATGGCGGAAAAAATTTCGGCGATAAACTTTATGAAGACGAACAAATTAGAAAATATTTAAATGCTCGTCTTTCAAAAGCAAGTATTTCAAGAATTATTATCGAACGCACCTTAAAACTTATAACTGTTACTATAAATACAGCAAGACCTGGAATTATTATTGGTAGACAAGGTCAAGAAGTTGATAAACTTAAGGAAGAGCTTAGAAAAATTACAAAAAAGGATGTTCAGATTAACATCTATGAAATTAAAAGACCTGAGCTAGATGCTGTAATAGTCGGAAGCAATGTTGCACGACAAATTGAAGGAAAAATTGCATATCGTAGAGCTACTAAAATGGCTATTGCTGCAACCATGAGAATGGGTGCTGAAGGTATAAAAATTCAAATTTCTGGAAGATTAAACGGTGCTGAAATGGCTCGTTCCGAAATGTATAAAGAAGGTAGAACTCCTTTACATACTCTTCGATCTGACATTGATTATGCAATTGTTGAAGCCCACACTAAAGTAGGTCTGATAGGAGTTAAAGTTTGGATCTGCAAAGGTGAAGTTTATGGTAAAAGAGATTTATCACCTAATATTGGCAAAAAAGCCCAACAAAAAAAAGGTGGTAAAGTTAGAAGCCGCAGAAAATAAATTGTTAATTACTAAATAATTAGTAAAATGTTACAACCAAAGAAAGTAAAATATAGAAAGCAGCAAAAAGGGAGAATGAAAGGTAACTCCCAAAGAGGACATGAGCTTGCATTTGGTTCTTTCGGAATTAAAGCATTAGAGCAGACTTGGATAACAGGAAGACAAATTGAAGCCGCTCGTCAGGCAGTTACTCGACACATGAAAAGAGAAGGTCAGATATGGATTCGAATTTTTCCCGATAAACCAATAACAAAAAAACCTGCTGAAGTTCGTATGGGTAAAGGTAAAGGTGCTCCTGAACTTTTTGTTGCTAGAGTTACTCCAGGTAGAATTTTATTTGAAGCAGAAGGTGTTAGCTTAGAAATTGCAAAAGAAGCATTAAGATTAGCAGCTCAAAAACTTCCAATAAAAACTAAAATGGTGGTAAGACGTGATTATGTAGAATCTTCAAATGCAGTATAATGAAAAGTTCAGAAATTAAAGATTTAACTTCAAAAGAGTTGGACGAAAAAATTCAGGAAGAACAAAATAATTTGATTCATCTTAGATTGAATCATGCTGTATCTCCTCTTGAAAATCCGCTTAAAATCAAGTATTCGAGAAGAATGATTGCTCGATTAAGAACAGAGTTAACCAGTAGAAAACTAAATAACGAGCAATAATTTATTGAAAGTTATGAAAAATAGAAATTTAAGAAAAGAAAGAATTGGTGTTGTTGTTAGTAATAGCATGAATAAATCTGTAGCTGTGGAAGTTGAAAGAAAAATGAAACATCCAAAATACGGAAAGTTTATTAAATTAACTAAAAAGTTCATTGCACACGATGAACAAAACACTTGTAATGTCGGAGATACCGTCAAGATTATGGAAACCCGACCTCTTAGTAAAACCAAGAATTGGAGATTAGTTGAAATTATAGAAAGAGCTAAATAGCCATGATACAACAAGAAAGCAGATTAGCTGTTGCTGATAACAGTGGAGCAAAAGAAGTGTTATGTATCAACGTATTAGGTGGTACAAAAAGAAAATACGCTTCAATAGGCGATAAAATTGTAGTAACTGTCAAAAGTGCATTACCTTCTGGTGAAATAAAAAAAGGTACAGTTACAAAAGCAGTTGTCGTTAGAACAACAAAAGAAATACGAAGAAGCGATGGTTCGTATATAAGATTCGACGACAACGCAGTAGTATTATTAAATAATGCAGGAGAAATGAGAGGTACTCGTATATTTGGACCAGTTCCTAGAGAACTTAGAGCAAATTATATGAAAATAGTATCACTTGCACCTGAAGTTTTATAACTGCCAAATTTACGAAAATGCAAAAGTTACACATAAAAAAAGGGGATACAGTATTTGTAAATGCCGGAGAATCCAAAGGTAATAAAGGTCGTGTTTTACAAGTATTTCCAAAAGAAAATAGAGCGATTGTAGAAGGTGTTAATTTAATCTCAAAACATTCTAAACCAAATTCAGCAAATCCTGAAGGAGGAATTGTTAAAAAAGAGGCACCTATTCATATCTCAAATTTAATGCTGATATGTCCCGAAACAGGGAAAAAAACAAGAATTGGACGCAAAATTAATGATGCTGGTAAATTAGTGCGTTATTCAAAAAAATCAACTAATAAAGAGGAGATTAAATAATGCAACAGTATATTCCAAATCTAAAAACTAAATACAGACAGGAAGTTATACCTGCTCTAATGAAAAAGTTTGAGTATAAATCGGTAATGCAGGTACCTCGTATTGAAAAAATTATTATCAATCAAGGTGTTGGTCAAGCAATAGCAGATAAAAAAATAATAGATGTAGCAGTCAATGAATTATCTACAATAGCTGGTCAAAAAGCCGTAACTACCCTGTCTAGAAAGGATATATCTAATTTTAAATTAAGAAAAGGTAATCCTATCGGAGTTAAAGTAACTCTTAGAACAGAAAGAATGTATGAATTTCTTGAAAGATTAGTAAACGTTGCTCTTCCTCGAATTAGGGACTTCAACGGAATTTCCAGCAAACTAGATGGAAAAGGAAACTATACATTAGGTATTGAAGAACAAATCATTTTTCCTGAAATCGATATCGATAAAGTGAATAAAATCATGGGTATGAATATTACATTTGTTACCACTGCTAAAACTGATGAAGAAGGATTTGCTCTATTAAAAGAATTCGGTTTACCATTTAAAAAGAAATAAGTATGGCAAAAGAATCAATGATGGCTCGCGATGCAAAAAGAAAAAAAATGATTGAAAAATTTGCAGAAAAAAGAGCAAAGTTAAAAGCTGAAGGTGATTATGTTGGTCTTCAAAAGCTACCTAAAAATGCCTCACCTATCAGATACAGAAATAGATGCAAATTGACCGGTAGACCTAAAGGTTACATGAGACAATTTGGTATTAGCAGAATTACATTTAGAGAAATGGCTTCTAAAGGTTTAATTCCAGGAGTTAAAAAAGCAAGTTGGTAAGAAATTTTAATATAAAAAAAAATGATCACAGATCCTATAGCAGATTTCTTGACTAGAATAAGAAATGGCATAATGGCTAAGCACAGAATTGTTGAAATTCCAGCATCAAATTTAAAAAAAGAATTAACTAAGATACTTTTTGAAAAAGGGTATATATTAAGTTATAAATTTGAAGATGAAGGAGTTCAAGGAAAAATTAAAATAGCTTTAAAATATCATCCTGTAACTAAAGCATCTGCAATTAAATCAATTACCAGAGTTAGTAAACCTGGATTAAGAAAATATGCAGGTACAACAAGTTTACCAAGAGTGTTGAATGGATTAGGTGTAGCTATTATTTCAACATCTAAAGGGGTAATGACCGATAAAGAAGCTAGAGCTAGCAAAATTGGTGGAGAATTACTTTGTTATGTTTATTAAAAAATTATAGAAATGTCAAGAATAGGTAAGTTACCCATTACAATTCCTCAAGGAGTACAAATTAATGTAGATAAAGGGAATGTAGTTACCGTTAAAGGTAAATTGGGCGAATTAAAGCAAAAAGTTGATCCTGATATTACAATTGAAGTAAAAGATAATCATATAAACGTAACCAGACCAAGCGAACAGAACAGACATCGGTCTATGCACGGATTATATCGTTCTTTAATTAATAACATGGTTGTTGGAGTATCTGAAGGTTTTACTGTAAAATTAGAGATGGTGGGTGTTGGTTACAGAGCCTCTGCTCAAGGACAGCAACTTGATATATCTGTAGGATATTCTCACAATATTTTATTTGAGTTTCCAAAAGAAATTAAAGTTGAAGCTTTAACTGAAAAAAGAGCAAATCCGATTATAACTATTACTTCGTATGATAAACAGTTACTTGGTCAAGTTACTGCAAAAATCAGATCTTATAGAATGCCAGAACCTTATAAAGGAAAAGGTATTAAATTCGTTGGAGAAGAGCTCAGACGAAAAGCAGGTAAATCTGCATCTTCATAGTAAAAAATTAAAATAGTAAAAAATGGCTTTTAATAAATTAAATAGAAGAAAAACCATTAAGTACAGAATAAGAAAGAAAATCAGTGGTACATTAGAAAGACCTAGACTTTCTGTTTATAGAAGTAATGTAAATATCTCTGTACAACTAATTGATGATATTAATGGTAAAACACTAGTTGCAGCTTCATCACTTAATAAGGAAATTGCTGAAAAAACAGGGATTAATAAAATTGAAAAAGCAAAACTGGTGGGTAAGCTAATTGCCGAAACTGCTAAGAAGGCTGGTATTGAAACAGTTGTTTTCGATAGAAATGGTTATTTGTATCATGGTAGAGTAAAAGCTTTGGCTGATTCTGCTAGAGAAGGAGGATTAAAATTCTAAAAATTATGTCTACAACAAATATTAGAAAGGTAAAAATAAGCGATCTTGAATTAAAAGATAGATTGGTCGCTATTAATAGGGTAACAAAGGTTACTAAGGGTGGTAGAACTTTCAGCTTTTCTGCAATAGTGGTAGTTGGGAATGAAAATGGTATAGTTGGCTATGGTCTAGGCAAAGCAAACGAGGTAACAACAGCAATTGCAAAAGGTGTTGAAGACGCTAAGAAGAATTTGATTAAAGTTCCTGTTTATAAAGGAACTATACCTCACGAACAAATTGCAAAATATGGCGGAGCAAGAGTTTTTGTAAAACCTGCTTCTAGTGGAACTGGCGTAAAAGCTGGTGGTGCAATGCGTGCTGTATTAGAAAGTGTTGGTATTAAAGATGTTTTGGCAAAATCAAAAGGTTCTTCGAATCCTCATAATTTGGTAAAAGCAACAATAAATGCTTTACTTGAAATAAGAGATGTTCAAACTGTAGCTAGCCACAGAGGTGTTAGTTTAGATAAAGTTTTTAATGGATAAAACTATGAACAAAATTAAAATAACTCAGATAAAAAGTGTCATTGGAAGTCCAAAAAATCAAAAACTTACAATGAAAGCTTTAGGAATTTCTAGAATTAATGGTTCTGTAATCAAAGAAGCTACACCACAAATAGTGGGAATGGTGAGAAATGTTCATCATTTAGTAAAGGTTGAAGAAGTTAAATAAGTAAATTTAAAATAATGGAATTAAATAATTTACGACCAGCAAAAGGCTCTATAAAAACCAGTAAAAGAATAGGTAGAGGAGAAGGTTCTGGAAAAGGAGGAACATCAACAAAAGGTCATAAAGGAGCACAATCACGTTCTGGATATAAAAGAAAAATTGGTTTTGAAGGTGGACAAATGCCTCTTTCAAGAAGAGTTCCTAAATTTGGCTTTACTAATCTAAACAGAGTAGAATATAAAGCTATTAATATTAGTGATTTAGAGGTTTTAGCTTCGAAGAAAAACCTTGAAATTATTGATATCGAAACTTTAATTAGTGTAGGTTTGGTTTCTAAAAAAGATAAAGTTAAAATTTTAGGAAACGGAACGCTTACAAAAAAGTTATCTGTAAAAGCACACAGTTTTTCAAAATCGGCTGTTAGTGCAATCGAAGCTTTAAATGGAACAGTAGAAAAAATCTAAATTAATGAAGGCTTTTATACAAACTTTAAAAAATATCTATAAGATAGAGGATTTGAAAAATCGAATTCTTGCTACTTTAGGATTTATTTTAGTGTATCGTTTTGGTGCACATGTAGTATTACCTGGGATTGATCCTTCTCATTTACAGAATCTGAAAAGTCAGACAGATACAGGTGTATTAGGACTTCTTGATATGTTTTCAGGAGGTGCTTTTTCAAATGCATCTGTTTTTGCATTAGGTATTATGCCTTATATATCAGCTTCTATAGTTGTTCAGTTATTAGGAATGGCTATACCTTTTTTCCAGAGATTACAAAGAGAAGGAGAAAGTGGAAGAAAGAAAATAAATCAGATTACTAGGTACTTAACCCTTGCTATTCTTGCATTTCAGGGACCTAGCTATTTAGCTAATTTGCATATGCAACTTCCGGCTGAAGCTTTTGTAGCTCAAGGATTTTGGCAGTTTACACTGCCTTCTATAGTAATGTTAGCTGCAGGTACAATGTTTATAATGTGGCTTGGAGAAAGAATAACTGATAAAGGAATTGGTAATGGAATTTCTTTGTTAATTATGATAGGTATCATTGCTCGTTTACCGTTTGCATTGGTTGCAGAATTCACCAGTAGTCTTGAAGAACAGGGCGGTGGTTTAATTATGTTTTTAGTTGAATTGGTAGTTTTATTCCTTGTTTTTGTATTTTCAATTATGCTTGTACAAGGGACAAGAAAAATTCCTGTTCAATATGCGAAAAGAATTGTAGGTAATAGACAGTTCGGAGGTGTAAGACAATACATCCCATTAAAAGTAAATGCTGCTGGTGTAATGCCTATAATATTTGCTCAAGCTTTAATGTTTATTCCGATGATGTTGTTAAGTTTTAATTCAACTTCAACTTCATGGTTAGCAACTGCATTTGCAGATTACACAGGATTTTTGTACAATTTTGTTTTTGCGTTACTGATAATCGTTTTTACATATTTTTATACGGCTATAACTGTTAATCCAACTCAAATGGCTGAGGATATGAAGAAAAATGGTGGGTTCATACCGGGAATTAAACCTGGTAAAAAGACTATCGAATTTTTAGACTCTATCATGTCAAGGATTACTTTACCTGGGTCTATATTTTTAGCAATAATTGCAATTCTTCCAGCTTTTGCCATGAGGGCAGGTGTAGGAAATCAATTTGCTCAGTTTTTTGGTGGAACTTCATTGTTGATTTTAGTAGGTGTAGTTTTAGACACTTTACAACAAATAGAAAGCCATCTATTAATGAGACATTATGATGGTTTGATGAAATCAGGAAGAATTAAAGGTAGAGCAGGCACTGTAGCTTCTGTATAACAATGATATATTTAAAAAGTGAGGAAGAAATTGAATTACTGAGAAAAAGTAATTTATTGGTTTCAAAAGCACATGCTGAAGTAGCTAAATTTATTGAACCTGGAGTAAAAACATTAAAACTCGATAAGGTTGCTGAAGAGTTTATTCGAGATAACGGAGCAATTCCTGGGTTTCTTGGGTACAGTGGTTTTCCTAATACTTTGTGTATATCAGTAAATAGTGTGGTAGTTCATGGTATTCCTTCTAACTACGAATTGAAAGAAGGTGATATAGTTTCTGTCGATTGTGGAGTTTTACTAAATGGTTATTATGGAGATTCTGCTTATACTTTTGCAATTGGAGAAGTAGATAGTAAAGTGATTAAGCTTTTACAAACAACAAAAGAATCTCTTTATGTAGGAATTGAAAATGCGAGAGAAGGGAATAGGATAGGAGATATAGGATATGCAATTCAGACCTATGTAGAAAAATACGGTTATTCAGTTGTTAGAGAAATGGTTGGACATGGTATTGGTAGAAAATTACACGAGAAACCAGAAGTGCCTAATTATGGAAAGAAAGGAAATGGCAAAAGAATTCAAGATGGGTTGGTAATAGCAATAGAGCCGATGATTAATATGGGAAGAAAAGAAATTTCAATTGCTAGTGATGGTTGGACAGTAAAAACAATAGATAATAAACCATCAGCTCATTTTGAACATACAATCGCAATCAAAAATGGTCGAACTGAAATATTATCCACTTTTGAATTTATAGAAGAAGTACTTAATACAAAAAAGAATTTATGGCTAAACAACCATCAATAGAAAAAGACGGAACTATTATTGAAGCATTATCTAACGCAATGTTTAGGGTAGAATTAGAAAATGGTCACATCATTACCGCACATATTTCAGGTAAAATGAGAATGCACTATATCAAAATACTACCGGGAGACAAAGTAAAAGTAGAAATGTCTCCATACGATTTATCAAAAGGAAGAATAACATTTAGATATAAATAAATAAACAAAATGAAAGTTAGAACATCAGTTAAGAAAAGATCTGCTGACTGCAAAATAGTCAGAAGAAAAGGGGTTTTATTTGTGATAAATAAAAAAAATCCTAAATTTAAACAACGTCAAGGATAATTTTTATTAAATCATTTTGGGAAATTATAATAAAAATTTTAATTTTGTACTCCCAAATTTGGAGAATAATAAGTAATAAAATTAATATCAGAATTTTATGGCAAGAATAGTTGGTGTAGATTTACCCAAAAACAAAAGAGGCGAAATAGGATTAACTTATATTTTTGGTATAGGTAGAAGTTCAGCAAATAAAATTTTAGTAAAAGCAGGAGTTGACAGAGATATAAAAGTCAAAGACTGGGACGACACTCAAGTTGCTGAAATCCGTAGAATTATTAATGAAGAATTTAAAGTTGAGGGTGAATTACGTTCTGAATACCAGATGAATATCAAACGATTAATGGACATTGGCTGTTATCGTGGTATCAGACATAGAATCGGACTACCTGTAAGAGGACAAAGAACTCGTACAAACGCAAGAACCAGAAAAGGTAGAAAGAAAACAGTTGCAAATAAAAAGAAAGCTACTAAATAATTGATTAAAAATGGCAAAGAAAACTAGATCTGCAAAAAAAAGGGTTGTTGTAGTAGAAACAATTGGAGAAGCTCATGTACATTCTTCGTTTAACAACATAATTGTAACCTTAACCAACACTACTGGACAAACAATATCTTGGTCGTCTGCAGGAAAGATGGGATTTAAAGGTTCAAAAAAGAACACACCTTACGCTGCTCAGACTGCAGCAGCAGATTGTGCTAAAACAGCATTTGACTTAGGTTTACGTAAAGTTAAAGTTTACGTTAAAGGACCAGGAAACGGAAGAGAAGCAGCTATACGTTCTTTAAGTACAGCTGGTATTGATGTTATTGAAATAGTAGATGTTACTCCATTACCTCATAATGGATGTCGTCCACCTAAAAGAAGAAGAGTATAATTTTAGTTTAAAAATTAATAGTAATGGCAAGATATACAGGACCAAAAACTAGAATAGCCAGAAAATTCGGAGAACCGATTTATGGTGCAGATAAATATTTCGAAAAAAAGAATTTTCCACCCGGTCAACATGGTGTTGATAACAAGAGAAGAAAAACTTCTGAATATGGTGTTCAGTTGAAAGAAAAACAAAAAGCGAAATATATGTACGGCATTTTGGAAAAACAATTTAGAAATTTATTCCAAAAAGCTACAAGATCAAAAGGAGTAACAGGTGAAGTGTTGTTACAATTGTTAGAATCTCGTTTAGATAACGTTGTTTACAGAATGGGGATAGCACCAACTCGTAGAGCTGCTAGACAATTAGTTTCTCACAGACATATTTTTGTAAATGGAGAATTGGTAAATATACCTTCTTATTTACTTAAACCTGGTGATATTGTTAGTGTTAGAGAAAAATCTAAATCTTTAGAAGTTATAGCTAGTTCATTATCATTATCAAGATATACAAAATATAATTGGCTGGAATGGGACAACAATCTTTTGACAGGTAAATTTATGAGTGTACCTGAAAGACAGGAAATTCCTGAAACAATAAAAGAACAGTTAATAGTTGAACTTTATTCTAAATAAAAATATTTTCGTTGAATATAAACGAGAAATTTTATAATTAATAAAATAATAAAAATGGCAATATTAGCATTTCAAAAACCCGATAAAGTTATAATGTTAGATGCTGATAATTCTTTCGGCAAATTTGAATTCAGACCCTTAGAACCTGGTTATGGTAATACAGTAGGAAATGCTTTAAGACGTATATTGCTCTCTTCTTTAGAAGGTTATGCTATTGCTTCAATTAAAATTGAAGGAGTAGATCATGAGTTTTCAACTATACCTGGTGTAATTGAAGACGTAACAGAAATTGTACTTAATCTTAAACAGGTTCGTTTTAAACGGATAGTTGAAGATTTTACATCTGAGAACGTTGTTGTAATCATATCTGGGAAAGATGAATTCAGAGCCGGCGATATCAATAATTTTTTAAGTTCTTTCGAGGTTTTAAATAAAGATTTGCTATTATGTAGAATGGAGTCTAATGTAAAATTTCAGATTGAACTAAATATAGAAAAAGGAAGAGGTTATGTTCAAGCAGAAGAAAACAAAAATCAGGATCATGAATTTGGTGTAATAACAATTGATTCAATTTTTACACCAATTAAAAATGTTAAGTATTCTGTTGAAAATTATCGTGTAGAGCAAAAAACCGATTACGAAAAGTTAGTATTTGAAATTACAACTGATGGCTCAATTCATCCTAAAGATGCTTTAAAAGAGGCTGCTAAGATATTAATTCATCATTTTATGTTATTTTCTGACGAAAAAATTACTCTCGATTCAGAGGATAAGTATGAAAACGAAGAATTTGATGAAGAAGTTCTTCACATGCGTCAGCTTCTTAAAACTAAATTAGTTGATTTAGACTTATCGGTAAGAGCATTAAATTGTTTGAAAGCAGCAGACGTAGAAACATTAGCAGACTTAGTTGTTTTCAATAAAAATGATTTATTGAAGTTTAGAAATTTTGGAAAGAAATCGTTAGCTGAATTAGATGATTTACTTGACAATATGAATTTAAACTTTGGTATGGATGTAACAAAATATAAATTAGAAAAGGAATAAAATTTTAATAGTTTAGAGGCATGAGACATAGAAATAAACTTAACCATCTTGGAAGAAAAAGTTCGCATAGAAAAGCAATGTTGTCAAATATGGCAGCTTCTTTGATATTGCACAAAAGAATACATACAACTATAGCTAAAGCTAAAGCATTAAGAACGTATGTAGAGCCTCTTATCACTAAATCAAAAGATGATACTACTCATTCAAGACGTATTGTTTTTAGTTATCTTAAAGATAAATTTGCAGTTTCTGAACTTTTCAGAGAAGTGGCAAAAAAAGTTGGTGATAGACCGGGTGGTTATACAAGAATCTTAAAAACAGGTAGCCGTTTAGGTGATAACGCAGAAATGTGTTTAATGGAACTTGTTGATTATAACGAAACTTATGTAGGCGATTCTACAAAAGCTAAAAAGACTACTAGAAGATCTAGAAGAAGTGGTTCTAAAGGTGAAACTGTTAAAACAGTGGATAATACCGAAGAAAAAGTAGTTAAAAATCAAGCTCAAAATAAAAAACAAAATAAAGTTGAAGAAAATAATTCAGATAATAACGTAACTGAATAATTTTTGCAAACTAAAATTTAAAGGGATAATGTTTTATCCCTTTTTTTTTACTCCAAACAGTTGGCAACAAACAAAAACATATTATTAATTGGGAATGGTAGTTGGGCAACTGCTATTGCTAAATTATTGATAGAAAACTTAAAAGAATCCGTTTCAATAAGTTGGTATTTTAGAAATGTATCTGACGCTGATTTTATAATTGCAAATAAACGAAATAATCAGTATTTAACAACTGTAAAGTTTGATATTGATAAAGTAAAGATTATTACTGACATTAATGAAGGATTAAGTTATTCTGAGATAATTTTTGTTGCCATTCCTTCTGCCTTTTTCGTTGATGAATTCGATAAAATTAATATTGATATCTCCTCTAAATTTTTTGTTTCGGGTATTAAGGGAATTATTCCAGAAAAGAATTTACTTATTAGTGAATATTTAAATCAAGAATTTAATGTACCGTTTAAATCATTCGCGTTATTATCCGGTCCTTGCCATGCTGAGGAAATTGCAATGGAACGACTTTCATATCTGACAATTGCCTCTCAGGATTTGTATAATGCTGAATATGTTGCACATCTTATAGATACATCTTTCCTTAAGACCTCAATTTCAAATGATATTTTTGGTAAAGAATATGCTTCGATATTAAAAAATATTTTTGCTTTAGCATCAGGTATTTGTGATGGATTAGGCTACGGTGATAATTTTCAGGCGGTTTTAATTTCCAATGCCTTACAGGAAATGAAGCGATTTGTAAATACTATACACCCAATTGAACGTGATATTAAAAATACAGCATATTTAGGTGATTTACTTGTTACTGCATATTCAAAATTCAGTAGAAACCGTACTTTTGGTCAGATGATTGGAAAGGGTTATTCTGCAAAAGCAACTCAATTAGAAATGAATATGATAGCTGAAGGTTATTATGCGACAAAGAGCGTTTTCCAGATAAATAAAAAGTACAATATATATATGCCCATTTTAAATGCAGTTTATAATATACTGTATAACAACCAACCTCCTTCTTTTGAAATTAAACTTCTTACAGATAAATTACGGTAATCTTCCAATTCTTGTTTTGATGTTGATGAATTAATCATACATATCTTGAATAAACCAAAATATCAGTATATTGTAATTGCGTAAGAATAATTTTGACATATATAAATATATATTATTCATAAAAAATAATATGTTTATATTTACTACAACAATTTTCGATGTTTATAAAACGGATGAATTTGGAGCAATTTTTTCCTTGACAAATTATACATGGTTGTTTTGTTTTTGCTAAATTATGAAAAGACATAGTCTTTTTTTTAGTTTTAAATGTTACGGTAAAGTAGAATACAAAAAGTAAAATCGGACAATTAGTCCGATTTTACTTTTATTTCTTATTTTTTGATAATTTGTTTATTAATACATGAATCTTTGAATTTCAGTCTTAATATATAAATTGATGATGGATATTCTGATAAATCAATTACAAATTTATTATTTACTTCATTTGATTTTTCAATAATTATTTTACCCGTAATATCAACAACTTCATAAACATATTTTTCCATATTATTTTCAACAGTTATATTAAAAATTCCATTTGATGGATTTGGGTGTATTGTTATAGATGTTTCATCAGTAATATTTTCAAAAATATTAACATCATTAATACCTCTACCGTTTACGTTTACTGACTTTTCTTCAATTTCGGAAGTTATTGTAATGTTATAATTATAGTTTTGAATAATTAATGGGCTGAAACGTACATAAATTGTTGAATTAATATTTCCGTCAACTGGCGATAGTATAATATTCTGCGAATAATTTGTTTCAGAAATTGTAGTAATATAAAAATCGGATACCGACGAAATTTCAATATTTTCGGTTAAACTTTGTCCATTAATAGTGAAATTTAGTTCATCAGAATTTTGACCAATTTTTACATCTCCAAAATTTAATCCAATTTCAGATATATTTATAAATGGAGATGTAGCTGGAGTGCCGATACCTTGCACATTAATCAGACTGTTTATTGATAGATATTCTAAAGAAATATTATCGTTGTAATTTTGAGCAGTTAATGGACTGAATTTCACAAAAACTGTTGAATTTACATTTCCATTATTATCTGGTTCAAAAGAAAGTGAACCTGTAAAACCCGTTCCTGATGTCTTAGAAATCAGAAAATCTGTAGGAGCATTGATTATTGCATTTTGTGTAAGATTGTGACCTTCTACACTAAATTGTAACTCTCCTGAAGTACTTCCTACTTCCACTTCCCCAAAATCTAAAGATACTGTAGTTGAAAAAAATGTAGGAATCGGAGCTAGAGCTTCTATTTTGATATCATCTAAAGTCCATAAATCTCCATTATTTTGTTTCATAACAAAAGCAATATAAACCGATTGTCCGGCATAAGAAGATAAATCAATTGATCTTTGCGTGTAAACATTTGAAAAATCTGGTTCATAGTATGTTATTATGTTCGTAAACGATGAATGATCAATTTGTGATGTAGTTGAAATTTTTACAGAGTATGATGTATTCCAATCGTCATTATCTAATTCCTTTTCCCAATATGAAAGGCTAATTTCGCTAGAAGGTAAATTAATTAAAGGCGTTACGAGCCAGTCTTCTGCAAAACTTCCATTTTCAAGTTCTTCCCAAACAATTATAGCAGCTTGGTTTCCTGAATGAAAATCGTCAGATGCAATCCATTGACTATTATTTCCTAATCCAGTTTCGCCATCGTTTACATCCCAGCATGTTGGAGGAAAAACAGTTCCTTCAAAACCTTCGTTAAAAGGTAAATTATACTCATATTCACAATTAGTTTTAACCATTTTGTCGGCTGAAGGATATAAATAACAATTTGTTTCAGAATTATATTCATAAACTTTAAAGTGATAATTTGTTCCTGAAATTAATCCAGTAACATTAACATTTGTACCTGTACCTGAATATACAACATAATATCCTTCTTCCAGTTCGTATCCAGAGCCAAAATTAGGATTACCTGTGTATTGATATCCATTATATAAATTTGGATATATATTTGAATATGAATTATCTTTAGCACTTGCCAGAACTATAACTTTATCTCCATTACCTCTTGTCCAGTTTAGAGTTAATGAATTTTCTGTGATATTTGTACCATAAATATTACTTGATTGTATTGTTGGAGGTGTACATATACCTTTTGTAGTAAATTTAATATCGTCTAACCAACTTTTTGTACCATAGAAATTATCAAACTTAAATCCAATATAAATTGTTTGACTAATGTATGCCGATAAATCCAATTTTATTTGTGTCCATGTATTTTTATAAACAACCTGAGTCCAATTGTCATATCCAAATTCAGGACTTTCAGTTGTAATAGTATAAAAGATAGGACTTTGTTGATAACCATTATCTTTTAACAACCAAAACTCAAGTTCGTAGAAGTCTGGGTCAACATAGATGGGCGTTGTATATAAAAACTGGTGACTGTTAGGAGTATTAAGATTAAAGAAACATGAGTTTACACCTCCTTGAGTATGATTTTGCAGCTGGGAGATTGAAATTAAATCAGGAGTTGCATCTTGTCTTGTATAGCATGATGTAATTATGCCACCTTCAAAATCTTCTGAGAAATCAGCAGAGCTAAAAATGCTGCAAAGTGTAGATGCACTTGTAATGCCTCCACTATTAGCATAACAATTTTCTGCAACAAAAAATTCGAAAACTTCAAAATAATATTCATAACCTGGTTGAAGATTTGTTACTTCAACTGTTGTACCGTCTCCGATATAAACCACATAATTACCTGTTCCTATTTCAGAACCTTCTCCAAAGTTTGAATTTGCTGAATAGCTGATTTCATTTACAGGTTTACTGTCAATTGGAGTAACTTGTTTTGCCAGAACAATTACTGAATTTCCGTTTCCCCGATTCCAGTTTAACTGAAGCGAATTACTGGAAATATTTGTTATATCAACATTTGTTGGTGGTGTTGTTGGAGGTACACAGTTTGATTCAAAATTGAATTTTAAATCGTCAATATAAGTATAACTCCCTTTAGCTCTAAAGCCAATATACACATTATGACCAATATATGCAGAAATATCAACAGTAGTTTTTTGCCATGTTAAATTAGATAAAGGAGCTTCTGACCAAGTGTAACTTAATGTATCTTTACTTAAACTAATTCCATATTCAAGAGTAGATTCAGACGAAAAAGCCTTTTTTTGCCAGAACTCCATTTTAGAATATTCTGGTTCAATAAGTATTTGTTTGGTAAATATATAAGCATTTTTATTGGGAGAATAAAATTCTGCACAATTGCTGCCGTTTGGTGTATGATTCGAATATCCATAACGTATATCAAATTGAGATGTTACTATTGTATCCCAGCAATATGGTAAGAAGTGATTTTCGAAATCTTCTGTAAATTCAGATGATAGCTCTGTATAACAACTTATTTCCTGTGATACCGAAGCTCCAACATTTAGATAGCAATTTTCACTTGAATTATATTCATAAACAGAAAAATAATAAGTTGTACCTTGATTTAACTCTGTAATATTTGCATAATTTTCGGTTCCGTTATATACTACAAAATTATCAGTTCCGATTTCATCACCAAGACCAAAATTACCGTTTGCCAGATATGATTGTCCATCTGATGGTTCGGTGTTTACAGGTTCATTTTCTCTTGCAAGAACCAAAACCGCATTTCCAGTTCCCCGAGTCCAGTTGAGTTTCAGAGAATTTGAAGTAATGTTATTAGCATAAACATTTGAAGACTGCACTGTAGGTTTTGTACACAATGAACCTGTAAATTTCAAATTATCAATATAAGTTCTAAGATAATAATAGTCAGTTTCATAATATTTAAAGCCAATTCTTATAGTTTGTCCAATGTATGCGGTTAAATCAATAGAAACTTTTTGCCATGATGTTGTTAATCCTGTAATTGGAACCCATGAAAAATCCTGAGGGTTTGTAGATGTACCAACACCGACTTCAAAATACTGTAAATTCGTTTGATAATACGATTTATTATAAAATTCGAAATTTGAGAATCCAGGTTCAATTGTTATTGGAATGGTAAAAAGATATACATTATTATCAACGTCATCACCACTGCTGTGTAAAATACAAACATAGTTACCTGTGTAATTAGGTCCAACAATAGCCTGTGTATAAACATCACTAGACGAAATTAACTGTTTAATCCAACATGAAGGGATTAAATTACTTTCAAAATCTTCATTAAATTGCGATGATAAAATTGTTGGACATGAAGTTGTTGCAGTTAAATTAACTCCCGGTAATAAATAACAATTGGTTGCCGAATTATATTCGTAAGCTGTTAGATAGTAATTTTTACCGTAATCTAATCCTGTTAAAGTAAACGAGTTTTCGGTTCCATTGTAAACAACAAAATTACCATTTCCTAAATCAGAACCAGAACCAAAATTTGAATTTGCTGTGTACTCTGTTCCATTAGCTGGTTCTAAATAAGAGTTTTCATACTCATTTGCAACAATTAATACTTTATCGCCACTGCCTCGCACCCAATTTACAGAAAAACTGTTTGTTGTTGGAAGTGAATAATTTAAATTTGTAACCTGTGTTGTTGGAGTTGTACAGGTTACAGTTTTTGAAATTGAAATATCATCTACGTTGACACCTAAACCACCGTTCATATCTCCTTCAAAAGCTATAAAATATAAATTTGTTAATGGAGTAGGTAATGATATTGTTACCTTTGTCCAATCTGTAACATTTGTTGTAAATTGTGCACCAGGAATTTGAGTCCAAGTATTTGAATAATCTTTTTTATATAAAATCCTTAATTCATCTTGATATCCATTATATGCTTCCATCTTATACCAAAATGTAAGTTCTGCAGAGGTAATACCTGTAAAGTCAAGCTGAGGCGAAATAAGTTTTGCATTGGAACTACCATCAATATATGCGTAATATTCACCTGAATGTGAATATGTTGTTGATTCTTTAATTTCCCATTTTGTTAAGTAATAATCGTAATCAGTAGTCCAGCAATTTGGAAAAAGGCCATCATTTTCAATATTTTCAAACCATCTGAAATTTGATAAAGACGAACAATTTGCTTGCAAATTAATTGTGGCTCCCGGTGTTAAATAGCAATTATTGGAACTATTATATTCATAAACCGAAAAATAATATTTTCCACCATGGTCTAATCCAGTAACATTTACTGAATTACCCGTGCCATTATAGACAACAAAATTACCAGAACCCAGTTCATCACCGAGACCAAAAACTGAATTTGCATTATATGAAATTGAGCTTTGAGGTTCAGCATCGGTTGCAAAATTTTGTTTTGCAACTACTAATACATTATTTCCGTTTCCTCTTGTCCAACCAAATTGAAGAGATGTATTTGAAACATCTAACCATGTAATATTTGAAGTCTGAATAGTTGGTTCGTTACAACTTAAATAATTGTTGAATTTTATGTCATCAATAAATACAGTATTTGAATAATATCCATCATATTTAAAAATCAAATAAACTGTCTGACCAACAAATGCTTCAAAATCAAATCTTTCTTTCTGCCATGTAGTTGTTGATGAAAAAGGATGCCAGGTATAAGCACTAAAATTAGTTGAAGTAGCAATACCATAATAAGATGTTTGACCTCCTGAATAACCTATGTGCCAGAATTCAAGTTGAGAATAATTTTCTTCAATATAAATAGGAATTGAAATTAAATATTGAGTATAATCGTTGGAAACACTCGTATTTGAAGCAAATTTGCATGAATAAGTACCTCCGTTTGTATGATTTCGTGTATTTGACTGAGTAATATCGGTAACAGATGGAACGTCTTTTGTCCAGCAAGTAGGTGGAAATGTACCTTCAAAATTAATATTAAATTCCGAAGAGTTAATAATCCCGCAAGGAGTTGTTGTCGTGAAAGTAGCTCCGGGAGTTTTGTAACAGTTTTGAGCAGTATTGTATTCATAAACAGCAAAACTGTAAGAATTTGATGCAAGTAAGCCTGTCAATTCAACTGAACTTCCAGTACCATTATACACAACATAATTTCCTGTTCCTATCTGACTACCTGTACCAAACTCGGAACTGGCTGTATATGGAATTCCACTAATAGGGTCAGCATTAACAGATGTTCCTTTTTTTGCAAGAACCAAAACCGAATTGCCGTTACCGCGAGTCCAATTTAAAGTCAAAGTGTTAGATAATAAATTACTTACTGATAAACTTGAAGCTTGGGTTGAAGGACTATTACAATTATAAATAAATTTTAAATCATCGAGATATACATAATATTGATAATTACCGTAATAATGAAAAGCTATCATTACAGTTTGTCCTGCATACGCACTTAAATTTACTGTTTTTTTTGTCCATTCATAACCTGATAGTGAAACAGATGTCCATGTGTAATTTGCAGGATTTGTGGTTGTTCCTATTCCATATTCAAGAGTTTCAGTAGCAGAAGCATTTGATTTGCGATGCCAGAATTCAAGAGTGGAATAATCAGCTTCAATTGTAATTGGTACAGTATATAAATACTGATTGTAATTTGAAGCTGAAGTGTATGAACTAAATCTACATGAATTTAATCCACTTGCTGTATGATTTTGGTCAGTCGATTTTGTAATATCGTTTGGAGATGTTACTTGTTTTACCCAGCCAGCAGGTAAAAATGTACCTTCAAAATTTTCGGAAAATGATGAAGAATAAACACCTCCAATCAGAGTTGTAGCACTTACTGTTACTGCTGGTGTTAAATAACAGTTAGATGACGTGTTATATTCATAAACATAAAAATCGTATGCAGCAGAATTTGTTAAACCCGAAATATTCACAGAAGTTCCTGTACCATTATATACAATAAAATTACCGGTACCTGTAGTATTTCCTTGTCCGAAAACTGAATTTGCCTCATAACCTGTGCCGTTCAATGGAGCATAATTTACAGAAGAATTTTGTTTTGCAACAACGAGAACGGAATTTCCATTACCTCTTGTCCAATTTAATTTTAATGTTGTAGATGCAAGGTTTGTAACTGTTAAATTACTTGCCTGAGTTGTTGGTGCAATACAGTATGGCGAATATGCAAATCCAAAATCGTCCAAGTACAAATAGCTGTCGAAACTACCATTATAATACATTGCAATGTAAACTGTTTGACCGATATATTCGGATAAGTCAAGAGTGTGTTTTGTCCATGTCCAAATTGTAGAATTAGCAGTTGTCCAATTGAAACTTTCAATATTTCTATTGTAAGAAACTCCAAATTTAATTTGTGCTGTAAATTCTGCTGTTTTTTTCATCCAAAATTCAAATATGTGATAATCAGAATCTATTGTAATTGGTAAAGTGAACATGTAAATATCTCCAAAACTGACATTTGTTATTTTATTAAATGTACAACAGAAAGTTCCGTTTTCGGTATGATTCTGAAGATTTGTAGTTGTTAAATCACCATCACCCGGAATATATTATGACCATCCGTAAGGTAAAAAAGTACCTTCAAAATTTTCTGTAAAAACAGATGAATGTACAGGAACAACTTTATTGTCGTTCAAACTTTTAGGAATAAGACTTAAATTTTGAGCACTAGCAAATATTGAAAATAGTTGTAGTGAAAATACTAATAAATTTAATTTAATTTTCATTTTTTATAGTTTTTGTTTATAGATATTTCAATTGGAATAGATAGTAGTAGAATAAATAATCTAATACAACATTTTCATAAATTAATTTACACGTAAAAATGTTGGGTCTTTAAAACGCATTTTTACAATTAATTAAATAAAACATTTGGCAATATAATTATATTGCAAATTTAAATTGTAGGGGTTTGAAATTTTTCAGGAAGCAAAACTAAATAAAAAAGTAAATAAAACAGAATTAATCAAAAAAATAATTAAATTATTTATTTTGAAAAATAATTCAAAATATCATTAGTTGCTTTGTTAACTATGTTTAACGGATTTTAAAATAAATTTATCGTAAAGAAATAATCCTAAGCCTGTTAAAACTCCAATTGCAGTAAAAATATACCAAATGTTAGAAGGATGATATGTTGTCCACAGGTATTTTGTGAGTTCGTTTTCAGACATTTTCATTAAATCACAACCCATTTTAATAAAATCGTTCTGGGTAAAATTTTCGTTAATGTCTGGTACTGTCCATCCCTTTTTTAGAAATTCGGTTTTAAGTAAAAGTATTTTGTCAGATAATTTTGAATATGCACTACCGGATAAAACTCCTGCAAAAAAGTTTCCTCCGGCAAGTGGTAAATATGCCATTCCCATGTACAAAGCTTTTTTATCAGTTGGTGCAATTCTTCCAATATATTCTGTAATTTTCGGAGAACTAGACATTTCGCCCAAGCCAAAAATTAAAATCGAAAGAAACAGAAAAAATGGATTGTCGAACATAAACATTAATCCAATGCCAATTGAAGCAACAAAAATTCCCGAAATCATAGCTGTCAATGGCTTGAATTTCATCACAACAGTGGATACAATTATCTGAAAAATAATAATATATAAAGCATCAATATTTGTAAGCATTTCGGGCGAAATTGTTCCGTTTTCTGTCCCGATTGTAATTGCAAGATTTGGGCTTATATTGTACAGAACATCGTAAATAGTAGAAGTATCCATCCATTGCTCAATAAAAACCGGCAGTGTATAAAATAATTGGTTGTACATTGTCCAAAATCCTACAATAAGTATCAGAAATATAACAAATTTAAAATCTTTAAGAACTGTAAAAATATTTTTGAAAATTGTTATAATTGTTTTTCCAATAGGTTCGTTATTTTTTTCTCGTTCGGGTTCTTTATAAAAAAACAGAACCATCAAAAAGTTTAAAACCAATATAATTGAAGACATATAAAACACATAAATCCAACTAATTTCGCGTAATTTCGAAGCAAAAATAGGACCTACAAAAGCCCCAATATTTACTATCATATAAAAAATTCCAAAACCAATTGAAGAGGTTTTATCATTTGTTGTTTTTGCAATTGTTGCAGAAATCACAGGTTTAAAAAGAGCTGCTCCAAGTCCTACCATTGCAAAAGCCATAAAAACACTTGTGTATGTTTCGAGCTGTCCCATAAGGAAATATCCGATAGCATAAATTACAAATGCAATAAGTAACATCAGTTTGTATCCAACTTTATCGGCAATTGCACCAGTTAAAACCGGAAGAAAATATAGAAAACCTGTAACGGTTCCCATCATCAAACCTTTCTGCTCCTGAGAAAAACCCAAAGCACCATCATCTTTTGAACCTGTTAGATATAAGGCTAATACCATAAATAACCCATACCATGCCCAACGTTCGAAAAGTTCGGCAACATTAGCTAGCCAAAAAGTTCGGGGAAATTTTTTGAAAACACTTATTTTTTCTTCTTTTACTGAGAAATCTGAATTTTCTATATTACTCATTATTTGTAGTATTTTATGATAATACTATGTTAAATTTTAAAATCACAACATACATAAAGAACACAAAGTTTTGAATTCTAACTAAATATTTTTAAAAGTTATAAATATCAATAAATTTAAAAAAGTTCACAAAGTAATATTCTGAAACATCTAAATATTAAATCTTTGTGAACTCAGTGTCTCTATGTTCTGTAATTTTAAAAGATAACCTACATGTTGATTTGAAGTTAATCTTTAATATTTGCACATAAAAATTCGCGGTTTAAACGAGCGATATGTGCAACAGAAATTCCTTTAGGACATTCAACTTCGCAAGCTCCGGTATTTGAACAGTTTCCAAAACCAAGTTCGTCCATTTTTGCCACCATTGCTTTTGCTCTTCGTGCAGCTTCAATTTTTCCTTGAGGTAAAAGTGCTAATTGCGAAACTTTTGCAGCTACAAACAACATTGCTGAACCGTTTTTGCAAGTTGCAGCACATGCACCACAACCAATACAAGCTGCAGCATCCATTGCTTCTTCCGCATCATCTTTCGGAATTGGAATCGCATTTCCATCAGGAACGCCACCAGTACTAATTGACACAAAACCACCTGCATGCATAATTTTGTCATAAGCTTGGCGGTCCACCATCAAATCTTTAATTACCGGAAAACCGGCTGTACGCCAAGGCTCAACGGTAATAGTATCACCATCTTTGAATTTTCGCATGTGTAACTGGCAAGTTGTAACTGCATCATCAGGTCCATGTGCACGACCGTTGATAAACAAACTGCAAGCTCCACAAATTCCTTCACGGCAATCGTGGTCAAAAGCTACTGGTTCTTTTCCTTCATTTATAAGCTGCTCATTAAGTATATCAAGCATTTCGAGAAAAGAAGTATCCGGTGAAATATTTTTTACATTGTAAGTTTCAAAAGTTCCTTTTTCTTTTGAACTTTTTTGTCTCCAAACTTTTAGAGTTAAATTGAATGTTTTTAATTCAGACATGGTATGTAGATTTTAAATTGTTTCTAATTTTTTTATAAAATATTCTAAACTGTTATTTTTATTAAGAAAAATATTTTGAGAAGCCCGTTCTAATGAAAATTCGTTTTCTAAAAACAAGTTAATTATTAACTTTTCATTAACAGCTTTCAAATTAGGTCGATATTTTTTAATTAAATCTTTTATTTCTTTTTTAGGATTATCAAGCACTTCAGAATTAATATTATAATTGAATTTTGTTTTTTTTGTAATCTTTAAAACTTTAAAGAGTGTAACCAAATCACTAATCAACCATGATTCAATCATTTTTTTTGAAACAACCAAAACATGAATCTCAGTATTTGGTTTTATTCTCTCTTTAGTTTTTGTTACACAACTATCATTTTCTAAATCAGCTAAAATAAATATTTTTCTAGCACCTTTTTCTAATAATATATTTGTATAATTTATAATATTATGAGGCAACAAATTTCCATTTCCTTTTACGTTTATTGGTTTTTCAACCATTTCTAAGTTTTTGGATATTAATAAATTTTTAAAATTTTGAGAAGATAAAAATATTGCTTCTGTATCACCTTCGCAAATAAATCCAATTTTTACCATGGTAAACCTCCAATAATATTATTTAACCATGCTTCTTTTGGAGAAATATTTTTTAAGTCAATATCTCGTAATAATTTTATTTTTGTTTCACCTTCAATTTTATCAACAATTGCAATATCTTCTTTTGGTAAAAATGAAAATAATTCGGGCGAATGTGTTGTTAACCAAATATAATAACCTTCTTCTTCGCACAAAATTTTAAACATTTCAACTATATCTTTTAAAACTTTTGGGTTCAAACCATTTTCAATTTCTTCGATACATAAAAATTGAGGATTGCTAGTTTGATAAATTGCTGCCAGTAAAGATATTATTTTTATAGAACCATCTGAAATCAATTTTTGAGAAATCTCAATATCTGAATTTTCTAATATAATTAATTCTTTTCGCCCATCTAGTTTACTTGTTTGTATTTCAATGTTTTTAAATTCAGGGATTAAATATTTAAGTTTAGTAACAAATATATCCTTCAGTTCATCATCATTTAAAATTTTTTCCAGAATATTTGAAATATTATCACCATTAGATTTTAATTTTGAATTTTCAGTGATTTTTTGATTAATTGTTTTTAAACTTCCTAAAAATATACGCGAAAAAAAATTAAAAAACTGATTGTTTATCAGATTACTTGTCGAATTTTTCTTTACAATTGGTTTAATAGACTTGCTATTATCACTGTACAAATATTCGATTTTGTCAAATTCTTTAATACCATTGTAGTTGAAAAAAGTTTCAATTTTTAAAATAGAATTAGATTTTTGATTTCGTTTATTGAAAATATTTGGAAATCCTTTGTCATCAAAATTATAAAACAAACGTTCGTCATCAATAATTTTTGAATATGATTGAAAATCAAGAGCCTCAAATAAATTTGATTTACCACTAGCATTTGAACCTGCAAATATCAAAAAACGTGGTGGTTTATCTAAAAAAAGGTTTGAAAAAGATTTATAATTACTTATATTAATACTTTCTATTTCAATATTGCTTTCGTTAATACTTAATTTTTTGCTGCATATTACATCAATTATATTTTTTTTTCCGCTTAATATACTTTTTATTTCATTAAATGTCAGTTCAAAAATTTCATCTTTTTTTTCAAATTCTTTAAATTCTCTATAAAATTTTACAAAATCATTTAAATTTGTCCGAGAGTATCCTTCTCCAAATTCTTTATTGATGCTTTCAATAATTTCATTTTTTGTTTGATTTTGTAACGGTTCAATATTGTCAATAATTTCACCAATTAAAAATCGTTGCTTATTATCCTTATATCTGTCAATTATTTCTCTTATTTTTTTAATTTCGTTTTCCATTTTTCAAAATTTCTGAAAGCAGCATAACTATTTTACTTTTGAAAATTCTTTTTTCTTTTTGTTAAAATGACCGTTTCCTGCACTTGATGGTTCTTTGTGATGGAGTCCGGCACCTGATTGTTCTTTATGATGGAGTCCAGTACTTATTTTTTCATTGTTATGAAGTCCATATTTTACTATTCAAGAAAATATAAATCACTACTTTACAACGTATCATTATAGAGACTGCATTTAAATATTCTTTGTGATGGAGTCCAGCACTTGTTCGTTCTTTGTGATGGAGTCCAGCACTTAATTCAAAAATTATTTAGCACTTTTATAATTTCGGGTTTTCAATTCTATAGCTTCGTAATTAAGTTCTTCTTTGTGTAAAATAGGTTCTGAATTTACACCTTTAAATTCCCATGCAGCAACATATTTGAATTTATCATCATGTCTTAGAGCTTCACCTTCTTCAGTTTGATGCTCTTCTCTGAAATGTCCACCACACGACTCTTCTCTATTCAAAGCATCACGAGCCATAAGCTCACCAAGTTCAAGAAAATCAGCAACTCTGTTTGCCTTTTCGAGTTCAACATTTAGCTCAAACATATTACTAGGAATACGAACATCTTTCCAGAATTCCTCTCTTAGAGATTGAATTTCTTTAATTGCTTTTTCCAAACCTGCTTTGTTACGAGCCATTCCTACATAATCCCACATTATAAGACCAAGCTTTTTGTGAATCGAATCAACAGATTGCTTTCCTTTGATGTTCATCATTTTTTCGATATTCTCTTTAACGGCATTTTCGGCATCTTTAAATTCTTGCATATCAGTTGACATTCGTTTAACACCAATCTGGTCAGCTAAATAATTCTGAACTGTATATGGTAAAACAAAGTAACCATCTGCTAATCCTTGCATTAGAGCCGAAGCTCCAAGTCGGTTAGCACCGTGGTCTGAGAAATTGGCTTCACCCGCAGCAAAAAGTCCTGTCACAGTAGTTTGTAATTCATAATCAACCCATAATCCACCCATTGTGTAATGGATAGCAGGATAAATCATCATTGGTGTTTCATAAGGATTTTCGTCAACAATTTTTTCGTACATCTGGAAAAGATTTCCATAACGTTCTTCAATTACATTTTTTCCAAGTCTTTCTATTGCTGATTTAAAATCTAGATATACAGCAAGTCCAGTAGCTCCAACTCCATATCCGGCATCACAACGCTCTTTTGCAGCCCTGGAAGCAACATCTCGAGGTACTAAATTTCCGAAAGCAGGATATCTTCTTTCGAGATAATAATCGCGGTCTTCTTCTTTAATATCTTTTGGCTTTAAAGTTCCTTTTCTAACTTTTTCAACATCTTCTTTATTTTTGGGTACCCAAATTCTACCATCATTTCGTAAACTTTCGCTCATCAAGGTAAGTTTTGATTGAAATTCTCCATGAACAGGAATACAAGTTGGATGTATCTGAACATAAGCAGGGTTAGCAAAGCAAGCTCCTTTTTTATAAGCTTTCCATGCAGCACTTGCATTTGAGCCCATTGCATTTGTCGAAAGGAAAAATACATTTCCATAACCACCTGTTGCTAAAATTACTGTATGTGCAAAATGGCTTTTAATTTCGCCTGTAACTAAGTTTCTGGTAACAATTCCTCTTGCTTTGCCATCAACAATTACAACGTCCATCATTTCTGTACGAGGAAACATTTCTACATTTCCAAGTCCGATTTGACGATTTAAAGCACTGTAAGCACCTAGTAATAATTGTTGTCCGGTTTGTCCACGAGCAAAAAAAGTTCTGGAAACCAAAGCACCACCAAACGAACGGTTATCTAAAAGGCCACCATAATCTCTTGCAAATGGAACCCCTTGTGCAACACACTGGTCTATAATTGAATTACTAACTTCAGCAAGACGATAAACATTTGCTTCGCGAGCACGATAATCGCCACCTTTTACAGTATCGTAAAACAGACGGAAAACACTGTCGCCATCGTTTGGATAATTTTTAGCAGCATTTATACCACCCTGTGCAGCAATGCTATGTGCACGTCTTGGACTATCCTGGTAACAGAAAGCTTTTACTTTAAAACCAAGTTCGCCAAAACTTGCAGCAGCAGAAGCTCCAGCCAATCCAGTACCAACAACTATAATGTCGAGTTTTCGCTTATTTGCCGGATTTACAAGATTTTGATGTGATTTATAATCTGTCCATTTTTCATGGATTTTTCCTTCCGGTATTTTAGAATTTAATGTGGTCATATTTTGAGTTTTATATTAAGTTTTATTTTTCAATTCATTTATTTCTTATTTCTGAACGAAGTTTTTTGATAAATTCAATAATCTCAAGAGATTTAAGGTCATTATCAAATTTTCCTTGTAAAAAGGAGGAATTTAAAATGATTTCAGTATTGTCATTTCCCGAGCACTCTAACTGCCCGGCAACTCCAATAATTGATTTTTTTAAATCACTTTTAGTTTTATTTTCATCTTTTATTTTTTCTCCTTTTTTGTCTGGTTTATATCTTACAAAATTATTTTTTTTCAAGAAATTTTCAGCATTATTAAATATTTCTTCTTCTTTCCCTTTTTCCATTATCGGTATTAAAACATCTTCTAAGTTTCCATATTCGCTTTCTTCTTTTGTAATTACATAACAACCAATATTTTTAAATGGCTTAACTTTTGTTGTAACAATTGCATCTTTACCATGTCCTAACTTTTCAATTTCAGGAAAATATTTAATGAATTCTTTTTTTATCAATTCAACTCTTTCTTTTATTCCTATATTATCTGCATCAATAAAAAAAGCAAAAGATAAAATACTTTTTGAAAAAGGGAGTTGGTCATCACCAAATGTTTCATCTGCATTTTGTTGATAAATAAAACTTTCAATAATCGGTTTTATATTATCAATTTTGCCCAAACCATCCATTGAATACAAAAGAATATAAATGTTATCTCCTTGACTTTCTCGCTTTTTATAAATCCATGGCAATATCGGTCGTTTTAACAATTCATTACTTTCATATTCATATTTATCAAACTGAGATATAAAGTATTCTTTCAAAGGTTTAATCATTTCCTCGACTTTTACTTTATAGTCTTTAAAGTCTATTTGTTTGATTAATAATGATAAAAATGCAACATCGCTTTTCCCTTCACAAAATATTATTATGCCTTTCATTATTCTTCACCTCCCTCTTTACTTGTAACTTTCCCTCTTAAATCAATGAACTTGGAAGCTTTCATCAACTTTTGCATTGTTGTACCCGAAGCATATTTGCAATTAATAATATTATCATTTTCAACTAATTGATAAAATGATAAGTTTTCAATTTTGTAATTATTTATAATGAAAGCCTCAATACATTCCTTACTGTGTGAAGTCAGAAAAACCTGAACATTAAATTTTTCTGCTAATTTTTGAATAAATTCAGTAAATTTTAGTAATAATGAATGATGTATTGCATTTTCTAATTCGTCAATTAACATAATCCCATTTCTTGCAGCAGCAAATAATAATGAAATATGAAAAATCCGTTGTAATCCTTCACCAAATTGCAATATATCAATAACTTTATCAAAATCTTTGTGAGCTACCTTAAAATTCAAACCACTATTTGTTTTTACTAATTCAATCCCTTGAATTTTGTTATCAATATTTTCTTTTATAAAATCAATTATATCGTATAAAGATTTATTGGAAACGCTTTGTTCATGCGAAAATATCAAATTATCTTTATCTTGTAAAGAAAATGGACTTGTAAATTGAGAATTACAAATTGGTCGGATTTCATTGAATTCTGCTTTAAAATCTTTTTCTGAAAATAAAGAAATTCTGCTGGAATTTTCTATTTCATTGTAATTTGCTTGTATATGAATATCAGCAAGATAGTCATTTTCATAATTAAAAGAATTTTTTCGTTTTTCTATTCTTACAAATGTTTTGATATTAGCAATTTGACCTGAAATTGAAATATTATTATTAAATTCTTCGTTTAACCAACTTGGATTTAATTTTTCAAATTTACCTCTTATTCGCCAAGATTCGGTAAAAGCATAAATATCATTTTGTTTGGAAAGCCAATATATACTTTCTAAAAGTGTTGTTTTTCCGGAATTATTGATTCCTGCAAAAATATTTACTCTATTTAAATTATTAATTTCGAGATTGTTAATTTTTTTACATTTTTCAATGAAAATATTATTAAAATGTGTTGAAATAACATGAATTTTTCTTTCAATTTTGTTTTTAGGTAATAAATATGGTTGTTTTTCTTTCAATAAATCTTCAAATTTATTGTATAAAGTAATCAGTTTTGTATTTTGATTACTTGTAATTGAGTTTCGTTTTTCAATAATTTTGTTTAAATTTAATGATATTAAATCTAAAAATGTATCTATATTTTTTATGTTTTCCTGTTCAAAATTTGGGGATTCGATGTATAAAACAGGATTTTGAGTGAAACTAAAATTTTTATGGCTAAATGTTCTGATTTCCGTAGGATTTGTAAAAAATATCGCAAACCGTTTATCTTTAATCCATTCATGTATAGGAAAAGTCAAAGAAGAATGGTGTTTTCTTACAAACTCATCTGCCCAGCCGTTTGTTTGTTTCAAATATTCACTCATATTAACTATTCTTTCAATTTCGGCAATAAAATATAGTCCTTTTTCTTCTTTAGTTTTTTCCTTAAAAACATTTTTATAGGTTCTATCAGTTCCCGTAATTAAAAGATATTTTATATTTTTCAATCTATCAGCATCTAATACCCAACTTAAAGTAACTCCTAATTCCCGAACCAAATTTATTTGTTGAGAATCGCAAATTACTGTACCTTTAAAATTTGGTTCATCGTTTTGTATAATATCTCGTAAAGCTATCATTTATTGTATGTTAATTAATTTCTCTCATATATTAATTTTTTTTCTTTTTCAATTTCTTGGGCAATTAATTTTCTAGCAGTCCCTTCAACAACTAAATCAATTTTTTTATTTGACAAAACCTCTAAATTTTGAATTATCATAATAAATTTCATTAAAGAAATATTGTTTGGTTTTGTAAAAGTTACCAAGATATCAATATCACTATTTTCAGTTTCTTCGTTTCTGGCATAAGACCCAAATAACCATGCTTTTTCAACAGGTAATTGTTTGAAATAATTATTAATATCGTAAATAACAGTATCTGGTAACATTATTTATATTAATTTAAAAAATAAGGAAATACAACGCAATAATAGAATATCCAACAGCAATTACAACGGCAAAAATATCGCCTAAAACGGTTAGTCGTTTTCTCCATAAATCATTACTTAAGCCAATTGTTTGAAATGCAGACCAGAAGGCATGATGTAAATGAATTCCTAAGGCAATAATTCCTATTATGTAAGGAATTGAAATATACCATAATCCGAATCTTTTGGTTACCAAATCAAATACATCTTTTACTTCAGAGGTTTTCATAGGCAAGAAAAAATCGGTTAAATGTAATACTAAAAAAGAGCCAACAAAAATCCCTAAAACAAGCATATTGCGTGATGCCCAAGTACTACTGTTACTCTGGTCTACTTTTGCATATTTGTTACTTCCTCTTGCCTTCATGTTCTGGATTGAAAGCATTATTGAGTAAACAATGTGTAATAAAAAACCGAGAGCCAGAATTGGCTGCATAATTTGAATTACAGGATTTTTTTCCATAAATTCTACTGCAGAATTATAAGCTTCGCGACCTCCGAACATAAATAAATTTGCAGTCAAATGAACTAATAAAAAAGTAATTAGGAACAATCCTGTTATACTCATAAATAGCTTTTTACCGATTGAAGATTTTAAAAATCCCTTCATAATTTTTCAATATTTAAATTAATATTCAATATTTTTTTTTAATATAGCTACAAATCTATATTTTTATATTTATTTTTTGGATTTCAAACATAGTTTTTTTAATAATTTATAATTTATCTAAATAATGAAACTAAAATATTTAAATTCAGATTTTTTTCAGAGAAATCGGTATAAAATCATTAAAGAAATAAAACCAAATTCTGTTGTATTTGTATCATCTGCCGATGAATTACCTCGAAATGGCGACCAGAGCTTTTTATATCGTCAAAATTCTGATTTATTTTATCTTACTGGAGTTAATCAGGAAAAATCAATTTTGGTTTTAAGTCCAAATCATCCAAATTTAAAATATCGTGAAATTTTATTTATCAGGAAATCAAACAAAGACTTAGAAACATGGTATGGACATAAATTAACTAAAAATGAAGCAAAAGAAATTTCAGGTATTGAAAATATTTATTTTACCGATAGTTTTGATTCAATAGTTAGAGATATAATGTTTTATGCCGAAAATGTTTATATTTCCACAAATGAGAATTTAAGTTTTTCGAGATTTTATAACGATTCTGATTTGCGATTTATCGAAGAAATGAAATTTAAATTTCCATTACATAATTATCAACGGCTTGCACCGATTTTGACTAATTTAAGATTAAAAAAAGAACCTGAAGAAATTGAAACTATAAAACATGCAGTAGAAATTACCAATAAAGCATTTCAACGAGTTTTAAAATTCACAAAACCTGATGTTTATGAGTACGACATTGAAGCTGAAATAACACACGAATTTATCAGAAATCAAACTAAAAATCATGCTTACGAACCGATAATTGCCTCCGGAAAAAATGCTTGCGTGCTTCATTACATCGAAAATGACAAACAATGCAAAAACGGAGATATGTTACTTTTAGATTTTGGTGCTGAATTTCAGAATTATGCAGCTGATTTGAGTCGGACTATTCCGGTTAACGGAAAATTTACAGAAAGACAAAAACAAGTTTACAATTCGGTTTTAAATGTTCAAAAAGAAGCTATTAAATTGATGGTTTGTGGAAATACAATCAATAAGCTAAATATAGAAGTTGGGAAATTAATGGAAAATGAGCTTATAAAACTTGGTTTAATAAACGAAGATGAAATTAAAAATCAAAATCCTGATGAACCTGTTTATAAAAAATATTACATGCACGGAACTTCTCATTTTATGGGACTTGATGTTCACGATGTAGGAACGAGAGACACCGTTTTTGAACCCGGAATGATTTTAACCTGCGAACCGGGAATTTACATTCAGGAAGAAAATTTAGGAATTCGTTTGGAAAATGATATTCTTATAACTGAAACCGGAAATATTGACTTAATGGCAGATATTCCGATTGAAATTGAGGAAATTGAAAGGTTGATGAAAAATTAGTTTTAATAAAAAAAGTCATAATCTTTTAAAATTATGACTTTTATATATTTTTCTATTATTCACCAAGTTTTTCTATAATATAATCCACAACTTTTCCAACTGTATCCAGATTTTCATAGTCATCTTCCGGTATTTCTATACCAAATTCATCTTCAAAAACCATAAATAGTTCTATCATATCAAGAGGGTCGGCTCCGAAATCATTAACAAAAGAAGCTTCCATTGTAACTTCACTTTCTCTAACCCCTAACTTTTCCACAATAATAGTCATTACTTTTTGAGCAATCTCATTTTGTGGAATAGAAATAGAAGTCTGTGACATCTTTTGTAAATAATTAGAAGTAATTTGCTCATTTGCTTTTGTTTTAATGTTTAAAACCAACAAACATAAAATTGAAATTGCGATAGTTAAATTTTTCATAAATTTTTCTCCTTCTTTTTTAATGTAAATAATCCTAAAGATAGGTGTTTTTGTTTAATTTTTTTATGCTTTTTTAATTCTTTTTCTGAGACGTTGTTTAAATTTTCTAATTTAATAGACTTTTTCTATTTTTAAAAATTGAAAAAAACATTTTCCTTACATTAAACAATTCGAACAAAATGTTATTTTTTTTGGCTCTAATTAAAAACGTTGTTGTTGAAAAAAATTGCTATATTGCGAAAAATTTTATAGCAAAATTATGCAAATAATTGAACAAATAAAAGCATTATTTCTTAAATTATCGAAA
>Ga0316608_1000067_pt1 | contig 56316 bp, 39 predicted proteins | sample MIS2016152B_MG_FD_207673 | JGI IMG/M metagenome (GOLD analysis project Ga0316608, IMG submission 207673) | Microbial mat bacterial communities from Middle Island sinkhole, Lake Huron, Michigan, United States - MIS.2016.152B | ecosystem: Environmental > Aquatic > Freshwater > Lake > Sediment... | reverse complement strand
TCATAACCTTATATACACCTGCGTGGCTCGTCTGCGCAGGTGTTATTGTTTCTGCCCCTTTATAAATTGTATTTCCTGTTAAAATTGTTGTTTATGAGCAAAGTCTACTTTATCAATTTAAAAACCTCTCCGGGTAATAATTTATTAGTAAAACTGAATCGGCTCATTCAAGCTGCCGGGTTTTCAAAATTAAACCTGGGCAAAAAATTTGTTGCCCTTAAGATTCACTTTGGCGAGCCGGGTAACTTATCCTATATTCGTCCTAACTATACTGTTCCCATTGTTAAAGCAGTAAAAGAATTAGGAGGGGTCCCTTTTTTAACAGATTCCAATACCCTCTATAAAGGATTGCGTTCCGACGCGGTAAACCACACCGAATCGGCATTTTCAAACGGATTTAACCCCATGGTTACCGGCTGTCATGTTATCATAGCCGATGGTTTAAAAGGTACCGATTACAAAGTGGTCGAAATAAACCAAAAGCATTGTAAAACGGCAAAAATTGGGGCTGCTATAGCTAACGCCGATGTTGTGGTGTCGCTAAATCATTTTAAAGGCCACGAAATGGCCGGATTTGGCGGGTGCCTTAAAAATCTGGGTATGGGGAGTGCGTCCATAGGTGGAAAACTTGAAATGCATTCGAATTCGCAGCCAATGGTAGTTGGAGAAAATTGCACCGGATGCGGCGAATGCGAAGAAAATTGTGCGCATGGTGCCATACAGGTAGGAACCGACAATATTGCCCAAATTGACTATTTGAAATGTATTGGCTGCGGCCAATGTGTTGCGGTTTGCCAGTACGAAGCGGCTCAGGTGAAATGGGAGAATGCCGGTTTTTACGAAAAAATGGCCGAATATGGTATGGCGGTTTTAAAAGATAAGCAGCATTTTCATATTAATTTTATAATGGATGTTTCTCCAAATTGCGATTGCTGGGGACATAACGATATACCAATTATTCACGATATCGGAATTCTTGCTTCGCTTGATCCTGTGGCTATCGATAAAGCTTCGGTCGATCTGGTAAATGCAGCAGCTATTAATCCAATGAGCGCTATAGGTTCAGAGACAAATAATAGCGATGACAGATTCAAAATAACCCACCCTAAAACGAATTGGAAAGAATGCCTCGACTATGCAGAGAAAATTGGATTGGGAAGTCAGCAATATGAACTTATTGAAGTTCAATGATCAGGATCGGATTTTAATTATCCGGGAATAATCAAATTCTTTTTTGTACGATTTTATTTGAAGGTCGTTTCCATCGAATTCAGCATAGGTGTATGCCGAAATCCATTCACCCAGGTTAATATGCCGCGATGTTGGGCTAAGCTCTATATCCATGGGGATATGCCGGTGGCCAAATACGAAATAGTTAATAGGTTGTTTTTCTAAAATTTCTTTCGCATAAAGTATAAGATACTCTTTTTCTACCCCAAGAAACTCTTCATAAATTCCTTTGGAATAGCGCGATTGTTTCGACCACCAATGCCCGAAGGTGAAGGCAAGGTTGGGGTGAATTCGCGAAAACATAAATTGAAGGATAGGATTAGTGAAGATCTTCCGAAGGATTTTATAGCTGTAGTCGCCTGGCCCTAAGCCATCGCCGTGAGCAATATAAAAATTCTTTCCATTAATAGTGGTACAATAAGGTTCCCGGTGTAAAATAATTCCAATTTCTTTGGGTAAATAATCGGCTACCCAAATATCATGGTTTCCGGCAAAAAAATGAACCGGTATCCCATTGTCAACAAATTCGCAAATTTTACCGAGAAATCTTACAAATCCCCGTGGCACTACCTTTTTATATTCGTACCAGAAATCGAAAACATCGCCTACCAAAAATAATGCAGCCGCAGTAGGCTGAATCTCAGTAAGCCATTGAACAAAATGCTTCGAACGTTCTTCGCTTTTCTCCGGAGGAAATAACCCCATGTGGATATCGGAAGCAAAGTAGACCTTTTTATTTTGAGGGATTACCAATGGGTTTCTATTATTTTAATAATTCAGTCAGCCTTTCATCAAAGCTGCTTGGATTTATGCTCCGGGCGATTATGGTACCTTCTTTATCTATCAGAAAGCCTAAAGGGAGATTTTCGATATTGTATAAAGGAACAATGGAAGAGTCCCAATATTTAAGATCGCTTAAATGGTTCCAACTACCAATTTTATCTTTTTGAATGGCACTTAGCCAAACATCTTTATTCATATCGAGCGAAACAGCAACCACTTCGAGTCCCTTCGCTTTAAATTTGTTTGCCGTCTTTAATATAACAGCGTTATGCGACCTGCACGAATCGCACCACGAAGCCCAGAAATAAAGGAGAACAGTTTTGCCCTTGAAAGAAGAGAGGGACACGTTTTTGCCAGCCTGGTTAGGCAGGGAAAAATCCTGCGCAGGCGCTCCTAACGATGATAGAATCTTTTTAAGGTCTTCTTTTTTTAATTGAGCGGTAATAGTCTCGAGATTATTATGCAGCGCTATCACATAAGAAGCTTTGGGGTATTTGGGGTACAGCAACGAATCTACCATAGCATAATATTTCTGGTCTTCTTTTTTAAATAATACAAAAATACTGTCGTCGGTTTGTTGATAGAGGGCCATAATGCTCGCCAGGGATCCCGGATGTTTTTGAATGAAATCCATTGTAAAGGTTCTCTGTTCTTCAATATAGCGGTTGTAATTATTTTGAAGGGTTACCGTAATATTCTTAATGTTGGGGTTATTAATAAACATCCGGTAAACATTGTTTAAAGAATCAATTCCCCGAATGGTTTTATCCATTCTTTTGTCTAGCGCTTTCGCATAATTCGATTCGTCGGAGCCTTCTACTTCATAGGTTTGATAAAGACTATCGGATTTTCCGGAAATGAAAATTTTATCATCAGGGCGGACAATAAGGGTAATTCCGCGCTGGTTTCCAACCTTTATTTTATAAAATCCTGGTTCTTCAACCTTTAATTTAAATTTAAACCGGCCGGAAGTAGGCAGGTCTGTTGAATCAGTAAAACGTTGTCCACTCAGAGTGAGCTCCTCGATATACACTTTTTGAGGGGTAGCATTATCTAATTTACCCGAAATCTTAGCATTGGTGCTGTTTTTTCCACACGATATAAGAGCAGAAACAAATAAAGCCAAATAAAGTATTTTTCTCATAGTTATTTGAAATATGCGCAAAATTAAAAAATCATTCTAATTGTGATATTGCAATACTACATAAAGTATTAAAAACAGGAATAATAAAATGCATAAAAAACGTAATATTATTTTAAGAATATGATAATGTTAGTTTTAGAACTTATTTCCTAAATGATTGGGAATTTCGCCTTAATTTTGTTAATTTTAGCAACCTATAGGCAAAACAAAAGAACAAATTCATTTATATTTTGTTAGAAACCAATTAGTCAGTATTTAAAGATTGTCGTATGGCTTATTTACAATTTGACAAGACCAAACTTATTAATCTTGAGTATTCTCTTAATAAAGAGATACTTAGATCGAATAGGGCTGGTTCGTATGCTTGTACTACTATTATTGGATGTAATACTCGTAAATATCATGGATTATTAATTTGTCCGGTCGAAAAATTTGATAACGAGAGGTTTGTATTTCTTTCGAGCCTTGACGAAACCGTTATTCAGCACGAGAATGAATTTAATCTGGGGATTCATAAATATCCCGGCGATTCATACAATCCGAAAGGACATAAGTATGTACGGGATTTTGAAGCAGAGGTAACTGCCACCACAATCTTTCATGTGGGGGGGGTGGTTTTAAAGAAGGAAAGCCTGTTAGTTGACCAGGAAGAACAAATATTACTTCGATATACACTAGAGGAAGCTCATTCCCCTACAAAATTGCGATTTCGGCCATTTTTAGCTTTTCGAGATATTCACAGCCTTTCCAAAGCAAATATGTTTGCAAATACAAAAGTTGCGAAGGTCGAAAACGGGATTAAATCGAAGATGTATTCGGGATTTCCAAGTTTGTATATGCAATTCTCAAAGGATGTTGAATTTATTCAGGTTCCCGATTGGTACTTTAATATTGAATACACCAAAGAGCAGGAGCGGGGATACGATTTTCAGGAAGATTTATATGTACCGGGCTATTTTGAAACCGATATAAAAAAAGGGGAATCCATTATTTTCTCGGCAGCCCTGAAAGAACAAAGTACGGCAACGTTTAAGCGTAAATTTACAACTGCCTTATCAAAAAGAGGTGCTCGCAATAGCTTCAAAGAGTGTCTTATTAATGCAGCACAGCAATTTATTGTGCGAGACGATAAAAAAGTGGAGATTCTGGCTGGATTTCCATGGTTTGGCTCTTGTGGCCGGGATACTTTTATCTCCTTACCGGGTTTAACACTTGCAATTGACGATACAGAAACATTTGAAGCTGTGGTTGATTCAATGGTAAAGCAGATGCATGGAGGTTTATTCCCCAATATTGGGAATGAGAAAAACCCCGCGTTTAACTCAGTTGATGCACCATTGTGGTTTTTTTGGAGTCTGCAGCAATATGCCCAGTATACTAAAAATCCGGAAATGGTATGGGCAAAATACGAGAAGCCAATTAAATCGATTTTAAAAGGATTTAAAGAAGGACAAAAGTATAATATTCAGATGCACGAAAATGGGTTAGTTTTTGCCGGCGACCCCGGCAAAGTGCTTACCTGGATGGATGCCTTATATGGTGGTGTGGCTATTACCCCTCGTATTGGTTACCCTGTCGAAATAAATGCCCTGTGGTATAATGCTGTTTGTTTTGCTCTGGATCTTGCTTCTAAAAATAACGATAAAAAATTTGTTAGTTCTTGGAAACAAATGCCCGATTTAATTGCAAAATCGTTTCTTGAGCAATTTTGGAGCGACGATAAGCAGTATTTGGCTGATTATGTTAACGGAGATAATAAAGATTGGGCTGTACGTCCCAATATGGTGATTGCAGCATCGCTGGATTATTCTCCTTTAACAAAGGAGATGAAAAAAGCTATTGTTGATATTGTGGGTTCCGAATTATTAACTTCCAGAGGGTTGAGGACGCTTTCTCCTCAACATCCCGATTATAAAGGAACCTACGAAGGCTCTCAGGAACAGAGGGATATAGCTTACCACCAGGGAACTGTTTGGCCCTGGTTATTGGAACCCTATTGCCGGGCTTACCTCAAGCTGCATAAAAATAGCGGAGTTGCTCATGTAACGGAACTTTTGTACGGATTTGAGGAAGAAATGATGAATCACGGCATTGGTACAATTTCTGAAGTGTATAACGGAGATCCGCCTCATCTGGCCAGAGGCACTATTTCTCAGGCGTGGAGTGTGGCCGCGTTATTGCAAATGTTTAAAATGATCGAATAATTCATGAAACCTATGAAAGTATTAATGTTTGGATGGGAATTTCCTCCTCATATATCAGGCGGGCTTGGGACAGCTTGTTATGGGCTTACAAAGGGACTCTCGAAGATTCCCAATCTCGATGTTACTTTTGTTGTTCCTAAAGCCTTTGGCGATGAAGAAAACGACGCTGTTCATTTAGTCGGAGCTAATGATATTTCGGTTCTTAAGCGAAACTTCACCATTGAAGGCTTTATGCGTGAGTTAAATTTAATACAGGTTGGTGTTAAACTAATTCCATATTTAGATCCCGAAGAATATAAAAAGCAAATGTTTATTAAACAACAGGAAGTAACTCATGCTTATGAAACTGAGAATATCGGAAAACTGGAGTTTTCCGGTAAATACGGAGCAAATTTATTTCAGGAGATTTCTAATTATGCATTGGTAGCCTCTGTATTAGGGGCTGAATTGGATTTTGATATTATTCATGCGCACGACTGGTTAACCTATCCTGCCGGAATAGCAGCAAAACTTGTATCTGGCAAACCCCTTGTGATTCATGTTCATGCGACAGATTTTGACCGCAGCGGTGGAAATGTTAACCCTCAGGTTTTTCAAATCGAAAAACAAGGGATGCAGCTTGCCGACAAAATTATTACTGTTAGCAACCTTACCCGCCGAATTGTTATTGAGAAATATGAGATAGACCCAAATAAAGTTATAACAGTTTATAATGCGGTTGAACCGGTAGTTATTAAAGAGAATTTAACTACGGATAAACCTTTCAATGAAAAAATAGTAACGTTCCTTGGGAGGATTACCATGCAAAAAGGACCGGAATATTTTGTTGAGGTTGCCAACAAGGTTCTGAAACGTATGGATAACGTTCGGTTTGTGATGGCCGGAAGTGGCGATATGATGAATAAGATGATTGCCCGCGCTGCAAAATTGAAAATTATGGATAAATTCCATTTTACCGGTTTTTTAAATGGCGACGATGTTTTTCGTATGTTTTATATGAGCGATGTTTACGTTATGCCATCTATTTCGGAACCATTTGGAATTTCTCCGCTGGAGGCCATGCAATCAAATGTTCCCGTTATAATTTCAAACCAATCGGGTGTTGCCGAAATATTGAACCATGCCATTAAAGTAGATTTTTGGGATGTCAATGCAATGGCCGATGCAATTTATGGAATTCTGAATTATCCTGCCCTGCATACTATGTTTACAAAACATGGTAAAATTGAAGTTGAAGGACTTAAATGGGAAACTTCTGCACTTAAAGTAAAAGAAGTGTATGATATGGTATATAACTAGTGTTGAATAATCAAAAGAGAACAGGATGAAAACCATTTGCATGTATTTTCAGATTCATCAACCTTTTCGTTTAAAACGGTATAGGTTTTTCGATATTGGTAACGACCATTATTATTATAACGACTATACCAACGAATCGTTATTGCGAAAAATGGCCGATACTTCTTACCTTCCGGCAAGCAAAGCCCTAAAGCAGGCTATTGTTGAAAATAAAGGAAAGTTTAAAATAGCATTATCAATTTCCGGTACAACATTGGACCAATTCGAATTATATGCTCCCGAAGTATTAGAAAGTTTTCAGGATCTTGCCAAAACTGGATGTGTTGAATTTTTAGGCGAAACAGATTCTCATTCATTGGTTTCTTTGGCAAATAAAGAAGAATTTGCCAAACAGGTAAAAATTCACCGGGAAAAAATTAAGAAATATTTTAATGAGGAGCCAACAGTTTTTAGAAATACTGAGTTAATCTATTCCGATCAAATTGGAAACGACGTTCTCGAAATGGGTTTTGAAGCAATGTTAACCGAAGGAGCTAAACATATTCTTGGATGGAAAAGCCCTGACTTTTTATATTGCAGTGCAGCAAATCCTCGACTTAAGCTCTTATTGCGTAATTTTAAACTTAGCGATGATATAGCATTCAAATTCTCTAATAAAAACTGGAGTGAATACCCTTTAACTGCTGAGAAATATAAATATTGGCTCGATCAGCTCGACCCCAAAGAAGAAAATGTTAATTTGTTTTTTGACTTTGAAGCAATGGGAGGCAGGCAACATGCATCTACTGGGATATTGAATTTTATAAAGCATTTACCACAAGTAATTTTGCATGACAATCGATATTCGTTCAGCACCCCATCTGAAATTATAAAAAATCAACAGCCCATTGCTCCGGTATCTATGGAATATCCAATTTCCTGGGCCGATGAAGAAAGGGATATAACTGCCTGGCTGGGCAACGATATGCAATCCGAAGCTTTTAATAAGCTTTATTCTTTGCGAGAATTGGTAAATCAATGTGTTGATCAGAAAATTCAAATCGATTGGAAATATCTTCAGAATAGTGATCATTTCTATTATATGTCGACCAAATTTTTTACCGGAGGGTCAAACCCACTTCATTCCAATCCGTTTGGTTCTCCCTATGAGGCGTTTATCAATTATATGAATATATTAAGCGATTTCTCCATCAGGATTCAAGATGCTGTAAATCTAAAGAAATACAACGATGTGGACGAACTTCGGAAAATTCTGCATGAAAAAGATCAGCTAATAGCAAAATACCAGGGCGAATTATCGAAATCTCAGCTTAAAAAAGCAAAAGCGGTGACAAAACCAAAAGTTGAAAAAAAGACAAACAATAAACCGGATACGAAAAATTCAAAAGAAGAAGTTTTGAGCATTATATAGAAAATCAATTATTAATAATTAATAAACATTGTTGGATTTAAAGAGGGTAGGCATGAATAAAAATAATATTACACCGGATTTCTTGTTTGAAACTAGCTGGGAAGTATGTAACAAAGTTGGTGGAATTCATACTGTTATATCAACAAAGGCACTCACACTTGTGGAGCAGTTAAAAGACAATTATATTTTAATTGGCCCTGATGTTTGGCGTGATACAGATGCAAATCCCGAGTTTATTGAAGATAATCAGTTGTTCAAATCGTGGCGGGGTAGAGCTGCCGAAGAAGGTCTTGGAATCCGTATTGGACGATGGAATATCAAAGGAAATCCGATTGTTATTATTGTCGATTTCATGACTTTTGTTCCTCATAGAGATAGTATTTTCAAGAAATTTTGGGAAACCTATAAACTCGATTCCTTGACAGGAGGTTGGGATTACGTTGAACCTGCGTTGTTTGGATATGCTTCTGCAAAGGTGATCGAAAGTTTTACCCGTTTTCACTTAAGCATCCGTGACAAAGTAGTAGCTCAGTTTCACGAGTGGATGACAGGAACAGGGATACTCTATCTAAAAAGTAATATTCCCCAGATAGCGACAATATTTACTACACATGCTACCGCTGTCGGAAGGTCAATTGCCGGAAACTTACAGCCTTTATACAGTAAATTAAACCAATATAATGGGGATGTTAAGGCGGCAGAATTTAATGTTGTTGCAAAACAATCACTTGAAAAATTAGCGGCAAATAATGCCGATAGCTTCACTACTGTTAGCGACCTTACCGCGAAAGAATGCGCTCAGTTTTTGGAAAGACCTGTTGATTTGGTTACTCCAAACGGGTTTGAAGATACCTTTGTACCTTCGGTAGAATTATATATTGAACAGCGGGCATTTGCAAAAGAAAAAATGCTCGAAATATCTTCAATAATTGTAGGTCACCAACTTCCTAAAGATTCATTAATTGTTGGAATTAGTGGTCGTTATGAATTCAAAAATAAAGGAATTGATTTATTTATTGACGCGCTTGGAGCTTTAAATAACAACAAAGCCTTATCGAAAGATTTATTGGCTTTTATTTTTATACCGGCTAATCATTATGGTCCACGAAAGGATTTGCTAAATATTTTGCATGGCAACGAATCTAGTCATTGCGGAGGAAAGGTATTGTCACATAATCTTCACGATGTTGAATACGACCCTATTATGAATCGAATTAATAGTGTTGGTTTAACAAATTCGCCAGAGCAAAAAGTGAAAATTATTTTTGTGCCATGTTATCTAAATGGAGCAGATGGCCTTTTTAACCTTCCATATTATCAAGTACTTCTAGGTCTTGATTATACAGTTTTCCCTTCCTATTATGAACCTTGGGGGTATACACCTTTAGAGAGCCTCGCTTTCAAAGTGCCTACCATCACAACAACATTAGCTGGTTTTGGTTTATGGGTCCAAAATGAAGAGGGGTTCCCAAAAGATTCTATTTGTGTAATTGACCGAAACGACGAAAATGATGCCGATGTGGTAAGTTCGATTTCTGAAAATCTTCTTATAGCTTCTAAATTGAGATTTGATCAGCTTGAGAAGCTTAGAGAAGATGCAGGTAAATTATCGAAAATTGCTTTATGGAAGAATTTTATTTCGTATTACTTTTCAGCTTTCGACATAGCACTTTCTAAAGTTGAGACCAGAATTGGTCAGGTTTTTGAAAAGGAAAGTCTTATCGAACAAGTGGCACATGCTGAGAAATATCAAATTATTTCCTACCCCAAGTGGAAACGGTTAATAGTTCAAAAATTTATACCCGAACGATTAGCTGCATTGGAGGAAATCTCTAAAAACCTTTGGTGGTGCTGGAATAACGATGCCGAAGACCTGTTTGAATCGATTGACCCCAGTGTTTGGGTGGAAAGCGATAAGAACCCAATTGTTTTTCTTGAGATGATTTCTTACAATAGGTTATTAAAGCTAGAGACCGATAAGGAATTTTTGGAGAAACTTAACGAATTATATAGCCGCTTCAAAACTTATATGGCGAAGAAAGCTGAAAGAAAAGCACCAAAAATTGCTTATTTCAGTATGGAATTCGGATTGCATAGTTCTCTCAAAATTTATTCCGGGGGGCTTGGTATTTTAGCTGGCGATTACCTCAAAGAAGCATCCGATTCAAATGCCGATATGGTTGGTATTGGCATACTTTATCGGTATGGGTATTTTAAGCAGGTAATTTCAGTTAATGGTGATCAATTGGTTGTTTCCGAACTTCAACATTTTTCGAAAACCCCGGCTATTCCTATACGGGATGACGATGGGAACTGGAAAACTATTAGCATTGTTCTGCCCGGGCGAACCTTATATGCCCGGATTTGGAAAGTTGAAGTGGGGCGCATCAACTTATTTCTTTTAGATACCGATTTTGAAGAAAATGCTCCACAAGACAGATCAATAACTCATCATCTCTATGGAGGTGACGAAGAAAACAGGTTTAAACAAGAGCTCTTATTGGGAGTTGGAGGAATCAGAGCTTTGAGAGCTTTGAATATTGATGCCGATTTATTCCATTGCAATGAAGGACATGCCGCGTTTATAGGTTTGGAAAGATTGCATTACTACATCAACGATAAAAATCTTACATTCCCCGAAGCTGTTGAAATTGTGAGGGCATCCACATTATTTACAACGCATACTCCTGTTCCTGCTGGACATGACTCCTTTGAGGAAAATCTGATGCGCATGTACATGTCGCATTATCCTGAACGGTTAAGAATAGACTGGACTCAATTTATGGGGCTGGGGAAAATAAATGCAACCAATCCACATGAGCGATTTTCAATGAGTTATCTCGCGGCTAACCTCTCACAGGAAGTAAATGGTGTTTCGCGGCTTCACGGACATGTTAGCAAAGGGATATTCAGTAATCTTTGGCCAGGCTATACTCCCGATGAAATTCATATCGGATATGTAACAAATGGGGTTCACCTTCCTACCTGGGCTTCTAAAGAATGGAAGCAACTTTATGAAAAATACTTTGGAAAAAATTTCCTTTCGGAACAAATCCAAAAAGATACCTGGGAAAAGATTTATTCCGTACCAGATAAGGAAATATGGAAACTTAGAAATGGACAACGTAAAAAGCTGATAGAGTTCATTAAAGAAAGGATGAAGGCGTCGTCAATTAAACGGTTTGAAAATCCGAAACATATAGTTGAGATTGCTGAAAAGCTTAATAAGTTTACTCTCACAATTGGTTTTGCCCGAAGATTTGCTACCTATAAAAGAGCTCATTTGCTCTTTAAAGATATCGACAGGCTTGCCAGGATTGTAAATAACCCGGGAATGCCAATTCAATTTTTATTTGCAGGAAAGGCTCACCCCGCCGACAAGGCTGGTGCCGATCTCATTAAAATGATTGTTGAGATATCCCGTAGGCCTGAATTTGTAGGTAAAATCCTTTTCCTGCAAAATTATGATATGGATTTAGCGAAGCATTTGGTTCAGGGAGTTGATGTTTGGCTTAATACTCCTACTAGACCTCTGGAGGCTTCAGGTACAAGTGGCGAAAAGGCCGTCATGAATGGAGTTTTGCATTTTTCAGTGCTCGATGGATGGTGGGCCGAAGGATATTACCCGGATGCCGGTTGGGCATTACCTGAAGAAAAAACATATGATAATGCAGATTTTCAGGACGAATTGGATGCAGAAACTATATATAGCCTGTTAGAAAATGAAATAGCGCCTTTGTTTTATTTTCGCGATGATGATGATATTCCTACCGGTTGGGTAAGATATATCAAGAATTGCATTGCTAAAGTGGCACCGAATTTTACCACTACACGCATGCTTCAGGATTACACGAATCAATTTTATAACAATTTATATAAACGTTCCAGTCGCATAAATAACGATGATTTCGATATTGCCAAGGAACTATCCTCATGGAAGAAAAAGGTTTTCAGAGCATGGGAAAGTATTGAGGTTATTTCTGTAAGATATCCGGATATTTCAAAAGAACCAATTGTGTTGGGCAAGACGTATAATGGAGAAGTTGTTCTTGATTTAAATGAGCTATCTTCGGCTGATATTGGGGTTGAAATTGTAATAGCCGAAATGGTAACTCCCGAAAGTCAGGTTAATGTTATACATGCACAAGAGTTTGCCTTAGTTTCTCTCGAAGGGAAAATTGCTACGTATAAAGTTGATATAATGCCTACAAAAACGGGTGCTTATGATTTTGGAATACGTATTTTTCCTAAAAATAAAGATTTGCCTCACAAGCAAGATTTTAACCTGGTTAAATGGATTTAAGATCACATATTTAATCTTGTGAAAGGAATATGGTTGCAAATTAGTATATTCTGAGTTTTTCTCTACAATGGAGGCGGCATATTTTTTTATGTAAATCGTCATGTTAAAGAAAAAATCAGGGAATATTGAACGATCCCATATTAGGAAATAGAGCATCATAATCAATTGATTATGATGCTCTATTTCCTAAATGAAGAATATATGCTGAAAACCTTAAACCGGAATCAATTCTTCTTATAATTCATAGACACTTTTACTCGGAAGTTTTTTCAAAACCATCCCAATTCTGCAGGGTAAATATAATTTCAAGTAAAAATTATTGACAATTTTGTCATCATTGCTTGATGTAAAATAAGTAAGTTTTTCGTCTACAAGCCCTTGGCCTCCAAATAATATGGCATCGGTATTTAATAGAATTTTATATTTTCCCGGAGAAATAAGAATAGAATAATCCGTAAAGGAATGTGTCGGGTTTAAATTGAAAATAAATAGCAATTCGCCTCTGGTAAAAGCAATAACCTGATTGGGTTTATTTTCATGAATCAAATTTATCTCAGGGTAATTAAAACAGCTTTCTTTTTTAATAAGTTCAATCATATTTTTATCAAAGTCGCCCAAATAATGAAATTTCAGGTCTTTATTATCGTTTAAGCTCCATTGACGACGGGCATGCTGGTACGACCAGTTATTGCCATCTCTTGGAAAATCTATCCATTCAGGATGCCCAAATTCATTTCCCATAAAGTTCAGATATCCATTTCCTGCGGTAGAAATCGTAAATAATCGAATAATTTTATGAAGTGCGATTGCCCGATTAACATTTAAGTTTTGATTTTGATTATGCATGTTGTCATAAATGTCTTTATCCATTAGGCGAAAAGCAAGGGTTTTATCTCCCACTAAGGCCTGGTCGTGCGATTCGGCATAACTTATTGTTTTTTCGTCATGTCTTTTTCTGGTTAGTTCGTAAAATATTTCACCAACATTCCAATGTTCGTCATTTAAATTCTTTATTATCTTAATCCAATAATCGGGGGTTCCCATGGCTAAACGATAGTCAAAACCAAGGCCTCCATGGGCTATTGGTGTAGCTGTCCCTGGCATTCCGCTCATTTCTTCAGCAATAGTAATTGCTTTGGAGTTTAGCTCGTGAACTAATTTGTTCGAAAGAATTAAAAATGTTATCGCATCTTCATCCTGGTTATTATCAAAGTACATGTCATAATTCGTAAAGTCTTTTGATAATCCATGATCGAGGTATAACATGCTCGTAATGCCGTCGTATCGGAATCCGTCAAATTTATATTCCTCAAGCCAGAATTTGCAATTAGAAAGTAAGAAGTGGAGGACTTCATTTTTTCCATAATTAAAGCACAAGGAGTCCCAGGCTGGATGATTTCGTCTCTCTCCCTTATGAAAATACTGAAAAGTTGTCCCATCAAATTTATTCAGTCCTTCTAATTCATTTTTTACGGAGTGTGAATGGACAAGGTCCATTATTACACTAATTCCTAGTTTATGCGCTTGATCAATAAGTGTTTTCAATTCTTCGGGTGTCCCAAATCTGGATGATACGGCAAAAAAGTTTGAGATATGATAACCAAATGAGCCATAATAGGGATGTTCCATTATTGCCATTAATTGAATGGTGTTGTAGCCGGCTTCTTTGATCCTGGGGAGAACCTTTTCGGTAAATTCGGGAAAAGTACCAACACGAAATTCTTCAGTAGCCATTCCTACATGTGTTTCATATATGAACAGCTCTTCTTTTTTTCTGGTAAAGGTAGGGATTCTCCATTGGTATGGTTCATCAGGCGACCAAACTTGTGCATCAAATATTAAAGTTTTTGGGTCTTGAATTACTCTCTTTGTCCATGCAGGTATCCTTTCTCCTTCTCCATTCTTCCATCTGATTAAAAGTTTATATTTCTGACCATGGCTAATGCTGCTAAGAGGTAAGATAATTTCCCAATTCCCATTTCCTATGCTTTGAAGTTTAAATTGATCCAATATTTTCCATTCTGAAAAATCTCCCACCATGAAAATTTCTTTTGCATTTGGGGCCCATTCCCTAAAAATCCAGTTGGTTGGAGTTTTATGTAAGCCAAAATATAAATACCCTGAGGCAAAGTCAGATAGGGATTTGCTTTCTCGAAGAAGTTCCTTTTCTTTCTTTAGAGCATTTTGCTGGCGCAGGACAATCTGTTCGGAGAATTTTTCTAATCCAGTGTCATGCAATACCAATTGCGGTTTTTTCATTATCTTATATATTTTCGTTTACAAAATGGTTTGGGCAATTAATCATCTATTAAAGCTTTTTAATAAAAATATTCTTAAGAGAATCTATTTATTTGCTTCTTTTGAATTTCCTTACGGAATGAAATATACGAATTATATATTAATACTATAAGTAACAATTTTGATTAATTTAGAGTACAAAAGGTATTCGATTAATTTGTTCTTATTGTTAAGTAAAAGTTGTACTAAAAAAATAAAAAATGGGGAAAGTCGCTTTAATTACGGGTGTTACAGGTCAAGATGGTGCTTATCTTGCTGAGTTTTTATTAAAAAAGGGCTATGTAGTTCATGGTATAAAACGTCGGAGTTCATTGTTTAATACCGATAGAATAGATCATTTATACCAGGATCCACATGTTGAAAACAAGAATTTCATATTGCATTATGGCGATTTAACAGATTCTACGAATATTATCCGTATCGTTCAGGAAGTTCAACCAGATGAAATATATAACCTGGCTGCGCAAAGCCATGTCGGAGTTAGTTTCGAAACCCCTGAATATACAGCAAATGCAGATGGGATTGGAACCCTTAGGATTCTGGAAGCCGTTAGATTATTGGGTTTAATTAATAAAACCAGGGTATATCAGGCATCTACAAGTGAACTTTATGGATTAGTTCAAGAAATTCCTCAAAGTGAAAAAACTCCATTTTACCCAAGAAGTCCCTATGCAGTTGCAAAAATGTATGGATTCTGGATTACGGTAAATTACAGGGAAGCCTACAAGATGTTTGCTTGCAATGGAATTCTGTTTAACCATGAATCTCCAATTCGTGGCGAAACATTTGTAACCCGTAAAATCACACGTGCAGTAGCTAGAATGGCATTAGGTATGCAGGATATTATCTACTTGGGAAATCTCTCAGCCAAAAGGGACTGGGGGCATGCTAAAGATTATATTGAAGCGATGTATCTTATTCTTCAGCAAGATAAACCTGAAGATTATGTTATTGCAACAGGTATAACTACTGAGGTGAGGGAATTTATTCGCCTTGCTTTTGCTGAAGCAGGAATTGAAATCCGATTTGAAGGAACTGATGCTGATGAAAAAGGATATGTTGTGAAATGTAATAATCCTGAGTTTCAAATCGAGGTTGGAAAAAATGTTGTTGCTGTAGATAAACGTTATTTTCGTCCAACTGAAGTTGATCTTTTAATTGGGGATCCTACTAAAGCACAACAAAAATTAAATTGGAAGCCCAAACATGATTTGGCCAGTTTAGTTAAAGATATGGTCTCTAGTGATATAAAATTAATGAAAAAAGAAAAGTACTTGAAGGATGGTGGTTATACAATTATGAATTATTTTGAGTAAAATTATAAGCTAAATGGATAAACACGGAAAGATATATATTGCAGGTCATCTTGGTATGGTCGGTAGTGCAATCCTTCAAAACTTTAAACTTAAAGGGTATTCAAATTTTGTTTTCCGTTCAATTAATGAAATGGATCTGAGAAATCAGGAACAGACTGATGCTTTCTTTAGAAATGAGAGGCCTGATTATGTTGTTCTTGCGGCAGCTAAGGTTGGAGGGATAATTGCAAACAATACTTATCGTGCAGATTTTATTTTTGAGAATCTGCAAATTCAAAATAACATAATTGGTGCTTCTTATAAATATGGGGTTAAGAAGTTATTGTTTTTGGGAAGTTCATGCATCTATCCCAAAAATGCTCCTCAACCCATGTCAGAAGATAGTCTTCTGACTTCAACTTTGGAGTATACGAATGAGCCATATGCTATTGCGAAAATTACAGGATTGAAATTATGCGAAAGCTTCAACCTTCAATACGGGACTAATTTCATTTCTGTAATGCCCACTAATTTATATGGGTACAATGATAATTTCGATCTTGAAAAATCACATGTATTGCCAGCCTTAATTAGAAAGATGCATCTGGGGAAATGTATACAAGCTGATAATTGGGATGGCATTCGAAAGGATTTTAATAAATATCCTGTTGAAGGGGTTAATGGCAATTCTTCTAAAGATCAAATTATTGATAAACTCAATAAGTATGGTATACAAAAATCTCAGAATGAGGTAGGTATTACTTTATGGGGAACGGGTAATCCTATGCGCGAATTTCTTCATGCCAGTGATCTAGCGGATGCTTGTGTGTTTATTATGGAAAATATTAATTTTTCGGATTTGGCTAATTTTTACAAAGAAAGGAATCCAAATGAAAAGGATGAAATAAAAAATACCCATATTAACATTGGTACTGGTCAAGATCTGAAAATCATGGAATTAGCCTCCATCGTTAAGGAAATAACACAGTTCAACGGAAATGTCCGTTGGGACTCTTCAAAACCTGATGGTACAATGAGAAAACTTTTGGATGTTTCGAAACTTCATTCTTTAGGCTGGAAAGAGAAAATTACCCTTAAAGAAGGAATAGCGAAAGTTTACGAGAATTATTGTATTTGATCTTTTTCAGCATCCTTCCAGATATTTTGGTAGTTTCTTGACCTGTATACCTGAAGGATGCTGATAATTACCATATAAATAATAAAAAATGTTAAGACAAAAACTCTGCTAATATCTTTCATCTTGAAAATAAAGAGGAAGAAAAAAATTATTAGTAATCCAAAAATGCAAAGTTGGAAGAAATTAAATAGTAATATTCCAAAATTGAGTTTTTCATGAATGTGAGTGAAGTTGCTTCTCCGGATTAATATAAAAAAAGTTGGTACCATAAAAAGAAGAAGAAATAGGTAGTTATGTGTATACATAAGTCCAGTACCAAAACTATCTCTTATTAGATATGCAAAAAAATACGAAACAATCACTGCGAGTATATCTATAACCCAGAATTTTATCCGAAATTTCTTTATTTGTAGCTCTTTTTCTTCTGAGATGGGAAGCCTGGGATCAGTTTCAATCATACTTTTGATTATTAAGTTGTTTCAAAAGTATTAATTTTACATTTAAAAAACTAATCAGCACGATAACAAAAAGTGATGAATTACGTCTTGCCTTTTTAATTTGTGGATTTTGTAAATAATCTTTAGAATTTGTATTGTAGGAGCCTCGTTAAAATATTATTTGACTTTATATTTACGCGATAGTTTTTTAATATGGGTTTTTCTATTTTTTATTTATATTTTTTAGAATATTTTTGTTTTCAAATTGATTAAATTGGCTTTTCGAATTTTTTAAAAAACTGCTTGTTCTGAAAATAGTATATAAATGGAAAAAATAGTAATTGAAAAAACAGCTAAATCCCCTACAATTGTATTAGAGGAAGGATTGATACAGTTTTCAGGCAGATCAATTCCTGAGGATGCTACAAAGATTTTCAGGCCAGCAATGGAATGGATTAAAAAGTATTCTCAAAATGCGGCTCAAAAAACTACCATTGTTTTTAATTTTGATTATTTGGATACTGCATCTTCCAAATGTGTTTTTGATATTCTTAAAATTGTTGACGATATCTATACTTCTGGCAATGATGTTGATGTCAATTGGTATTATGAAGAAGGAGATGACGATATCTTGGATTTAGGTATGCACCTTAAATCATTTATTAAAGCTCCTTTTAATTTTATTGAGACTGAAGCTGTTATTGGGAAATTCGACGACTTAATTGATAATGATTAACTTATTTTCTAGGACTCAAAATTCATTTTACACTCCGTGTAACAATTCTTCTCATTAGTCAATTAGTTTGAGTCTCTTATAAATCTATTATTGTAGTTATTTGTTTTGATACTATTTTTACCTTGAGTATTTAGATAAACTGCATTCTAAAAAATTCAGGAAAATGAAAGGTATATTATTTTTTAATAAGATAATACAATATAACAAATACAAAAAATTTAAAGGGAAGGCGAAATTTTTAAACTGGATATTTGGCGCTTTAGATTTGATAATGATTGTATTTTCCTATTACTTAGCATTTGAAATTCGCAATGTAGATTCAAATCCAATATATAAAAACCAGGAATACCTATTATTATTAATAGTTATGATTCCAGTTTGGTTGATAATACTGCAGATTTCTAATGCAGCAAAAATACCCAGAACAAGTAAAATTTTAATCGTTTTCTTTGAATTTGTGCAGTTTACGATTCTAAGTCTACTAGTAATGTTTTTGTTAATTTTTGTTTTGAAATTGGAAACTATAAGTAGAGGCTTTGTTGTTCTTTTCGCAATTCTGCATTTAGGGAATCTTTTTGTTTTAAGAATAGCGACTTTTAAGCTCTTTAAATATTACAGGGCTACTGGCCATAATACAAGCAATGTGGTTGTTATTGCTGATGCAACTTCTGAATTGTTTTTAGAAAGGCTTATAAATAACAAGGAGTGGGGTTTTCGTTTGTTAATGATAATTTCAAGTAGTAAACTTCTTAAAGCAAAATTTGGGGAGAGGATTAAAATTATTCCTGATAGGAGTATTTATCATCTAAAGAGTATTATGACTTTTGATATTATTGATGAAGTTGTTTATTGTAAACGAAAAATAGACCAACATGAAGTTGAAGCGCTTATTAAAGCGTGTCAGGAAATTGGAGTCGTTTTTCGGATGCAATCCGATTTATCTCCTATAAATGTTGCAGCCACGAATGTTTCATTAATGCAGAACCTTCCATTTTTATCATTTAATAACGTACCTTCGGATTATTTTGGTATGGCATGGAAAAATTTTAGTGACATTGCATTCTCTGCTGTTATATTAATAGTTTTATCTCCCATATTGTTACTTATTTCATTACTTATAAAAACAACATCTATGGGGCCTGTATTCTTTAAGCAAGTTAGAGTAGGATTAAGAGGTAGGCAGTTTTACCTTTATAAATTCCGCACAATGGTTGTTAATGCTGAAGAACTTAAGGCAAAATTGATGGATCAAAATGAGATGGATGGACCTGTTTTTAAAATTAAAAATGATCCCAGAATTACAAAGATTGGCCGTTTTCTCAGAAAATCAGGACTAGATGAACTTCCTCAGTTTTTTAATGTTTTAAAGGGTGAAATGTCTTTAATTGGCCCTCGGCCTCCTCTACCTGATGAGGTTAAAAAATATGAGAGGTGGCAATTAAGGAGACTTTCAGTTAAACCAGGAATAACCTGTACATGGCAAATAATACCTAATAGAAATTCTATTGTTTTTGAACAATGGATGAAATTAGACTTAGCTTATATTGATAATTGGTCGCCAAAGCTGGACCTTCAACTTTTTGTTAAAACTATTAAAACAGTATTTACCGGTTCCGGAGCATAATTAATTCTTATATTTATGAAATTGAAAAAGCTTTTTTTGCTCGCATCCATTGCGATATTGGTTACGTCATGTTTGTCATATAAAAAATTACAATATGTACGAACTGAAGTGGATTCCGATAAAATGGAATATCGGAATGAGCGTTCATCAAAAACAATAAAGCCATTTGATGAATTATATATTAAGGTTTTAAGTACTGATGAGAAAACCGCCAGGATATTTTCAGCAGAATCTAATATGTCTGGGAATTCAGATATTCATTTAGTTAGCTATACTGTAAATGAAAATGGTTATATCTATTTTCCTTTTGTCGGCAAAATATTTGTGAAGGATCTGAACCTTGAGGCCGCTTCAGAAAGAATACAATCCTCATTAAGTCAATATTTGCTTAATACGGCTGTTAGAGTTAGATTCATTAATAATAACATTACTATTCTTGGGGAGGTTAAAGCAGAAGGAGATATAGTTTTTACTAATGATAAATTATCTGTATTTCAGGCAATTGGTCGAGCCGGAGGTATAACTGCATATGGTGATAGAAAAAGAGTTACGATTATTCGGATAATTGATAATAAAGTAACGTATAATAAAATTGATTTGACCGATAAGAACGTCGTAGAGTCGCCTTATTATTATATTGAGCCCAATGACGTTATTGTAGTTAAGCCACTTAAAGCAATATATAATACCTTTCAAAACAATACATACGGAACTCTTTTAACTACAATAACTACGGCATTGGCTGTTTATGTTACAATTAGATCTTTAAATTAAAATACAATATAATTTTTATATGAAGCAAAACGATGATCTTTTCCAAAATTCAACAAATTATAAAGCTATTGTTGAAAAAATCATAGATAATAAAAAATATTTCATTTTATCTGTTTTTTTATTCCTTTTAGGAGCTTTTATTTATAATAAATTTGGAGAACGGGTTTATGAGAATAAAACTGCAATTCTTATTAATGATAATAAAGATAATCAATTTCTAAGCTCTCAGAATCTAATGCAAGGGCTTGCAACTTTAGGCGGGAATAAAAACATTGAAAATGAAGTAGGTGCGCTGAAGTCTTTTAATTTAATTAATAAAACCATTCTTGATCTTGGGTTGGAAGTCACCTATTTTGCGGAAGAAAATGTTTTCTTTAATAAAACTTCTCAAGGTTCAATTTTAAATGTTTCTAGAGAATATTACAAGGAAGTACCGTTTCAGGTTTTGATTGACAAATCTGTCCCTCAGCCCTTGTATTTAAAATTTTATATCACTCTCTTACCCGATAATAAATTCCGGTTGCAGGCAAGTGGCGAAAACCTAATGCTTTTCAATTATGTTGATAATAAAGAAACAGGGTTTGTTTCTAAATTAAAAATAGATAAGGTTTATCAATATGGAGAAGCAATTACCGATAAAAATTTTGGATTTAAGATTCTGCTTAAGGATAACTTAAATGCAGATGTTTTCAATAATAAATGTATCTACTTTGTTTTAAACAGTCCTGATTACCTTACTCTTGAATACCAATCTTCTCTTGTTGTTGAACCAACCTCAAAAACTGCTTCTTTAATAAACATTAATTTCTCCGGAGGCCATCCAGGAAAAATTACTGACTTTTTAAACACATTTACATCAGCGTATCTAGACCAAAATCTTAAAAAGAAAAATAGCTTTGCGAACAGTACGGTAAAGTTTATTGATAATCAAATTTCTGAAGTTGCAGATTCGCTGAGTGTTGCTCAAAACACATTGCAGAGTTTCCGAACTTCGAATAGTGTTGTAGACTTAAGTTTCCAGGGACAACAAATTTTCACTAAGCTCAACCAATTAGAAACTGAAAAGGCTGTTTTGGTTAACCAAAGAAGGTATTATGAGTATCTACGGAATTATTTCAGAGAGAATGCTGATAACCAAACTCAAATGATGGCTCCTTCATCTATGAATGTTGTAGATCCATTGCTAACGCAGTTAGTTACTCAACTTATGGCATTAAGTGCAGAGCGGTCAACATATCTAACAAATGACAACCTCTTAAATCCACACCTTACACCTCTTGAGAATCAAATAAAAAATATTAAAAATACTATTCAGGAAAATGTAAATAATAATCTTAATACACTTAATAATTCAATTAAAGAAGTTGATTATAGGTCAAGTAGAATGTCTGCTGATATTTCTGGAATGCCCAAAACGCAGCTTCAACTGCTTGGTATTGAAAGGAAGTTTAAACTAAATGACGCTATTTATACCTTTTTATTACAAAAAAGATCAGAAGCTCAAATTGCTCGTGCGGCTAATAGTCCTGATTATGAAATAGTGGATCCATCTAGAGTCGTTTCTGCTCAGTTAGTGGGTCCCAAGAAATTGATTAATCTTGTTTTTGCTTTATTTATTGGATTAATTATTCCATTTGCAGGTCTAATGATTAAAGATTTATTAAATAATAGGATTGTTGATAAGAGCGACGTTGAAGCTTTGACCAACAAGCCTATTATTGGTTATGTTTTCCATAACTATAAAAAGACAAATACTGTAATAGCCGATTTTCCTAAATCCTCCATAGCCGAATCCTTTAGAACTGTTCGTACGAATTTGCAAATTATGTCCAGAGGAATCTCTAAGCAAGTAATTTTAGTAACTTCATCGGGTAGTGGTGAAGGGAAATCTTTTACTTCTACTAACTTGGCCTCAGTTTTTGCCTTATTGGGTAAGAAGACATTGCTAATTGGTTTCGATTTACGTAAACCTGCTATTTATCAGGATCTCGGACTGAATAATTTAATAGGAGTTAGTTCATATCTTAGTAATAGAGCTGTTTTGGAGGATATTATTCAACCTACCAGAATTGAGAACCTGGATTTTATTCCTGCTGGCCCAATTCCACCAAATCCTATGGAGTTAATAGGGTCAAATGTTACTAAGAATCTAATTTTTAAGTTGAAGGAGATTTATGATTATATAATCATCGATACTGCTCCAATTGGTGTTGTAACCGATGCTTATTTTTTAATGAATTATGCAGATTTAAATATTTATGTTACAAGACAGAATTATACAATCAAAGAGATGTTAAGTAATACATTAAAATCGCTTGAAAGCAATAAAATAACAAATATTGCGATCTTAATGAACGATGTATACCTTCGTAGCCGCGCATATGCTTATGGGTATGATTCCAAATATTATAGTGATAAAGATGACGAAGGGATGATAGGATCTACATTTCGGAAGTTAAAGAAGGCGGTTAAGAATAAAAATAAAAAGGGGACTTCATAGTTTTTAAATGTATGATCTATCATTTATATTACCTGTAAGAATTGACAATGATGACCGATTGCATAACCTTCATTGCTCATTAAGCTTTATTAGGAAAAACTTTCCTAATGCCGAGACTGTAATAGTTGAAGACTCCTCAAAAAAGAAGCTAGAGTCTTTTATGGGTGAGTTTCCCGAGATGAAATATTCATATGTTGAGAACTTTGGGAGATTTACTAAATCGGTTACAGTTAATAATGGGGCATTAATAGCAAGTGGTAAATATCTGGTAATATACGATCTGGATGTTTTAATTAATCCTGAAGCAATATTCAAAAGTGTAAAAATTTGCAACCGGGGGGTGAAATCATTTATTATACCTCATAATGCAATTTTTGTAAATGTTTCTGGTGACACCAAAATGAAATTGGTTAAAACTCTTGATATATCACCCATTCCTCAAATTCAATCATTAACGCAACGGATTACAAATCCCGATATTAAAATTTTTAATATACCATCAGGAATTGTATTTATTAATCGTGAAGTATTTCTACACAATGGTGGTCTGAATAAATTAATGGTTTCCTACGGATGGGAAGATATTGAGGTTTTGAAACGAATGGCAAAAATTGGATTTTATCCTTATGTACTCGGTAAGTACAATGTCATTCATCTTGACCATGAACGAGGCGAAGATTCTAAAGTAAATGAATATTATGCAGGGAATAAAGCCGAATTTATTAAAGTGAAAAAGATGAGTAAAAGCAACCTTGAGGCTTATATTGACCAGAAACTTTCTTTTTGCGATAACATGGGTAATAGGATGCATGTAATTAGGAGAAATCAAGCCCTAATGAATAGATTTTATTTTTCCTACGGTGAATATGTTTTGAATCATATTGTACATCATATAAAAATTAGAGGTATACGAGGGTTTTTACTTTATTTTTTAAAGAAATTTGGAGGATGATTGCAATTAGACCACAAGCTGGGTTAGCTAACAGAATGAGATCTCTTGATTCAGCGATACAATTAGCAAATATTCTGGATGAAGATATTCTAATATATTGGGTAAGAACTCCTGACTTCAATTGCAGCTTTTTCGATCTTTTTAAATTACCCTCTAAAGTAAAAATTAAAGAGAGTGACTCCAAAATTAGAGATAATGGAAGAGCACAGAGAATTTTTCTTACTGCTTTTAAATTATTCGGGCTTAATTTTCCTCGTGGATACGATTACTATTATTACCATAATGATATTTTAAGTTTAAAGAAATTGAGTGACTTCAGTGTTTCTTTTCCAAGAGAAAAATCGGTATTCTTACAAACAGATACTCGGTTTTATAGTAATGGTAAAGATTATGAGCAATTTGTCCCTTCAAATAATATTTTGGAAAAAGTAAAATTATTTTTAGATCAAAACATCAATTCTAAATATATTGGAATACATATTCGACGGACGGATAATTTAAAATCGATCGCAAATAGCCCTACTCAATTATTTATTGAGAGTATGGAGAATGAATTATTCCTTAATCCGGCAATTTGTTTTTATTTGGCTACTGATTCTCCGGAGGAGGAACGCGACTTGAAAAAGAAATTTGGAGAAAAGATTGTTATCCGAAAGAAGGAACTTGAGAGGTCTAATCCTATAGGTATTCAAGATGCGCTGATTGATTTAATGATTTTGTCCAAAGCCCAAAAAATATATGGAAGTTTTTATAGCTCTTTTTCTGAAACAGCAGCAGCTATTGGTAAAGTTGAATTGAAAATTTTAACTGCGACTTAGTTTCAGTTTTGCTAGTATCAGGTCAGCGAAAAAGATAGGAGAGTAAATTAAATACCTTTTCCATAATCTTTTAGGTTCTCTGAGCAATCTGACAAACCATTCCAGTTTAAGATTTATCCAGAAATTTGATGGCCTTTTAACTGTACCTGCAAAAAAGTCAAAAACGGCTCCAATCGAACAAATTACAGTTGCATCAAGTTCAGATTGATTTTCGAATACCCATTTTTCTTGTTTAGGGGCAGTCATACCAATAAATAGAATGTCTGGTTTGAATTGAGATACTGCTTTTTTCATTTCATCCGACTCCACCTCTGAAAATTGCGGGACATATGGAGGGGAATAAAAATCTAAACGAATATTGGGATATTCTTTATTAATTCTGGATTTTATTAATTGTAATGTTTTATTACTCGAACCTAAAAAAAAACATTTCAAATTTCGGTTTTGTGCCTCATTTATTAAATGGAAAAAGATGTCTTCTCCCGCTATCTTTTGTATTGTTTTCTTTTGCAGAAGCTTTGCTGCATAAACAATTGGGAATCCATCGGGCAACAAAATATCGGATGATGTCAAGGCTTGTTTAAAAAGAGTATCTTGTTTTGAAATTACATAAGAATATGCATTGATAGTGTTAATAATCGTCTTTTTACTATTGACAGATATTTCTTTTAGAGTAAGGCTAAATACGTTAAAGCCTAAAATATCAATTGTTCCAGGAACCATTATTAAAAACGTTTATATTTTAATATAAAAACTTACACCGATAGAATTGCAATTTTGATAGTAAATTTAACCTTTCAATTAGCTATTTTAACCACCTATTAATTGGTTTTGTCAAATATAAGGGATTGCCGGAATCTTTAATTCTTTTTTTGAATATTTTTACCTTAAATAATAATGCAAATCCTTTATTTGGAAATTAAACAATTACAAAGAAATATATTTCTTACACCGCTTCAATTTATAACTAAAAAATAATTATATGAAGAAAAATTCTACACTTTTTAACTTTAATTACCGCTGGTTCCTTGGGTTTTTTATGCTCCTTGGGCTTGTTGTGAATGTATCGAAAGTAAATGGGCAAGAGTTTCTGATAAAAGATGAAACTTTTACGGTTACTAAAGAAATTACCCAGGAAAACATGGGCAATAGTTTTCATGTTTGGTACGATATGACTGGGTATCCTGCTGATTGGACAGTACCTTTTGATTATTATCATGGGGATGTATATATTCGGTATGAGATAATTTCACAGCCCCAGGTACCTGGACAACCGGGGATCTATCGTAAAACTAGGATGATGTTTAATATTTGGGAAGGCTCTAATGAGGGGGATCCTGAAACAGGAAGTAATCAGCAATTAATGAACGGGCCAGGATCTATTGTAGAATCGAATTCTTCACCTTCGTCATGGTGGCTTAAAGGAAGCCCTTTGGATTTTCAAAATGTTCATGATTTCTATAAATTAGGGTTAGTAGTTTGGGATGGTGAGTCAAGCTGTTTGCCTTCAACTTGGGAAACAGGTAAGCCAAACGGTTGTACTTTTGCAGCTAATTATCAGGACTATTTTTTCCCAATGCAAGTAAGGATGACTGTTGTTGCTGTGGCTCAAGGGGCTTCTTTCTCCGGTTGGCCGAAGTATTTAACTGATCCTCAACCTAAATTCACCATCAATTATACCACCGAAAAAACTAATGAAGCTATTAGCGATACAATAGAATACAGTCCCAACAATGCTGCTCCATGGACGTTGGGTACTAATCAAACAATTTCCCTGGCTCCGGGTGGTGCAGCAAAATCGCTATACTTCCGCGGGAAAATTGGCCACCTGCCAATTCAAACATTAAATATTCCTGCACGTCCTTCTGTTCCTAATGTGGGACTAGATTTTTACAATGAAATCACGGATGTTAAAATGTCACCCATATACGAATATGGAGGAAATGCTGATCTGTCTGGGTTTACCGTAATTGGCGATGGTACTTTCCCGCCAGTAACACCTGGCCAGGATGCCTATTTTCGGTATATCGCCACTCCAAGCTCCTTTATGTCAAGTATTTTTCATCTAGTCATACCCAACAGACCAGCAAAGCCTACTTATACTTTTTCATATTTGAATGAGAGGACAAATGAGGCTATTCCCAATTCGGTAGAGTATTCTACGAATAGTAATATGTCAAATGCAACTGTAGGGAATTTCGATTTTGCGACCCTAGTTCCTAATGGGAATATGTATTTTAGGGTGAGACCAACGAATAACTCTTTTGCTTCGGATAATTTTGTGCTTAGTTTACCAGCAAGACCAGTGGCCCCGACAAATGATATTGATTTCGATGCGGAGAAAACGACTAATATTGTGACCAGTAGCATGGAATATGACGACAATGTGAATTTTACTTCTCCTCTAAGCGGTACAGGTGTTAAATTGGATTTAACTCCCGGAGTAAATATGTACATTCGGAATAAATCAACCGTTGCAAGTTTTGCATCCGTACCAAAATCATTGCTTGTTCCAAACCGTCCGTTAACTCCTGCTTACACGATAGATTTTGTGGGTGAGACTACAAATCTGGTTGTTCCTTCAACGGATGAATATTCTTCTTCTATTGATGGTTTGGGTAAATTAGTGAGCGCTACATCGGGTAATGGAACTAAAATTTCTCTTTTACCAGGAATAAGTCCAAAGAATTTGTATGTCAGGACAAAACCTACTATCAGCTCTTTCGCTTCAGCCGTAGCTCTCCTCGTTATTCCAGCCAGACCTGCAAAAACTTTATATGAAGTTGATTTTGCTAGTGTAAAGACTAAAACTGCGTTAGCTGCTACAGATGAATTTTCGGTGAATTCAAATATGATACCTGTAGTAATTGGTACTGGAGTGGCATTAGATCTTACTCCCGGGACTAGCTTGTATATTCGTAAAAAAGCAGTTGCTGCTGTTTCATTCGCTTCGGAGGCTCAATTGCTGGATGTTCCGGTGCGCCCTGCTACACCTGCATATGAAGTTGATTTTTCAGCAGAAAAGACTAAAACAGCTATATTGGCAACGGATGAGTATTCAACAAGCTTATCATTTACAAGTCCTATAAATGGTGCAAATTTAGTAATTGATGTTACACCGAATGTCAATTTGTTTTTTAGGAAAAAAGCAGGAGTTAATTCTTTTGCTTCTGAAATTCAATCATTGACTATTCCTGCCCGCCCCACGAAACCAACTTATGAAATAGATTTTGTTACTGAAACTACAAAAACAGCTGTTTCATCAACTGATGAATATTCAACTGATCCAGCTATGTTATCTCCCGTGGCTTCATCTGGTGCCGATGTTGCTGGTGCCGTTGTTCCTGGGAATACAGTTTATTTTAGAACAAAGGCAACGAATAATTCTTTTCATTCGGATAACTTGATTTTAACTGCACCTGCAAGACCATCAACTCCAAGTTATACTATTGATTATATTGGCGTTACCACTAATGAAAATGTTCCTTCTACGGTTGAGTACGATACAAATTCTTCATTTTTATCCTCCACTTCAGGTAGCGGAACTAAGGCAGCCCTCTCTCCCGGAGCAAACCTTAATTTTAGGGTTAAAGCTACCACCAGCACTTTTAAATCGTTAGTTTACAGCTTAACTGTTCCAAACCGTCCTGCTGCTCCAAACTATGCAATTGACTATATTACTGAAAAAACGAATGCAAATGTGCCTGCAACCGTTGAATATGCTGAAAATTCAAATTTTTCAGGACCTTCATTGGGGAATGGTGCTCAGATTCAGTTAATACCTGGTACAAATCTTTATTTTAGGGTAAAAGGAACAGCTAATTCATTTCCTTCTAATTCCTTTTTGCTAAATGTACCATCCCGCCCAGTTGCTCCAACATTTGGAATTAATTTTACAAATGAAACTACTTCTGCTGTTGTTGATAATGGTATAGAGTTTTCTACAGCTCCTTCAATGAGTCCTTTATCATATGGGACTGGAATAGCATTGGCTTTAACTCCCGGAACTGATTTGTATTTACGTAATAAGTCCACAAATTCTGCATTCTATGGTCTTACTCAGCACTTAGTTGTACCTCAGCGGCCCTCAATTACTTCTGCTGAAAAAGATACAACATCCATTACACCTTTAAATTTAACTGTAACATTTCCTTCGGTTGTTAGTGGTTTCGAAGCTTCGGATATTGCATTATCCAATGCTTTGTTAAAATCTATAGTTGGAAATTATACAGTGCAGATTGCTCCTATTAATGTTGGCAGTGTTACTGTTAATATCGGGGCAAATGTTGTTTCAGGTGGTAATTTTAAAGCCGATCAATTTAAAATTTACTATCGTAAAGGATTGGGAATACACAAATCGTATTTATTAAAAGGAGTTTCGGTTTTTCCTAATCCAAGTAGTGGGATTTTGAATATTCACGCTTCTGATTTAACTGGCGAAGCAGTGGTTGAAATTACAACTTTGGAAGGTAGAGTTTTACGTTTACAAGATCTTAGCTCAAATATTGAGTCAATTGATTTAAGTACACTTCCTAAGGGAATATACTTTGTGAAAGTTAAAAATAATGGCTTAAGCAGCCTCCATAAAATTATTTTACAATAATTGAATATTGCTAGAAGGGGCTGAAGAAACAACTTTTTTCAGCCCTTTTTTGTTTTATACTATATGCTATTTTATTCTTTTTCAACAGTATTTTGTCGAAATAATTACTAGATGCTATATGAAATTTATTGTTAATACAATAACCGGATGGGAAGAGCCGCCACGAGCCAGGCACCAACTTACTCATGCCCTTGTAAAAGCCGGGCATGAAGTTGTTTTTGTGGCAAAGAATAAAGTTGGAAGACCCTTTATTCAATTTTCGAATGAAACTAAAAATATTGTTCTGGTTACTCCTTATATTCCAATTGATTATCGATTTCGTTATCGATTGCCTGTCATTAATGAGTTATATCAAAATTGGCTTTTTAGCTGGTTAAAGAAGCATTATCCCGATTATATTGTAATAAATTTTGATTTTACCGCCTATCGATTAAATAGTTTCTTTAATAAAGTGATTTATTATTGCAATGATGAATACATTGGAAATAGTAAATACCCAAACTTCTTTATTAATAAATATCATCAATTTTGTGAAAAAGCTCTTACAGAAAAATCTAAATTTGGCATTGGTACCGCCAAATCTATTGTAGATAAGCTAAAACAGTTTAATTCTAATATATTTAACATACCATTAGGAGCTCCAAGTCTTGATTTTACTGGAGGGGGTAATTTTAATAAAAAGATAAACCGACAATCATTGCCATTAAATATTGGGTTAGTTGGTTTTATAACTACCAGAAATATTTCAGTATATCTTGTGAATAAGATATTAGATGAAGGTTTTAAGCTTACAATAGTAGGGCCAGTGGAGGATGAGTTTCTTAAACAGATACCTGATCAGGCATTTCTTGAATTAAAAGGTTCACTGATCGGTGAAAAGCTGTTTGAAGTTATTGCTGATTTTGATATTGCTATTGCTCCTTACGATTTAAAAAAAGCTAATGCAGGGACAACTCCCAATAAAATTTGGCAATACTTGGTGATGGGGAAACCCGTTATTGTAAGTAACCTGCCAAATATTCACAGTATGAATATTCCGGATAAACTTATTTATATAGCAACTGATGATAATGATTTTATACCGTTAATTAAACAGGCTCATTATGAAAATACCCTTGAATTAATTGATTCCAGAATAAAATTTGCTAAAGAAAATTCCTGGGACGAAAGAGCAAAAGAATTTATTTCTTTGGTTAGAATTTATTTTCAAACTAATGAGAACTCAGATTCGACAATGAATTAATGAATTTGAATTTATTAATTTTTCGATATGAATGACCACTATTTCTCAGATAAAAATTACCGAAAATATTTGTAAACAAAGATCAAGAGAACTTGAAGGGAATCAAATTTCTACCAATTTCTTAATATATGGTATTCTTTTTAAGAGTAATGCAATAAAGAAGGATAAGAACATCAGCAGAAAGCTGTATGTTAAATTTATAACTAGATAGTTACTTATTGGTAATGACGAATAATAATCTTTCAGCCATATTCCAATAGGGAAATGGATAAAATAAATCCCCAAAGTATTCGCGCCTATTATCTGGTATGTTTTTAAAAATTTGTTATTGGTAATTTTTATTCGTGAAATTATTATAAAAATAGATGTTGCCATAAGTAGGGTCATAATTGAGTTATACCCCATATATACCGTATCAAAAACAATATTTGAACTTATGGTTTTTATTTGACCAAGGCAGAAAAGAATAATTAAGGAAATTGATAATATAAGATAGAGCCACTTGGTCTTGATTTTTATATTTGAGGCGTACTTAACTAATAGCCCTCCAATTACAAAATAAACAATTGAATAGGAAAAAGATAAGTCAAAAGGATTAAGCCATCCGAAAAGATCAATATTCTTATTTTGGAAACCTTCAATACTAAATACAAAACTCAAGACGGACAGCCCGTTATTTAATAGTACACTGCCAAAAGTAAAGAGTATTAAAATAATTATTAGATACCAATATAGTTTAATTTCATTTTGGTCATACAAAGCTTTAATTAAGGGGAATAGCAGGTATAAATAAATAATTGCTTTCAGAAACCAAAGATGATTTATTTTTCCATACTCGAGGTAATATATTGCCTTTATAAACTCTAAAATTGTATACGTGTCATTAAATTTAGGAATGAGCAGTAGCAAAGTTATTGCAGCCCATAAAATCAGCAAAATAAAAATGGTTAAAATTTTCCGAACATGCTTTTGGATATCGTAGCTCTTATTTAATAATAGTGCTCCATTTACCATGAAAAACAAGGGAACCCCAACGCTCGAAATCCCCAAAAAGAAATAATTCAGATAAGTAAGATAGCTATCGTTTTTAAGGATATCGTAATTAACGACACCAAAGTGGTAAATACAAACCAGGTAAATGGCCAGTGTTTTTAATACATCATAGTAATAGATCCTATCTTTATTCATATTAGGAAGCTCTATAAAATGTTTGTGAATTTTTGTTTTGAAATATAATAAAAAGATTAGATTAAAGTTATGGAAACACCCCTTTAAGTTAAATCGGAATTTTTATACAAAGGGAAATTAACTATTAAGAAAATATAACCTTATCAAAAAACCTCCGTTTAACCAATGTTTTCTTTAGTTATAAACCTCGGGGCAATACCTGCATTGGTCATATTTATTATAACAATGGTTAACAAGTATGTTTCGTTTAACGAAAGAACAGGTAAGTTCGTAAAAATGCAAATTTTTTGTTGTGTAAAACATTCATTATATTAATACTTTTGATTACCAAAAAGTGTAAAACTTAATTTAAAAATTCTATGAAAACACTTTACCATTATTTATTGTTTTTCTTATTGCTGACAATTTCTACTTATAGTTCAGCACAGGTATTTATCAATACAATATCCGACTCAACTGCCGTTTTAAATGAAGATTATGCGGTACAAGTATCTGCCTTTGGCGAAGGGACTTTAAGCTACAGCCTATTGCAAAAACCTACGGGTATGGCAATTTCAGCTTCTGGTCTTATTACCTGGAAACCAACGCAAATTACCCAGGGAGGTTTAGTTACTGTTAAAGTAACCGACTCTCATGTGCCAACCCCAAATTCGTACACCAGAAATTATTATGTGTATGTGAGTGATGCGGTAAGTTGTCCTACAAGTTTAAAAGCATATTGGAAATTGAATGAAAGCAGTGGTCCATACAAAGACACCATTAATTCCAATAATGCAACCTTGACAACTCCTGGAGCGGTTGCTTCAGTTGCCGGTAAAGTTGGAAAAGGACAACAGTTCACTGCAGATGATGACCTCAAAGATATTTCGATGTTGAATGTGTCGGATAATTCGCTTTTTGACATCTCAAGGGCCGGGAAATTCTCCATCTCATTATGGTTTAAAAAAGATGCCGCCGGAGTTGGTTTGGAATCATTTATTGGACGAATTACTGATAATGGGTGGTACTGGATCGGTTTGAATGATAATAAAGTTTTATTTCAGATGGAAGATGGCAGTGGGTTATATCCAACAGTGCAACAATCTTCGTCATTAGCATTAGGACAGTGGCACCATGTTGTTGCAATTTATGATGGTGTGGCAAAAGCCAGTGGTTCTTGTACTATGAAACTTTATGTGGATAATGTTGCTTTAGCACCGTTAGCGTTCGATTTTGCAGATGCCGCCTTTGATGGTTCACAGAATCTAACAATAGGTTGGTTAAATTATGTCCCTACAAAACTTTTATCGTTGAATGGAGCATTAGATGATATTGCTTTTTATGATAAAGCATTAAGCCCCACTGAAATTGCCACTTTATATACCGATGGACAAAGTGGTATTGCACAGTGCAAGCCTGGTAACTATGCTCCGCAGGTTCGTTCAGAACCTTCGTTAACTGCAAAACAAGGCCAATTGTATTCGTATACATTAAATACTGTAGATGTTGATGGAGATGCTGTTACTGTAACAGCCCCTACCTTGCCTGGTTGGCTTAAAGTTGTGGATCAGGCCGGCAAAAAGGTGGTGACCGGTACTCCCAGAAATATCGATTATGGCAATTTTAATGTATCGTTGAATATAACCGATGGAAAATTGGCCAGTCCTATTGTTAAGAGTTTTACCATTTTTGCAGATAGTACAAATGATATTCCCAAGATTACTACCGCCCCAGCAGCATTAACTGTAGATGAGGATGTCCTCTATTCTTATAATGTTGCTTATCAGGATTCGGATTTATTAATTCCAAGTGGCCCTGCAGAGATTGTTACTGTTAGTCTTGTAAACAAACCATCGTGGTTAAATGTGAGCGGTACTCTTATAAGTGGAACTCCTGGCAATAATAATGCTGGACATACTAAATCGGATACAACTTATCAAATTCAGGTAAAAGTTACCGATAAAGCAGGAGCATCCAATATACAATCATTTAATCTGCTTGTTAAAAATATAAATGATGCTCCGGTAGTGAACAGCCAATCTGCATTATCGGTGGTTGAAGATAATAGTTTAGCTATAACTCTGGCAAATATGAATGTGACGGATGTAGATGATGTGTACCCTACTGATTTTACTTTAGCTGTTCAAGCAGGAGCAAATTATACAAAAGTTGGTAATACCATCACTCCAACCTTAAACTTTAACGGCTCCCTTGTTGTGCCAGTTAAATTGACTGATGGTGGAGGAACTACGGTTGATTATAATTTAAACGTCACTGTTACAGCGTTTAACGATTCTCCTGATATCACTTCCACGGTATCAACTACCACAATTAAAGAAGGAGTTGCATTCCTTTATAACATTATAGTTAGTGATCCGGATAATACTCCTGTTGTAACGGCAGTTAAAAAGCCAACTTGGTTAAGCTTATTATTAAATAACGGAATTTATTCAATGTCAGGAACTCCTGGGTTTTCAAACGTTGGAAAAGACACTATTATTTTAAGGGCATCAGATGGAAATTCATTTGATGAACAAATTATTTACCTTACAATTGAAAAGGTTAATAGAAAACCGGTATTCCAAAGCTCAGCTCCCGTTTCGGTAGATGAAGATGCTCTGTATAGCTACATACCATCGGCAACTGATGATGATGGGGATGTTTTAATCTATTCGGCTACCACTTTACCTACATGGCTTACTTTCAATCCTTCTACCCGGGAATTGAAAGGTACCCCTACGAACGATGTTCTTGGATTATTAGCTACAAAAGATTTTAATGTTGTTCTTCGGGTGAGCGATTCTAAGGAAAATGTGGATCAATCTTTCACCATTACGGTTTTTAATGTGAATGATATTCCAGTAATTTCCAGTCAGAAAGATACTTCGTCGTTTGTGGCAAATGAAAATTACCCTATTACATTGGATAAGATTAATGTTTCAGACCCTGATAATGCGGCTGCGGATCTTTCTATAGAAATTCTTCCGGGAGCAGATTATGAATTTGTCGGAAATATTATCAATGTGACTACATTCAGAGGGAGATTACTTGTTAACATTAAAGTAAAAGACCTGGCATCTTCCAGTACAACATTTAAGTATGTAGTGGATGTGAAAGCTGGAACTGGAATTGGCAATTTGAAGTCGACTAATAGTTTAATAAGTAAGGTTTATCCAGTACCTGCCAATAATCAGGTTTATTTTTCCATCTCTGTAAAAGAAAAGCTTAAATTCTACTTAACAAATAGTGATGGACGACTTGTTAAGAATGCAACAATTGATTCTGGTTCTGAAACTTTTGAAGTAAATGTTTCTGATTTATCGCAAGGAACATATTACTACAATGTCGTTTCTGAGAAGTCTTTCCAAACAGGTAAGATTGTTGTAGTAAAATAGAAAATTTTTTAAGCGCCGGTAAGAGATACTTATCGGCGCACTTTATTTTATTTATCAAAATATTAAGTTAATGAGGGCAATTCTTTTTTTGTTTCTCCTTTTTATTTCAAATTTCGTTTTTAACCTTCAGGCACAAATAAAAATATTGCCTCTAGGCAATTCGATTACATTTGATAATAGATATAAAGATTTTCGTCCAATTGGTGAAAGAATATCATATCGGTATAAGTTATTTCAATTATTAAATACGGCGGGGTACTCATTTGATTTTGTTGGAACTGAAAATTCCGGTGGAGATTATTTTGGTGATACTCAAAATGGAGGGTTTCCAGGAATTACACCCGAGGGATTGAGAAACGTGTTAATTAACCAACATAATTCATATGTAAATAATTGGACCAACCGTCCATCCATCCCATATCTCAATCATGACGTAACTTATGGTTGTGAACCAACTGCTATTCTTTTGCATATTGGTACAAATGGGCTTACTAGTTCAAATTATAATGCTTATGTAAATAATGTAAGCGAAATATTAAACCAAATAGACCTCTATAGTGCTGATGTAGTTGTTTTTTTAGCACAGATTATTAAACCTGCTATAGGTACTGATGCTTCTCCTACTCAAAATTATAATGTTGCATTAAATACAATGGCACAACAGCGAATTTCATCGTTAGGCGATAAGATTGTTGTTGTTAACATGGAAACAGGCGCTGGCATAGATTATCGCCTGGAAGGAGATGGAGGTGATATGGCGGATGAGCTTCATCCCAATACTAGCGGGTATAATAAAATGGCGCAAAAGTGGTATGATGCCCTTGAAACATATAACCTTCAAACACCTGTAATGTCGGCAATCCCGAATCAGACTGTAGCAGAAGGTAGTAGCTTTTTAACTGTAAAACTCGATGATTTTGTATCTGATCCTCAGGATGCTGATGCAGATATAACATGGAGCATTGTCCCAGCAGTTCCTCAATACCTGAATGTGACTATTGACGGAAGCAGAATTGCAACAATAACTCCAAAGGATGCAAACTGGAATGGCTCTGAAACTATTACCTTTAAAGCAACCGATAGTGGAAATGGAGGGGTTTTTAAATGTGCTACCAAAGATGTTGTTTTTACTGTAACACCGGTAAATGATCCACCTGTTATTGTGAGCCAAAAAGCGATTACGATTAATGAAGATAATTCTTATTTAATAACTCTTTCAGATTTAGTTGTAACTGATGTAGATAATAGTCAGTCGTCCTTAACACTATTTGTTCAGGACGGAACAAATTATACGCGTGTATCAAATACTATAACTCCGGTTCTCAATTTTAACGGAACTCTTTCTGTTCCGGTTAAGGTGTTTGATGGTGCTGTTTATAGTTCAACATTTAATGTTCAGGTTTCAGTCGCTTTGGTAAATGATCTACCTGTTATTACCGGACAAAATCCTGTTTCAGTGAACGAAGATGCCACCGTATCTATAGCATTAAATAATATAGTGGTTAGTGATTTGGACAATACCTACCCTGTAGGTTTTTCGTTAAAAATATTTGGTGGCACAAATTATACTATTTCTGGAAATATAGTTTCTCCCAAAAAGGATTTTAATGGTAATCTTACTGTTCCGGTGAAGGTTTATGATGGAAAAGATAGTAGTAATCGGTTTAATCTGGTATTATCTGTAACTCCTGTTAACGATCTTCCAAAGCTTACTTTACCACTTTTAAGAACAGTTTATACCGATAGTACATACAACCAGTCTTTGCTTTACTCTGATGTTGATAATGATCCATTAACAATATCATTAATTAATGCCCCGGCTTGGATAACAATAAATAATGGGGTTTTATCCGGGACTCCGCATAAAACCGATTTTGGATTAGCTACATTTACTGTTAGGCTTAGTGATGGAAAGGTGAATATTGATTCTATAATGAATATTGATGTTCTAATTTCAAATTATCCGCCTGATATTACTTCTACTCCAATTTTAACTTCTAAAGAGGGTGTAAGGTATGAGTATGACTTGCAAGTAGCTGATGAGAATTCAGAGGATATTGTTTATATGTTTGCTGTGCAAAAACCGAATTGGCTAAATTTTGTACAAAGTAATGGCCTGTTATACGGAACACCTGTTAACGCGAATGTGGGCAAGTTTGATATTAAACTTTTAGCAACGGATGGGTTGGATTCAACTTTTCAGACCTTTACAATTACAGTTGAAAACGTGAATGACATTCCAATAATATCATCGCAAAAGAATCTTCTTTCCACTAAAGCTGGGGTTCCACTGGAGATTTTAGTAACCGATATCTATATTAATGATCCTGATAATTTATATCCGGCAGATTTTACTATTGAAGTTTTGTCCGGAGCTAACTATACTTTTTCCGGGGCAACTGTTACTCCTTTATCAGCTTTTAAAGGGAATTTATTAGTAGGCATTAGGGTAACTGACGGGAAAGATTATAGTTCATCCTATAATTTGTCGGTTTCAGTTTTACCTACTGCAATAAGCACGATAAAATCGGGTGCAAATAGTTTTGTAAATAGCCTGTATCCTATTCCTGCCAAAGATTTTTTAAATATTGAATTTACACAGGAACAGCAGGCTGTTACGGTAGTTTTAATTGATCTCATGGGCAAAATTGTAAATGTCGATTTTGTAAATACGGATAATATATACCAGATAAATTTAAGTGATTTAAATAGTGGGGTATATATTTTAAAAATAGCGTGTGAGAATGGTAGTTATAGTAAAAAAGTTATTGTATTAAAAGATTGATTAAATGCTATTTAATTCTATTGAATTTCTGATTTTTTTTCCAGCGGTTATAGCAGGATACTTTGCTCTTCCTCACCGGTTTCGTTGGATTTTATTACTTCTGGCAAGCTATTATTTTTATATGTGCTGGAATTATAATTATGTTGTTTTAATAGCTACCGCAACTGGTATTAATTATCTTTCTGGATATTTTATAGCTAAGAGCAATAGTAAGTTATGGAAAAAGGTATTCCTATCTTTAGGAGTGGTGACAAGTTTGGCGATTTTATTTTTTTATAAATATTTTAATTTCTTTGGCAATTCTATAAATGAAGTATTCAGTGCCATGAATGTTATGGCTGCAATACCTCATTATAATGTATTGTTACCGGTTGGTATTTCGTTTTATACATTTCAAACGTTAAGTTATACCATCGATGTTTATTTTGGAAAACAACCAGTCGAAAAGCATTTTGGTATTTTTGCATTGTATGTGTCCTTCTTTCCGCAACTTGTAGCTGGCCCCATTGAAAGATCGTTGAACCTTTTGCCCCAGTTTTACGAAAAACATAAATTTGATTATTCCCAGATTCGGGATGGTATTGTATTAATGGCATGGGGATTCTTTAAAAAAATTGTTATTGCAGATCGATTGTCAGAGTATGTTAATATTGTGTATAATAATCCTACAGATCATTCTGGGATGCAATTTCTGATGGCAACATTCTTTTTCTGTTTTCAAATTTATTGTGATTTTTCAGGGTATTCCGATATAGCTTTGGGTACTGCTCAAATTATGGGTTTTCGATTAATGACAAACTTCCGAAGACCTTATTTTGCTTTAAATATTAAAGAGTTTTGGCAGCGATGGCATATTTCATTATCTACCTGGTTTCGCGATTACGTTTATATCCCAATGGGAGGAAACCGTGTTGTTAAATGGCGTTGGAAGTTAAACCTGTTTATTACATTTTTAGTTAGTGGTATTTGGCATGGTGCAAACTGGACATTTGCTATTTGGGGGGCTTTGCATGGAGTGTATCAAATTATTGAAATTTACACAGTAAAATTTAAAGAAAAATACTTAAAGAGTGCAGATAAAATCAGCAACTTTAGTAGGATAGGGCAAATACTTTTTACATTTTCACTCGTTGCATTTGCCTGGATTTTCTTTAGGGCTAATACTGTTAAAGAAGCCTTCCTGGTAATAGGGAAAATATTCAGCGTTAACAGTTACTCCGGAGCGATAAATCTTTTTCATTTTAAAATCGACTTCTTGCTTTCTATTATCCTTGTAATTTCTCTTATTACAATTGAGGTCTTTCTTGAAAATGGGAAATTGGTACCAAAACTTAGAGTGTTGAAACGGTCAGCAAAGTGGGTTCTTCTGATTGGTATGGCTTTAATTATTATGGTATTAGGGAAATGGGATTCAATGAATTTCTTATATTTTCAATTCTAAAAGTATATGAACGAGCATTTGTTAAAAAAAATAATTATGATTTCGGGCCTTATCTGTGGAATTCTTTTTTTTGCAGTTAGAATTGAGCCTCTTTTTAATTTCTTTTTGGCGGATAAACTAATTAGTGGTTATTGGGAAAATCGAAAATATGGGGAACTTTATTATTTTAATATGATTTCTCATTTTAAAGAAGAAAACTTACCTCCAACACTTGAAAAATATAGATTTAGTGAACGATTTCCATCAATTGATAGTGCGGATATCTTAACCTATGGAGATAGTTTTTTCGATTTCTCCCGCATGGTTACATTCCCGGAGAGACTAGGTAAAGAACTTAATGCTAAAGTTTATTACGAAAGATTTGGCCTCCCCTTGCAATCTTTTTCAGAAAAAGGGTACCAAAAGAGCAGTAAGCAAAAGTTTTTCCTGTATGAATCTGCCGAACGCTATATACCTAGCAGGTTTACAGAACCCCAGCCATATTATGATTTTCAAATTAAAGAATCAGATAAATCTAAAATTTATCATAGTGTGATGAATTTTATTTTTAGTAAGAATTCAGAAGCGCTCTATAATTCATTACTTTTTCAGAGTTATATTTCAAAACCTTTTTATTGCGCGATTTCTACTTTTAAATTTGATATTTTTGGATACATTTCCAATTCAACTCCAAAATACATTCTAAACAAAAAGGAACCTTGGCTTTTTTATTCCGAGGAGGTAAATGATCAAATTACTAGTTTTTACTATCCATATACTGATAATCAAATAGAGGCATATTGCGATAATATAATGGATTTATCTAAAAAACTCGAAAAATATTATAATTTGAAAATGATATTTATGCCCATACCAGGGAAATATACTATTTATCATACTTTATTAAATAACGATAAATACAATGATTTTTTACCCCGGTTATATAAAGGGCTAGAGAAAAGAGGGATCCCTGTTGTTAAATTATTAGGAAAATACAAGGAATCTAAAGAAGTATTATATTATAGCACTGATACACATTGGAATCAAAAGGGATTAGATATCGCTTTGGACGAAACAGTTTCTTTGCTTGATTCTATAAAAAGTAATAACATAAAAATTCAATAAATTAAAACTAATCAGATGAAAGTAGTCCTTTTAGCAGGAGGTTTTGGAACACGAATCAGCGAGGAAAGCGGTATAAGACCAAAACCTATGGTGGAAATTGGTGGAAAACCAATTCTTTGGCATATTATGAAAATTTATTCCCATTATGGACTGAATGATTTTGTAATCTGTTGTGGCTATAAAAGCTATATCATTAAGGAATATTTTTCTAATTATTTTCTTCATAATTCTGACATTACTTTTGACATGAAGAACAATAACATGACAGTGCATCGGATGCATGCCGAACCTTGGAAAGTTACACTTGTAGATACGGGTGAAATGACAATGACAGGCGGCCGTTTAAAACGCGTTAAGGAATATATTGGAGATGAAACTTTTTGTATGACTTATGGAGATGGGGTTAGCGATGTGAACATTAATAATCTGATAATGCACCATAAAAACCAAGGAGGTTTGGCTACTTTAACATCTGTTAGGCAGCATGGCCGGTTTGGTGTATTCAATCTGCCTTCAAATGAGTCTAAAATTAAATATTTTAAAGAAAAACCACAAGGAGATGGAGATGATACTGCCTGGATAAATGGAGGTTTCTTTGTTCTTGAACCTAAAGTTCTGGACTATATTGATGGAGATTCAATAAGTTTTGAGAAAGAGCCATTGGAAAAACTAGCAAGTGAAGGTAATCTCAGTGCCTTTAGGCATACTGGTTTTTGGCAACCAATGGATACCCTGCGCGACAAAAAGTTATTAGACGATATATGGTCTGAAAACAAAGCCCCTTGGAAAGTTTGGTAATAATTTGAATTCGATAATTAAAACAATAAATACGTAAATACATGAAAATTTTAATCGCAGGAAACTTAGGATATATTGGGCCGTCAGTAATGGCACAGTTGAGAAAAACATTCCCACAAGCAGAACTAATTGGTTTTGATATTGGTTATTTTGCCAAATGTTTAACAAATGCAGAGTATGCTCCTGAAGTTCTTCTGGATAAGCAGATCTATGGAGATATTCGAAAATTTCCTCCTCAATTATTGGAAGGAGTGGATGCTATTGTAGATTTAGCTGCTATTTCAAATGATCCAATGGGAAATAAGTATGAAGAAATTACATTGGATGTAAATTATAGAGCTGCTGTTCAGTTAGCAAAATTGGCAAAACAAGCAGGTGTAAAAACTTTTGTTTATGCTTCAAGCTGTAGCATTTATGGTTTAGCTTCTGATTATGCCAAGACCGAAAAGGATGAAATTAATCCACTTACGGCTTATGCAAGATCTAAAGTCTTCACCGAAAATGAACTTCTACCTCTAGCAAGTGATACTTTTAAAATTACTTGTCTTCGATATGCTACCGCTTGTGGGTTTTCCAGCAGGTTACGTTTGGATTTAGTGTTAAACGATTTTGTAGCGGGAGCTTTAGTTTCGAAAGAAATATCCATTTTAAGCGATGGTTCTCCCTGGAGGCCAATGATAAATACTAAAGATATGGCTCGGGCAATTGAATGGGCTATTATTAGGGAAAAACAAAATGGTGGAAATTTCTTGGTTGTAAACGCCGGGAGTAACGAATGGAATAACCAGATTAAACCTCTTGCAGATGCAGTAGCAACAATCATTCCAGGAGTTAAGGTTTCTACAAACCCTGATGCCGCTCCTGATAAACGCTCATATCGTGTTAGTTTTGATCTGTTTAAGTCTTTAGCGCCAAATCATCAGCCAATTCACGATTTAACCTCAACAATTAAAGAGATTCGTGATAATTTGATTGCTATGAATTTTGCTGACCCTGACTTTAGAAATAGCAACCTCATTCGCCTGAAAGTACTTAACAGACTTCAAGAGCAAAATTTTATCAATTCGAACCTCGACTGGATTATTAAATCTTTTTAATATGATATTTACCGAAACTACGCTTAAAGGCGCATTTCTTCTGGAGATTAAGAAGATTGAGGATGATAGGGGCTTCTTTGGCCGTTCGTGGTGCAAAAAAGAAATGGAAGAGCATGGCTTGAATGGAAATTTATGCCAGGCAAATACTTCATTCTCAAAATTGAAAGGTACTATCCGCGGAATGCATTATCAGATTTCACCTTATGAGGAGACTAAACTAATTCGTTGTACCAGAGGTTCTATTTTTGATGTAATTATAGACTTGCGCCCAACTTCTGAGTCTTATCTTAAATGGTTTGGAGCTGAATTAACACAGGATAATTACAAAATGCTATACGTCCCGGAGGGTTTTGCTCATGGTTTTATTACCTTAACAGATAATGCTGAAGTATACTATAATGTTACGCAGTTTTATACTCCTGGAGCTGAAGCAGGCATTCGCTTCAACGACCCATTATTTGCTATTAAATGGCCGGTAGAGCCTGCCGTTGTCTCTGAGAAAGATAAGTCTCACCCTGATTATTCTCCAGTTTGATAATTTAATAATACGTAAAGATGAAACATACAGCTTGTCCTAACTGTTCTCATACCGATATATATGAGTTCCATGAACTAAAAAATGCCCCTACACAGAGCTTGGTTACTATTAAGGATTATCAGGAGGCTATAAATATTCCACGAAAAAATATTAACCTTGGTTTTTGTCAAAACTGTGGATTTATTTTTAATACCACATTTGATACTTCTATAGATTATTATACTAAAGGGTATGAAGACCAGCAAGGCTTTTCTCCAACTTTTAAGAAATTTATTTCGGAAATCACTGAGCGGGTCTTGAATAGATATGATATCCATAATAAGGATGTTATTGAAATTGGATGTGGCAAAGGAGATTTCATATCCTTGGTTTGCGAATTGGGAAACAACCGTGGTATTGGCATCGATCCTGCATTTGTTCCAGGAAGAACTAAGCCAAATCCTAATTTAAGTTTTATTTCAGAGTTTTATTCTGAAAAGCATGGTGCTCTTCCTGCTGATTGTATTTGCTGCCGTCATACATTAGAGCATATTCATGGTACGAATGAATTTTTAAAGACCATTCGAAATTCGATCGGAGATAGGAAAGATGTAATTCTTTTCTTTGAAATACCTGATATTACAAGGATATTGAAAATCCAGGCTTTTTGGGATATTTTCTACGAGCATTGTACATATATGAGCCCTTTATCGTTGGGTAATCTTTTCCGCGCTAATAGGTTCGAAGTGTTAGATATGTATGTTGAATACGATAGCCAATACTTATTTATTGAAGCAAAGCCCGTCGATGAAATATCCACAAAAAAGCATCCGCTAGAGCTTTCTATTCCTGAAATGAAAGATCTAATTGAAGAATTTAAATCAAAAATTGGAGTGACACTTGATTCATGGACTAAACGCTTAACTGAGTTTAAGGAAAAAGGACTTAAAACAGTTGTTTGGGGAGGTGGATCTAAATCAGTTGGCTTTCTTACAAATTTCGACCACATAGGTGCAATTGACCATATTGTAGATATTAATCCACATATGCTTGGTAATTATATTCCAGGTATTGGAAAGCAATATGCCAGTCCTGAGTTTCTTAAGGAATATAAACCCGATGTAGTTATTATTATGAACGGAGTTTATAAAAGGGAGATTGGGGATATGTTGAATAATATGGGATTAAATCCGGAGATAATACCTCTATAATGTTGATTATGTGGAAGAAAATACTTTTCAATCAATTTTCTGCAGAAGGTAATTGAAAAGTATTTTTCCATTTGAATTTATTCTCAGGAATTGTAACATCGGATTCTAGCCAACAGCTTCAGTAGCAAATTCCGATTTATTTTTTCTAAGTGCTTGTTGGACAAAATTGTAAATTTTATTCTGGATTCATTTTAGAATTCAATTATTATTGTTTATTTAATATTAAGCTTTATTTTGAAATATTTATTCGTATTCAATAGTTTAGCTTCTATATTATAAAAATATGGAAATAATCTGCAAAAGATGCTGAAACTAAGATCAGTTTAATGAATTTGTTATTTCCAAATCAATAGGTTATTAAAAAACCTCAAACCAATTATATTATGCTCTTTAATAGTTTTTTATTTATTGGATTAGTTATTCTGACTTTTATATTTTACTATCTGCCTTTTTTCTCGAAGTTTCAGATTTCTTTACTAATTCTTTCTAGTCTTATTTTCTATTCTTATAACCAGCCTATCTTGGTTTTATTATTACTGTTTTCAGTAAGTATTAATATAATTTCAAGTTATTATATTGTATATGGTAAAACAAACTTTAAGAAAGCATATGCAATTGGTGGAGTTGCGCTTAATTTGTCTATTTTATTATTTTTTAAATATAGTCCTCTTTTTGCAAAATCTTTTTTTAACGAATCTAGTTCTGTAGGCGAATTTCTTCTCACAATGCCGTTGCCAATTGGAATCTCGTTTTTTACATTTCAGGGTATTAGCTTAGTTATTGATGTTTACAAAGAAAAACATTGCAGCAATAAAGAACTTGTGGCAGAATCATTTATAATTCATGCAAAGCAAATACTTTTTTTTAAGGGTTTTTTTCCTCAACTTATTTCTGGTCCTATTGTTAAAGCTCACGATTTTATTCCTCAAATTGAAATAAAAAAGATAAGTTTAATAAATTGGGATTCTGTATTCAAAAGTATCTTATTAGGGTATTTTTTAAAAATGGTTGTAGCGGATAATTTAAAGGATTTTACTTTCTGGATAACCTTCCCATATTTTCAAGAGAGTTCAACAATAACGCTTATTGTTATGTTATTTGGGTTTTCTTGTAAAATATTTGCTGACTTTGCTGGATATTCATTAATAGCGATTGGACTTGCAAAACTTTTTGGGTATAATTTTAAAGATAATTTCAATTTTCCTTATATAGCTACTTCATTTAAAGATTTTTGGAAAAGATGGCATATTTCCTTATCTTCTTTTTTAATGGAGTATCTCTATATTCCATTAGGAGGTAATCGAAAAGGGAAATATAGAACATATTTGAATCTTATGATTGTCATGTTTCTAGGAGGCTTATGGCATGGAGCTGCATGGAGCTATGCAATTTGGGGTAGTTTTCATGGGTTAGCATTAGCTATTGAAAAATTTCTGAATGATAAAGTGGTAAACAAATTGAAATACAGGCATAGGGTACCTGAATTTAGCCTCAAAGACTCAAGTATTTCTGATAACGAAAGGGGGGCAACTGAGGGAATCAATCCAAAAACGGCTTTAATAGTTAAGATATTTAAGGGTTTAATGATTTTTAGTTTTATTACATTTGCGTGGTTGCTTTTTAAATTACCAAATTTTGAGCATGTTATAGAATATTTTAAATGTATTTTTAGAAATACTCGAATTGAAGATAGTTATCGTCTCATAACATTTATAATGCTTTATTCTTCACCAGTTATTATTTATCATTTGTTTTATTTATTAAAAAACAAGAAAATATATTTTCAATTTAGAAAGATAGAATATGTTTTTTATGGCATCATGCTATTTTTGATCATTGTTAATAGTGGTTCTTCAGGTGCATTTATTTATTTTCAATTCTAAATTAGGATGATTAAAAAAACCCTCGTTGTTGGCACAGTATTTTTTGTGATTTACACGATTTTTACATTTTCTATTATGCCTGATAAATATGTATCACAGCATCAATGGCAAAGTAACATTATTACAGCTCAAAAGTATATGTATGATGATATGGATTCATATAGTAACGTAATTATAGGCTCCTCTCTTTCAAATCGCCTGGTAATTGATAGCTTACCCAAAACCTATAATTTGTCTTTTTCAGGACAAAGTATTTATGACGGTTTAGATATACTTTCTCATAAAACAAATTTGCCCAAAAATATTTTCATTGAAATGAATATTGCTTTGCGTGCTAAAGATGAAAATTTTGCATCTGCTGTATTTTCTCCAATTCTTTACTACCCAAGAAAAATGCTTCCTTCATTAAGAGATGGGAAGCAACCTATTGGTATTTTAGGTGGTATAACTAGCAGTATTATTACTAGACCTTTCATAGAAGGGTTAAAAAACATTTTTCAATTAAATGAAGAGAGTACTACAAATGTGAATAAAAAAGAGTTGTTCTCGAAAATGCTTTTGCTGGAAATTAAAAATTATTCACAATGTCCAAGTCAGAAAACAATAAATGGAAGTTTCGATTCTTTAGATAAATTGGTTTCTCAGCTTGAAAATAGAGGAGTTAATATAGTGTTTTTTGAAATTCCGGTAAACAGCAAATTAAATAATTTACCCAGAGCGAAAACCATTCGTACTGCATTCTATAACAATTTTCCGAGTTCAACTTATACTTATATTTCAATGCCTGATTCTCTTAAATTTGAAACTACTGATGGACTTCATTTAAATGAAGATGAAGCATTGAAGTATACCATGTATCTAAGATCTAAGCTTTCTAAATATCTTTAGAGTTTTTTTAAGTATTAGGAAAAGCGTTTCAAGACCTTATGAAAACTTACTTTGTGGACTTTACTTTTCAATTTGTTTTCAATAATGCGTAATTTAGGTTAAATATAAAATAAGAAATGAAGCCAATTACAAATTGATTTTTAAATCTTAAAAATTATATTTGATGAATACGGGGAAGCTCCATGTTACTATTATTACGAATGGATTTCAGGTTGATTATAGCCTTAACTTGGTGAATAACTTATCTGATAAAATCGATAAAATTGATTTTATAGGATCTTCCATTTATGATATTCGCTTAATTAATTCTAATGTTAATTTCATTAATTTAAGAGGAAGCCACGATGATACAACTTCTCATTTTAATAAGCTCTCTAGGATTTCCAGCTATTATTTAAAATTATTCAGGTACTTATTGTATTCAAAATCCCAGATAGTCCACACACAGTGGATTAGATTTGCCATATTGGATGGTGTTTTTCTGACACTTTTAATAAAATTACTTGGAAAGAAAGCATATTATACTATTCATGATGTTTTGCCTCATACAAAAAAAACGTTATTTTTTAGAGTGCTTTATAAGATAATATACAAGTTACAAGATGAAATTATTGTTCATACAAATTTCATTAAAGAAAGAATAGTCAATGAGTTTTCAATAAGCAGCAATAAAATTCATGTAGTTCCACATGGAGTATATCAGGTTGTTGATAATTGTGATGTCTCTATGGAGGATGCACGAAATTATTTGGGAATAAATCAGGATAGCGTTGTGCTTCTTTTTTATGGTTATATAGCAAAGTATAAGGGGATTGATATATTACTCGAAGCCTTAAAAATGGTGCAAGAAGAAGGTGGTAATATTACACTTATTATTGCTGGTAAGTTGCGAAATGATTATTCTCTTGAATTTGAAGAAGTGTTAAGTAAATATCAATCGAACAGTATAATCAAGCTAATTAAGTATGTAAATAATTGGGAGACCAATATTGTATTTAAAGCTGCAGATGTTACTGTTTTACCCTATCTAGAGGCGAGTCAGAGTGGAGTGTTATTTATGTCCTACGCTTATGGTGTTCCTGTCATTGTTCCAAACTTTGGTGGTTTTCCTGATGACATTCTGGTTGATAAAACAGGCTATCTATTTGAAAGGAATAATAGTAAGAGTTTAAAACATGTAATTTTGCGTTTTTGTAAAAACGTTTCCAAAATGACGGAGAAGAATAGGGTATATATAAAAGAATTTGCAGAATCTAATTATTCTTGGGATAACAGTTGTATTAATCTTGTTCGATTATATAAAAAGGGATTAGAGTAAATGATCATCAGTGCTTTCTAGTAAAATGCATTCATTCCTTTCAAAAATCAAATAACCTTTTTGATGATATGGGAACCTAATTTATTACTTGATCAATTATTAAAGTAACGTTTTGATAGAATTCTAACTAGAAACAGAACTCCATTCTCCTTAATTAATCGGGAGATTCTAATTAAAGAATGACTTAATATATTATTAAAATAGGATTTGTCAGCTTTTGAGTTAATTATTTGGGGGGGGTGAATTAACGGGAATTCCATATTGTTTAACTGATGATTGTCCCTATAGGAGTCTTTTAAGAAGAAATGAGTAGATTCTTCATAAAATCCTATATTTTTAACTAAATTAACATTGGGGGTTATAGCCAGACCTTTATTTTTCCAGATGGTATAAAACCATTGATAGTCCCAGGTATTCATTTTTTTCTGTTTTGTTTTAGCAAGAACATTTAGCCAATATTTTTTTTCATTTTTATTCTGAAAGACATGGTTTATTGCTCCTCCTGAAACAACTTCTTCTAAGTCATCTAAATCATAATTATAGTTTTTCCAAGCCCGACTCCAAGAAGCCCACCCCCAGATGTTTCCATAATTGGAAAAATAATAGCTGCCCTCAGTTTTATTCGCACTGGTTTGGAAATTGGAGCCACAGATTAGGAAAATATTTTCGTCATTTTTGTATTTTTCTAATAATTGCTGACAGTAATAGAAGAATGATAAATCAGGTAAACAGTCGTCCTCCAGAATTATCCCTTCTTCAACATTTTTGAAAAACCAAGTAAGCGCCGAGCTTACTGCAATTCCACAACCTGAATTTTCATCCCTAAAAAATGTTTTTAATTCACAGTCCCAGTCGACTTGCTGGATAATATTTCTTGTTTCCAGGCATTTTTCGACCTCACCTATTTTACCTATTCGAGGCCCGTCAGCTGCAACATATAAATATGTTGGTTTTATTAGTTTTATTTGGTTGAATACTTTTTGGGTAGTAGTTGGCCGGTTAAAAATAATTAGAAGCACAGGAGTATTAAATTGACTTTTCATTATCTAAATCAGTTTGAGGTTAGTTGAGGAATAAAATCGATGCTATATGTTAAATGGTTTTATGGTTCTTAGTTAATTTATTGGCAATTATTAATAAATGTCTAATATATAGGCTATATAGTTTATTCTTGCGCAGTCCTTAGTCAATGTAAATGAATAGGAGACAATTATTTTTACTTGGTTTTAGAAAGCGAAATCCGATTCTTATAATAATAAAGAAAACGCTGAACTCCCCATAGGTTTCTAACGGCTCGGATTATATTTAATTCTTTTTTGTTAAAAACTGTATAGTCTACCTGAAAATTTTGATAGTTATTTGAGAAATATTCTATTAAATCCAAAATAGAATCAAGAAAAGCAATACGAGTTATGAAGTTATTGTAATTGCTTTTTTCGATTAGGTTTTTTCGATAGTGATATACATCTCTAATCATTTTTTCAATTAAATGATTTGTGGACTGAGAAGGAGATGTTCGATAATAGGCAAACTTTTGATTTACCAAAAATACTTTATAGGATTTGCATAGACGATGCCAGAAATCGAAATCAGAGATTGGATATAAAGGGGCATTAAAGCCTTTCAGTTCTATAGCAGCGTCGCGTTTGACGACTACTCCAGGGAAAGGGGTTAAGTTATTAAAAAAGAAATAGGGCTCTTTTACCAAATTATAATTTTGGGGAATCTCACCTTTTTGTTTAATACCTTCCCATTCTTTCTCGCCGACTTCACTTTTTACTGCAAAGCCCCCTATTGAATCCCCATGTTTGTCAATTATTTGTTTGGCCAACTCTACAAATTGGCAATGTAACATGTCATCATCGTGTAAAATGGTAACCCAGGGCGTTTTGGTATATTTAAAACAGTTGTTAAAATTCTCATCCTGGGGAACGGTTGTGTCCATCCTTACATATTCAAATAATGGGCTGTTGTAACTTTCAACTATTTCTTTAAATTCGTTGTGGGGGGAATTATTATCAATAAGAAGGATTCGGCATTTAATAGTTTGGTTAAAAGCACTATCCAATGCACTTTTAATATAATCCACTCTTTTGTATACGGGCAATGCAATGGTTAAAAGATCCTGCATAATTTGGTTTTATTATATTGATGTTTTAAGTGATAAAATTAGAACTCTTTTTCAATTTTAGATAATTCCTGATAAAAAATACAAGGTTATTAATCGTATTAAAATAGCTATTAATAAAAAAAATAAAGCTGTTTCGTAGAAAACACTTACTTTGTAAGGTAATTTTTAGTACAATGAATAAAGGTGTTAGTGTTGTTATTTGCTGTTACAATAGCGAAAAAAGGATTGAAACTACTTTAGAGCATTTAAAAAAGCAAGTCTGTCCTGATACTATTAAATGGGAGGTTGTATTAATTGATAATGCCTCCACAGATAATACAGTGCAAATTTCATATGAATATTGGGGGAACTATGGAGTTCCACTTCGCGTTATTAAAGAAGAAAAACCGGGTTTAAGTCATGCGCGCGAAGCTGGTTTTATTAGTGCTCAATACGATTATGTTTCAATGGTAGATGATGATAACTGGGTTTGTTCAGATTGGGTGAAAACTGTTTATAATATTATGGATAGTAATCCTCTGGTTGGCGCCTGCGGAGGTAGAGGAGAAGGTGCCTTTGAAATTGACCCTCCATTTTGGTTTGAGGAACAGCAATACGCGTATGCTGTGGGGCCGCAATTGAGCATGATATCTAAAGATCCTTCTAATTCGAAATTTCTTTATGGTGCAGGTATTACCATAAGAAAATCTTTATGGCTAAACCTTAAAGAGAAAGGATTTTCTCCGATATTATCCGGGCGCAAAGGTACTTCTTTAACTTCCGGAGAGGATTTTGAGCTTACCTTAGCCATACAATTATCAGGTTATGATTTATTTTACGACAGTAATTTAACTTTTATGCATTACATGACTGCAAATAGGTTAAGCTGGGATTATCTGAAGAAGCTACATTTTTCATTTGGGAAGGCTTCTGCAATAATTGATTTATACAAGGTTCATTTAAATAATTTCCAGGGGATCAGAAAACTTAGGGTTTCTATCCCATTTATTAGTATTTGTTATTCTGTTTATTTAATATTAAAATACTTGCCGAAATCGGCTTATTTAAAAATTCTTGGAAAATGGAAAGTGGGGGATGATGAAATGCTATCGAATGAATGGAGAAAAGGGAAATTAGCTTCTTATATTGAGATCTATTCAATAATGCCAAATTTAGTTAATCAAATTAAAAGTGCGGAATGGCTAAAAAAATAGAAACTCAAATTAGTTTGATTGGAAGTATTTTAAATAATGCGACTTTAATGTCATGGTCCAAAGCAATTGTAAATTTTGGAAGTGCAATTTTTGTAATGCCATTGATTCTAACTGTATACAATCCTATAGAGCAATCGTTTTGGTTTATATTAAATACGATTATTGGATTTGCACTTTTAGCTGATTCCGGATTTGGTTCTGTTCTTGTCAGAGCGGCATCCTATTTTCGTTCCGGAGCTAGTTATCTCCCTAAAAACAGGGCCGAATACGATAAGCAAGATTTAGTTACCTCCGATGTTCCCAATTATCAGAAATTAGTGGACTTGCTATATACAACTGGCAGGATTTATACAATTTTATCTTTAATAGTGGTTGTGTTGATGCTGACCGGTGGGGTTGCATTTATCTGGAATATTATGAAACTAGCCGGCCATAGAATGGATTTCTGGGTGTCCTTTTTTCTATTAATCCCCATTTCAATATTCATGATAATTACTATCCGTTGGACTTCTATTCTTCGTGGATTAGATCATGTCGCAATTGAGGCCCGGTTTAGTACTTTACTGGGAGTTTTACGAGTAATATTATTTGCTGTACTGTTGACTTTTGGGCTAAAACCTTTGTATCTGGTTATTGTTATGTTGGTAATTGCAATAATTAATTATATTTATATTAAAGCTATTGTAATTAAGTGGTTTAAGAATAATAATGTAAACTTCAAAAAAACCCGAACATTTGATAAAGGGATATTTAGTTCTTTATGGAGCGCTACCTGGAGGATCTCCGGAATTTCTTGGGGCAATTACTTTGTTGATATGAGTAACTCTATTTTGGCAGCGCAAATTCCTAATGCGGGACAAATGGCTAGCTTTTTATTTACTGCCCGAATTCTCGATTTTGTTAAAAATATGGCTTATGTGCCTTTTTACTCAAATATCCCGGAAATATATAGTCTCGGCGCAAAAAAGAATTTTGAAGCTTTAAAGAGAAAACTTTCAGAATACTTATTGACAGGGTTTTTTATTATGCTCTCAGGTTATTTATTTATTATAACGGTTGGGAATCCGGCACTTGAGCTTTTCGGTATTGACACTAAGTTTATGGGAATTATTTTTGTTACAATTATTAGTCTGTCTTTTTTATTGGATATGCACGCTAGTTTTCATGCCAGTGTTTACACCTCTACAAACCATATCCCATTCTTTTGGCCTTCATTAATTTCCGGAGCATTTGTTGTAATATTGGGTATTTGGGTTACTCCAATTTATGGACTCTTAGGTATTATCACAGTTCGTTTTTTAGTACAATTTTCTTTCAGTAACTGGTATGCAGTGATAATAAACCTTAAGCTTATAAACTGGAAGCCCAGAGACTATTTATTCCAATTTCCATTATATGGAATAATGGGTAATTACGAAAGAGTGAAATCTGTTATCAGCCTTATGAAAAAATCTATTAAGCGTATTAAAGAAGTTTAGTAATATGGTAAGAAAATTAGCAGTTATCTTTGTAATACTCGCTTCGTTATCCTTTTTCAATCTAAAATTTTTAGGTAATGCGGTTGTTGACATTGGTCAGATTTTAGGATTGGGGATAATAATTGGGCTAATTCTTATTCACCTTGCTTATGATCAAAGGAAAAAACTTGTGTCAGGTTTTAATATTGAAATATCATTGGTTTTGTTATCAGTTATATTAAGCATGTTTGGAGCTTATATGTTTCATAATCAGAGTTTTGGTACTACTGCATTATTTCAACGAGCTACATATTTCTTTTTGTTTTTTTACTTCTTATATTTTATTCGGATTCATCCAGATGATATCCTTAAATTAATGTTTTGGTTTAGTATTGTTTATGCGTTTTTATATTTACTCCAATTTATTTTATATCCAACTATTATCATTGATTGCAGAATCGTTGCTGAAAGAGGGACTGTTAGAATATTTATGCCTGGTTCAGGGTATGCATTTTTTATCTATTTTTTTGCCCTTGCTAGTTACTTTAAGACAAAAAACTTTAAGTATATTTTATTGTGCATATTAATGTTAGGAATTTTTGTTTTGTCAGGAACAAGACAGCTATTGGGCTCTGTTGTTTTTATTACTTTTCTTTTTCTGATTTTCACCAAACAAATAAAATCAAAAGCTACAATTATACTTTTAATTTCAGCTTCTCTAATACCTTTATATTTTGTTTTTCAGGAAGTGTTTGTATCACTATTTCAGGTTTCGCTGGACCAAAGTGTTGATTCACAAAACGATGTCAGAGTGCGAGCTGCGAAGTTTTTTATTATTGATTTTTTCCCAAATCCATTTTCATATATAATCGGCAATGGGGCTTATAGTCCTGCATCTGATTATGGACGGCAAATTGTTTTCTACCAGGATAATTTTGGGTACTATTTGGCTGATATTGGTATGATTGGGGAATATTCTATGTATGGATTATTATTTGTGTTAGCTGAATTAACAATTCTACTAAAGGTTATTTTTATGAAATTGCCTGAACCCATAAAATTTATTAGGTATTTATTTATTGCTCAACTTATGTTATCCTTTACCGGAGGAGGTGGTTTTAGTCTATCTCAAAATGTTGTGGCTATTTGTTTATGGTTATATCTTATTGATGCATACAAAGCCATTGAAACAACCAATATATCAAAAACAGATGCAAAAATTAGCAATACTTATTCCAGTATTTAATGCAAAGGCATATACGGAGAAATGTTTGGAAAATTTATTTGAGTTAATTGAAAAATCGATTTTTCCCGCAGAATACATTGAAATTATAGTCATTGATGACGGATCGACAGATGGAACTGAAGCTTTTGTGAAAGGAAATTTTCCGAAAGTAATCGTTTTAAAAGGGAATGGAAATTTATGGTGGAGTGGTGCAGTAAATATGGGGGCCGAATTTGCTATTTCACAAAGAAGTGTTGACTATATTTTATTGTGGAATAACGATGTTACAGCTTCTGCTGATTTTTTTGATGCCGTTTTTCATAAAATCCAAGAGGGGAAAACAAATATAGTTTATGGGGCAAAAGTATATACAAGTGAAGAGAGAAAAGTAGTTTGGTCAATGGGAGGAACGTTTAATCATCGAAATGGCGATTTTACTATGATAGGATATAACCAGCCTGATTCGGTGGTTTTTGAACGGGAATATTCTTGTAATTGGTTGCCCGGGATGGGTACTTTAATTCATAAAAGTGTAGTTGAGAAAATTGGATATTGGGATAATATTAATTTTCCGCAATATCATGGAGATTCGGATTACACATATAGGGCTTTTATGAATGGTTTCAAGATTATTGCATCACCTGATTTGGTCGTTTGGAATGATACCACTCATACAGGGCTGAGGCATAAAGGAAGTTTTAAAAATTTAATTGCTTCCTTATCGGATGTAAAATCTTTGTATAATGTTAAAGTGAACCTGATCTTTTTTAAGAAGTATGCAAAGGGTGTTTTTGCATATAACTACTTATTTAGAATGTATTTATATTATTTTGGAGGTTTTCTGAAATGGAAATTCCTTGAAAAAATTGGAATTGAAAAACATGCAAATGAATAGTGCGTATCTATATCCGAATAATAAAAGTTCTGAGAAATCGGCTCATAATCCCTATATTGATAATTTTATTCAATCATTATCTGGCAGGTTTGTATTTTTGAATACTAATAATGAATCTTCCCTGGGGATTTTTAATTTAATAAATTATCACAAAAGAGTAGGTACCATCTTTTTGCATTGGGCGGAGAATATTCCGGATCGTCGATATGGATACTTTCAAACTCTTTTTTTGATTTTTTATATTAGATTTATTAAAGGTGATAGAAAGGTTATATGGGTAATGCACAATAAAATATCGCATTATAAAAAGAATAAATTCTTAAAAGAGTATTTATTTAAATTCCTTTTAAATAATTCGAACTACATACTCACTCATGCTGCCGATGGTGTTATCTATGGAAATAGTTTAGGAAGGACTAAGAACCTTTTTTTTATTCCCCATCCCATTATAATTAAATCAGCTCCTGCGAAGGAGAAAAAGTTTGATTTGCTTATTTGGGGAAGTTTGCTGCCGTATAAGGGAATTGACAAGTTCCTCCAACAATTATATACGGATAATAAGATGAATGAGTATGCAATAAATATAATAGGACATGCGAGTTCTGATGAGTATTTCAATAGTTTAAGCAAATATCGCAACGAAAAAATAAATATAGAAAACCGGTTTATTGAGAATATTGAGTTGGCGAATTTAATTGCATTATCGCGATGTATACTATTTACTTACAATAGCGATTCTGTTTTAAGTTCAGGGGCATTGATGGATTCTTTAGGATATGGGGCTAAAGTAATAGGTCCATCCAAGGGTGCATTTAAAGATCTTTCGAAGTTAAAATTGTTAATTACCTACGACAGTATATCGGAGTTAGTATTGAAATTAGACCAGTATTTATTTTCCGAAATGCTGGATAAAAAGGAATTCGAAAAAATATTATTGGAGTTGACCTGGCCAAATTTTTCAAAGAAATTCCTATCGCAATTGGATTATTTGATTGATAATTAGCATCATGAAAAATGGT
>Ga0316608_1000066_pt1 | contig 56602 bp, 39 predicted proteins | sample MIS2016152B_MG_FD_207673 | JGI IMG/M metagenome (GOLD analysis project Ga0316608, IMG submission 207673) | Microbial mat bacterial communities from Middle Island sinkhole, Lake Huron, Michigan, United States - MIS.2016.152B | ecosystem: Environmental > Aquatic > Freshwater > Lake > Sediment... | reverse complement strand
ACTGTAATCATCAAAAATTCAAACAAATATATTAAATTATCAAACAAAGAAACAAGATAAACGATACTTAACTACTTGATTTAATGTATTTGTTTTTCCTCAGAAATATTAGTAATCAATTTACGTAATAATTCATGTCCGTTAAATTATTAATTTGTTTGATTTTTTTGAGCAATAAAGATATAAATTTTAAATTTGCAAAAAAATAATTTTTAAAATCTAAAGTAATGAAAGACTTTTTAGAATTGAATGTTTTAGATTTCAAATATCTACAAATTAATATATTAGAAATAATTGCTATAATTGCTATATCATTTGTTGGCATTATTTTAACCAGAACTGTTAACAAAGTTTACAGAGTTTCGTTTTATCGGAAAATTGACAAAAATCTGTTTATAAAAACAAAGTATATTTTTTTATTGACATTGATTTCCATAGTTTTACTAATGGTTGTTCCTAGTTTTACAGATATCGAAATACTAAAATTTAAAAGATTACTCGTAAAACCATTCAATATTATATTAATTGCTTTTATTATATTGATTACACTCTTGGTTACCAGACTAATAAAAATTTATTATCGCAGAAATCAAATAAAAAATAAGAGGATTGAAAGAAGGTCTTTATTTCCAATACTTTCAGTAATCTGGATAATTTCTTTGACATTTATTTTTAAAACAGTAATTATTGATTCTCAAGAAATAGCCGATTATATTCTATTTAAAGTTAAAGAAATTCCTATTACAGTTTTTGATATTTTCTTTTTGTTTCTTATTTCATTTATTACTAGTATATTATTAATTGGTTTGAACATTTTTTTTCAACAACAGGTTAAATCCGGAAAAATTGAACATGGTACAAGTGCAGCACTTTTGCAAATTTCCAAGTACTTGCTTTGGATTTTAGCAATAACAGTTGTTTTAGAAACAGCAGGATTCAGACTATCAATACTATTGGCTGGTTCTGCAGCACTTTTAGTTGGATTTGGATTAGGAATCAAACAAATTTTTGGAGATGTTGCTTCCGGTTTAGTAATTTTAGTGGAACGTACTCTTATAGTAGGAGATATAATTGAAGTTGATAAAATTGTGGCTAAGGTTGTACATATAGGATTACGAACCACAACTATTGAAACCAGAGATAGTACGCAAATTATTGTTCCAAATTCTAAATTTACAAACGAAAATGTACTGAATTGGAGTCACATGGATATCACAAATAGATTTAATGTATCTGTTGGCGTGGCTTATAGTTCAGATATTAAATTAGTTATGGACATTTTGAAATCATGTGCTGTTAATCACGAAAGTGTACTTAAAATACCAGAACCACTTGTAATTTTTGACGATTTTAATGATTATTCTCTTGATTTTAAATTGCATTTCTGGACAACAAATGCTTTTGCTGTCGAAAAAATTAAAAGTGACATAAGAATTATGATAAATCAAAGTTTTATTGAAAATAAGATAGTTATTCCATTTCCAATTAGAACAATTCAAATTAATCAATAAAAATTATAATTGAATCTTTTTGATTTTTATAAAAATAAAATATAATAAATTGTTAATAATGAGACAGATTTATACTATTGGCGAAACCGTTTTAGATATTATTTTTCAAGATTTTTCGGCAAAAGCTTCAAAGGCTGGAGGTTCAATGTTAAACGCTGCAGTTTCGATGGGTCGTTTAAAGTTACCTGTAAATTTTGTTTCGGAATATGGACAAGACGACATTGGAAATTTTATTGACAATTTTTTGAATGAAAATAATATAAATACTTCATTAGTATATAGATACAAAACAGGAAAAACTTCTATTTCAATTGCAAATCTTGATGCAAATAATAATGCAAATTATAGTTTCTACAAAGACTTGCCTGAAAAAAGAATTGACATAAAATTGACAAATATTAATAAAAATGATATTATTTTATTCGGTTCATACTTTGCTATTAATAAAGACGTTCATAATCAAATAATTGAATTCCTTAAATTTGCAAAAGAAAAAGAAGCAATAATTATTTACGACCCAAATTACAGAAAAGCTCATTTATATGAATTAGAAATTTTAAAACCGTTAATTATTGAAAATATGCTTCTTGCAGATATTATCAGAGGTTCTGACGATGATTTTGAAATGATTTTTGGGGCTAAAAATCCAGTCGAAGCATATACTTTTATAAAACATCTATGTCCAAATTTTATTTGTACATCAAGTAAAAATCAAGTATTTGCGTTTACAGAGAATTCTGAAACAAAAGTTAATATAAAGAAAATAAATCCGTTAAGTACAATTGGAGCCGGTGATACTTTTAATGCAGGATTAATCTACGAAATTTACAAAAATAATCTGGGAAAAGAAGAAATATATAGTCTTAATGAATTAGAATTAAATGAAATAATACATTCTGCAATAGAAATGGCTACAGATGTTTGTTTGAGCTATGATAATTATATAAGTGTTCAGTTTGCCGAAAAAAAATTGAAAAGTTGAATATTGAAAAACTTATTGCATTTCTTTTTTTAAAATTTTTGAATAAATATCAATACTTTTTTATAGCGAGATAAGCAATAAAATTCAAATTACAATAAATTTTCAAAAATAACTTAATATCATATATTTTTAAATTCAAAAAATTTACAAACTCCCAAATATTCACATTCTCAAATTCTCAAATTCCCAAATTTCCAAAATACACCGAAAAAAAAGACCATAAAAAAACTATTAAAACAGTTAAATTTGATTTACAAAAAAGTCTTAAAAATTAGTATTTTACGATTATTTTTTATAATAAAAATATCATCTATATTATTAATATATAAATGCTTATGTATCATATTAGATATATCGCCAGTTAAAATAAGTTAAAAAAGTTTATAAAGAAATAAATAATTTTGTAAGTAAAAAATCACTATATACTTTTGTTTCGTTTCAAAATTTAAATTAAACGTTATGAACCAGATAATTGACATTAAAGAACTAAATGAAAAAATTCAAAAAGAAAGTGCTTTTGTAGATATTATAAGCATGGAAATGAATAAAGTTATTGTTGGTCAAAAACACCTGATAGACAGTTTATTAATAGGACTTTTATCTAATGGTCATATTCTTCTTGAAGGCGTTCCGGGTTTAGCAAAAACATTAGCTATTAAAACACTTGCACAAACTATTGATGCTAAATTCAATAGAATACAATTTACACCCGATTTATTACCAGCCGACTTGCTTGGAACTTTAATTTACAGCCAGAAACAAGAAGAATTTATAATTAAAAAAGGACCTATTTTTTCAAATTTTATTCTTGCCGATGAAATAAACAGATCGCCGGCAAAGGTACAAAGTGCATTACTTGAAGCAATGCAGGAGAGACAAGTTACAATTGGTTCAGAATCATATAAACTAGAAGAACCATTTCTTGTTTTGGCAACACAAAATCCAATAGAACAAGAAGGAACATATCCACTTCCAGAAGCTCAAATAGATAGGTTTATGCTTAAAGTCGTAATTAATTATCCTAAAAAGGAAGAAGAAAAAATTATTATACGACAAAATATTGCAAAAGATTTTCCGGTTGCAAATACTGTAATGAAAGCCAGCGATATAATAAATGCGAGAAATATCGTAAAAGAAGTATATATTGACGAAAAAATTGAAAGATACATAGTTGACATCGTTTTTGCAACCAGATTTCCACAAGATTATGGATTGGAAAAATTTAAAGATTTAATTAACTACGGAGGTTCACCAAGAGCAAGCATCAATCTGGCTTTAGCTGCTAAATCTTACGCATTTATAAAACGAAGAGGATATGTAATTCCTGAAGACGTTAGAGCAATTTGCCACGATGTTTTAAGACATAGAATTGGACTTACTTACGAAGCCGAAGCCGAAAACATTACACAAGAGGCAATTATTAGCGAAATACTTAACACAGTTGAAGTTCCTTAGTTTTTTTATTAATTTTTTCAATGAAAATTGTTAAAAAGTTAATTGATTTTTTCAATAAACCATAAATTGTAATTAATTGAAAATATGGATACTAAAGAACTTCTAAAAAAAGTACGAAAAATAGAAATCAAAACTAAAGGTCTTACTAATAACATTTTTGCAGGCGAATATCATAGTGCCTTCAAAGGAAGAGGTATGGCGTTTAGCGAAGTTCGTGAATATCAATATGGTGATGATATCAGAAATATTGACTGGAATGTTACTGCAAGATTCAGTCATCCTTACATAAAAGTCTTTGACGAAGAACGTGAATTGACTGTAATTTTGATGATTGATATAAGTGAATCAATGAAAAATGGTTCTGATACTTTAAAAAGTACCTTAGTTGCTGAGCTTGCAGCAGTAATATCTTTTTCAGCCATTGACAACAACGATAAAATTGGTGCTATTTTTTTTGATTCAACAGTTAAAAAATTTATTCCGCCTCAAAAAGGTCGTTCTCACATACTTAGAATTATTCGCGAGATTATTGCATTTGGTCAAGAGGCTGAAACTGAAAGTCAGAAGACAGAAAAAAGAGTCAGATTTTCTTTAAACAGGTCAAAAACTGTTGAAAACGAATTTTGTACAGATATTTCAGAAGCACTTAGATTTCTAACAAATGCAATTAAGAAAAAAAGTACAGTCTTTTTGATTTCTGATTTTTTATCTCCGGATTTTTCGAAGGCTTTACGTATTGCAAATCACAAACATGATGTGATTTCTCTTTACATTGTCGATAAAATCGAAAGCGTTTTACCTAAAGGCTACGTACTTAAAATGCAAGATGCAGAAACCAACAAAATACTTTATATAAATGCTAAAAACCCTAAAGAAAGAGAAATTCAACGACAGTTCACAAACGATAAAAATGTAAATTTAAGGGAAGTTTTTGCAAAAGCAGGAGTCGATTACACCGTTTTACCTACTGATAAAGATTACGTTAAACCATTAATGAATTTATTTAAAAAAAGATAGAATTATTATGAAATCCAATCGGTTAAAAATATTTTTTCTTTTTTACACAATAATTTTACTTGTAAATATTTCAAAAGCTCAAAATTTAGAAATTGGAGCTTTTGTTGATACGAATATAATTGAAATTGGCGACCAAACATATTTTTATTTTCAGGTTAAACAACCAAAAAATATTTTTATTCAGTTTCCTGAAATTTCCGATAAAATAATTGATGGAATAGAAGTATTGTCAAAAACAGGAATCGATTCTATTAATGCTAATGATAGCTGGTTGTTAACACAAAAATATGTAATTACTTCATTTGATGACAGTATTTACACAATTCCTCAATTTTCATTTTACATAGACACAACTGCTTTTAAAACAGACTCTTTTCAGATTGCTGTAACTTTGTTAGACGTAGATTCTTCATTTTATCAAAAATTGGATACTACACAAACAATTCCTATTTTTGATATAAAAGAACCAATAAATACACCTTGGACTTTTAAAGAATTCTGGGAATTTAATAAAAACTGGATTCTAAGCACATTTTTTATAGCATTACTTTTAATTATAATAGTTTACGTTATAGTCAAACGAAAACAAAATAAACCTATAATTAAATTTGAAAAACCTAAAGATCCTGCTCATGTTATTGCTTTACGAAATTTGGAAGCTTTAAAAGAGAAAAAATTATGGCAGCAAGACCGTATAAAGGAATACTATACAGAACTTACTGATATTTTGAGAGAATACATCGAATTAAGATTCAATATTCCAACTTTTGAAAAAACTTCAACCGAAATTTTAAGAGACGTAGAATCTGCTAAAGTTGTTGATAAAGACCTTATTCTAAAACTCAAAGAAATACTTACTCATTCTGATTTAGTAAAATTTGCAAAAGGAATACCTTTAGCCGGCGATAATGATACTAATTTACAATATGCTTTCAATTTTGTAGAAAAAACAATAAAACAAGTTGGTGATGTTAAATTAGAAAATGATAATAACCAAGATATTCAAAATAATATAAATTCGATTGATAATGAGTAGTTTACATTTTGCAAGACCCGAATTTTTTTGGTTGTTTCTAACATTTATACCTGTAATTATTTGGTATATTTTTAAACGTAACGATAGTTCGGCAACCTTAAAATTTTCTACATTAAATGCTTACGTTGGGAAAAAAACTTCTGGAATAAGCATTTTCAGACATTTAGTTTTTTTACTTAGGATACTAATTTTTGGATTGTTAATAATAATTATTGCTAGACCACAAACAAGCAAAACACTGGAAACATCTACATCTGAGGGAATTGATATTGTTATGGCTATTGATGTTTCGAGCAGTATGCTTGCGATGGATTTTGAACCAAACAGAATGGAAGCTTCTAAAAATGTTGCTGTTGAATTTATTTCAGGAAGACCTAATGATAGAATTGGATTAGTAGCATTCGCCAGCGAAAGTTTTACACAATGTCCGCTTACTACAGACCATGCAACTTTGGTTAATAAACTTTTGGAACTTAAAGAAGGTCAATTAGAAGACGGTACCGCAATAGGCTTGGGCTTGGCAAATGCAATTTCAAGATTAAAAGATAGTAATAATCCAAGTAAAGTTGTAATTTTACTTACTGACGGTGTAAATAACTCTGGAAATGTTGCTCCTTTAACTGCTGCTGATATTGCGGCTTCGCTTGATGTTAAAGTCTATACTATTGGTGTTGGAAATAACGGTTTTGCAACTTATCCAGTAGAAACTTTTGGTGGAACTCAATATCAACAAGTCGAAGTTCAAATTGACGAAAACACTCTTAAAGAAATAGCTGAAAAAACCGGTGGACAGTATTTCAGAGCAACTAATGAAAAAAAACTTGTTGAGATATATAATGAGATTGACCAGTTAGAAAAAGCTGAAATTGAAATACAAAAGGCAACTCAAACAAAAGAAGAGTTTTTGCCTTTTGCTCTGGCTGCAATTTTTTTATTTTTAATGGAAATATTAATTAAAAATACTGTATTAAAAACAATTCCGTAATTAATCTGATACAAATATTTTAATAAAAATATAGTGTCAATTAACGATAATTATCAGATACAAACACTTGAAATCTAAATGTAAATTTTAAGTTTATCACAATTTTAACATAAATATTTAATTTAAAAATTTATACAAATAAAATGGAAGGTTTTCAATTTGCTAACAAAGAATTTTTGTATGGATTATTAATAGTTCCATTATTAGTCATGTTCTTTGTTTTTTTTATCCGTAAAAAAAACTTAGCTATTAAAAATATGGGAACAAAAGAAGTGATAGAGAGTTTAATGCCCGAAGTTTCAAAAAGCAGACCCATAATAAAGTTTACAATTCTAATGTTATCGTTAACTCTTATTATTCTTGCAATTGCAAGACCTCAATTTGGTTCTAAATTACAGGAAATTCAAACTTCAGGTGCCGAAATAATTATTGCATTGGATATTTCAAACAGTATGCTTTGCGAGGATATATATCCAAGTCGTTTGGAAAAAGCTAAATCTTCAATTATTAAACTATTAGATAAACTTTATACAGATAAAATAGGAATAATTGTTTTTGCAGGTGAAGCAAATACACAAATACCAATGACAAATGATTATACATCATCAAAACTATTTATAAAATCAATAAAAACCGATTTTATTGACATTCAAGGAACTGCAATTGCTGATGCAATTAATTTGGCAATGAATTCTTTTTCGCCAAAAAATGATATGAATAAGGCTGTTATAGTTATTTCAGATGGCGAAAATCACGAAGGAGATGCTATACTAGCTGCAAGTTCTGCAAAAGAGAAAGGAGTTGTTGTACATACAATTGGAATAGGGTCTGAGAGAGCAGAACCAATTCCAGTCGAATCGGGTTCGAGTCAATTTAAAAAAGACAAAGATGGAGAAATTATAATGACCAAATTAAATGAGGAAATGCTCAAAGAAATTGCAGAAGCTGGTGGAGGAGTGTATGTTAAAGCAAATAATTCTACAACAGGGCTAGAATATATCTACGACGAAATTAATAAAATTGAGAAAGGTGAAATTACAACCTATGCAGAATATGATGAAAAGTTTCATTATCTGATATTTGCAGCTTTTATTTTATTATTTTTTGAATTTTTTATTCTCGAACGAAAAAATAGATTTTTAAGTAAAATAAAGATATTTCAATAAAATATGAATACTATCTATTTTAAGATTAATCCATAGACTATAAAATACAAAATAAAACTTTATAATTTATATTTAAATTCAAAATCGTTAATCAGAACTAATTAAAGTTAAAAAAGCAAAAACTATTAATAAATTTACAATGAAAAATATTATTTTAGTCATATTAATTGTTTTTTTATCGCTTAATACTTTTGCACAAAATGCAAAAAAAATAAACAGACAAGGAATAAAATCATATAATAATAAACGATATTCGGAAGCAGAAATAAACTTTCAAAAAGCTGTAAATGTTGATTCTTTGGCGTTTGAAACAAATTTTAATTTAGGCGATGCATTATATAAAGAAGAGCAGTATGATAGAGCTGCTGAAGTTTTTAAAGCATTAACTGATAAAACTATAGAGAAACAAAAACTTTCAAAAGTGTATCATAATTTAGGAAATTCTTTGTTAAAGCAAGTTGAAACAAGTTTAACTGGTCAAGACGTTCAGGGAGCAATAGATAAATTGAATGAGTCTATTGATGCATATAAAAATTCGATGAGAAATGATCCTGAAGATAAAGAAACTAAATTTAACTATTTGGTTGCTAAGAATTTGTTAAAACAATTACAACAACAGCAGCAACAGCAAGACCAGCAAAATCAGAAGGACTCAACTCAGCAATCTCAACAGGATTCTACAAAACAAGAAGGTCAAAACGAAGATACAGACCAAGATGGAATTCCCGACAAAGTTGAAAAAGAAAATAAAAGTTCAAATCCAACTGATACAGATAAAGATGGAGCTCCAAATTATAATGACGTTGATTCTGACAATGATGGTTTACCCGATTCTTATGAAGCAGGTCAAAATCCAGAAGAACCTCAGGATACAGACAAGGACGGAACTCCTGATTATAAAGATTTAGACTCAAATAACGATGGAAAACCTGATAGTGAAGAAGCTGCAAAAATGTATGAAATTTCGAAAGAAGATGCTTTACGAATTTTAGACGCTATAGACCAAGCTGATAAAGAGGTTAGAGACAAAGTTATAGACCAAAATAAAGAAAATAAAAAAGATAAAGATAAAGACTGGTAATATGTATGTTTTTAAAATATTATTAAAATATATGAGAATTAAGGAATTTATATCATTTATAACCATTATGCTTTTTAGTGTTTTGGTTTATTCTCAAGATATTAGCTTAGTTGCATCAGCACCCGACAATGTTGAAGTTAGCGAAAAATTTCAATTAAAATTTACACTTTCAGGAGCTAGAGCATCAAGTTTTAACGAACCTGTTTTAAGTAATTTTCAGGTACTTGGAGCATCACAATTTCAAAGTTCAGGTGGTACAACTATAATTATAAATGGACAAGTAGTTCAGCAAGGAAATACTTCACAAACATGGGTTTACACTTTGTCATGTTTAACTGCCGGTACTTATACTATCTCTGGAGCATCTGCAATAGTTTCTGGTACAACTTATAAAGCAAATAGTATAACAATAACTGTATCTGGTACAAGTGTAAGCAGCTCAAGCTCAACTGTTACAACTGCAAATGCTGATGTTTTTATAGATGTAAGTGTCGATAAATCTGAAGTTTATATAGGTGAGCAAATTCTTGAATCCGCAAAGTTTTATTCAAAATATGACATTGTAAGTTTTGGAGAAGCCGAATTTCCTGCATTTGATGGTTTTTGGACTCATGATGTTTATACTCCTTCAAATATTCAGTTTGATGTTAAAACAATAAGCGGAACAAAGTATCTAACTGCACTTTGGCAACAGAAAATTTTAATTCCACAAAAATCAGGAACTTTAACAATTGGAAAATATAAAATTGGATGCGTAATTGGTTACTGGGGTTTTCCAAATGGCGAAAAAACAGGTTTTAGCACCGAAAAATCAATAATTGTAAAACCTTTGCCTACAGCCGGAAAACCTTCTGATTTTTCGGGAGCCGTTGGAAGTTTTAAAATTTCATCGGCAATAGATAAAACTAAAGCAAATATTGATGAACCTGTTACAATTACAGTTGAAATCAGTGGTTCAGGAAATTTTGAACTTTTTGATATGCCAGAATTTACATTACCAAATTCATTTGAAGCATTCGACCCTGAAGAATCAAAAAATATAAATGTTACAAGTGAAGGCGTAAGTGGTTCAAGAACAATAGAATATGTTTTTGTACCTAGAGCTCCCGGAAATTTTGACATTCCGTCTACAACATTTTCGTACTTTGACCCTGCAACTGCAACATATAAAGAACTTTCAACCGAAAGTTTTAAAATAAATGTTGATGGAGTTGTTGATAGTACTGCAAATAATTATGTTGCAATAAAATCTGACGTTGAAGATTTAGGTTCTGATATTCAATTTATTCAAACAGACAAATTTAAATTACATCAAATAGACGAAACATTCTTTGGTTCAAAAGAATTTTATTTTTCCTACTTAATTGCCGCAACTCTTTTTTTACTTTTGATAATTTTTAAACGTCAGCAAATAAGACAAAATGCGAATATTGCTCTTGTTAGAAATAAACAGGCAAACAAAGTTTCGCAAAAACGATTAAAAATGGCAGCAATTCATTTAAAATCTGAAAATAAAGATTTATTTTATGAAGAGGTTCTTAAAGCATCATGGGGTTATTTAAGCGACAAACTAACAATTCCTGTTTCAGAATTAAACAGAGAAAATATTGTTGAAACTTTATCAAAATTTAATGTAAGTAACAATATAATTGATGATTTTATAAAACTTTTAGATGAATGTGAATTTGCTCGTTATGCACCTGCAAATGAACAGATTACACAAATGCAAAATACCTATAACAACGCAAGTTCAATTATTGGAAAATTAGAACAATTAATAAAATAATTTTAGTGAAAATGAAAAGTTTTTTTACAATTATAGCTATAATGGTTGTAGCGGTTTCGGCTTTTGCCGATAATGACGAAATGCAACAACTTATTAAAGATGCAAATGCAAAATATTCTGAGGCAGATTATACATCAGCAATTGAACTATACAAAAAAGTAGCAGATTCAGGTTTTGAATCTTCTGAGCTTTATTATAATCTTGGAAATGCGTATTTTAAAAATAAAAATAATGCTAACGCAATTTTGTATTTTGAAAAGGCTAAACTTCTTGACCCTAAAGACCAGAAAATTGCACATAATTTAAAATTTGCTCAACAATTTGTAATTGATGAGATTAATGAGGTTCCGCGATTCTTTTTGATTACTTTTTTTGAAAAAATTGTAAAAGCAAAAAAAACAGATAGCTGGGCTGTTATAAGTTTATCTTTTTTCATAATAACACTAGCTACATTAATAATAATGTTTTTTAGTAAAACTCTAAATTACAAACGATTATCTTTAGTTTTTGCCATATTGTTTTTCAGTATAAGTTTTTCAACTTTTGTTATGGCTGCTAAAATGAAAAATATTACATCAGGCGAAAATTCTGGAATTATTATGAACGTTGTAACTGTAAAAAGTTCACCAGACGAAGCAAGTACAGATTTATTTATTTTGCATGAAGGATTAAAAGTTGAAATTGAAGATTTTTTGAACAACTGGTACGAAATTAAACTTCAAGATGGAAGAGTTGGCTGGGTTAAAACTGAATTTCTAGGTGTAATTTAACATATACAAAAATGCCTGAAAATAAACATTTTCAGGCTATATTCTATTATCTTGTTAAATATAGTAAACTTCTTACTGAAATTTATTACGCCTTCTCATTACAAAAGTTATAATAACTATAGCTTTGGCAGCAAGTAAACAGAATACTAGTACAAAAATACTTACGGATAACAAAATCATTGAAATAAACATATCTCCTTGTCCGATAGATAAAACCGTTTGTTGATTATTCATAAGTCTTGCCGAAATATTATAAATTCCGGGATCTGTTATCTCAAAATTCAAAATTGCTTTTCCTTCTTTTCCACCATAACTGTACGTTGAACTTGTAAAATTAGAATTTACGAAGATTTCTTCTTTAGTTTCAACATTAAATATTTTACAATCAAATCCTTCAAGATTTTTCGAAAAATAGTAATTACCATCAATTTCACTTTTATATTCGTGATATATCACATATTTTCCAGATTTTTCAAGTTTAACGTCCTTACCACCCGGAATAACTATTCTTTCCATGTTTGACGAATTTGAAATCATATAAAATACAGATAATACCATAATTAATACTCCAAAAAGTGCAATTCCTCCGGCTAATCCGTAAAGCCATTTTCCGGGTTTTGTGATTTTATTTTCCATATTCCATTTTTTTTTTTAATATTGCCTAAAGTTAATAAAAAAATTGAAAATTGAAAAGATATTTATTACAATTATCATACAAAGGTACAAAATTTCATGGATGGCAGTTACAACCTAATGCTTACACTGTTCAGCAAGAGATTCAGGAAACATTAATGAAAATTTTTCAGAATAAAATTGAAATTACAGGAGCCGGAAGAACAGATACAGGTGTTCATTCAAAATTCTACGTCGCTCATTTTGATATAAATGAAGAAGTTAATGGGGAAGTAAATGAAGAAACTTTGTTAAAAAAAATGAATAGTATGCTTTGTAAAGATATTTCTGTAAAGAAAATTTTTAATGTTGAAGATAGTTTTCATGCCAGATTTGACGCAATTTCAAGAACTTATCAATATTATATAAATTTTACAAAAAATCCGTTTAAAACCGAAACTTCATACTATTTATATTGGAAACCAGATATTAAAAAAATGAATGCTGCTGCACAAATTTTATTTAATTATACCGATTTTACAAGTTTCAGTAAATTACATACCGATGTTAAAACCAATAATTGCAGGATTTATTTAGCTGAATGGAAAGAAATTAATGAAGGAATGATATTTACAATTAAAGCCGACAGATTTTTACGGAATATGGTAAGAGCAATAGTTGGAACGCTGTTGGATATTGGTAAATACACTATAAACGAAGAAGATATGAAGAAAATAATTGAATCTAAAAATCGTTCAAATGCCGGAAGTTCGGTTCCGGCACATGGTTTGTTTTTATCAGATATTGAATATCCAGAAATAGTTGATAAACAGCTAATAAGATTATCTGAGAATTATTAGAAAAAGAATTGGAATTATTAGACCTAAAGTTGCCACTATTATGCCACGCCATTTAATTCCATTTTTTCCTCTGATTACAAATAAACCAGTAATAGCCAGTAACATTAAAGCTCCGGCGTAGGCATCTGAAAAATATGTCCACCACTTATTTGGGTTGTAATGTAAAAAGTTAACCTGATTAAATACCGGACGTTTTTTTAGTGTTTCGATTTCACCTTCCCCTGTTAAAGTATTTATTTGCAATGTACCACTGTTGATAAATATTTTTAAACGGTTATCCTCAGGATAATAATACTTCTTATAATTTTCTTCTTCTTTAAAAACTTTAAGTAATTGCAATACATCATCTTCAGTTATTGTTTCTTCGCTTAAATCTAAATTTGTGGTAAATTTATCGTATTTTACTATATATTCTGCGTTCCAATTATCAAGTACTTTGTGATTTAAAGCAATACCTGAAATACCGTAAATTAGTGTAACTCCAAAGAAAAAATAACCAATATCACGATGAATTATATTATTCCATTTTCTTAAAAAACTTGATGTTTTCATTATTTTAAAATAAATGATATGAATTAAAAAATGTCCGATAATTTTACCGGACATTTTTGTTTAAAAATTATTTTTTTACTTTGTAACTTATACATTCTAAAGTATAAAAACTTAATTTATCTGTATTTTTTACTTTCATAAGGTCTTTATAGTAATTCACAACTTCCATGTTTGCACCTTCTTCTTGTTTAACTTCGCCCTTTGTTTTTGCTTTTGTTTCGGTATCACAAGTTTCTGATTCTGTTGAGTTTGCTGTTGATTCCATTTCTGCAACATCTTCTGCTGTAACTACTTCTTCTAAAACTTTGGCAATAATTACAACATCACTCCCAACAATTTCTTCAGCAAATGAATTTTCTGATGATACTTCCACCATAATATCTTCATTTGGAGCTGTAAATAAAAATAATTTTTTTCCGCCATGTTTGCAAATATGACTTACTGTGCCTTCAATTTTAATTTCTTTGTTTACAAATTCACTTGCTTTTGTGTCAAAATCTGCAACTGTAATTGATGGATACTGTTTAACTGTTGCAGAATCTTTTTCTTCAGCATTTTCTTTCCCATTTCCTGAACAAGATGAAAATACAACAACTGCAACAACGAATAAAATACTTATTAATCTGTTAATCATAGTTTTAAATATTAAATTATTAATTTGTTTTGAATTTTTTATTTTAATTATTCAACATCATTTCCAAAAATATCATCAAAAGCATCATTGTCTAAATCATCTTGATAGCTTTCAAATTTGTTATTGAGCAATCCATTTTTTGTTTTAGAGTTTTTCTTTTTATGCTTATGATTGTTTTCTTCATTTTCATCTTCCAGATTTTCATCTGAATAGATTATATTATGAATTGTATTTAACAAAGCTAAAATTCTAGGACCCCAGAATACTTCAAAATTTAATTTGCTTTGCGAAATTATTTCAATCATAATTTGTTCATTTCCAATTTGATAGTTTAATGCAAAATCTTTTAAATCCTGATAAATATCAGCAAAACATTCAGATAAACTTACCTGAACAACCTCACTTTTTTCGCTTGCTCTTGGTTCCCAAACATCTATAAATTGTTCGAGCGTACCAAATTTTGCTGAAAGTGATTCCTGAATAAAAAGATAATCAGATTCTGTTACAAACCGTTCTATATCCCCATCTTCAATTATTTCAATTTTATCAATTAATGATGATTTCAGATACAAAAGAGCCAAGATTTTCTGTGATTTTTCAAGAAATTCTCTCTTAGAAAATTTTTCAGATTTCTCTAAAAATCCACAATATTCACTTGCAACTGTCAGAAATTCAATAATATTTTTTGAATATACAGAACTTGAAAAATCTTCATTCATATTTTAAGTTTAAATTATTTGGGGTCAATACTTTGTTATATTCTTATAAATCTCTTATAATAAATAAAATACCAATCGTAATATTTTTTATAATTAAGATATTGTTTAAAATTTTTATAAATTACTGAAAATAACTATTTCCAGCATTTATGCTGGTCAAATATTTTAACAACATCAAACTAAAATTTAATATTTTCAAATTTTCAAATTCACACTTTCTCAAATTCTCAAATTTTCACATTATCAAATTATTTCAAACTATTTATACAAACATAAATAACTAGAATCCGGAGATGCTTTAACCTTAAATTTTACATCTTTTTCCACTCTAAAAGTTTCGCCTTTAGCATATTCTTTCCAATTGGTTTCATTAGGAAGCAAAACTGTTAATTTACCAGATGTAACTGTCATGTATTCAACTGTTGATGTTCCAAATTCGTATTCACCTGCAGCCATAACTCCAATAGTTGCATTACCTTCTTCAGATACAAAAGCTATTGATTTAACTTTTCCGTCAAAATATTCGTTAGTTTTAAACATAGGTCTATTATTATATTTAGATATTTATATTATTTAAACTATATTTTATCATGCAAATTTAATCTGTTTTTGAATTTTTAAAAAATATTTCTATAAAAACTATTAAAAAATATATCACGAAAATTGTTTTGTCAAATGTATTCATATAATTGTCAATAGATAAATGTCATATAATTTTTAAAATTTTTATTCATTTTATAAAATTAAAAATAAATTAGTAAATTTTATCAAAATGATTATTTTTGCAACTAAATTTTGAAAACATAAAATTTAAAAAATATAATGGAAAATAAAAAAGCTTTAAGAGGAGGTGAATTTCTAATTAAAACAACTGTAGCAGCTGACATTTTTATTCCAGAGGAATTTGATGAAGAACAAAAAATGATTGCTCAGTCATGTCAGGATTTTTTAGATAGCGAAGTATTGCCTGCAATTAAAAGAGTTGACGCAATGGAACCCGGTTTAATGAGTTCGCTTTTGAAAAAAAGTGGCGAGCTTGGACTTCTGGCAGTTTCTGTTCCACAGGAATATGAAGGCTTTGGACAGTCTTTTGTTACTTCAATGCTTGCAAGTGATATAATGGGTGCAGGTGGTTCATATTCTGTAGCTTACTCAGCTCATACAGGTATTGGTACTTTGCCAATTGTATATTATGGAAACGAAGAACAAAAACAGAAATATCTTCCTAAACTTGGTTCGGGAGAATGGCTTGGTTGTTACTGTTTAACAGAGCCTAATGCTGGTTCTGATGCAAATTCCGGAACAACTAAAGCCGTATTATCTGCTGATGGTAAAAATTATATAGTAAACGGTCAGAAAATGTGGATAACCAATGGAGGTTTTGCAGACATTTTGACTGTTTTTGCAAAAATTGATAACGACCGTGCTTTGAGTGCTTTTATTATAGAACGAAATTTTCCGGGAGTAAAATTTAATCCTGAAGAAAAGAAAATGGGTATAAAAGGCTCATCTACAGTTCAGATATTTTTTGAAGATTGCATTGTTCCTGTCGAAAATTTGCTCGGAAAACGTGGTGAAGGTTTTAGAATAGCTCTTAACATATTGAATCTAGGTAGAATAAAACTGGGTGCAAATGTTATAAATTCATCTAAAAGATCTATAAATCTTTCTGTTAAATATGCAAATGAAAGAAAACAATTTAAAACTCTTATTTCGAGTTTTGGAGCAATAAAACATAAATTAGCCGAACAAGTTATACGTGCATTTGCTAATGAATCTGCAGTTTACAGAGCTAGCCAAAATGTTGAAGATGCTATTCAACAATATGTTGCCGAAGGAATTGATAAGGGTCAGGCAAATGTTGAAGCTCAGCGAAAATTTGCAATAGAAGCTGCAATTTTAAAAGTTTATGGGTCTGAAATGTTAGATTTTGTAGTTGACGAAGGTGTTCAAATTCATGGAGGTATGGGTTATTCTGCTGAAACTGAAATTGAAACTTTATACAGAGATTCAAGAATAAACAGAATTTTTGAAGGAACTAACGAAATAAACCGCTCTGTAACAGGTGGTACTATGTTAGGAAAAGCTTCAAAAAAAGAACTTGAAATACTTGTTGAAGCTGAAAAAATTTATGAAGAAATAAAAACTTTAGGTGAAAAACCAAAATTCAGTGAAAACTTTTACGAACGTCACCAACAATATATTGCAAATTTCAAAAAAGCAACAATACTTGTTATTAAAGGTACTTTAGATAAATTAAGTAAAGAATTAAATACAGAGCAGGAAGTTCAATTTAATATTGCAGATATGCTTATTCAATTATATGTTGCAGAATCGCTTGCACTTAGAGTTGAAAAAATTGAAACTATGTTTGGTGAAGAAAAAGCATCACTTTATAAAGAAATGTTAGAAGTTTTTCAATACGAAGCTTCACACACAATTTTTAAAGCCGGAATTGATGCTGTTTACACTTATGCTACTGAAAACGAACAAGATGAATTGGTTAAGGCATTAATTTATTTTACAAGAACCAATCCATTTAATTGTAAAAATGCCAGACGTAAAATTGCAGATAAAATGATTGAAGAAAATCGTTACTGCTTTTAATCCAATTATTTAATAATTAAAATAATAAGAAAAATGAAAAGAAGAATATTTTATATCAGTTTTTTAATATTTGCTTTTTTTGCATTAACAAATTGTACTTCAAATAGTTCATCAAACGAAAGCTCTTCTGATGCTAAAGATGATAAGATTGAAAATAACTCGAATGCAGAAAATCAAAATGGAACGAATTCAGAAAATGTTGATAATAAAGTTGTAGAGAAATTTGTTTCAGAAGATGGTAGTTTCAAAATAATTTTTGATGGAAAAGCTGAATTAACAAAACAACCAATTGAGGTGTCAGGCGTTACAGTTCAACTTTACTCTTATATGTACGAAGAAAGTGCTAATAAAGTATTTATGGCTACTTATGCAGATTATCCAAAAGAAGCTATTTCGGGCGGTAATGCCAAAGAATTACTCACAACTGTAAAGAACGGATTTTTAAAAAACCTTCAAATTACTAAAGTTGACGAAGAAAGAGATATAAAAATTGATAGTTATACAGGAATTTATTTTAAAGCAAAAAATGAATCTACTTTTACTGTTATGCAGGATTATTTGGTAGATAACAGATTATATCAAATTGGTATATTAGCAAATAGCGGTTATCCTACTCAACAGGAAATCGACAAATTTTTCAATTCATTTGAACTTGTGAAGAAAAAATAAAAACAATTTTATAACTTATTTTTCAATAAAAAACATCTGATAAATGTATAATATTCATTTTTCAGATGTTTTTTTATGTAATCTCCGAAAATAAACTGTCTATTTTACAATACTTAGTATTTTTTTAACTCACTGATAACATTAAAATAACAATCCTTATAAAATATCACAACTAACTTAAAATAAAACTTTTACATATTCTCAAATTTTATAATTCTCAAATTTTCAAATTACATCAAAATAATGTTATACTTTTTTTTAGAAAAAAGCAAAATTTTTGAATAAATTTGTAAATTATTGTTATTTTTACATCTTAAACACTTTAAAGAAAGTAGGAATTATTAACAAAATGTTATGAAAAAATTCATTTTTTCAATAATAGTTTTAACGTTATCTGTATCTTACGCCATTTGTCAAGAATATGATATAAAAAGTCTTGAATATGGATTAGACAGTCTGTCGGGTAATTCAAAAATCGAATCACTACTTAAAATATCAGAACATTATCAAAAAAATCAAGATACTGCAAAATTAAATATATATCTTCAACAGCTTGTAAAAGAATTTAAAAAACAGTATAATGTTGATTTTTCTCAAAAAAACCTATCAAAAGTAACTGCAAATAATTCAAATTCAATATTAATTATAATTCCAACAGTGTTGTTAATTGTTGTTTTAATTTGGTTATTTGTTTTATTCAAAAAAATTAAAAAGCAAAATATTACGGTTTTTGAACAAAATTTACAAATTGAATTTCAGAGCAACGAAATACTCAGAATAAAATCACAAATATCAGATAGTATCAGCTATGCCAGAAAAATTCAGGATTCTATTTTAGTTCCCGAAGAAGAAATTAAGCGTTACTTGCCCGAAATGTTTATCTACTACCAACCTCGTGAGATTGTTAGCGGAGATTTTTACTGGTTTTCCAAAGTTGAATTTAAATACGTAATTGCAGCTATTGATTGCACAGGACATGGGGTTCCAGGAGCATTTCTTTCGATGATTGGAAATACTTTATTAAATGAAATTGTTAACGACAGAGGAATTACTAAACCAGATGAAATACTGACACTTCTGCATATTGGCGTTCTAAAGGCTCTAAAACAAAACAGAGAAGACGCAATTAATGAAGATGGAATGGATTTATCACTGTGTACCATTGATGTACGTCAAAAACGTTTTCAGTTTGCAGGAGCAAAAAACCATTTGTACGTAATTCAGGGCGACCAACTTAAAGTTTTGAAAGCTAACTTTTTATCAATTGGTGGTAGACCTCTTAGACCAGAAGTTGACGAAAATGTAAAATTTACAGCATACGATTTTATGTATGATGATAAAACTTCAATTTACATGCTTTCAGATGGTTATTTAGACCAATTTGGCGGACTTGAAGATACTAAATTTAATGCAAATCGTTTTAAACAGATGTTACTAGAAAATAGAAACTTACCAATGAATGAGCAAAAAGTCATTTTACAAAATGCTCTCGAAGAATGGAAAGGTGATAAGAAACAAGTAGATGATATTCTGGTTCTTGGAGTTAAACTTTCGGAAAAATTATAAAAATGTTTTATGAAATCAGAAATTTTGAAGATTTTAATAAATTTGCTGATAGTGAGTTAGCTTGTCTTTTCTATTTTTCGCATGACGAATGTAATGTTTGCAAAGTTCTAAAGCCTAAAATCCAGATATTTATCGAAACTGAATATCCTCAAATAAAACTATTCTACATTGATACAAAAATTTATCCGCAAATTGCAGCCCAAAATAGTATTTTTGTAAATCCAACAATAATCATTTTCTTTAACGGAAATGAATTTTACAGAAAAAGCAGAAATATTGGAATTTCAGAACTTTCAAAGCTTATCGAAAGACCTTACAATTTGATGTTTAAATAAATTTTAGCCAAAAATTTTATCGTAAAATAAAAAGAATGAACAAACTAATTATTTTTAAGGATTTAGGAATTATTGAATACAAACAAGCCTTTGATTATCAGGAAGAATTATTCAACAGTATAATTGAAAAAAAACTAAAAAATCAGCCAACCGAAAATTATTTATTATTTTGTGAACATCCTCATGTTTATACACTTGGAAAAAGCGGAGATACAAACAACCTTCTAATTAATCAAAATTTTCTGGATAAAATAAATGCAACTTTTTATAAAACAAACAGAGGTGGAGATATTACATATCATGGTTACGGACAGCTAGTTATTTATCCCATTTTTGATTTGGACAACTTTGATATTCTTGCAAAAAAATATATCTGGAAAATTGAAGAAGCTATAATTCAGACATTAAAAGAATTTAACATAATTGCCGACCGACTCGAAGGTGCCTCAGGTGTTTGGATTGATGGAAATACTGCTAATGCAAGGAAAATATGTGCTTTAGGCGTTAGAATTAGCAGAGCTGTTACAATGCACGGATTAGCACTTAATTTAAATACGGATTTGTCGTATTTTAATCATATAAACCCTTGTGGATTTGTTGATAAAGGAGTTACTTCTTTGCAAAAAGAATTGGGTAAACCAATTGAAATTGGAGATGTAAAATTAATACTTAAATCAAAATTTTTTAACATTTTTGAATAACATGGATTTACTTGAAAAAACAGATATTCAGCTGATTGAGATAATTGAAGAAGATTATATTGATTCTTTCAAATTTGCAGCTTTAAATGAATTGAAAAAAAGGTTAACAACCGAAAGAATAGAACAACTTGCTATACAATATCATACAGAAAAAACCAGTAAAATATTACACGAAATTAACATTAACAATTTTGAAGAACTTGAGATTCCGTATAGTAAACTTCTATCAAGCAAAGAAATGAAAATAATTTTTGAGAAAGAATTTAAAAAAAATTTAATCAGACGAAAGGATTTTTATGAAAATAGAATTATTTAGAAGTATAAAGATTTAGTTATTTAAATAATTCAGAACTTCAAATTTATTACGATTTTTTTCAAGAACGATGATAATTAATTATTTGATTTATAGATTTTTATAAAATTTATACTCAAAAATTTAAAAAAGTGAAATATTTTCACTAACTTGTAAGAAAAACTAATTTAAGTTCTGATTATAGAATTCTGGTAATAAAGTAAATATGCATTATTGATTTTCGATGTAAAAGAGGGAAATGAAAATAAAAATCAACTTGATTATTTGACGAAAAAATTTGATGATGCAGTAATTTTCAAAAGTAGAATACATTACAAAGTAAAAATATATCCATATCGACTATGAAAACGAAAGTTTTGGTCTTAGGTTTATTAATTCTAAGTTTTCTAAGCTCAAACGCACAAGAAGAAGACTATTTTTACTACAGCTCTACTGCAATTTTTGACGAAATCGTAAAAAACGAATATCCTGACTGGAAAGGGTGCAATGAGGAAAAAGAATTAAACTTTGGAAAAATTCTGATTTTAACTTTCGATTTTAATAATTATTCCATAACAGATTTGCCTGTTGAAATTTGCAAATGCACAAACTTGAATAAAATAATATTAATCACTTCTCCAGATGCAAACTGGGATAAAATTTTTTCTTGTCTATCAAAATTAACTAATTTAAACGAAATTATTATTGAAGAAACTGATTTTGATAATATTCCACAAAAATATCAAAGTTTGGTAACGGGTTTTCATCTTTTAGACGATTCTGCAACCGAAATACCAAGTAATATATTAAAACAAACACAGTTAACTTATTTAGATATTTCTCATTATTTAATATGGAATTTAATAAGATTAAATAATCTTAATGATATTTCAAAACTAAAAAATCTTAAATACCTTAATATCAGTAATAGAAATTTAAAAGAATTACCATCAGAATTGTTTGAACTATCAGAATTAACTGAACTTCAACTTACCGGAAATTTTATTGAAATAATTCCAGCTGAGATAGAAAAACTTACAAAACTTACAAACCTAAATTTCTATTTAAACGATATAAGTATTTTACCTCCAGAACTTTTTAAATTAAAAGAATTATCGACATTAGTATTATCTCAAAATAAATTAACAATAATTCCCGAAGAAATTAACAATTTAAAAAATATTCAGACACTTGATTTAACCGGTAATTTTATATTTCGTTTACCTGATGGAGTTTCAGAACTTAAAAATCTTATAGTTTTAAAACTTGGATTCAATCAGATAATTGAATTTCAGGATACTTTTGTTACACTAACAAAACTCGAAAAATTATATTTAACAAAAAATCAGTTAACTGATTTTCCAAAAATCATTGGAAGTTTTAATCACTTGCAAAGCCTAAATATTTCTGATAATTTTATTACAACACTTCCAAAGGAATTTGGAAATATGTCAAATCTCAGAACATTAGACCTTTCGCATAACTTAATAACTGCTATTCCTCCTGAAATTGTAAACCTGATAAATCTTGAAAATCTGTATATATATATGAATCAGATTACCGAAGTGCCAATTGAATTATTTAATCTGGTAAAACTTACAAGCTTAAATCTTGGATATAACAATCTTACTGTTATTAATAAAGAAATATGTAGTCTTACAAATCTTACTTCTCTGGCATATTATCATAACAATATTACTGAAATTCCGGTTGAAATTGGAAAATTAACCAAATTAGAACATCTTCATTTTAATAATAATAAAATTAAAATTATTCCACTCGAAATTGGAAATTTGAAAAATTTGCGTTATTTAGTTTTGTGTGTTAATGAGTTAGAAACTATTCCTGGAGAAATAGGAAATTTATCCAATTTATTTGAATTAGGAGTTTCAGACAACAAACTCACAAGTTTGCCAGAAGAGATTTTCGACCTTAATTTATACATTATTTACCTCAATAACAATAATTTTTCAAATGAGTATTTAGAAGAAATTAACAACAGATTTGGATACATTATAAGCAGTAATAATTGTTTTTAGAATCGTTTCAAATTTGAGTTCACTCTCAAAAGTCATAAAATAAAAAATCACGCAAAGACGCTAAATCGCAAAGTACTTATTATTAAAGCATATTTTTATCGCTAAACTTGATGACGATTTAGTATTAGAGTTTTTATAAATCCATACCTGTTAAAAAAAACAGCCAGAGTTTTTAGGTCTGACTGTTATGATTTTTAAATTTAGTCTCAAATTAATTTTGAATAAATACTTTCTGATTGTTTATCATTTTATCAGAAATAGTTCTTACGATATAAATTCCTGAAGGTAAGTTTGTACTTATTATCGAAACTCCCTGACGATTTATTTTATCTGTCATCAAAAGTTTTCCGTTAATATCGTAAACCTGATATTGTACATCATCTGAATTGATAATATTAAAATATATATCACTTCCGTAAGAATAAACAAAAATATCGTTTGAACTTATTTCTTCTTCAATTCCAACAAAACCAGTGAATTCTAACTCAAAATGAAAATCCTGAGTTGTATTTAAGATATTGAAAGTATAAGTTGGGTCTGTTTTCAAATTTGTACTAACAACATTTTCAAGGTCTTTCAACATAACAGTTACATTTGTCGGAAAATTTAAGTCTGAAACACTAATTGTATATTGACCGGGAACGCTTGTTCTGAAAACAAGAGGAACCGTAGTTGCACCATTTTGTAATTTCAAAGTATTAATCGCCAAATCAATTCCTGCATCTGTTTTAGAAAATAATTGAGGTGTTGGAAGTATATTAGTGAATATTTTAACAGCATCGTATTGATTTTCAACATTTGCAGTTGCATCGCTTGCAAAACGTACAACTGTTTCATCTGAAAATAATAAGTTTTCAACTTTAAGTTTTATTAAATTTTCAATAGTTGTTTTCTGTTTAACAAAATCTTTAAAATAATGAACTCTTGAACTATTATCAACATTAAAATCGGTTGTTGCATCGGTTTTTATTAAAAATGCTTGTGAAGGTAAAATATATTGGTCTGCTCCATTTATACTTACACCTCCTTGTTGATACATTGAAATAATATTATTCACTGGGTCTAAGAAATAAGCTGTTGTGTTTATATTGCTATTTAAAGTAACTAATTCCCAGTCAATTGCTGATGGATATGGATTACCAACACAGTTTAGACCTTGCAAAATTGGGTCGAAAGCAGATTTATAAACCTGAATAGTTTGATTTCCGGAATTGAAAGTTCCATTCAAAACCTGAGTGTAATCAAAAGGATAACTTACTTTTGTTCCTTGCAAAGGCAATATGTCGTTAACAACATTAAACCAGCTTGAATTAGCTTCGTCCCAACCTTTTATAATAACTTCAGGAGCAAATTGCGAAACAGGAACTGCTTCAAATGGAGCACAGAAATATTGTTGTTTATCAGCAATAAAATTATGTTCAACTACTCCAACAACTTGATTTATAGAATTATAATCAATAAATGAAGATTTTTCGTCCATAACTACATTATGAATTGTTGTTCCATCATTTAAATCGAAAGTACCACCTTCAAAAATAGTAACGGTAGCTCCATTGGTTAATCTGAATTCGGGTATTTCTACAGCATCAATAATATTATAAAAAAATCCTCCATTTCCATAAATAATTAGTGAAGTATCAAGTGCAAGTGATTTTTCTGCTGTTTGTTCCATAACTATTGACCTTGCATAAATTGATGAAGTTGCTGCTTTTACCGGAGATTTATCACCAATAATAATTTTACCACCAACTACGTCTAAACTAGGAGTTACCAATATTGATGCTATTGAGGTTTTTTCTGCTGTCTGTTCGAGAACTAATGAGCCTCCACGCATAACTATACCTCCTGAAGCAGCCCTTGAACTTTTTTCTGCTGTTTGCTCAAGTACCAAACTACCACCTCTTAGTGTTATTGAAGGAGCTGCACCTTTTTCAGCAGTTTGTTCCATAACAATGCTTCTACCAGTTCCTAAACTAATTCCGGTATTTGCTTTTTCGGCAGTTTGCTCAAGAACGAGCGAACCTCCATTTCTAATATTTATAGCTGCAGTTTGAGATTTTGCTAAGCTATTGTTTGCTTCAAACACCAATAAACCGCCATTTTTAACAGTTAGACTTGCTGAACTTTTTGAACTGTTTTTTTCGGCAGTTTGTTCCATAACAATACTTCGCCCAGAACTTACACTAACACTAGAATTTCCTTTAACAATTGAAGAACCAATTTCGAAAGTTGCACCCGAACCTAAATAAATACCCGGTTCATTTTCGAATTCCTGTTCGTTAATTGTAATGTTACCTTCTGTTAAATAACAACTTGCTGCACCTTTACTTTTTGGAAATTTCACAGGATTATCTTCAAGTCTTAAATTTTCGACAGTTAAACTTCCTGCTCCATTTGTTCCACCAATATACAAGCTAGCACCAGAACCAATAAATAAACTAGCAACTGTTGCATTAATACCATCTATGTATGTAGGTACTCCATAAATAGTTACAGAATCTCCAATTCCGGGAACTGAAGGTGGAAACCAACTTAAAGGATTTTCCCATGTTATTGAAGTAGCACCAAGTGCAGGTACCATGTTGTAACCTGAAAATATTGAAACTTCATCATTATTTGTACAGCCTGTGTTAAAATCGTAAACAGTCCATCTAAAAATATTTTCGCCATGTTCAAGTCCATTAACATCTGTAATATAATTGAAATCATTTGAAAAAGTTCCACCTCCACTTACTAATGACCATGAACCAGAAGCAATAATACCCTGATTATTTCCTTCCAAAGTTGTAGAAGTAATAAGATTTGGGTAATCATAAGAAATTATTATTTGGTCTGGTCCTGCATAAACGAAAGAAGAGTTATTATAAACCATAACCTCGTCGCTTACAAATTCGGGTGTATTAACAACAGTCCAAGCAAATACATTAGCACCACGCTGAATATTTGTTACTTGTGAGTATGCTGAAGTTAGGTCTTGAAAAGTTCCATAACCACTAACAACACTCCAATAACCAATTGAAGGAAATTGAACAGACTGAGCAGCAAGGTAAGCACTATCAGAACAAGAATATTGGTCTTCACCTGCATAAGCTGTAAGTGTTGTAAATTCGATAGCACCTAAATCAAAAATTCCATTAACTAATCTTGATTTTCCAAAAAAATCAGTATCCGAAAGTATGCCTAACGAAGAAGTATCAAAATAGCCTGTGTCAATACATACCGAACTTTCCAAAAGTGAAAAATCAGAATAAGTAGAGTTATTAAATCCAGGGTCTAAATCAAAATTATCTTGATTTACAGTTAAATTTGTAATAGTTGCTAAACCTATAATATTATTATTGTATGCTTCCATTGTTGAGTAAACATTATTTATTTCAGGAGTTTGTGAGACGCCTGTAATTATATTATTATACAGATATGTAGTAAACAATTCTGTACTATTATAAATTGAGCTTGCACTACTTGCTGAATTATTATAAAAAGTATTATTTACAATATAAGTGTCATAACTATTTTGATATAAAACAATTGCACCACCAACTGAAGAATAATTATTTTCAAATATATTATTAGTAAGTTTTACTCCTGCATTTTGAGCAATTAAAATTGCACCTCCATTGTTTGATGCAGAATTATTATTAAACAAATTTGCATTTAACTTAACAAATCCACTGGTGCATGATATAGCTCCACCATTTACAGCGGAATTTCCATAAAATTCGCAGTTATTAAATTCGATATATTCATCAGGTAAAACATTAATTGTAAAAGCACCACCTCTTGTTTCGATTGTATTACTTGCATAATTAAATTTGCAATATTTGAAGCTAGAGGACATAAAATCATAAGATTCCGGGAAAATAAAACCATTCCATTCTGCTCCGTCCCAAGGCTCAAAAATAATAGGTTGAGATTTGTTTCCTTCTGCAAATATACTTCCTAACACTGTAATATTTGCCAAATCTTTTAAAGTTATATAAGTTCCTGGAGCGAAGGTTACAGTTACATATTCAGGAATTATAATTTCACCGCTAAATACCACATTTCCTGATATAAATGTGTTTTGTGAAATTGTACCAGTATAAATTTTTTCAAAATCTCCTTCATCTGCTCCTATATCCGGGGCACTTCCTTTTCCAAAATAATTGACTGAACCAAAACGTTTTTCATTATCAAAATCATTATCAATATTTGTATATAAAATGCATCCACTACTCTCTGCTAGGTTTGGAGAATAAAGGTGTAAATTATCGGTGTATATAAAATTTGGATATCCATAAATTGAATTTGTATCAAACGAAGTTACAGCATTCCATTCAGATAAAGAATTGTATTGGTTAGTTCCGTTAATTATTGAAAATAAATCACCTAAATTATTGTATAACAAATTGTAATTACATTCCAAAATTGAAGCAGGTGTTTCAAAACTATAATTATAAGCTCCAGATTCTATCGAAAAAATATTATTCTTAATTGTAATATTTGAAGTATTTACATCAATAATATCTAGTGCAGATCCGTTTCCAATGATATGAAGTTCTTTATTAAAAGGATTAGCTCCGTCACCACCAGCTAAAATACTGATGCTGTTATGATAAATATCAATGTCGTTAGAGTTTTGGATTGTTATTCCATAAGAATTAAGTATGCTTCCACTTGCAGATATCATATTATTGAAAATCTGATTCTTAGTAAAATTAACAGTTCCTGAATTTTTAATTATTAAACCGTAATTCCCATAGTCACTTGATAATCTAATGTTGTTCGATAAAATTTTAAAGTTATCAGCACATGAGTCTAAAAATAATCCAACAGTATCAGTATCGTAACAATTTATTTCGCATTTTTTTATAAGAACATCAGATTGTTTATTTGCATAAACACCCATACTTTTTTGGTTGTTAAAGTAACAATTGTCAATTACCAAACCATTTTCCTGAGAGAATGCTTTTAAAAAAATACCATTATAACCTCCTGAAAAATAACAATTTCTAAACATTAAATTATCAGTTTTATCAGTATCAGTTATTGAGTTATGGTAAACAATAGAATTATCTACAGTAGAACTATATCCATAAGAGTTAAAAGAGCAATTGTTAAATGTTATATTATTATTGGTGTTAGAGAAATTAACCACAGATAAGTATGGTCCTCCGGTTGTAGGATTTGAAAAATTAATTCCTTCAAAGTGCACGTTAAAAGCACCTCCAAAATTTATTACCCAGTTATTAGAAGTAGGTGCAAAAGAGATTGTTATACTACCTACATTTGTAAGCATAGGTTTAAATATCACCTTATAATTATCTGGGTTAAGAAAACTGATTGAAATAGACTCGTTATAAACCGAGTCTTTTACAAAAAATGTAACATCACCATCTATACCAACAGTTAATGCAGTAGAAGCCTCAGTAAAATTAGTAAAATCGAAGCCTGTACCTATAGTATAATTACCATTAAGTTGGGCTTTAATATTATTTATGCAAATTATTGAGCATAAAAACATTAATAAAAGAACTGTTTTTTTCATGATTATAATTTTTGGTTAATTAAATACAATTTAGCAAATTTAATGTTTTATATCATATATTTGATATTTAAAAAAGACTATTTTCATTCATTTTTGGTTGCAATTGTTAAATAAAAAAAAATCTCAATACCGTTTTCGATATTGAGATTTTTTATGATTAACGCTAAAAAGAATACTTATTTTGAAATCAGATGTTAATACAAAATTTAAATATCTTACTCAAATAATATGTTTTTTAAGAATTTAATCTATATTCTTTTGTATCTCTGCCAGTATTTGTTTAAATTCTTCGTCCGTAAATTTTAGCTTTTCTTTTTTTATATTCATTTCAGATTCGTCGTTAAACGGAATTAGATGTATGTGTGTGTGATGTACTTCTGTTCCAATAACAAGTACTCCAACTCTTTTACAGATAATAGCTTTGTTTATTGCGTGAGCAATTTTTTTTGCAAAAATATTTAATCCAGCAAGCGTACTGTCGTCTAAATCAAAAATATAGTCAACTTCTTTTTTAGGAATAACAAGAGCATGTCCCCTAACTAAAGGATTGATATCTAATATCGAAATATAATTTTCGTCTTCTGCAATCTTATAGGCTGGTATTTCACCATTAATTATTCTTGTAAAAATACTTGACATAAAAATTTCGGAATTAAATTATCTTGAAATATCTAATATTTTAAATTCTAAATCACCGTTTGGAACACTAACTTTTGCAATATCGCCAACTTTTTTCCCAAGCAAACCTTTTGCTATAGGAGTTTGAACAGAAATTTTACCTTCCTTTATATTCGTTTCAGTTTCAGAAACTAAAGTATAAGTTACCTCTTTTTTCAATTTTACATTTAATAGTTTAACTTTGCACATAATTTGTACAAAATCTGTATCTATCTGAGATTCATCTAATAATCTTGAGTTTCGGACTAATTCCTGTAGTTTTGCAATTTTCATTTCCAACATACCCTGAGCTTCTTTAGCTGCGTCATACTCTGCATTTTCTGATAAATCGCCTTTATCTCTAGCTTCAGCAATTTGTTTTGAGATATTAGGTCGTTCTATATCAGTTAATTGGTCTAATTCGTCTTGCAGTTTTTTTAGTCCTTCTTTTGTTAAATACGTTACTTTTGTCATAAAATTTTTAATTAAAATAGATTAAAAACCACAAACATCTTTTTATTTAAAAAGTGTTACAAATAATCTTAATATTATTTTATGATTATTTTGCTCCTACCTGAGCTAAATGGTTATACTAAAATAAAAAAGAATTCCAAAAACTTGCTTTGGAACTCTTATATCATGCAAATATATTTATTCTTTTTTTATAAGCAAAAAATCAATTAGATTATTTACATTTTTTAGATATTTTTTTTATTTCTAACTTATTTTCAGTTTAAATAGTTTGCTTATTTTAATTTTTCATATTCCTGCAGAATATATAATTTAGTTAACTTTCAAAATATTATTTAAATTTTCAGATAAAATTTTATTTCAATTTTTAATCCGAAATATTTATTCCAGATAATTTTTTTATAAATTTTGTTAAATAAATGATTTCTTAATTTTATGGTTTAATCGGTTTACTCAATAAAATTAAAAAAAAATTGATTTTTTTTGATAATGCATTATTTAAAAAATCTATTTGCTTTTTTTATTTTTGAGAAGAGAGTCCACTCCTAAAAAGTATTTTTCACGCTTAATTGCAAATTCTCAAAGATTTAATACTTTTATAATAAGTGCTTTGCGACTTAGCGTCTTTGCGTGATTTTTAATTTTATGACTTTTACGAGTGCATTCAGATGTAAAGTATAAAATTTTTTATTTATCAATATTAATTTGAAAACAAATCCTAATTTATAACTTTGTTCACTTTTACCAGATTATAATTTACTAAAAAAATGAAAAAAAATCAACTTTTTCAACTTATTAACATACAATTCAAGGAGTTTTACCGCGAACCCGGAGCATTATTCTGGTCTTTTATTTTTCCAATAGTCATGGCATGGGGACTCGGAATGACTTTTTCAGAAAAACCAGAAACAATCAGAAATATTGCAATTATTTCAAATTCAACAGATAGCATTTTAAATAATTTTTTAAAATCAAAAACAATACAAAAATCAAATAAATATGATACAATAAATGTTTTTGAATTTAGTATTGATAATGAACAGCTTGGTAAAACTATTTTTAAACTTCTTAAAACTGATTGGACAACCGGAATAATTTTGCTAAAACGTGGCAATGTAAATTTGATTGTTAACGAAACAGACGGTCAGATAAAATATAATTTTGACCCACATAATCCTGAAGCTCAGTTAACATATTTACAATTATCATCAATAATTCAAAATAAAAGCATTCTCGAAAGTTCTGAAAACATTCAACCTTTAACCAGAATTGGAACCAGGTATATAGATTTTCTAATTCCGGGTTTAATTGCCATGGGAATAATGAGTTCGTGTCTTTGGGGAATAAGTTATGGAATGATAGAAAGACGTACTAAAAAATTATTGAGAAGAATGGTTGCAACACCAATGAAAAAATCAAATTTTCTTATAGCACAAACAATTTCACGATTATTAATAACATTTTTAGAAGCAGCTATTTTAGTTTTTTTTGCATATTTTACATTTGATATTCAGATACAAGGAAGTATTTTTGGCTTGATTTTGATATTTCTTGCCGGAAATTTTGCATTTATTGGTATCGCAATTCTTATTTCATCACGAACATCAAATATGCAAGTAGGAAACGGACTAATAAACTCTGTTACAATGCCTATGATGTTACTTTCAGGAATATTTTTCAGCTATAATAATTTCCCCGACTGGGTGATTTCTATTGTAAAATGGTTACCTTTAACAATTTTTACCGACAGTTTACGAAGCATTTTCATTGAGGGATTTTCTTTTGTGCAAGTTTTACCTTCTGTAACTATTTTGTTTACAATTGGTTTTGTTACATTTATTTCAGGAATGAAAATTTACAAATGGTATTAATAAATAACAGTTCTGTATAATTTTTGAATGTGAGAATTTTGGAATGTGAGAATGAAAGAATGAGAGAATGTAATTTTTTTTGATATTAGATTTTTTGATTTTCGTCTGGTTTTAATTATTTATTACATTTTGTATAGAAATCAATTATATAAAATCTTAAACAAATTCACATAAAGATTAATATTTAAAAATAAATGATATAAATAAACATTTTAATTTTGTAACGATATTTTTTTATATTTGCAAAAAATAATTTTAAACCACAAATATTTATAAAAACTAAACTAAAAACTCATATATATGTCATGGTTAGATGATTTATTAAAAAAACTGCCAGAAGCTGAAATTCAAGTACTAAACGATGCAAAATCACCATCAGGCAGACCTCACGTTGGTTCTTTACGCGGAATTTTAATTCACGATGCTCCCTTCAGATTTTTACAGGAAAAAGGAATTCCGGTAAAATACATCTATGGTTCTGATGATTACGACCCTTTAGATGAAATTCCGGGTGGACAATCTGTCGAAAAATACGAAAAATATTTAGGTCAGCCGTTATGTAATACACCAGCACCGGAAGGTTCGGCTTATGAAGATATTGCGACACATTATATAAACGATTTTTTTAAAATTTTTGACGAAATTGGTGTTTATACCGATAAATATTATATGCGTGATATTTACCGCAAAGGCATTTTTAATGAAGCAATTGACCGTATTTTATTAAATGTAGAAACTATCCGCAAAATATATTACGATGTTAGTAGGTCTGAACGTCCGGCTAACTGGTATCCATTTCAGGTTGTTTGCGATAAATGTGGAAGAGTTGGTACAACAGTTGTTACCGGATATGACGGAAAAGAAGTTACTTACACTTGCCGTACCGACTTGGTTACTTGGGCAAAAGGTTGCGGTCATACCGGAAAAAAATCGCCTTTTGATGGTGGTGGAAAAATGCCTTTTAAGGTTGAATGGGCTGCAAAATGGAAATATCTTGGTGTTACAATTGAAGGTGCCGGAATGGATCACAACACAAAAGGAGGCTCGCGAGATGTTGCCGAAGCTATTTGTCGTAAAGTATTTGAAAGACAACCTCCTATAAATATTCCTTACGGATTCTTTGTGCTGGGCGGTGCAAAAATGTCTTCTTCAAAAGGTATTGGCGTTACAGCCAGAGGTATGACTGATTTTCTCCCACCAGAAATTCTTCGTTTTTTGATGCTTGGAGCTCAACCAAAAAGAGAAGTTAATTTTGAACCAACAGAAAATTACATTGTTAAACTTTTTAACGATTTCGATAAAATTCATCATAAATATGTTAATGATGAAAATATTCCTGATTTTGAAGAATTAAACTATAAATTATCACAAGTTTTTACCAAAGAAAAATATTATACAGTTGATTTTTCGCTTATTTTAACTTTAGTACAAATGCCTCATATTGACATTCGTAAAGAAGTTGAAAAACGAAAAGGCGGTGAACTTACTGAAGTTGAAATAAAAAACTTAAATGCAAGAGTTAGAGCTGCAAAATATTGGCTAGATAATTATGCAACTGACGACGACAGAGTTAATTTACAGATGACTTTACCAAAAAGTTCAGAAAAATTAAACGACTCACAGATTGCTTTTCTTCATAAAATTGCAGAACTAATTGAAAATGTTGCATGGAACGACCACGATTTGCAAGTTGCACTATTTACCGCAACTCGTTTAACTTCACTAAATCAGAAAGATGCTTTTCTAGCTTTTTATAACGTTTTGTTAGATAAAGAACAAGGACCAAAAGGTGGAAATTTAATGTCGTGTTTAGAAAAAGATTTTTTGACAAAAAGATTTACTGAATTAAAATTCAACGAATTAAATTATCTTTTACAAACATCAATAAGTTATGAAGAAGCAGCAAAATGGTTTAGCAAAGAAGCTGATAAAATAGCTGGAATTAAGGTTGTTAACAAAATTGTTGAAAACAAAGCATTTGCCGAATTATTTGTTGAAATGAACGACGGTAAACAATTTGTAAAACGTTTTATGTTTGAAAATTGCAATTCTGAAAACGATTTACAACTCAAATCAAATGAAGTTATTACAAAAATTAAATCAGAATGTAATTTGAAATTTTAAAATAATAATTTAAAAATCAGTAAAATACAACCCTCAAGTTTAGAAATACTTGAGGGTTTAAATTAATTTACAAGTCTTAATATTATTTTACTTCTATTTTTTTACAAAATTTAAAAACGAATGAAAAAGTATTTAATAATATTTTTGCAAATACTTTTACTTTTTAGTTGTCAGATTGTCAGCTCTCAAACCAAAACTGACAGCCTCGAAATTGATTTTAATAAATTTACAAAAAAAAATACCCGAAATAAACAGTCAATTAATTTATTAAAAGAACTTTATACCGAAAATAAAATTTCATCACCCGACATAGCTATTAAATATGCTTCGATAGCACTCGAAATTTCGGTTGAGATAAAAGACACATTAGAAACAGCTTACATAAATCGTCTAATTGGAGATGTATATCTTAACCAGAAAATATATTATCTTGCAATGAAGTTCTACTACGAAGCCCTAAAAATTTTTGATAGAATTAATAATGAAGAAGAATATGCATTAAGTTTAGTCGATATTGCTTATACTCATTACATTGAAGAAATTGGAGATGAATTTGCTATAAACTACTATCTTGAGGCAATTAAGATTTTTGAAAGCATTGATAATCTAATTGGTATGGCAAAATCTTATAGTTTGATTGCATTGGTTTACAGCCGTCAAAAAAAATATGAGATTGCTCTGGATTACCTTATTAAGGCATTGGTAATTACCCAAAAACAAAATGAAAAACCACTCGAAGCCCAAACTTATTTTGATATCGCATTAATTTATAAAAATCAAGGAAAATACAACGATGCAATAGGTTATCTTGAAAATGCTAATATAATTTTTTCAAATAAAAATCTAAAAACTGCATTTGTTTTTTACGAAAAAGGTAAGGTTTACCAACTTTTAAATGAAAATACAAAAGCAATAGAAAATTTCGAACTTGCATTAAATGAATACAAACAATATAACGACGAAATAAATATTGCTGATGTAAATAATTCATTAGCTGAAATTTACTTCTCAAATCAAGATTACTCCAAAGCTAAAGATTATGCTCAAAAAGCTTTAAAAATTGCAGACGAAAAGTATTTTTTGACACCAAAACAAGAAGCATATTTTATATTGTCAAATATTTATGCCGAATTAGGAGATATTGAATTAGCTTTCAGAAGCTTTAACTACTATTCGCAAGTAAAAGATTCCATTTTTGCTCAGAAAAATGCTGACAGATATACCGATTTACAGGTAAGTATCAGAACTTTACTAAGCGAAAAAGAAAAACAGATTTTAAAATCAGAAAAAGAATTTCAGGAATTAGAAAACAAAAGACAAAAAAGCATAATATATTTATTTATTATTGTAATTATCTTATTATTAGTATTATCTATTGTTCTTTTAAATAGATTTAGTTATAAACAGAAAAGCGAAAAAAGGCTAAAACAATTAGCAGAGGCTGCAATCGAAGGAATTGCTTTTCACGATAAAGGTATTATTCTAGAAGCAAATCAAAAATTTCTTGAATTAACAGGTTACAGCAGTGAAGAAATAATAGGAATAGATGTTTTGAAATTAATTATTCCCTCTGATAAACATAAAGTTATAAATAGTATTTCGTCAACAGGCAGAACAATTTATGAAGTAACTCATTTAAGAAAAGATGGTTCACAATTTTTATCCGAAGTATTGTCAAGACCAATGACTTACAAAAACAGAAATATTAAAGTTGTATCAATAAAAGATTTAACAGAAAAGAAAATTGCCGAAAAAAAATTAAAAGAAACCGAAATGAAGTTCTCTACTTTGGTAGAAACTTCACCTGATGGAGTTGTAATTGTTAATAATCAACTTAAAATAGAATATGCTTCTAAAACATTTTTCGAACTATTTGGAATAAAAATTCTTGATAGAGTTATTGGACACGAAATTACAAATTATATTTCGCAAGAATATTTGCTGAAGTTGAAAATTGACATAAAAAACATGTTTGAAGGCAATTACGATGGAATAAGCGAATATGGTGCGGTTAAGTTTGATGGTACTGTTTTTTTTATCGAATGTAATGGTGAAATTTTGAAAGACTCTGATAATAATGTAGTTGGCGTTTTTATTATAATAAGAGATATTACTGAACGGAAATTAATTGAAAATGCTCTTATAGAGAGCGAAACAAGATTTAAAGGTCTTTTTGATAATGCTAAAGATGGAATTATAATACATGATAAAAATTTTAAAATAATTGACGTAAATCCTTATGTATCACAAATTTTAGAATACAATTATAAAGAACTGATTAATTTTGAATTTGTTTCAATTATTTCAAATGAATATTTTAATAAACTGAGTGCTGAAAAAATTCTTGAAAAAAATAAAACTATTGAATTAGAAGTATTTACTAAAAATAACAAAAAGATATACATACAACTTTCTTTATCAAGACTTTCTATTGCAAATTCCGATAATTATTTATCCATAATCAGAGATATTACCGAACAAAAAATAGCCGAAGATCAACTTAAAAAAAGCGAAGAAAAATATAGAACATTGACTGAATTACTTCCTGCAACTGTTTGTGAATTAGATTTATCAGGAAATTTTATTTTCAAGAACAAAAATTCATATCAAATGTTTGGCTACGAATTTTCTGATAATCTGGATAATGCATTTTCGACTGTAGTAGTTTCAGAACATAATAAGATTAAAGAAAATATGAAACGTATTATGTCTGGAGAAATTATTGAAGGACAAGAATATACAGGAATTAAAAAAGATGGTTCACATTTCCCTATAATGATTTATTCTTCACTTCTTTCGCAAAAATCTGTTCCTGTGGGATTTAGGTCGATAATTATAGATATTTCAACCCGAAAAAAATACGAAGAAGAGTTAAAAAGTATTGCTGAAAATCTGAAAATATCGAATGCTACTAAAGATAAAATGTTTTCGATAATTGCACATGATTTAAGAGGTCCAATCGGTAACCTTAAAGCAATGATGGAGTTGCTGTTAGAAAATCCAGAGGAATTTGAACTTGCTGAAATTACTGAAATTCTATCTTCACTAAAAGACTCTTCGGTTTCAACATACGATTTGCTCGAAAATTTACTTAACTGGGCAAAATCTCAGCAAGGTTTGATTGAGTATATACCTGATGTATATGATATTAAAGCTATTACAATAAATTCTATAAATTCTCAGAAACCAAATGCCGAGAATAAAAAAATAAAAATTATAAATCATATTCCACAGGGTATTAAGGTTATATGCGATGTCAATATGATTAGAACTGTTCTTCGAAATCTTATTTCAAATGCTATAAAATTTACAAAAGAAAATGGGAAAATTGAAATTTCGCATATTCTTGATAATAAAACTGTTACAATATCTGTAAAAGATACTGGCATCGGAATTGAAACTCAGAATATTTCTAAAATATTTAATGAAAACGAATATTTTACAACTTATGGTACAAATAGAGAAAAAGGAAGTGGTTTAGGTTTAAATCTTTGCAAGGAATTTATTGAAAAAAATAATGGCAAAATATGGGTAGAAAGTACTTATGGACAAGGTGCAACATTTAGTTTTAGCTTAAGACTTAGTTAATATATTTTTCATTTTTTTTCATAGAATTATCCGAATTTCATAACTCAAAAATTTCTTATAATCAATAATGAAAAAAAATCTTACTTTATTATTTATCTGTATTTCAATATATTCGTATGCACAAACAACAAAAATAAGAGGTTATGTGTTTGATTCGAATACAAAACAACCAATTCCATTTGTTAATATTTCAATACTTGATACTTATATAGGAACAATTTCTGATACAGAAGGAATCTTTTTTTTAGAAACCACATCTGATAAAGACACATTAATTTTTTCATGTTTGGGTTATAATTCATTAAAAATTAAAATTAATCCACACTATTTTAATGACTTGGTAATAGATTTGGTTCCTAGTGAAATTTCTTTAAACGAGGTTTTAGTTTTACCTTCTGAAAACCCTGCATGGGAAATAATGCGAAATATAATTGATAATAAGAAATTTAACAACCCTAAAAAATTAAAAGGATATAGTTACGAAGTATATAACAAAGTAGAAATTGATTTGTCGAACATTTCTTCAGATATTTCTAATGAGTTTATATTTAAGGATATAGACTTTATTTTTGCAAATGTTGATACTTCTGCCGAAACCGGAAAAACATATCTTCCTGTTTTAATTTATGAAACAATTTCTGATTATCACTATCAAAAATTTCCGAAACTTGTTAAAGAAATAATTTCAGCTAATTTAATTTCTGGTGTCGAAAATAAAAGTTTATCACAATATGCTGGACAAATGTATATTGATGTAAATATTTATGATAATTTTCTTAATATTTTTGAACGCGATTTTGTTAGCCCATTTTCTGATTACTGGCGATTAACTTATAAGTATTATCTTCTTGATAGTATTTATATTAACGGAAAACATTTTTATCATTTATCGTTCAAACCTCAGCGTAAGCAAGAAATGACTTTTTATGGCGAATTTTGGGTTCACGATACAACTTGGGCTATTACAAAAGTAAAAGCAAGATTATCAGACGACATAAACTTGAATTTTCTTAATGATTTAATTGTGCAGCAAGAATATATTTATACCGATAGTTTATGGTTTCTTTCTAAAGATGAGATATTTATAGATTTTAATATTACTGAAAATTCTTATGGTGTTTTTGGAAAAAAAATGAGTTCTCGCAAAAATATTGTTTTAGAACCCGATTTTCCTAAAAATTTTTTTTCATTAAAAGTTCAGGACGAAACAATTATACTTGACGATGCAAAAGACAAAGATTCAATATTTTGGAAAAATAATCGACATTCTCAATTAAGTAATAAAGAGCAAAATATTTACATAATGGTAGATTCGGTTCAGAAATCAAAATCATACCAAATTGGAAAAAAAATTGCAACAACTTGGATAACTGGTTATTATGTTCATTCGTGGTGGGAAATTGGTCCATATTATAATTTTATAAGTAAAAATTTAATTGAAGGAAGAAGAATTAGATTTGGAGGCAGAACGAGTAACGATTTCAGTAAAAAATTTATGTTTCAAGGTTATGCTGCTTATGGTTTTACAGATAAAAATGTAAAATACAAATTTAGTGGTATTTACATGGTTTCAAAATCTCCGTACAGAAAAATCAATATTCATTACAAGTCAGATTATGAGCAACTAGGACAAAGTCTTTACGCTTTCGACGAAGATAATATTGTTACATCTGCATTTAGCCGAAGTGCTTATAATAAAATACTGCCTGTTAAAGAGTTAAAAATAAATTATAAACACGAATGGTTCGAAGGATTTTCAAATACATTTCAATTTTCACACAGAATATTATTTCCAACTCAAATAATTGAATTTAAAAATATTCAGCAAAATATTTATTTAGACAGAATTACTAATGCGGAATTTAGTTTTGATATTCATTTTGCTTATAATGAGAAGTTTGTAATGGGCGAATTTGAACGTTACAGTATTGGTTGCGAATATCCGGTTTTTGATTTTTCGTTTGGATATGGAGATAAAGGTATTCTAAAAAGTGAGTTTAATTATAAAAGAATGAGTGCAAGGTTTAGTTATAATTTTAATATTAAGCCTTTTGGACAAATTAAAATTTCTTCCGAAGCAGGAAAAATATGGGGACGTGTTCCGTTTATGTTGCTTAAACTTCACGAAGGTAATGAAACTTATATATTTGACGCTTATTCATTTAACATGATGAATTATTACGAATTTGCTAGCGACGAATATTTTAGCCTTTATATTGAACATCATTTCAATGGATTTTTCCTTAATAAAATACCTTTAATAAAAGTTTTAAAACTTAGAGAAATTATCTATGCCAAATCATTGATTGGTAGTATATCCGAAAAAAATTATTCAAGTTCAATTTTAGATTTTCCAGTTATGCTTTCTGATGTTAAAAAGCCATATATTGAGTTAGGAGTAGGACTCGAAAACATTTTTAAAATAATTAGAATTGACGCTATCTGGAGAATGTCATATCTTAATAACCCTGATATTTCGAATTTTGGAATTAGATTTGGATTTCAGTTCATGCTCTAAAGTCAAATAGTGAAGTTAATTGTGAGCAATTACTTATAAACGGTTTAATCATTAACTTTGACATAGTTTATCTTAAATGATAAATTTTAACACGTTTAGAATATAGTCCGTTAGTTGTATTTTTCATTTCTAAAAATACTTTTTAATTCCGAAATTTTATCTAATTTTGAGCCGAGTTACAAGTTTTTCTGGGCAAATATTTTTTGTTTTTAACTAGCTCAAAAACATTAATTTACAATTAATAAGACAACTCTTTTTTTTTTATTGTTACTTATTTTTCAAGCATTTAACATCAGCGAAACTTAGTTTAAACGTATTTTTTAAAAATACGATTTGTAAATAATTAGTAAATTTGGGAAAAATACATTAATAAACTTATTAAAAAAATAATGAATACAAAACCTTTAATTTTAGTTAGTAACGACGATAGTGTATATTCAAAAGGCATAAAAGAACTTGTAGAAGTTGCATCGCAATTTGGTGAGGTAATAGTAGTTGCACCTGATAAACCGCAGTCTGCAAAATCTCACTCAGTAACTCTCGAAGAACCTTTATTTTTAAGCACCACTTCAAATTTTGGAAACATTAAAGCCTTTAAATGTAGTGGTACACCAGCTGATTCAGTAAAATTAGCTATTCATGAAGTACTTAATCGCAAACCTGATTTAGTTCTTTCCGGAATTAATCATGGCTCAAATTCATCTGTAAATGTTTTTTATTCAGGAACTTTGGCTGCAACCATTGAAGGATGTTTACACGGAATCCCATCAATAGGATTATCATTAACAACTTACGAAGCAAATGCTGATTTTACACTTGCTAAATTATATACAGCTCAAATTATTGAAAAAGTATTAAAATTTGGATTGGAAAAAGGAACTTGCTTAAATGTTAATATTCCATATATATCTGTTAATGAAGCAAAAGGGATAAAAGTTTGCCGACAGACAAAAGGAATATGGGCAGAAGAATTTAACAAACGCGAACATCCTCTTAGAAAAACAAATTACTACTGGTTAACAGGTAAGTACATAAATTTTGAACCCGAACAAACAGATACTGACATTTGGGCTTTAGAAAATAATTATGCAGCTGTTGTTCCTCTTAAAATTGATTTAACTAAATATGAATCAATTGAAACCATGAAAAATTGGTGGTAGCAATTAACAATTAATTAAAAAAAATCCATTTCACTTTTGCAATGGATTTTTTTTGATATTTAAATTACTAAGTCGTTAGTTAAAAATAGCTTAAATTTACCTTATATTTACAATTTCTCTTTCAAATATTTCCCAGTGTAAGATTTTTTGCATTTCACCAAATCTTCGGGAGTGCCTTCAAAAACAATATTTCCGCCTTGGTCGCCACCATCGGGTCCTAAATCAATAATCCAGTCAGCTGATTTTATTATTTCAAGATTATGTTCAATAATTATAACTGTATGCCCTCTGTTTAATAATGCGTTAAAAGCATCTAAAAGTTTTTTAATATCATGAAAATGAAGTCCGGTTGTTGGTTCATCAAAAATAAAAATTGTAGGTTTTGTTGTATTTTCTGTTACCAGAAATGATGCAAGTTTTATACGTTGACTTTCGCCACCGCTCAACGTGCTTGATGACTGCCCCAGACGTACATAGCCAAGACCAACATCAACCAGAACCTGAAGTTTTTTCACAATTTTCTTTTCTGTTGTTGATTTTCCATTGAAAAAGTTAACAGCTTCGTCAATAGTCATTTCCAGAACTTCCGAAATATTTCTGCCGTTGTATTTTACTTCAAGAATTTCTTCTTTAAAACGCTTTCCCCCACAACTTTCGCAAATTAGAGTAACATCTGCCATAAATTGCATTTCAACGTTTATAATTCCTTCACCCTGACATTCTTCGCATCTTCCACCATCGACATTAAACGAAAAATGAGCCGGTTTAAATCCACTTATTACCGAAGCTTGTTGTTCTGAAAATAGCTTTCGAATCTCATCATAAGCCTTAATATAAGTTACAGGATTTGAACGAGATGAACGTCCAATCGGGTTTTGGTCAACAAATTCGACATGCTGGATTTTATCAAAATCTCCCGAAATTTCATCAAATTTCCCAAGTTTATCCCCAAAAACATCAAATTTTCTGCGTATTGCCGATAAAAAAACATCTCTTATTAAAGAAGATTTTCCCGAACCGCTTACTCCGGTTACTACTGTCATTAATTCGAGTGGAAATCTGGTGTTTATATTTTTCAGATTATTTTCGCGTGCTCCTTTAATATCAATATAACCTTTTAATTTACTGTGAATTCTACGTTTTTTTGGAACTTCAATTTTAATTTTTCCCGTCAGATATTTTGCAGTCAGACTATCAGATTTTAGAATTTCAATATGGTTTCCCTGAAAAACAACTTCACCACCCTGAGTGCCCGCAAGTGGTCCAATATCAATAATATCCTCGGCAGCAAGAATCATTTCTTCATCGTGTTCAACAACAATTACTGTGTTTCCAATATCTTTCAACTGTTTGAGAACCAAAATCAATTTTTCGGAATCTCTTGAATGTAAGCCAATACTTGGTTCGTCCAAAATATAAACAGAACCAACAAGACTGCTTCCGAGCGAAGTTGCAAGATTAATACGCTGTGATTCACCTCCTGAAAGAGTTGATGATAAACGATTTAATGTTAAATAACCGAGTCCTACATTTATCAGGAATTCAATTCTGTTGTTTATTTCAATTAAAATTCGTTTAGAAACTTTTTCTTCGTATTCGTTAAGTTTTAAGTTTTTGAAAAAATCCTGCAAATGTTCAATCTGTAATAGTACTAAATCAGTAATTGATTTTCCTCCAACTTTAATATATGAAGCTTCTTTTTTCAAACGCGAACCTCTACATTCGGGACAAGTTGTTTTTCCACGATATCGCGAAAGCATTACACGGTATTGAATTTTATGTATTTCTTTTTCAAGAATTTGGAAAAATTCATTTAATCCTGTAAAGTGAGAATTTCCTTTCCATAAAGTTTCTTTTTGCTTTTCAGATAATTGCGAATATGGTTTATGAATCGGGAAATCAAATTTATCGGCATTTTCAATCAGTAAATCTTTGTAATACTGCATTTTTTCACCTTTCCAACAAGCAACGGCTTCTTCGTAAATTGATAAACCTTTATTTGGAATTACCAAATCTTCATCAATTCCAATTGTTTTTCCATAACCTTCGCAAAGCTTGCAAGCTCCTGTGGGACTGTTAAAACTGAAAGTATGCGGTGTTGGAATTTCAAACTCAATTCCATCTTCTTCAAACCTGTTTGTAAATTCGGCAATGAAATTTTTTTCGGGTGTAATAATCTTCAATTTGCAGTTTCCCTTACTTTCGAAAAATGCAGTCTGTACAGAATCAGCTATCCGACTAATGTTGTCATCATCTTTATCGGGTTTAACCCTGTCTATTAAAATATTTATATCTTCATAATTTTCAACTAATTTAATATTATTCAGAATTTCATCAATTCTGTAAATTTCCGAAATTTTATTTTTATAAACTTCAATTCTTGAATATCCTTGTTGCAGAATTAAGTTTAGTTGTTCGTTTAAAAATCTATCTTTCGGAAAAATTATTGGTGTAAGAATTAGCACTTTGGCATCTTCCTGCAAATTACAAATATAATCAACAACATCTGTAACAGTATGTCGTTTAACTTCTTTACCCGAAATTGGCGAATATGTTGTACCAACTCTTGCAAAAAGTAATTTCATATAATCGTAAATTTCGGTAGAAGTTCCAACTGTCGAACGTGGATTACGAGTATTAACTTTCTGCTCGATTGCTATTGCCGGAGGAAGACCTTTAATGTAGTCAACCTCAGGCTTTCTGATACGTCCAAGAAATTGTCGTGCATAAGATGATAAACTTTCGACATAACGCCTCTGACCCTCGGCATAAATTGTATCAAAAGCTAAAGATGACTTTCCGGAACCTGATAATCCGGTAATTACAATAAATTTATCTCGTTCGATATTTAAATCGATATTTTTTAAATTATGAACTTTGGCGCCCTTAATTAATATGTGAGTTTTTTCTGTTATCAATTGTAGTGTATAATAATTAAACAAAAAATTACTTTATGTAAGTTTATACTTTGGTACGGATATTGTTTTTTATATTTAAGACGCAAAATTAATAAAAAAGTTCTATTATTTGTACAGTTTAAAATTTTTCACCTAAAAAAAACGAACGTTTATCAATGAAAAAAGTCCATTCATCATAATTATTAAAAAAGATGATTATTTATCCAAACTTTTTTCTCACCTTTGCGTAACAGGTAATACGAATACAGATTAAATTATTTAAAAACAAAAATTACTAATCAATAAAAAAAGGAGGACTGACTATCGACACAAATTTACCCTAACAAACCAAAAATAAAAACGGAGGTTATTATGAAAACTAATCAAATGAAAGACCAAGATTTGGTAAACCAATTTGTTTCGGGTGATCAGTCAGCAATTGAAGTTCTAATACATAGACACAAAAACAGAGTTTATACTTATATTCTTCTGATAGTAAAGAATCAAGAGTTAGCAGAGGATATTTTTCAGGATACTTTTATTAAAGTTATAAAATCTTTGGATAACGGAAAGTATCAGGAAAAAGGAATATTTTTATCTTGGGTGATACGTATTGCACACAATTTAATAATAGACCATTTCAGAAAAGAAAAACACTTGAAGACAGTTTCGAACGAAGATTCTGAATTAGATATTTTTAATTCAAAAAAGTTTTCGGATACTAATATTGAAGAGAACATTATCCAGAATCAAATCGACAACGACGTAAGAAGACTTATTGATGAATTACCTGCAGACCAGAAAGAAGTAATTTTATTAAGACACTATGGTGGATTAAGCTTTAAAGAAATTGCAGACCAAACTGATGTAAGTATTAATACAGCTTTAGGAAGAATGCGTTACGCTCTTATTAATCTAAGAAAACTAATAAAAGACAAAAACCTGATTTTGACCAAAATGTAAAAAAAACCAAAACCTATTAATCAAATTACCTGACAAAGCTAAACCAAAAGTTTAGCTTTTTTCGTTTTATAAACCTTTCGTTTTTCTGATTCTTTTTGATAATATTGCAGCTAAATTGGAATTTCGACTTTAGTCGAACCGGAATTTCAACTTCAGTTGAACCGGAATTTCGACTTTAGTCGAACCGGAATTTCGACTTCATTCGAATAAAAAATAAAATTTTAACGGCTAAAGCCATTTTTCCAAATCGAATATATTCGATATTCCAAATCAGTTAAAACTGATATTCCAGTTGTAATTTCAACTTTTTCTAAAATAAAAATAAATTTCATAAAATGAAAGTTAACGGAAAACATTTTAAAACAGTCTGGCTCGAAGGTTCTACAGTTTATTTGATTGAGCAGAATTTACTACCATTTGAGTTCAAAATATTTGAAGCAAAAACTTATCTCGAAACCTGTAAAGCAATAAAAACCATGCTTGTAAGAGGTGCCGGAGCAATTGGAGCATCAGCAGGATTTGCAATGGCACAAGCTGTAATGGAATCTCCTGAAAATGATTATTATAACTTTATTCAAAAAGCAAAAATTGAAATAGAATCAACCCGACCAACAGCCCAAAATCTTTTTATGGCAGTAAATTATGTTTATTCTGCAGCTATGATTTCAAAAACAGAAGCTATAAAAGCGGCTCAATATATTGCAGATAAAGATGCTGAGGACAGTCGTAGAATTGGAGAATACGGTAATGAAATTATAAAAAACGGTTGGAAAATTGCAACTCATTGCAATGCAGGTTGGCTTGCTTTTGTTGATAATGGAACAGCACTTTCACCAATTTATGCTGCTCATAATTCGGGTAAAGAAATTTTTGTTTGGGCTGATGAAACACGTCCACGAAGTCAGGGAGCACGGTTGACCGCATGGGAATTGAAAAATGAAAATGTACCACATAAAATAATTCCTGATAATGCAACTGCACATTTAATGTCGTTGGGAATGATTGATATGATGATAGTTGGAGCTGACCGAATTGCTGTTAATGGTGATACTGCAAATAAAATCGGAACTTTGGAAAAAGCAATTGCAGCAAAGGAATTTGGAATTCCATTTTATATTGCAGCACCAACTTCGACTATTGATATAAATTGTAAATCAGGTAAAAATATACCGATTGAAGAACGCTCACAAGATGAAGTACTTTACCAGACAGGAATAACTTTTAAAGGAAAACTTGAAACAATTCTAGTGTGCTCTCCTGGCTCTGAAGCTTTTAATCCAGCATTTGATGTTACACCTGCAAAATTTATAACAGGAATTATTACCGAAAAAGGTATTATAAAACCTTCAGAAACTGAAATTTTGAAACTTTTTTAAAATTTTATTCTGAAGTTTAGCAATTATATTTGAACAAAATTTGTCTTAACCTCGATTTGGCTCGTAGAGGATTTTCTTGAAAAATTCTATTAATGAGTGCACTTTAAAAAGTCATTAATATAATAATCTCGCAAAGACGCTAAGTCGCAAAGCACTTATTATAAAAGAGTTATTTTTTGAGTATTTGCAACTTTATGTGAAAAATTCATTTAGGTGTACACTAAATAATAAAAAATTGAAACATAAGTTCCTTAAAAACTGCAATATACGTATCTTTGTTTTTTGTTAAAATAAAAAAATTGAGACTATAAAAATGTTTTTTTTCAGATTGTTGTAAAAATATATTTTAATTAATATTTTATTAATAATCAGTGATTTAAAAAAGAATAAGTAAATATTGGTAATTATAACTTTGCTAAAAATACAAAAAATTGATACTTTTGAAAATAAGTTTTAATCTATTTCAAGGAAAAATATTACAGATTGGATAATAATTTAAGATATTAAACAATAAAAATATCCGTAAAAAATGAATAATTCTTTTCCGAAAATTATTTTTATATTTATACAAAAAACAAAATTAAAATATATATATAATGATTTATAATCCACAAAAATACAACATTATTGATGAAAGAATGAAACCTTTTATCGACCACGAAGAAATTTGGAAAATAATAAACACAGTAGAACCAACAAAAGAAAGAGTTCAGGAAGTAATTAAAAAATCACTTGATAAAAACAGACTTAGTTTAGAAGAAGTTGCAGTACTAGTAAACACTCAAGATCCTGAATTAATTGAAGAAATAAAACAAGGTGCCAGAACTTTAAAAGAAAAAGTTTATGGACATCGTATAGTTTTGTTTGCTCCGTTGTACGTTGGAAATTTATGTACAAACAATTGTGCTTATTGTGGTTACAAAGCATCTAATAAAAATATTGAAAGAGTTACATTATCGAGTCAAGAACTTATAGAACAAGTTGAAAGATTAGAAGATGAAGGACAAAAACGATTAATTCTGGTTTATGGCGAACATAAAAAATATGATGCAGAATTTATAGCAGAATCAGTACGTACTGTATATTCTGTAAAAAAAGGAAACGGCGAAATCAGAAGAGTTAATATTAATGCAGCACCTCTTGATATTGAAGGTTTTAGAATTGTTAAAGATGCCGGAATCGGAACTTATCAGGTTTTTCAGGAAACTTATCATCCCGAAACTTACGATAAAGTACATTTAACCGGAAAGAAAAAAGATTACAACTGGCGACTAACTGCTTTGGATAGAGCACAAGAAGCTGGTATTGACGATGTTGGCATAGGTGCATTATTTGGTCTATACGATTGGAGATTTGAAGTTCTTGGACTAATTCGTCATGTAAATCATTTTGAGGCAACTTACAATGTTGGACCTCATACAATTTCGTTTCCTCGAATTCAACATGCATCACAACTTAATGTAGATTCTAAATACATGGTTTCTGATGCCGATTTCACAAAATTAGTTGCCATTCTGAGACTTGCAGTTCCTTACACTGGTCTTATTTTAACTGCAAGAGAATCAGCAGAAATCAGAAATGAAATTCTTCAATTTGGTGTATCACAAATTGATGGAGGTACAAATATTGAAATGAAAGGATATACCAAAGAAAAAAAAGAGCAGGAACTTAGTAAAGAACAATTTAAAATTAACGACAACCGAAGTTTAAATGAAGTAATGGACGAATTAATTTCAAATGGCTACATTCCATCTTTCTGTACAGCATGTTACCGCACCGGACGAACTGGTGAACACTTTATGGAATTTTCAGTTCCCGGATTCATAAAACGCTTTTGTACACCAAATGCTCTTTTAACTTTAGCCGAATATTTAGAAGATTATGCTCCAGAAGATACAAAAACTAAAGGATATATCCTTTTACAGCAAAAACTAGATGAACTTGGAAACGATGCGTATTCACAAAAAGTAAAAGAAAAACTCGAACTTATTAAACAAGGAAAAAGAGATTTATATTTTTAGCAATTAATAATTTTTAATAGTTCATTTATTTTCTATATAAATTATTATATTTTAGTAATTTATAAGTAGATAATAAGTATTTTATCATAAGAAAATCGTAATCAATAAATAATCTTTTATTAAAATGAATAAACTAAAAATTTTAGGCATCAAAATAATTGACAGAATAAAAGAAGCCGGAAAAACACAGATTGTACTGTCTCGACATTCTGAAATAATTCATTCAAGAATTGGATTTCATGAGCTTAATGAGTTTGTTTGCAGCCGTATAGGATATGTTTTACTTGAACTTTGTGGAGATGAATCCAAATGGGAAACATTAATATCAGATTTGGAAAATATTGGAGGATTACAAATACAACAAATGCTTTTTGAACCATTTGCAAAAACAGAAGAAAATAAAATTGTAAACACCGAAACAGAAAATCAAATCAGGATACTCGGAATTTTGATTGATAAAAAACAAGACAATACCGAGCAGTTTCAGTATATTCTTACAAAATATGGTTGCTCAATAAAACTGAGAGTAGGTATAAATTTTAAGACCGATATAGGAAATGCCGGAGTAATTTTATTGGAATTAGTTGGAGATACACGCGAAACAATAGCGCTGCAAAAAGAATTACACGAAAAAACAAAAGTTTTAATGCAAAAAATAGTTTTTGATTAGTTTCTGATATATAGTATATTAAATATTTTTTTTTATATAATTGTTTACAAAATTTTTAAATAGAGAATATGAAACGTTTTTTTTTGTATTTTTGGAATGAATTTCGCTTTTAAAATAAAATATAATACATACTATTGAAATGTAAAGCGAAAGTTTTCAGGTAAAAATACCTGATTCTTATATCATTCATAAAATATTTCAGGTATTTTTATCTAAAATTTAAGCGTCATTTAATTTTTTATATGACGCTATATATGTTAATATTTTAATTTTATTTAAATTCCAAAACTATGGCAAATTTAAAATTTTAAAAATTAAAATATTAAATTTTAAACTGTTAATAATATATGCAGAAAAATACTTAAAAATACAAAAAACTAAAATAAACTAATGCTCATGAAAAAGATTATACTGATAATATTAACTTTAATTTTTCCATTAATTGTTTTTTCACAAGATAAATCAATAAAAAAAGCTTATAAGCAAGCAGATAACCTAATTTTATTGGGTGATTTAGAAAAAGCAATAGAAAAATATAAAGATATTATAGCTAAGTATCCCGATAATTCTAACTATAATTATAAAATCGGGTTTATTTATTTTGAAGCCACTGGAATGCGTGATAATGCAAAAGAATTTTTGCTAAAAGCCTCCGAAAATGTTTCAACAAAATATGTCAATAGTTACAAAGAAACTACTGCACCAATAGAAACTTGGTACTATCTGGCTCTTTTGTATCATTATGGATATGAATTTGATAAAGCAAAAGAATACTTCAATAAATATATTGAAAGTAGTACAGATGAAGTTAAAATTGAAGAAGTTAAAGGACTTATAAAAGCTTGCGATAATGGTATTGATTTAGTAATAAATCCATTAGATTTAGATGTTATAGAATTAGGTGGAAATATTAATAGCAAATACGAAGAACATAGTCCGTTAATTACTGCTGATTTGAAAACATTAATTTTTACTTCAAAAAGAAAAGGTACCGGTGGAAATAAAGATGAATATGGAGATTATTATGAAGACATATATATATCACATTTTGAAAATGGTGACTGGACTGAACCTGAAAGTATTAGCACTAATATTAATACCGATGACCATGAAGCTTCTAGCGGTTTGTCTTATGATGGCAGAACTTTATTTATTTACGAACCCTCTAACATGGGAGATATTTATGTAAGTTATCTTCAAAATGACGTATGGTCTAAACCAGAATCACTTGGTCCTTATGTTAATACAGAATACAGAGAAACACATGCTACAACATCTATTGATGGTCAGACTTTATATTTTACTAGCCAACGTCCGGGAGGTTTTGGAGGTTCTGATATTTATGTTTCCAAAATGGAAGAAGACGGAAGTTGGGGACTTGCACAAAATATTGGAGGAGAAATTAATACCCCACTTGACGAAGAAGGTCCATATATCCACCCATCTGATACAATTATGTACTTCAGTTCTAACGGACATCCCGGAATGGGAGGTTATGATTTGTTTATAACAGTTCTGAACAAAGAGGGAGTATGGAGCGAACCTAAGAATATTGGTTATCCGCTTAACTCTCCAGATGATGATGTATTTTTTATTACATCACCTGAAGGAAATTATGGGTTTTATGCTTCAAACCAATATGGTGCATCAGGTTCAACAAATATATACACATTAAAACTACCTTCGCAATTTAAAAGTAACTTAGCTGTACTTTCAGGAAATATAGTTTTAAATGAAGGAGATGGAGGTGTTAAATATAGCGATATTTCGATAAAAGTTATTGATAATGAAACAGGAGACACTATAAGAAGTTATAAGCCAGACCCAATAAATGGATTATATACTTTAGTTTTACCTACTCCAAAAGATTATACAATCGTTTACGAAGCTTATGGACATTTACCTAGAGTAGAGACAGTTAATTTAACAAGTGAAGCCGACCTTTATAATATGAAAACAGTTTTACCATTGCAACCCATAACTTTTGGATCTACTGCTCAGGAATATTCTGTATCATTCGACCCTAGCACTAATGAACTTACTTACGAAGGAAATGCAACACTCAACAGTATGGCTAAAAATGTTAATACTTATGATGAAATTATTGCTCAGGTAATTGTACCAAATAAAGACGAAATACTATTAAATCAGCAAAAAGAAACTATTTTATCATATTTATATAGAAATGTTGTAGATACATCTAAAATTAAGATAATTGAACAAGCAGAAGATGATAATTTTGAAATTTTTCTTGCTGATACTTCTTTTTTAAATTTCAGTAAAACTAAATGGAATATTGAATTTGACGAAAACGAAAAACTTGATTTAATTTCTGAATATAAACTAGACCAGATTGCATACTATCTTAAAAATGATAAAAGTATGTGTATTCAAATTCCAGTTTATCAAAACACAGATAAAACTATAAATAAAGAAAGAACACAGGATATTTACGATTACATAGTTCAGAAAGAAAGCTCAGTAGCAAAGCAATTAATTGTATGGCAAGTACCTGAAGGAACAAATGCACCAAGCGAAAAATCACTCGAACTTGTTGTTACAAATAAATATCCGGGAGCTATAACTTTAGTTAAAGTTTTGAGCGAAATGAAAACCGAAGAAAAAATTGAAAATAATCAATGCGTATTACAAAAACTTGCTGATGAAGCTATTGCATATACTTTGTACTTTGATTTTGGTAAAGCAATTGCTGAAAATATTTCAAGTGCTGATGACGTAATTGATTGTTTGAAAGAAAACTCTGATATAAAAGTTGAGCTTAAAGGACATACTGATGATATTGGAAGTAATGAAATTAATTATACTCTTGGTTTAAAACGTGCCGAATATTTAAAACAATACTTTGTAAAAGAAGGAGTTAATTTAACACAAATAACAGTAACAAGCGACGGCGAGACAAAACCTGTTGCTCCAAACAGCCTCAACGGTGCTGATAATCCTGATGGAAGAAAACTAAATCGTAGAGTAGAAATTATTGTAAAAAAATAATTTATTTATTATCCCAAAAATTTATCTTCAAACTCTCAAATTTCAAAAACTTGAGAGTTTGGTTTTTATACAAAAGTCAATCTATAATTTCTTAAAAGATTAATTTTCCAACGAATCTTTTAATGATTTAAAACCTTCACCTAAAATTTCGTTTGCATCAATAACAGTTACAAATGCTTTTGGGTCAACTTCGTGAATAAAGTCTTTCAGTAATGATATTTCTCTTCGACTTAAAACAGTATAAATTATCTTTTTATCATCATTTTTAAACATACCTTTACCAGAAATAAATGTTCCACCTCTATTTAAATCAATGATAATTTTATCTCTAATTTCCTGATATTTTTCAGAAATAATCAACAACGCTTTATCATAGCTAACACCTTGTAAAATAATATCAATAACTTTTCCAGTAACAAAAATAACAATCCACGAATATAATGGAATACTCCAGTCATTAAATGCAAAAAAACTGATTAAAACTATTGCTGAATCTACATAAATCATAAGTTGACCAAGTGGCAATTTTGTGTATTTGGCTATAATCATTGCAATTATATCCGATCCTCCTGAAGTTGCCCTTGATTTAAAAACCAAACCAAGTCCTAATCCAAGTAAAACACCGCCAAAAATTGCAGACAATAAAGGGTCGTTTTCAACAAATGGTTTGCTGCCCCAAAAATATTCAAGCAAATCAACAAAAAATGCAGTTGAAACAAAACCTACAACTGTTTTAATGCCGAATTTTGGTCCCAGAATTTTTATTCCTAAAATTGTCAAAGGAATATCCATACACAAAGCTGTTAAACCTATTGGTAAACCATTAGGAAGAAAGTCAAATAATCCGACTGTAAGATGGTGAATAACAATTGCAATACCATAAACACCACCTGGTGCAAATTTGTATGGCGAAATAAAAAGAACAAATCCTACAGCCATTATAAATGTTCCTATAAGAATTTGAGAATAAGCTATAAACCATCTTTTTGAAAATAATTTTTCTGAACTTAAAAATGCCATAATCTGTTTTATTTTAAATTAATATATTTTTTTTGAATATCAGTTTTATATGATTTTATGTTTTTCTATAATTAGGTATAATGTAAGAATGTGAAAATATTTGATTTTAAGTTTTTTGTAAATATTTCTCATCACTTTTATTTTTTTATTGATTATCTGTGTTTTAAATAATTTAAAGAAAATTTATAGTTTTTTCAATAAAAAAAATTGTAAATCAATTAGTTAAGCTTTCGCTCGGTAACGATTGATAAATTAAACTTTGAACTTTAGCTCTGACATTTAAATCGTTAATTAAATTATTTTCAATATCAGGATAAATTCTATTTGATAAAAAAATGTAAATCAAATCATTTTCGGGGTCAGCCCAAACCATTGTACCTGTAAAGCCTGTATGTCCGTAACTTAACTCAGAAACCAGACTACTTGCCGGACCATTTCCACCAGCTGCGGTTCTATCCCAGCCTAATGCTCTTCGATTACCCGAAACATTTGTTTTAGACTTACTTGTAAATAATTTTACTGTAGTTGAATTTAGGTAGCGAGTTCCGGCATATTCTCCACCTTGAATGAACATTTGCAGCAATTTAGCCAAATCATTAGCATTCGAAAATAATCCGGCATGACCACCATATCCTCCCATTATTGCGGCTCCATAATCGTGAACATAACCTTGAAGTAGCTGATTTCTAAAACTTTTATCTTCTTCGGTTGGCATAATCGAATCTTTGTTAAACTTTTTTATCGGATTATATCCTAAAGTAGATGCTCCCAGTGGATTGTAAAATGTTTCTTCAAGATACTTTGCAGGATTTTCGTGAGTAAGGCTGTCAATTATTTTGTAAAAAATATAAAACCCCATGTCGCTGTATTTATATTTTTTTGTAGAACGTAAAGTTGATGCGTAAATTCTTTTGTAAATAGTGTCGGTGTATTCTTTTTTAATATAAATATTTTCAGCAACTTGTAAATTAAAAATTTCGGAATATTTATCTGAGTACCATGTTGTGTCAAGTTTTCCGGTAGTATTATCTATTGTTCGCAAATAAAATGGAATCCAAGCTTTTAATCTTGCCTGATGAGTTAATACATCTCTAACAAGAATATTTTTTTTGTCGGTTCCCTCAAGTTCGGGTAAATAGTAGCCCAGTGTTTTAGTTATATCGAAAAGGCTGTCGTCATACAATTTCATTAATGCTGTTGTAGTTGCAGCAACTTTTGTAATTGAAGCCAAATCGTAAATATCCCGATTTGTTACGAGTTTTTTTTTTTCATAAGTCTGATAACCATAAGATTTATAAAAAAAAATCACTCCATCTTTTGCCGCCAAAACCGTACAACCCGGAAAAGCTTTTTGCTCAATTGCTCCAAGTATTACAGAATCAACTTTTTCGAGCTTTGCTCTGTCTATTTTCAACTCTTCGGGAATCGAATATTTTAATCTCACTTTTTCGTCCCAAATTCCTGTACCTATTGGATATTTTTCATTTACATTAACAGGCAATTTGCCTTGTGCCGATATTCCGCCAAAAATAAGTTGAGCAGATAGTTGCTGGGACAATTCTGTTTCTTCATAAGACATTACAATTGATTGAATATCATCAATATCAGAAAATCTTTTTATACTGTGTGGATTTCCAAAAATATCAAGTACAACTTTTGTATTTTTTGATAAACTGGTAACAAAACTTATAGTCTGTGATGTAATACCAAAATAAGTTGTTGAATATAAGCTTGTTTTGTGAATACCTACAATTACAGCATTAAAACCTGATAATTTTTCGAGTAAATCAGTAAATTCAGTTGCTGAAGCGTCTTTATTTATTGTAAAATGTTTAATATCTGCATATAATCCCAAATAATCCTGAAAAGTAGTTTCGTCGCCAGTTCCTATTGATACTGATGCTATCTTATATTTTTCTAAATTTAAAAATGGAACTAAACTATCAGCATTTTTTACTAAAGTTAATGATGCTTCAACAACTCTACGATTAACAAGTTCTGCCTGTGGCGAATTTAAATCTTCATAAATTCCTTCTAATTCAATAGGTTTTAAATTATCTAAGCCCATCCATTGTTTTGCTCTAAGAATTTTTTTAACACGCTCGTTTAAAATATCTTCAGAAATTGTTCCATTTTGAATATTTTCCTTTATTAACTTAAAACCAGCCGGAACATTTTCAGACATTAATAAAATATCAACTCCAGCAATAAATGCTTTTAAATCAACTTCACCACATTCATTATCCCCGGTTACAGCTTCCATTCCCAAAGCATCTGTAAAAACCAATCCTTTAAATTTCATTTCATTAATAAGAATATCAGTAATAAACTTTTTTGATAAACTTGAAGGAGTATTTACAGTAGTTTCAATAGCCGGAATGTAAAGGTGTGCAATCATTATGCTTCCAATTCCGGATTCTATCAGATTTTTAAAAGGAAAAAGCTCAACACTATCCAAGCGTTCGCGCGTGTGTGATAAAACCGGCAAATCTTTATGCGAATCGACATCTGTATCTCCGTGTCCCGGAAAATGTTTGGCACAAGCTAGCACATTATTATCTTGCATACCAATCATATATGCAAATCCTTTTCGGGTAACATTATTTTTATTTTCGCCAAATGAACGAACGCTTATTACCGGATTTTTTGGATTATTGTAAATATCAACAACAGGTGCAAAATTTACATTTATTCCAATTCTCTTGCATTGTCTGGCAATTTCAAATCCCATATCATAGATAAGACTCTCGTCTTCAATTGCTCCAAGCATTACTTGATGTGGATAATCTATTGTACTGTCCAATCTCATTCCTAATCCCCATTCTCCATCTATTGCGGTCATTATAGGTATTTTAGAAATGGATTGAAAATAATTATTCATTTGAGCAAGACGTACAGGTCCTCCTTGAAAAAAAATTATTCCTCCAATTTTATATTCATTTATCAGATTAGCAATATCTTTTTCCCACGATTTTCCTTCTTTAGGATATGCTGCTACCATAAAAAGTTGTCCTATTTTTTGGTCTAGTGTCATTGTAGCAAAAACGGAATCAACCCATTGCGAGTTATATTCAGCAAAAGGCGGGTCTATAACACTATTTAGTTCGGTTTCCGAAACTTTTTCGGGTTTTAGATTGGTAGTAAATATCATAAAAATGATAAAAAAGAAAAGTACTTTTAAAATAAAAGTTAAGGCTTTTTTCATTTCTGTTTAATTTGATTTTTTTATTAATTAAATTTAAAACTTTATTCGTTTTAATTTCAATATATTAATAGTTCTACTTTACGAAGTTAGTTCTATTTGATTAATAGCTTGTTGCTTATAATTTAGGTCTTTATCATATTGTCTTTTTTG
>Ga0316608_1000065_pt1 | contig 56747 bp, 56 predicted proteins | sample MIS2016152B_MG_FD_207673 | JGI IMG/M metagenome (GOLD analysis project Ga0316608, IMG submission 207673) | Microbial mat bacterial communities from Middle Island sinkhole, Lake Huron, Michigan, United States - MIS.2016.152B | ecosystem: Environmental > Aquatic > Freshwater > Lake > Sediment... | reverse complement strand
ATGAAATGCGCAAGATTTTTGATTATTGTCCGGAAGCGATAACAAACACCCAAAAAATTGCGGATTCAGTAGAATCGTACAAACTTGACAGAAGTATTCTTTTGCCGGCATTTCCTATGCCCGAAGAATTTACGGATCAAGATGATTTTTTGCGCCATCTGACGTATAAGGGGGCAGAAAAAAAATATGTTGACATAACTGAAGAAATTCGGGAACGATTGGATTTTGAGCTAACAGTAGTGAAAAATATGGGTTTTGCCGGTTATTTTTTGATTGTGCAAGATTTCATAAATGCAGCGCGTGAAATGGGGGTTGCTGTGGGGCCAGGTCGTGGCTCGGCCGCTGGATCTGCAGTTGCTTTTTGTACAGGTATAACAAATATAGATCCAATAAAATATAACCTACTGTTCGAAAGATTCTTAAATCCTGAGCGGGTATCCATGCCCGATATCGATGTGGACTTTGATGAAGATGGTCGTGAAGATGTTTTCAAATGGGTAGTAAATAAATATGGCAAAGACAAGGTAGCGCAAATTATTACATTTGGAACAATGGCTGCAAAAATGGCCATTCGTGATGTTGCCCGAGTTCTGCAATTACCACTTTCAGAAGCAGACAGACTTTCGAAGTTAGTGCCCGAAAAACCCGGAACAACTTTAAAGCAAGCTTATGAAGATGTTCCTGAACTTAAAGCAGCAAAATCATCGAACGATCCTTTGATTAAGAAAACGCTGGAATATGCAGAAACATTGGAAGGCTCAATCCGACAAACCGGTATGCATGCCTGCGGAATAATTATCGGACCGGAAGATCTTACCAATCATATTCCTCTAAGCACCAACAAAGACTCGGAACTTTTTGTCACACAATATGATGGAAAGTTTATTGAAAGCGTTGGAATGCTCAAAATGGACTTTCTTGGTCTTAAAACCTTGTCTATCATCAAGGATGCAATCATCAATGTGAAAGAATCGAGAGGAATTGACATTGATCCAGATACCATCCCGATGGATGATAAAAAAACTTTTGAATTATATCAAAAAGGAGAAACAATCGGGACTTTTCAATTTGAATCGCAAGGAATGAGAACCTATCTGAAAGATTTGAAGCCAAGTAATCTTGAAGATCTATTTGCCATGAATGCCTTGTATCGTCCGGGGCCAATGGATTTCATTCCTTTGTATATAAAAAGAAAACACGGTCAGGAAAAAACAGAATACCCGCATTTGTTGCTACGTCCTATTTTAAAGGACACTTATGGCATCATGATATATCAGGAGCAAATCATGCAGGCAGCCCAAATCATGGGCGGTTTTTCACTTGGTGCTGCGGATATTCTGCGACGCGCAATGGGAAAGAAAAAGGCTGATGAAATGGCCAAGCAGAAATCTGTCTTTGTAGAAGGTGCTAAGAAAAACGGCGTGGATGAAGCCAAAGCGATAGAAGTTTTCGAAATCATGGAAAAATTTGCCTCCTATGGTTTTAATCGTTCGCATTCGGCTGCTTATTCGGTAGTTGCTTTTCAAACAGCTTATTTAAAAGCCAATTTTCCGGCCGAATATATGGCTTCTGTTTTGAGCCGCAATCTGAACGATATAAAAAAAATAACCATCTTCATGGACGAGTGCAAACGAATGGAAATTCCGGTACTCGGCCCCGATGTGAATGAAAGCAATCTGAACTTTACCGTAAACAAAAAAGGAGCGATTCGTTTTGGTCTCGGAGCAATCAAAGGCATGGGAGAAGGCCCTGGTGTAGAGTTAATAAACGAAAGAAAAAAGAATGGTCCTTACACCTCCATTTTCAACCTGATAGAACGAGTGAATACCCGCGCTGTAAACAAAAAATGTTTGGAAGCATTGGCAGTAGGCGGAGGGCTGGATTGTTTCAAGGAAATAAAAAGAAACCAGTATTTTAGTCTAAACGAAAAAGAACCTTCTTTCATCGAAAATTTGATAAAATATGGCAACAGCTTTCAACTTTCTCAAAACTCTAACCAAAATAGCTTGTTTGGAACCAATTCGCAAATCGGCATAAAAACGCCCGACGTTCCACATACACCCGAATGGACACAAATTGAAACCTTAAACAAAGAAAAAGAAGCGATAGGAATATATCTTTCCTCGCATCCTTTAGATAACTTCAAACTGGAAATAACCACTTCCATCAATACGAGTTTAACAGATTTGCAAGATCTGAAAAAGCTCAATGGTCGTGATATCAAAGTTGCAGGAATTGTATCGACCATTGAACATCGTACTTCCAAAACAGGAAATCCTTTCGGATCGTTTGTTTTGGAAGATTATACAGATTCCTATAAGTTTACGCTTTTTGGAAAAGATTACATCGACTTAAAGAAATATTTTACAACAGGTTACACATTGTTCATTAATGGAAAAGTTCAAGGCAGATATAACAATAAAGAAGAATTAGAATTTAAAATTTCGAATATTCAAATGCTTTCTGAAATTAAAGGAAAAATGGTAAAAAGTTTGGCGCTCAAAATACCCTTAGATAATTTAGACGAGAACATCATTGAAGAAATTCAACAATTGGCTGAAAAAAATAAAGGGACCGCAGATTTACGCTTCTTGGTTTACGATCCTCAAACCAAAGTTTGGGTTCAAATGTTTTCTCGATCCTATCGAGTTGAGGTTAACAACAATTGGTTTGATTACTTAACAAATAACTCGAGGTTAGAATATAAGATTGAATCGTAGTTTTTGTTGGTGGGTTCATATATGCATAGACCAATGAAACATGTACTAAATAAAATCCTGAAAATAATTCATTGAAGTTAGCGTTAACTGCTTTTTTAAACGCAGAGCACAGCAAAGATCATCGCAGAGAGCCACAAAGAGGCTTAAAGAGTTCTGATAAAGAAAAACACATAGGTACATAAAAAAATATGAGGCACATCGTTAATATTTTATATGCCTGGTTAAAAGCTTGCATGTGAATTTTTAAAATCAAAAACTTTCAAAACATCAAGGTTGTCCTCAAGCCTTTTTGATCAATTCTTCAAACTCATTTATAGTGCTCAGCAAGCCGAAATTTATTTGAGCATAAATTATTGAAGCCTGAGAAGAACGTATTGTTCCACGTCTTTCTTCTTCTTTGACTTGCGTAAATTTTTGACTCATCGTATGAAGGGTTGTTTGCTGTTCAACATTGTCTTTTGTCAATTCGAGAAAAAGGTCAATTGCATTTTTCGTTTGGTTTAATGCGATCTTATTCCTGATTTCTTCTATTTTATTTGCTAGTGCTGGTGGAACAATCCCCTTAGTCAATTCGCTTAATTTCCAGTTCAGTACATCTTTATTATCGTCCTTATAGTATATGCCCCAAGGCAATTCATTGCTCTTATTGGTTTGGGATTTTATATGAATATCCCGGTGGATGCCAATTTCACGCTTTTCACCGTATTTAGCTGCTATATAAGATTTTGCCGTAATGAAAGATTCTTCAACAGTAGCGTCTGTTGCTAACTTTTTGTAAAATTGACCAGAAAAATCTACCGCCATATCATCATTGATGGGTACAGAGGTAGCGATGACCAACTTAACGCCCGATTGAAGCAATAATTCAACTTGTCCCTTCGTCGCACAACCATTTAAAAAAACCAATTTCAAATTCTCTTCCTGACCAAGCAATTGAGCCAATCCATTTGCGTAAACCAACTCTGAATTACCGGCACCTTTTTCTAATTGCAAATAAGAACCATCGGCATGGCCGCCATAGTGAAAGATGCAAACCTGATTGTTATACCTGATGAATGTATTGAATAAATCATCCATGGAAGTATTTTCTTCCTTATTAATTTGCAGAATACCTTCATCATATAGGTTTTGCAGAGAACTAAAAATACTTTTTCGCTCCTGAACGATCATTTGCAAATAATTATCTTTGTCGTTGGAAAAAGCCAGAACGATTACAGGTTTTTTGTCTTTAGTTGCCATATCTTTTGTTTATATATTAGAAATAATTTTGATTAGGGGAGATTTATACGAAAAAATGCATCCTCTGTAATTCAATTGTTTGTGAAAACAAAGAATGCATTAAATTCATAAGAAAAAGATATGATTCAAGTTCCTCCTACTCAAAATCAATTTCACCAAAAATATTTTCATCATCTACACCTTTGGAGGCAACCTCAGCACTGCCAAGAATCTTCGTCTTGATGCCTACAATTTTGAAAAGAGGTGTCAGTTCAGATTCTGCAATAATTTTTGTTTCTAAACCAGATGTATTTAAAACAGAAAAACACGCCTCAGCATTGGCTAATTTCAGATCATTTGCTTTTATGTCGCTTTTTGCTCTTAAATCAATGATGTTATTGTTTTTATTTGAAATTAAGATTGTTGCAGAATCGGCAACGGCCATTTCTGTAATGATAACCCAATCTTTCTCCCAGGTTTTGTCTTTGAATCGTTTCAGTACCTCAGCTTTTACAGGCACCAGATCTTCAATCTGATGAGATAAAACACCTTTTGCCTCAAAAACAACTGATTTTTCTTTTTTAAATTCAAGAGTTAAACCGGCGTCTGCCTCAGACAAACCACTTCCCACAATAGGAGATTGACCCGACAATTTGGTTTTGATATCGACAGCTCCTTCAGACTTGTAGTCCAAATCCATTTTGGTATCATCAACGATCACCTGAAACTCAATACCCAGATTTTTCAAACTCGTTTCGCGTTCGAAAACTCTTCCGTTGAGTTTACCTACATCGCCAATAACAAGCTTTTTCCCTGGCATCCAAGTGGCATAATATCCGAACTTCTTATGTAGTTCGTTTGTGTATTGCTCTACAACTGACATAATTATGAGATTTTAATATAAAATAAATTTACTATGAACAAGCTAAATTCAAAGGTAAAAAAAACTTTTTAAATTCCAATTCTCAATTTCATTTGTGTAAATAAACTTCAATAGTCCGAACTGTCCAGTCAGAGGGCTTTTGGGGATTTGTTTTCTTAAGTCCTCCAATTTCTCGGGACGAAAGACGAATTGTTTCTCCAAAGTTTTCGATAGGATCTTGAGTAACCACATAGCTATCGATAGGTTCAGTACTTACAAAAAGACGAAAAGTGTCAACACTAAACTCTTTTTCTTCCGGTAAGAAAAAATAGTCACTTTCATCAGTTCCCCAAATTGTAATATAGTCTGATTGGGCTTTTACTGTGATGCTATTGGTTAGGCTATGAATTCCAAACTGACTCGAATAATAAATAAGATTGAAATACAAATCCTTGGCAGCAATATTTTTTGCTTTCAATTCCGCTTTAATTTCTTCACCTTTGAATTTCAAATTGACGATTCTATCGTCAGAACCTATCAGTTGCTGATTTGTATCAAACATACTAAAATCGATATGATTTGCTGCAATCTGTGATTTTTTGTTATTGATCGTTATTGCCCTTTCCCAGTTTTTTATTTTGGAAAGAAGTTCAATCAGATGAATTGCACAATTACGGGCATCACCACAAATTTTTTGTATCAGAATAAGCTTTGGATAATTGGTAAAAAGTGCAAATTCTTCGTTCCCAATTTCAATATGATATTTAGAAGCAGAAATTTGATTAGAAAATTCTATGTTAAAATCGGCAGGACAAAGACTCTTAAGCAATTCAATATCGTTATCGCTACCCGCAACTTTAATCAACAAAGGAGCATCAGGCAATGAAATTAATTTTGCAAGATATTCATTGTTTTTATTAATAAGCTTTGGCACTGCAAGATACGAACAGTGTGGCATAACAGAACTTGCATCAACATTGGCTATAAAATTTTCCTCCTCTGTGTTTCCAGCGTAAATGGCAAAGCTTGCATCATTTTCAGCAGAATTTGGTATTCCCTGAAATGAGCCAGCATTTAGCTCCCACTTCTGAATTGCAGGATTAAAAAACACTTTTAAGGTAGGCTGTTCTTGAAGTTTTTCGCCGCTAATAAATGAAATATAAGGATTAAATCCATCAAAAGGCTCTATCTGTGGTGTTTGGTCGATATTGCATCGAATAATCGTTTTTCGGATATTACTGAAAAGTTCTGCATAAGAAATTTTGGGCGTTTTTTCAAGAATCTGCAAAAGGGTTTCGGTAAAAAGTCCTGATTTATTGGGCGATTCCTTTGCCAGTTCCTTTTGACTACAAGCAGCCATGAGAATATGTTTGCTTCTGGGAATATCGAACTTATTCTCAATCTTTTGTTTTTGATAAAAGCCATCAATATAAGATTCCAAAGGTCGCTCATTGGGATTATCATTGGCTTGGCGTGTCAAAAGCACTGATTTGTCATCTTCAGCACTTCTTGTGCCGGATCCTGAATGACAACAATCCAGCATCACAATCATTTCAGCGCCTTTTTGAACCGTTTCACTGATAAGAACAGCAAGCTCCTTATCGGCTAAATCGTATCCACCTGTATGCCGGCTGTCATAACAAACAATTGTTTCATCGAAGGGTTCAGAAAAAAACTGCCTAAACTCAGGAGCAGATAACTGACGTGATCCATGTCCGCTGTATTGAAAAAATGCGATATCCCCAGATTTAACTTTATCGCGCAAATTCATACGAAAAGCATCAATGATTCCTTTGTGAGTGGCATCTGCATCAACCAAAACATTTACCTCAGGCTCTAATTGATTAAAGTTACCACTTGTTAAGAGTTTTTTAATATTTTGAACATCATTGACACAGCCTTGCAAATTTTTTATGGTTGGGTGGTTATACTCATTTATTCCAACGAGAAGTGCGTATAGTTTTTTCATAAAAATAATCTTTTAAGTTAAGACTTTAGCCCATAAGAGCTGGTCAATGGTTCAGAATTCATTTGCCTAAACATTTTTGAATGTTGGCAGAGAATTACAGGTAAATTTCATCATTAAAGTTTTAAAATTATGAAAAGGTTTAGTAATTTCAAAAAAAGTTCTTTTTGATTTAAATGGTGGCTGTCCTGGTTTCAACTTTTTACAATGTTTCTATTTCATCAATCGAACAACCAGTTTTGTTTAGAATTACATTAAGTGGAACACCATTTTCTTTCAATGTTTTCGCAAATTCCAATTGTAATTGTTTAGCTTTATTCTTTTCGATTTCTATGGCTTTGTCCTTTTCTTCTAATGCTTTGTCCTTTTCATTTAATGCTTTGTCCTTTTCTTCCAATGTTTTATTTTTGTCTTCTAAGACCTTGTCTTTTTTATCTAATAACTCCTCTAAGTAAGTTATTTTATTATCTCTTTTGATAAGCGTTTTTAAATATTCATCCTCAGCAAACATTTGTTCTTCCAAATTTGGATTATTAATTGATGCCGCCTGAATTCTTTTTATCACTCTATCTAAAAATCCCGGAAAAAATTTTCTTATTATTCTAAGTCTGTGTTCATTGTCCCTAACTTTGGATTTTTGGTCGAACAATTTTAAAAGGGTAAATAATTTTTGTTTATATTCATCTTCTTTATAATCTTCTTCAACAATATTTTGTATGTTGGGTAATTGTACAACCCAAATATCATAACTCAAATGATCAATGAATTCGTTGTTTTTTTGCAATTTTTTGTTTTTAAAAACTCCTAATTTTGATCTATCGGTTTTGATTAATAAATCATTGATTTCGTTTTCAATTCTAAAATTGAGAATGAAAATGGGAATTAATCGGATAGGTTTGTTAATGGTTTCAATTGCCTGAGTTTTGGGGTCAGTAATTTCTTTTTCTTGTTTTCTTTGAAAATTCTTGCTTATATATCTTTTAAATCTAAAAATGTCGTCTGGTTCACTTGCTTTTTGCAATTCAATCATTATTAATTCTTCTGAACCGTCTGGTAATTCAATGAGAGCTGTAAAATCAAGATGAAATAAATAAATGTCGTCCTTTGTTTTAGGGTCTTGTATTTCAATTTTTGCTTGATTTTCATTTTTCTCAGAATGGGTTATGGATTCCAGATGTAATTTTTTAATTTTTTCGTTTATTAAAGTTGAAATTACAATCATTGCGCTATCAGGGTCTTCCATTAAATATCTGAATACAACATCATATATTGGATTTGGAATTATCAAATATTCAGATTCACTTGTATCCTGCTTTATACTTTCCATTCTCTTATCAATTAGTTTTGATATGCAAATTTATCAAAAAATTTCTATTGTCACTTAAAATCATCATGAAGAATGAACAACGAATAATGAATAATTATCATTGTTCATACTTTTACATCATGTTTAACCTGTTTATTCTTACTCCCAGTCCAGAATGACCTTTCCGCAATTACCAGACTTCATTATTTCAAAGCCTTGCAAAAAATCATCTACATGAAAACGATGCGTGATTATAGGCGAAATATTTAAACCCGAATGCAGCATTTGTTCCATAAAATACCAGGTTTCGAACATTTCCCTTCCATATATTCCTTTCAGTTGAAGACCTTTGAAAATTACATGATCCCAGTTTATTTGCGTATTTTTTGGAAGAATTCCAAGTAAAGCGATTTTGCTGCCATTGTACATGTTAGCAAGTATGTCATTAAATGCTTTGGGATTGCCTGAACATTCCAACCCAATATCAAAACCCACCATTCCTAATTCCTTCATGGCGCTTTCTATTGTTTCATTATTGGGATTGACCACTCTGGTAGCGCCCATTTTTTTTGCAATTTCAATTCTATAAGGATTGGTTTCGGTTGCAACAATATAGCGAGCCCCAGAAAATCGTGCAATGGCAATGCACAAACTACCAATTAGACCCGATCCTGTGATTAAAATATCCTCCCCAATTAAAGGAAAAGATAAAGCGGTATGAGTAGCATTGCCCAAAGGATCCATAATCGAAACAATTTCGTCAGGAATATCCTGATGAATTTTCATCACATTCAATGAAGGCACTGAAATAAACTCTGCAAAACATCCATCCCTATTAACCCCTATGCCAATGGTTCTTTCACAAATATGCTGACGACCTCTCCGGCAATTACGGCAGTGCCCGCAGGCTATATGACCTTCACCTGTAACTCTGTCTCCAGTTTTGAATTCGCTTACTGCAGAGCCAGTGCCAACAACTGTTCCCACATATTCATGACCTATAATCATTGGTGTACGTATGGTTCTTTGCGACCATTCATCCCAGTTGTAAATATGAAGATCTGTGCCGCAAATGGCAGTTTTCCTGACTTTTATTAACACATCGTTTACACCGGGAACGGGTTCTGGCATATCTTCCATCCACAAACCTGCCTGAGGAAGTTTTTTTACAAGGGCTTTCATTTCTCTATAATAGATTTTGTTGGCATTAATATGAGGTTATCTGGGAATATTTAAATTATCCAGATTTTGTCCACAATCCCAAACTTTCAGGATTATTATTTTATCTTCGAGTATTTCGAAAAATAATATTCTTTACTAGACAAAAGCAGTTCTTTCTCTTGGTCCGCAGTTAATTCAATATAGGATGCTTTTTTTTATCCAAAATCGCCTTGATAGCATTAAGGAAATCAAGGTCATCAATTATAGAAATCCTATGAATTAGTTCTTGCCTCAACTGAATAGTATTCATTTTTATTATTTTTTATTCTGGTATAAAGTTACAAAATTTATACGAATTGTGATGAATTCTTTATATGCCTTAAATCCGTAAGTGTTGTTTGTTTGCCCACGAATTACACGAATTGCACGAATAGAAATTCACCTAAATGTATGAGCGATTATTGATGCAACCTATTGTTATTTAATCGAATTATAATAATCCTAGGGATTTAAGGAATTGTATAATTTCCGATCATCTATCTAATCAATCAAATAATCCGATCGTCCTTTTTTATGCTTTTTTATTACCTCTAATTGCCAAACAAAGTCAACTATAGGAAAGATGCGAAATTTGGTTGGTAAAAAGGGGTAAGAACCATATGAAAGCTTGTACCCCACAGCTATGTGTCTGTCAACTATGCGACGGGGTTTGGAGTTATTGTAAGTGTTACGTCCAACTTTATTTTTTCGCATCAAATGGAAATAGGCAATAGCTTTATGTTCTAAAGCAAAATCAACCATTGGAATTTCAATGGCATAGAATGTTACATCTGTTTTAATGCTAAATAACCAGGACATGTCCCGGTCAAATGCTAATCCGATATAAGCCAGCCATTCTTCATCGTAAATGTTGGTGCGGGGATAAAGGATCGGAAAAGCAATTGGATCTACAGCAATCGTATCGGCATTCTTAGCATATTGCAAGCCGATTTTCAAAGTGAGCAGATTGTTAAAATCTGTTTTGGCACACTCTGAGGGCTTTTGTAAAAATCGACCTATCATATTTTCAACTGAAAATGCAATGATAGAAGGTATATGCGCGGAAGAGTCAAGAAAAGTTAAGCTACCCGGATTATATAGGAAGGGTTTTATGCCCATGTTGGATAAAAGTTTCAGGCCGATGGTAGGATAATGCATTCCGAACCTTGATGCAATTAGCCAAGGTGATGATTTTTGTTTTGTAATCCTTAATCCTTCCCAGTTTTTTTTCAAATAAAGATTGGGTACAACAGGAAAAAAAGTATGCTGTGCTCCAATTTCTAGAGTATTAGTCAAACCATAACCAAGTGAATGAAAAACACCATATTGAAAATGATTTTTATCAATGGTTTGAGGTGTTCCATAAGTCAGGAAATTCTGGGAACGAATTTGTAAAGAAATGCAAGTCAATAAAATAAAAACAGCTACTCTCATTGCAAAAAAATCAGGTAAAGAAATACTGAATACAAATATCAATTCTTATACCACAAAGTTCTATTTTTTTTGCAGAAAATCTAAAAGATCTTTGAATGAGGGACTTTTAGAATCAATAATAAAAGATTTGTTCGGTTCCTTAAATGCTATGTATATGTATTCCCTTCTGCGATAATTAAAGTTCTTCCATCCTAAGAGCGAATCCCTATGAAAAGTTAGGGTGTTGTTATAAATATAACTCTTTTTCAGTGCATTGATTTCGACCTTATCACTACCAAAAACCATTTTTACTTTGGTCTTTACCAGATTTTGTCCAATGATGACACTGATGCCAAAAATAAAAATCGGGATGAATAACAAAACTTGTTTAGATATTCCCCAGTTGATTCCTGAAAGATAAAATAAGGCAAGCAAAATTAAAAATACAACAAAGTACACAATTAATGAAATGATATTGTGACGAGGTTGGTGAAGAATAAGCGTGAATGAATTCATAATAAAGATCGAATTTAGGAACATTTAATTTTCAAATTTATGCTGAAATTTACATTTTATCACTAAAGTCATCAATGATAATGGTTTGTAAGACCCACCCCCTAACCCCCTACCAAGAGGGGGAATGTACTAATCAGTGTTTTATATAAAGAATAATCCTTTCTCTATAAAATAATGATTCATTAATTTTCTATAAGTTTGGTTCAAAGTTACTTTCCCCTCTTGGGAGGGGACCAAGGGGTGGGTCTTTGACAACCAAGAATTTAGCTCCATAACATAGACTCTCAATTAACAACTTTTCAATGATAAGAAATAATTAACCGAAAAATAGCAAAATTGAATCTGCCTAAGTAAAATTACTATTATTAACTATTAATGCGAATTAAGGGTTGAAAAACTTCCTTTTAATGTAATTATTCAACCTTTAATTGGCGTAAATAAAGATTTTTTTCTCATTTTCTTTGTCCTTTTGCCTTGATGCAAAAGAACGAAAAAATCAAGAATATAATAACGGTCTCAGTTTTTCAGAAAATGTCCAAAATAACTGACAGATTGCTTTGTTCTTTACTGATGCCTTTGCTTGAAATAATTTAACTGTATTTTCTTATTAAGCTCAGCGCTTAGATCTGTCAATTATTCCGGCCAGCAAAGAATTACGCAATCCATTATCTTCGTTACCCGCTCATTAGGATTACCTTCGATTAGGTGCCTTGAGTTGGACAAAGAATGATAAATATTTATGGTTGAAAACTACTTTATAAATACAGAGACCGCAAAGAAGGCGGATCTCGGTATTTATTAGATAATTAATGCAATTATTCAACCCTTAATTCACATTATTAACTATTAACTTTTAACTTAAAACTCAAAACTTAAAACTTTTATTTATCATCGAACATTAGCTCTGTTTGCGTATAACCATTCTCACGCTCGGTGTTGCGAAGTTTCTTGCCCCTGATTAATGAGGTCCAGCGTCTTATTCTGAGTTTATTTTTGTAACCTAAATAATACATCACTGGCACCATGATCAGTGTTAAGAAAGTTGCAAAGCTCAATCCAAATATAATTGCCCAGGCCAATGGTCCAAAGAATCCTGTATTATCGCCACCGATATGGATATTGGGATTAAAATCAGAGAATAAAGTTTCGAAATTCATGTTGAACCCAAATGCCAATGGAATAAGTCCTAAAATAGCTGCAGCCGCAGTAAGAAAAACGGGTGTAATTCTTATTTTTCCTGCCTGAATAATGGCTTCTTTTGCTTTCAGCCCCTGCGATCGCATCACGTCAATAAATTCGACAATAAGTATCCCGTTCCGAACCACAATTCCAGCCAATGCAATGATTCCCATACCGGTCATGATAATGGATATAGTCATTTTGAAAATAACAATTCCAAGCAAAACACCGATTATACTGAAAAGAACCTCACTCAATATGATTAAGGGCTTTATAATATTATTGAACTGCGTGATCATGATAAACAAAATCAGAAATAAAGAAAGCAGCATGGCCTGCCCTAAGAAGGCAGAAGTTTCCTCAGTATCTTCCTGCTCACCTGTAATTTTAATTTCAATACTTTCAGGTCTTTGAAATGAGTTTAAAGCATCTTGTATTTTTTGGTTTACCTCAGGTGCTGTATATCCTGTAAGAAGATTCGAAGACAAAGTTACAACACGACTTAAATTCTTTCTTTTAATACTTCCGTACGTAGTTGTATATCTAACTTTTGCAACAGAAGCCAAGGGTATTTGCCTAAACAATCCGGAAGCCATATCTCTGTAGCTAATTTTATGATTGAGTAATTTGTCTATATTTTTCCTTGTGTTCTCGTCAAACCTCAGTTGAATAGGATATTGCTCTTCTTTATCGCGGAATTTTGAAATTTCTTTTCCTAAAACAGCCGTGCGAATTTCAGAACCAATCTGTCCTATGGAAATTCCTTCATTGTTTGCTCTTTCTCTGTCCACTTCAATGATGACTTCAGGTTTTGCATCTTGAAAATCGGTTTTTAAATCTTCAAAACCTACTACATTTTGTGAGTCCAAATAAACCTTGAAAGCTTGAGAAGTTTTATTTAATTCCTCCAAATCATCACCCACAAATTCAATATTTACTGGGGCACCCGTTGGAGGTCCCATTCTGTTTTTGCTCACCGTAATTTCTGTTCCGGAAATGCCTCTTAATGTATCCCTGATCAAACTGATATAGGGATTGGTTTTCTTTCCATGGCGGTCAACGAATTTTACAAAATTGATTGTTACTTTAGCTTTGTGCGAAGAAATTGTTTGATTGTCAAACTCATTTTCTGAAGCACGAAGAGCAACATTTGTAATGACAGACTCCACCAAGGGATTTTCTTTACCTAAAACATGATTGATTCTTCCTTCCACAATTTTTGCAACGGAATCTGTAACATCCACATCTGTGCCTATCGGAAGCGAAATAAAAGCTTCAATCGTATTCGGTTCATTATCGGGAAAGAATTCTACTTTGGGTTTGGCGATTCCTACAATAATAAATGTTAGAAATAACGCTACAATAACCGATGTCAATAGATAAGCAGGTCGTCTTCCGTTCAGACACCAGCGTAGCAATTTTTCATACTTATTCATTATATTGGGCAAAGTTTTCTTTTGGAAATTTGCCACGATTTTTTGCCCAAAGAAAATATGAAGTAAATAGGATATGCCGATAAAAATGATGAAATTTCCCATGGCAGGTGCATTTCCTAAATTGATAAGAAACCCTATCAGAACGATGATTCCTGCACGTATGAAAATTTTCTTTCTGTCGTTCTTTTTCACTTCTTCATCTTCGTGCTTCATAAAATCGATAGCAAAAACAGGATTGATAATATAGGCTACAATCAAGGAAGCAAAAAGAGTTATAATAAGGGTTACCGGAATGAAAAACATAAATTTACCCACCGTGCCAGGCCAAAATGTCAATGGAAAAAATGGCGCTAATGTGGTGAGGGTTCCGGAAAGAATAGGGAGGAAAACCTCACCTGCAGCAAATTTTGCGGATTGCACAATACTCATGCGAGTGAGTTTAAAAATCCGGTGGGTATTTTCGATTACCACAATGGCATCGTCCACCACAATCCCCAGAGCAAAAATGAAAGAGAACATCACCAACATATTCATTGTGAACCCAAACCATGGCATAACAATATATGCAAGCGCCATCGACAAAGGAACAGAAAGGGCAACAAAAATTGCATTGGTTAGCCCCATGAAAAACATGAGCACAATGGTTACAAAAATGAACCCCAAAATTATGGTATTGTTCAACTCTTCCAGCGTTGAACGTGTATAATTACTTTGATCGCCAGAAATATTAATATTTAAGTTTTTTGGGAATTTTGTAGCTTGAAGATCTGCAATGATTTCTTTAATTTTATCGGATGCTTCCAAAAGATTTTGACCACTTTTTTTGACCACATTCAACGTGATAACATTTTCTCCGTTTAATCGTGCAAAACTTTCTTTTTCTTTGAAACCGTCAATGACTGCTGCTATTTCACCTAAAGGTATATTTCCGCCGGAAGAATTTCGCAGAATGATATTTTCAATCTTTTGTGCTTCCTTAAACTCACCCACAATCCTTATAGAACGGGTCATCCCTTGTATGTCAATACTTCCGCCCGAAATGGTCATATTTTCGAAAGCTACGGCATTTTCTACATCTCTAAATGACAATCCTGCTGCTTGCATTTTCATCATGTCCACTTCGACCTTGATTTCGCGATCCAGTGCGCCAATTAAATCCACACGTGTAATTTCTTTCAAGGCTTCGATTTTGTCCTGAGCTATTTCGGCAAATGATTTGATTTTACTCAAATCCAATGGACCCGAAAGATTGATATTCATGATAGGAAAATCGGCAATATTGATGTCGGTAACCGTAGGTTCTTGCAGAAGATTGTTGGGCAAGTCCGATTTTGCTTTATCTACTGCATCTTTAACTTTCTGCTTTGCATCCTGCTCATCTACATTAGTTCCAAACTCCACAATAATGCTGGAAAAATCCTGAACAGAATTACTGGAAATCTTTTTAACACCATTGATAGATTTGATTTGTTTTTCAATAGGTCTTGTAACAAGATTTTCCATATCCACGGGCGAAGTACCCGGATAAATGGTTGTTACAATCATGGTCGGAATTACAATTTCTGGGAATTGCTCTTTGGGTATATTGTTATAGCTCGACAATCCAAAGACTGCCAGAATAAAAATCATAACATATATACTGGTTTTGTTGTCTATCGACCAACTGGTCGGTTTAAACTCTTTTCTTAATGTTTCCATATAAGGTCTAAATTTCTTGCTTTTAAATGAAATTTATTGGAATAATATCGTCAAAATTATTGTGTGATTTTAGTACCTTCTTCAACTGAGAGATAACCCGTAGAAATGATTTTATCGCCACTCTTTAGACCTTCGGTAATTTCAACCATACCGTCATAGTCTTTTCCTTTTTTGATAATTTGCTTTTTGGCGATCGTGCCGGTGGCATTGGTTTCAGCCACAAAAACATAATCATTCTGATCATCTTTTTGAATCAAATTGATCGGAACGGTCAGTGCCTTGGGATTTCGATAGTCAATAATTTTAACAAAAGCAATCATATTGGCTTTCAGCGAAGGATCATCGGCTGTAAACTTTGCTTCAATTGAAAAAGTTCTGTTTACTGCATTGATGTAACGGCTGATAAAATTGACTGTGGTTTTGTATTCCTTATTGATGTCGGGAAAAGAAATGATAACTTCGTCGCCCACTTTCAATCTGGATGCATAGGATTCGGCCAAATCAGCGGTAACTTTCGCTTTTGCAAAATTTACAACTCTGGCAATAGGAGGAGAATTGGGCATAGCGCCACTTACATTTTGCCCCACCTTCACCGATAATTCTTCTACCGTACCATTGATGGGTGATTTAATTGCAAGAAGTGAAATTTGCTCTAAAACCGTTTTCTTTTTTGATTCAAGCGATTCCTTCTGCATTTTGGCATTCAAATATTGCATCTCTGATCCAATTTTTTGCTCCCAGAGTTTGGCTTGCTTTTCGAACATATCTATTGCCAAATTCAATTGAATGTCGAGCTCTTTAATTTGTTGTCGATACAAAGCATCATCCAATTGAATCAAAATTTGACCTGCACTAACTTTTTGACCTGCTACAACAAATACCGATCTAACGATTCCAGGTGCGGCAGGATTTGGGAAAATGCCCACATTTTCCTCCCCATCCAAATTACCTTGCACTTCAATGAAGTGAAAAAACTCCTTCGGTTCAAGGGTTGTAAGATTCACATGAACAATTTTTTCATTCGATTGATTGGAATTTTCACTCTTTAGTTCGCCTTCCAATTTTTTTATTTGAATGACAAGCTCGTCTCTTTGTTTTCTCAATTTTTCTAATTGTGCCTTTTTATCCGGTTTCCCGCACGAAGCAAATAATATCGCCAAAGCCAGTAGGAATGTTAAGGTTTTCATTGTATATTGATTTTTTTAAGTTTATAAAATTCTAAAGTTTATTGGTTATCTTATCGATTTTCGTTTTTGCATTTAAAAGTTCAAGTATGGCAGAAAAAAATTCTGATTGTGTTTTTAAATATTGTCCTTGTGCCTGACTCAATTCAAAACTCGTTGCCGAGCCTACAGAATATTTGATTAAAGTTCTGTCGTAAATTTTCTTTGATAAATTGAAGTTTGTGTGTGAAAGTGTATATTTTTCGTGCGCTGCAAGAAAATCATTCTTAGATTGCTCATAAGAAAGATTCAAGCCTTGCTCCAGCTTATATTTACTATTCCTTGTTTTTTCTAAGCTTATTTTTGCCTGCTGAATTTTAGAGTGTCGGCTATAACTTGTAAATAAAGGCAGCGAAATACTTATAGCGAAAATATCTTTGGGCGTAAAATTAAGAAATGGTTCATTCAATAATTGCTGATGTTTATACACTAAAGCAACTGTTGGCAAATACTTGCTTTGCTCTCTTCTCACTCCTAATATTTGAAGCCTTTCCATATACTCCAATGATGCATAATCAAGGTTGTTATTTAAAACCAACTCTTCGAAAATGAAATTATCGATTTGGGTTTTTTTTATCAATGAAGGTACACTATCACTCAAAACAATATTTCTGTCTAACTCCACACCCATTTGAAATTTTAGAAGCCTTTTGGCTGTTTCCTTTTGTCTGTCAAGAGAATTCAAGGCATTTAAAAGTGTGTTTTTTGTAATCTCTAATTGATCCATATCAGTTTCTTCCACAAAACCTTGCTCTTTCATTTTTTTAAGTTCTTCAAAGGTCTTGTTGACAACAGTTAAATTTTCGCGAAGAATGGAAGCATTTTCATCTAAAACTAATGCTAAGTAGTAGCTCTTCGTTACATTTTCTTTCACATCGCTCTCATTTTTATTATGTGTGGCAAGCGAATAATTATAAAATACCTTAGATGCCTGCAATCCCACTAAGTATTCTCCACTAAAAACCAGCCATGAAGCGGTTATGTCCCATGTCCAGTTGGATTGAACACCCATCGGGATAGGAGGTCCTTCCTTTCCGAAAAGGGGAATAGTATCCGCCACTCCTGATTCAATAGTAGAAATATCGTTTTTAGTCAAAACTGGAGTAGATAATTTCAGCACAGGAACCTCAAAGATGTACTGATAATTTGCATTGGCAGTAACCTGCGGCAATCCAATGGCCATAGTTTCCCATATTTTCTTTTTGGCTATTTCAACATCCATATTTGAAATTTCCATATCTATGCTATGTTCTAATGCGTAGCTATTTGCCTCCGCAAGGCTTAAAACCAAGGTGCTTGTATCTGATCTGCTCTCTTGTCCAAACAGATATATACTCATGAATACTAAAAATATTAAACTCGATAAGGTTTTCATCATCTCATTGTTTTAGACATAAATAAAATTAGATTTGGGGTTTAGTAATAGTTAAAAGTTAAAAGTGGAAAGTTAAAAGCCCAATACACTCTAAATCATTCCTATTATAATTTACCTTAAATCCGCAAGTGTTTTTTGTTTGCCCACGAATTACACGAATTGCACGAATTTAAAGATTTAATTAACCGAAATTATTTTTATATCATAACTTATTAGCATTTTATACGTTTTTGAAAATAATCTAAGCCTTTGCTATTGCATAAGGCATGTAGGTGATAAGAAAAAAGTTCATTGAACACTTTTTCTGAATTAAGTTCATCGGATGTAAAAAGATTGTCGCTGCTTACTGCTTCAATTCTTCCCGCCTGAAGTTTTGAAATTATTTCTATATCAAAGTCATCTCTGAAAAGTCCTTCATCAACACCTTTCTTTAAATTGCGTTTTACTCTGTTTAAAATGTATTCCCGGCGCAATTTATTGAAATTTTCATAAACCAATGGATAATACTTTTTCATATCATATTCCATCGAAGGCGGATGCGTTTTTACCATTTTGTTCATGAATTTTGTGGCTTCAATCATTTCATCTATGGCATTTAAACCCACTTTCTCCATTTTATCAAATTCTTCCACATGAAAGTTGAATTCGAAGTCAATCACTTTTTTAATTAAATCTTCTTTGTCCTTGACAAATTGATAGAGTGTTTTTTTTGAAATGCCTAATTCCCGGGCTACATCTTCCATCGACACGCTTTTAATTCCATATTTCATATAGAGTTGAGCGGCTTTTGATATTATGTGATCTGAATTAATTTCCATGCTGCAAAAATAGAAATATTTAAAAACCCGGAAACTATTTGCGTGTTAAAAGTTTCTTAATTCTATGTGATTAAATCATCATGAATTATAAGCATTTGAATTAAAGAACAATGGCAAACTCTTTTTTTTATCATCCAATAATTTCGATACAAAAATATTGAAAGCTCATCATTCACATTTTTTTATTGGATGAATCCCGGATTTTTGTCGATGAAAGCGTGAAGGTGGGAGATGAAATATAATATGCTAATTTGCTAATAACTTAATAATTAATTGCCAATATACAGTTGTTTATATATTTAAAAATACGTATATTTGATCTAATGTTGTTTTAGTTAAGGTTATAACTCCGAAGGAGCTTACTATAAATAACCCCCAGTGCAACTGGGGGAAAATAAATGAATCGGATGCAAAACCCCAGATAGGGTTTTCCCTTGAGAATACTTAGGGAAACTCTTACAGAGTTTTATCAATCATATATTTTACAACCTCCGGTTAAAACCGAAGGTTATTTACAGGTAACTCCTACGGAGTTTTCTGAACTAATCGACATTGAATTTTCATTATGAATATTCAGTTTTTTTTGAAATTTGCGTAAAATATTGTAAATTTAAATAAAATACGATTATTTAATTCAGTAAATGTAAAATTTGGATATTCGTTAATTGAGATTCGATGTCCTAAAGAACTTATAAGTTATGATTGACCCAATAGAAATAGAAGTAAAAAAAGAATTCGATACTGTTCAATTCTTTCGTGACATTAAAGAGAAAATCGGATTAACCATGATTGAATTAACTTACGAACAACGTAAAAGATTTATCGAAAAAATAAAAGCAGGTGAGATCACCTATGCATTAATAGATAAATATTTACGAAAGGAAATTCAGTTAACATTTTAAAAAAGCTTTTAGCATAAAAGACCTTGGAAATTCCGATTTTTAAAGTATTATCATGATTTTTGAACAATATCAGCTTACTGCAGATCTCGAAAAACATATTGAGTCTATTCTGTATCTAAAGAATTTCATGCCGGAGCACTCCATAGAAAGGATTGTTCCTACCGGTCATGTGTATATCATTTTTGAATTAGACAATATTCTTCGTAATACATTTGATAATGAGACTTTAAAACCTTTGAATTCCTTTTCAAAAGTTTGGATTTCGGGGGGCAAAATTATGAATATTTTCATCAATATTCCAAAAATAATTTCTAAATTTTGTTTCTAAATTTTCAATTATGGAGCAAAGATAAAGAAAACTTCGTTTCTAAAATAATTAAAGTTCTAAAAAGGAGTCATTCTTTGAAAAAATATTATTTTTGGATTCTATATATTTACGAACTTAAAAAATAGCCCTGAAAGGGCAAGAGCATTAGCTTATGGCAACGCCATAAGGAAAATTCAATCAAATATAAATACGCCCTGAAAGGGCAAAAGCAAAAAATTATGGCTCAATCATTATCAAAAGTTTATGTACACATAACTTTTAGTACAAAAAACCGACTACCTCTCCTGAATAATGATATTCAATCTATTTTTTATGAGTATATTGGCGGAATATGCAAGGGGTTAGAATGTAACCCTCTCAGGATTGGAGGTCATAAAGACCACGTACACATTTTATGTTTATTATCAAAGAAGGTTACGCAAATAAAGCTGTTGGAAGAAATAAAAAAGGAATCTTCAAAATGGATTAAGACAAAAGGAAAAGAGTTCCAGTATTTCTACTGGCAAAGTGGATACGGAATTTTTTCAGTTAACCCTTCTGAAATTGATATAGTGATTAAATATATTGATAATCAAACCGAACATCACTATGAAAAAACATTTCAAGATGAATTCAGGGCATTTTTGAAAAAATATCAGGTTGATTACGACGAACGTTATGTTTGGGATTAAATATCGGCTTTTGCCCTTTCAGGGCGCAATAAATGTTTCTGATACAACTATTCACGGGGCGTTGCCCCGTGCTAATGCTAAAGCCCTTACAGGGCTGGAAATATTTGAATTGTGACAGGTTCTATAGACCTACGACACATACAAAACTTGTTGGTAAAGTAAACAATTTTTTTTCTAAAAAAATCGTCAATATTTCAAAGAACAAACATACGAGGCACATAGGGTTTACACATATTCGCGAATTCGTGGATATTTAATTTTAGTATTCAACTTTATTCATTTTTTGATATTTTGGGATATTGGGAAAGTTTTCAGCTAAAAAACTAATAATACGCTTTACTTCCTTAAAATTCTCCCGACCATTCGCATCATCTCCTTTTGCTTTATACACCATTGCCAATTTATAATATGAAATAGCCAAACCCTCCAACAAGCCAACACTTTTGGGATTTGCCTCGTAAAGTTCTTTAAATAAAACTACTTCATCATTAAAGAATTGCAAAGCTTTGTCGAAATCGCCTAATGACTGATAAATTTCTCCTAATTTTTCATACGAAATCGCCAAGCCGTTTTTCAGGTTCTCACTTTTGGGATTTGCCTCGTAAAGTTCTTTTCCTAATTGTGTTCTTAAATTAAAGAATTGCAAAGCTTTGTCAAAATCGCCTAATGACCGATAAATTCCGCCTAATTTTTCATACGAAATCGCCAAGCCGTTTTTTAGCTTCTCACTTTTGGGATTTGCCTCGTAAAGTTCTTTAAATAAAACTACTTCATCATTAAAGAATTGCAAAGCTTTATCGAAATCGCCTAATGACTGATAAATATTGCCTAATTTTTCATACGAAATCGCCAATCCGTTTTTTAGTTCCTCACTTTTGGGATTTGCCTCGTAAAGTTCTTTTGATAACTCTATGTCTAAATTAAAGAATTGCAAAGCTTTATCGAAATCGCCTAATGACTGATAAATATTGCCTAATTTTTCATACGAAATCGCCAATCCGTTTTTTAGTTCCTCACTTTTGGGATTTGCCTCGTAAAGTTCTTTTGATAACTCTATGTCTAAATTAAAGAATTGCAACGCTTTGTCGAAATCGCCTAATGACTGATAAATAACTCCTAATTTAGAATACGAAATCGCCAAGCCGTTTTTTAGGTTCTCACTTTTGGGATTTGCCTCGTAAAGTTCTTTTCCTAATTGGGTTCTTAAATTAAAGAATTGCAACGCTTTGTCGAAATCGCCTATTGACTGATAAATATCGCCTAATTTAGAATACGAAATCGCCAAGCCGTTTTTTAGGTTCTCACTTTTGGGATTTGCCTCGTAAAGTTCTTTAAATAAAACCACTCCATCATTAAAGAATTGCAACGCTTTGTCGAAATCGCCTAATGACTGATAAATATCGCCTAATTTAGAATACGAAATCGCCAAGCCGTTTTTTAGGTTCTCGCTTTTGGGATTTGCCTCGTAAAGTTCTTTTCCTAATTGGGTTCTTAAATTAAAGAATTGCAGCGCTTTGTAGAAATCGCCTAATGACTTATAAATATCGCCTAATTTTTCATACGAAATCGCCAAGCCGTTTTTTATGTCCTCACTTTTGGGATTTGCCTCGTAAAGTTCTTTTGTAAACTGATTGAATAAATTAAAGAATTGCAAAGCTTTGTCCAGATCGCCTAATGACTGATAAATTTTTCCCAATTTTTCATACGAAATCGCCAAATTTTGTTTGTGAAACGCTGAATTTTCATTTTTTAGCAGGTTTGTATATATTTTTTGGCATTCATTGTAAGCAAGCATAGCGCTGTCGGGCTTGCCAAGGGTTTGGTATATTTCTCCAATAGAGCAGTAGGCATTACCTTTTACCCATTCTTTTGCAGGCAGGGCAATGAGAAGGCGGTAAAGCCCCATTGCTTTGGCGTATTGGCTGCGGGCAAGAAAATAGTCGGCTGCAATTTTAATATTGTCAATGTTTGTGCTGTCGAGTAAAATAAGTTTGTCGTAAAGGGGTGAGGCTTTTTCGTATTCGTATTTGAGTGCATACATTTCTGCCTGGAGTTTAATGGCGTCCATGTCTTCTTTTATGCCTTTTTCGTTCTCTGTGCGGCGCTGGTTTAAGTTTTTTTGCAGGCTGTCTATGGTGTTGCGTTCGTGTATGCGCTTGTCGGCACGAGCTATGAGGTCTGCCTTTTCAAGAATAACAATGGCAGAATCGATTTTACCATTTTGGAAAAAATCGAAGGCACGGCGGTACAAATCGGATACATCATCGAAATTGGTGCGAGCAAATTGGTCTGCCAGTTTGTTGGCGTTTTGCAATTGCTGTTCATAATCGGCTTGTATTCTTTCCTTTTCTTTTTCCCAGCCTAATTTTTGTTGGTTTAAGGTCGCTATTTGTTTTTCATAACCATCTGTAATAACTTTTTTCGATATTTTGTAATATTTCAAGCGGTTTTCTGCAAGCAAACCTGCGCGGCACATGACTATTTTCAATTGTTTCTGTGTGCTAAGTATGGCAGTTTGCAATTCGGTTTCATTTACCAATTCGTAACCTGCCTTCGATATTTCTTCGTAAGATAGCGGAGAGCCGTCTTTTTTCGTGCCAAATACTGCCGCAAATAGGCCATCGGTTCCACTATCGGTGGGAGGCGCACCTATAAACATAATTTGCGCTCCGGCAATGGGTTTGTTGCCGCTGCTTTGTTCTGTAACTATGCCCTTTTGTGTGCTTTGGGCTACTGTAGCCAACCCCAAAATGGTGAATAAAAATGTGTAAAGTGTTCTCATAATACATTTTTTTGACCACGAAATTTATCTTATAATACTATTTTTTTAAAATTATCTTCGTTTCTACATTTTTTATTACAGGAAATGTATATTCCCAACGTTGAAAACCTTTTTTATAAGCAGTTAAACGTTGTTCTGCCTGTTGTTTTTCAAAGGGTATATGAATGGAAAATTCTCCGGCATCATTGGTTTTCTCAGATATATCTAATACTGTTATCTGAACGTCGGAGACTGGAATATTGTTTTCATCTTTAACTATCCCAAAAATAAGTTCAAGAGAATTGTCGCGATGAATAGGTAAAACAATCAGATCGTTTAATACTATATTGGAATCTATGGTGTTGTATCCTTTTGCTTTAAATACAATTTTGGCTTCCTTGTTTTTCAGATTGGCGGGTATTTGTTTAAAGATCACTTCTCCGCTTGTGGTTTGGTTTTCGGTTTTGTCTGCGTATTGGAGGGTGATGATTCCTTCTGTAAAGGGCAAGGAAGGTATGGTATGGGTTTCTTTTACAGATACTGTCATGCCAAAGGGTTTGGACAACACAAAATACCAGTACAGTAAAAACACAAATGCCGCGGGCAAAGCAAAGAACAACAAAACATATTTCACATAACGGCTGGTTCGGTTTTCTACAACCTGAATTTTAGAAATTATCTCAGCAAACCGCTTCAAAGTAGGTTCTTGTGATTGCTTAAGCAAATCAAGTATTTCATTTATTTTGTCAGAATTACCTGCAATTAGTTTTTCAATTGATTTGGTGTCATTCACATTAATTGTGATATCATTTCCGGTAATATCTTGCAAAACAATATTGTTATTGCCATCTGTTGTAATTTTATTTATCTTTTCCATCTTTTTATTTGCTAAAACCCTTTTGTCTTGTGTCCTCCGTTGAGTCCCCAAAAAATTATGATACTGATCAGAAAATATAAGATTAAATGTTGAACAATGCCACATTTCAATGTTTTCGTATATGGGGTTTTGTATCTATTCATTCCTTACAAATGTATAAAATATTTTTTGAAATACAATTCAATGTCGTTTAGATAAGAGTATAATTCTGAATTTTAATAAGGTAATAAGGTTTTGAATTTTGGTGTTATATTTATTGCTACTAAGGTTTACCCAAAAAATAAGGTTTTGAATTGTTAAAAGACCTTATGAATGGTTTAAACCTTAGTAGAAAACACAAAAGTGATAGAAGAAAACCTTATTACTTTGTGGTAAATAACTCATTTTCTACATATATTTGAAATACAAACAAGTAATATAATATTTTTTGTACGGTGAAACCGAAGAAAAAATACGGAGAACAATTATTTTGCAAGGTGAAGTCAAAAAAAATAGTAAAAACATTATCAAATATTAAAATTTATTACCTTTGCTTAGTCATGATCAAATATTGATTTCGGATAATTAGATTATCATTGGAATGATTAAGAGTGTATTGGACTTTTAACTTTCCTCTTTTAACTTTTAACGCATACGAAGAAAGGGCTGTAAAATGCAAATCGATAATATATATATAAAACAACTAAAGGAAAATTTACAAGTATTAAATCCTTATCTGGTTTTATTGTTTGGATCTTATGCTTATGGAACACCAAATCAAGATAGTGATTTAGATATTTTTGTAGTTTTAAATGACAATACAATGCCTACAACTTTTAAGGAAAAACAGGCATTGTACTTAAAAGTTAGTCAATACACCCGCTCTATTGCAAAGCAAATTCCAATTGATTTATTGGTGTTTACAATACCGATGTACGAACAATTTAAAACAATGAAAAGTAATTTTTCAAAAGAAATACTTAATAAAGGAATAGTATTATATGAAACCAACCACCCAGCAATGGCTTGATTTCGCACAAACAGACTTGCGATGTTGCGAAAATAATTTGCACGATTCATTTGTAACTAATATTGTGGCATTTAACACCCAACAAACCGTAGAAAAAGTATTTAAAGCACAAATTTAGGAAAAGGAACTTTCTAAACCAAAAGTTCACAATTTAACACGTTTACATACAATAATAGAATTATTTTTAAGCACACCTATAGCTATGCAAGAACTTGATGCCCTGGATAGCATTTATACAAGTTCACGATATCCTTGTGATATAGGAATGATTGCAACAGGCAAACCATCGCTGGAAGAAAGCAATGAACTATATGAAATTGCAAAGAAAATATATACAATTATTTTACAAACGATTGAAAATTAGTAACTACTTAGGTTAAATTATATATTGTAAATGAATTATTTACCGTATAGATATTGTAATTCCGGGGGTTATTCACATTCAAGCCTTTCAGGCTTAACTAAACGACATTGATATACAATACTAAAAAATCAAAACTATAGTGTTAATGCAGTCGAAGAAATTCAAATAATAAAAATCATCAATTTAAAAGACCAATTTTTGAAAAACTTATTTTCCGGGAGAAATTTTTCTTATTTAGGGCTAAATCTAAAAAACGGTAAGCATTTAAGTAGGCGGTTCGCAACATTTTCGAATTATAACCATGTTTTTTCTTTAATTCTATCAATACTTTATCATAATCCTCATCTGAAACATACTGTTGTAAATTCAGAACTGCAACAACAAACAATGTATCAAAGATTCGAATAAAATTATAATTATGAGTTAAATAATTTATACAAGCCTTATCTTCTGTAATGAAAATACTTACACTTCGCTTTAAAGCCTGAGCAATCGCCTCGGCTTCACCAAGATGAATATTTTTTTCGGTTTTGATAAACGTAAGGATAAGGGGATCATAAGTTGTACATAATCGGAAAAAACCATGCATAGTGTCAATATTTGACAAGAATCTTTTCCGAACTTCAGGCAATTCACCATTACAATAGTTTTCACTTTCGATTTTCACCCGTTCAGGTATAAGAATATAATCGAAGATATTACGGCAAAGATTCAATAAATCAACACGTTCAATATCAAAAAAATTTGCAAGAACATTATTATCAATAATTGCCACTCTTGTCATTTCTTCATAAGCTCATTAAGAATGAGTAAACCAAGCCCAATACCAATGAAGGCTAAAACACTATTCGTGGTTTGCTCCTCTTGCTTTTGAATTTTCAAATCAGTTTGATTCAATTTTGATAAATCTTCTTTATTGATTTTTTGGAATATTTCGCTCAATATTTTATGAGTAACCGTATCAACAGTGTCTCTATGAGGGTTGAAATAAATCTCAGTAAAATTTGCACCCATTTTACTTTTTAAGGTTCTTTGGGTAGGATATATAACAATTATTTTAGATTTATCATGCAATCGATTCCATGCATAGGAAATCTCTTCTTTGACAATATTGCTTATTTTGGATTGCAATGAAAAGAGAACAACAAAATCAGCCTCATCAATTCTTCTTTTCGTTTCGATATCCAAATAGGTTTCTGAATTAAAGCGATCTGGCAAATACATTTTAAAACCATTTACAGCTCCAATGGTATGTAACCTCACAGCTAAGGTTTGTTCAGTATCAATTTGCGGATTATAAGTGATGAATATTGTAATCGGCTTCATGGCTCATTCTTTTATTTTTTCAAAAGTAATAAGAATTCTGATTATTTTTAAGGAATAAATGTTGAATTTTCGCAATTGTCCAGCCAATCTCCTACGATCTTTTAAACATTTTGAAAATCCATTTGAAGAAATTTCCAATACCATTGATAATAGACATTATAATATTATCGAAAATGACTTCAAAAATGAACTTGAAAATATGACCCAATAATTCTCCTAACATGGTTTATCAAAATTGAACTGTTAATCGTATTGAATTAAAAAAAACTGATCAAAATCCAAAACGTTCAGATTCTGATCAGTGCATATATAAATAACTGGTTGAAGATAGAAACCACTATGAATGGTCTTCTAAATGCAAATTTAAATCAAATTTCACCAATTCTACAAATTCTTGAACACGATTATAAATATTTGTTTTCGAAAGATTTTGTAAATGATCAGTTCCAAACTTTTCAACACAGAAAGAAGCCAGTGCAGAACCCATGATGATGGCCGTTTTCATATTTTCGAAAGAAATATCTTGCGTTTGAGCTAAGTATCCGATAAAACCACCAGCAAAAGTATCGCCAGCTCCGGTTGGGTCAAAAACTTCTTTGAGTGGCAATGCGGGGGCAAAAAATACTTTGTTCTCACCAAACAGAAGAGCACCATGTTCACCTTTTTTGATGATTAAAAATTTTGGTCCCATTGCTTGAATTTTCTTTGCCGCTTTCACCAAAGAATACTCACCAGACAAAATCCTTGCTTCTTCATCGTTGATCGTCAATACATCGACCAATTTGATGGTTTTCAATAATTCATCCATCATGATTTCCATCCAGAAATTCATGGTGTCCATCACGATAAGTTTAGGTCTTTTATGCAAACGTTCGATCACTTGTCTTTGAACAATTGGCGACAAATTTCCGAGCATCAAATACTCGCTTCCTTGGTAACTATCAGGAATAATCGGATCAAAATCCGCCAAAACATTCAATTCTGTTACCAAAGTTGTTCTGGAATTGAGGTCATTATTATATTTTCCTGACCAAAAGAAAGTCTTAGCTCCTGGAATTGTATTCAAACCTTCTATTTGGATGCCATGACTCTTCAAAATATTGACAAATTCCAAAGGAAAATCTTCACCAATCACGCTGATAATCTTGGGATTGGTATTAAAATAAGAAGCTGCCAGACAAATATATGAACCAGCACCGCCAATAATTTTGTCGGTTTTTCCAAATGGGGTTTCAATGGCATCGAAGGCGACACTACCTACAACGATTAAACTCATAATGAACGTGTTTTAACAAATTATAAAAAAAAATTAAAAAATTTACACAAAGATATTGCATAATTTAAATTTTCCTAATACTTTTGCAGCACAAAATTTGAAAGGGATTTCAATAAGAACACAAAATAAAACGTTATAATCTCTCTTAGCTCAGTTGGTTAGAGCATCTGACTGTTAATCAGAGGGTCCAAGGTTCAAGTCCTTGAGAGAGAGCAAAGCCGCAGATGATGCGGCTTTTTTATTTTATACGCTCAATAAAACAAAACTTCATACAAAATTCATTCTGATTATAATAAGTATTCAATTTTAGGGTTATATTATTATTCCCTTTATCGAGTAAAAACTTTATAGCATTGAGTATGAAAGTAAAATACCACAAATTGGCCCTACTGCTCATTTTAGTACTTAGCATAGTGAGCACAAAAACCGTAAAATCTGCTCCTTTTCTCGAACTCACCCCTAACAACTGGAAAAATCAACTTCAAGGTAAAACTGTTTTGGTTTTTATGTCTCTGGGTTGTGATATCGGCTCCTTTGCAAGCCAAATGTTTGGAGAAGCTCTGGAGGATTTAAAAGGTGTGTACATTTCTACCTTCGATGTGAATTCTGCTTATGAGATGATGCAAGAAAAACCTTTTGGACTTTCTACCATCGCTTTGATTAATAATGGAGTTGTATTGGAAACCTCAGATGAAACTTACAAGGATTTTGAATACCTTTCAGGGTATAATAATCAACAAGCTTGGGTTTATAGTGCTTTGAAAAGAAATGGAATTAAATTTACGATGCCCATGCCAGGAGAAATAAGGCTTGAACCCAAGAATAACGAAGGTATCGTAGATTTGAATAAAGAAATCAATGCAATATATCGCTTTGAGGGAAATGCTGAGGACGAATCATTACAGAGAGATATTTTTGCCATTAATGGCAAAGCAAAAATCATGAATGGTTCATTTTACAGCGATGGCACTTACGATGGCGAAACCGGAGGAGAATACGCAGCAGGTAATTACGATTCAAAACCATTTCAAAACGGGTTTACAGTTCATACGAATATAAAGGTTATAAAAACCGAGGCAGAAAGAAAATTCGTTTTGTCTTTTGGTTCAAGAGTAATTAATTTTGAGTTGAATAAAGATAAATTGCTCATGTCAACAGAGCTTTATGGCAATTTGGGTGAAGAAAAATATACCTACTCGGATGATTTTTTCCCTTTAACAGAAATCCCTTTCAACTATGATGAATGGAATAGTATTATTTTCAGTACAGATGTTCAATCCAGAATTATGTATCTGATGGTAAATGGAAAAAGATATAAGGACATACATCTTTCCAAAAGATTTGTAAAATTTTTTAATCAATACGGCATGGGTAGCAATCAGGGAGTTTGTTTGCATAATTTTGGCTGGGGTGGTGTCTTGAATGGCTATGCCGATGATATTGTGGTTTATGAACGTATGATGAATGCAACGGAATTGAATGAACTGTACAAGAAATATAGTAAAGGAGATGCCAAAAAATGATCATTATTTGTACAGCAATAAATTGGCGGTACTACAAGTAGATAGCCCTTAAAGGCTGGGTGTCGTAAATGGCAATATTTATTTCAAAATTATTCGTTCCATAAAAGATTCAGAACACTTGAAGCTAAGTTTACAAATCAGCAGTTTATCAAATTCTATTTGCAAACATAACTGTTGAAGGTTTTTCGCAATGATCTTAATTCAAATTGAAAAGTTTTGTTCATCTGTAAATAATTTTGTATATAATTCAATATATGATAGTTACAACAAGCAATTTAACACCTTTTATCATTTGGGATTCCGCATTATTTTCCTGCTCCTTTGTGTGAAATCCTTGTTCATAGGTGTTTCTTCTAACTTTTTTCTTGATAAAAAAGTTACAAAAAATCAAGAATATAATAACGGTCAGTGTTTTTCAGAAATTGTCTTTTTCAATCATTTTTAAGGCAATTAAAAATTCTTCTTCAATATGAAGATCAAGACGATTATGGTTTTCATCTATTTTCATCAAAGCAAAATATTATAAATTTATATCACCCCTAATTCTTTCCCAACTTTTTCAAAAACCCGAATAGCTTTATCTAATTGTTCTTTTGAGTGGCTTGCCGAAATTTGAATCCTGATTCTTGCCTGATCCTTAGGAACAACAGGAAAAGAAAAACCAACAACATAAATTCCCGATTCAATCGATAGTTTTTGAAAACTTTTTGCAAGACTCGCATCATACAACATAAGAGCAATAATGGCCGAATCCGACTTTTTTAAATCGAATCCCAAAACCGATAATTTGGATTTAAAATCGTTCAGATTATCAAAAAGTTTTGAACGTAAATCATTTGTTTTATCGAGTATATCGAAAGCTTCGAGGGCAGCTCCCACTATAACAGGCGCCAGGGAATTGGAAAACAAATAAGGTCTGGATTTTTGTCGGAGAAAATCGATGATTTCTCTTTTTCCCGTAGTATATCCGCCCATTGCACCTCCCAAAGCTTTTCCTAATGTACCCGTAATTATATCCACCTCATTATGAACATCGAAGAATTCAGGTGTACCCCTACCCGATTTTCCAATAAAACCGGCAGCGTGACTATCATCGACCATCACCAGAACATCATATTGCTTAGCCAAACGGCATATTTCGGGAAGCTTTGCCATGTCTCCATCCATAGAAAAAACTCCATCGGTTACAATGATCCTAAATCTTTGTGCCTGAGCGATTTTAAGTGCATTTTCGAGTTCATCCATATCGCTGTGTTTGTAGCGAAATTTCTGAGCCTTACTCAGCCGAACGCCATCAATGATCGAAGCATGGTTTAATTCATCTGAAATGATTGCATCATCCTTGTCAAACAGGCATTCAAAGATTCCCCCGTTTGCATCAAAAGCGGCTGCATATAAAATACAATCTTCTGTTTGAAAGAACCGGCTGATTGTTGCTTCAAGTTGTTTATGAATGTCCTGAGTTCCACAAATAAAACGAACAGACGACATGCCATAACCTCTTTGCTCCAGCATATTTTTTGCTGCTTGTATCAATCGAGGATCAGAGGATAATCCCAAATAATTGTTGGAACAAAAATTAATTAGTTTTTGACCATCCTTTAGCAAAATTTCGGCACCCTGAGCGGATGCAATTTCATTTTCAATTTTGAGAAGGCCGGCCTGTTTGATCAAATCCAATTCCCGGCTCAAAAAACTCTTCATTTCGCTGAACATAGTCTGTATTATTAGATTTACGGAAAATATTTCTTGCTTTTTGCTTTATTTTTGCCCAATATTCTTTACCTAAAATTAATAGACCAAGATAAAAAGATACTTCTGCCGAAATTACAATAAATCCACCAATAATTGCCTTGATTCCAAAACTAAATTTTAAAAAAGGCAATATAAAAAAACCGCCATAAATTACAATTGAGTAAATGAGCAATATCCAACCTAATTTCTTTAATTTCATTTTTTATAAAAAGTTTTTACAATTTTTCATTTTAAACTTTATATTTTTCCTGAATAAAATCGAGTGTATCAAAAATTTCATTCTGATCCATTGAGGTAACCAGTTTTATTCGTATTTCCTTGAAATCGGGCAAAGCTTTAAAGTAATTAGAAAAATGCTTTCGCATCTCGAAAAGTCCTCTTGGAAAACCTTTCCATTGGATGGATTTTTCGAAATGCGTTTTAGCCATTTTTACTTTCTCTTCTAAAAGCAAAGGAGTCATTTCTGTACCATGTTCCAGAAAATGCTTGATTTCTTTGAAAATATAAGGCCGGCCAATGGATGCTCTTCCCACCATTATCGCATCTACATTATATCTTTCAAAATATTCTTTTGCCATAGATCCAGAGTTTATATCGCCATTTCCAATGACAGGAATTTTCATTCTGGGGTTATTTTTCACTTCACCTATCAGCGACCAATCGGCTTTTCCTGTGTACATCTGTGCCCGTGTGCGACCATGAATTGCAATCGCCTGAATTCCTGTATCCTGTAAGCGTTCAGCTATTTCCACAATATGTTTGGAATTATCGTCCCAACCCAATCGGGTTTTCACTGTTACCGGCAGACGAACCGCTTTTACGATTTTCTCTGTCATTTCTATCATTTTTGGAATGTTGCATAGCATTCCTGCTCCAGCTCCTCTTCCAGCAATTTTTTTCACAGGACAACCAAAATTTATATCAATCAATTCAGGATTTGCAGTTTCGGCAATTTTAGCAGCCTCCACCATTGAATCAATATTTTCTCCATATATCTGAATTCCAACAGGTCTTTCGCTGTCATCTATTCGCAACTTGAGCAAACTTTTCCCTACATTTCTTATGAGTGCTTCCGAAGAAATAAATTCAGTGTACATCAAATCCACACCAAATAATTTACACAATTGCCTAAAGGAAGGATCGGTCACATCTTCCATCGGTGCAAGCAAAAGCGGATACTTCTCTATGAGCAAATTTCCTATCTTCAACATCGGATTTCCTAAAATATTACAGGGCAAAAGTAATGTTCTTTGAATTTTTTTTCATAATATTGGCATGAGAAAAACAATAAATAAAAATAAAAGTTACAATTCATATATTATTTTAAGTCAATTAACTAAAAAGCATTTCATTATGAAGAAAAAATTTACTTTTCGTCAAAAATTCAGATATTTCTTTGAAAATACCCTATCCAAAGGAACAATTTCTATCATTATTTGGTTAGCAATCTTATCTTTACTTGTATTATTAATTTCATCCACAATTATTGTTGTTGTTGGTATTTCCAATGGTCCAACGCAAATGGGCTTTATTCAGGCAATTTGGGAAAGCTTCATGATGACGATGGATGCTGGAAACCTCGCTGGAGATTTCCCTTGGGGATTTAGATTTTTAGGACTTTTTGTCACCCTTGGAGGTATATTTATTCTAAGTACACTTATTGGTGCTCTGACTACAGGTTTGGAAGCAAAAATTGAAAATCTGAGAAAAGGGCGTTCTGTTGTAATCGAAAGCAACCACACTTTAATCATGGGTTGGTCTTCAAAAATATTCTGTATTCTTTCTGAATTAATTCAGGCTAATGAAAATCTGAAAAAATCAGCGATTGTGGTAATGGCTGAAATGGATAAAGTGGAAATGGAAGACGAAATAAGAAAGCAAATTCCTGATTCTAAAAACTCAAAAATAATATGCCGAACAGGAAGTCCTATGGACATTGTTGATTTGGAAATCATCAATCATCAGGAAGCCAAAGCAATCATTATTCTTTCACCTGAAAATGACAATCCTGACATTGAGGTCATTAAATCCGTATTGGCATTGACCAACAATCCAAAAAGGAAAAAAGAAAAATACCATATCATTGCAGAAATCAAAGATGCGAATAATATGGAGGCTGCTCGCTTAGTTGGGGGTAATGAAGCAAGCTATATTTTATCCTCTGATATTATTGCAAGACTTACAGCTCAAACTTGCAGACAATCAGGATTAAGCATAATTTATACTGACTTATTGGATTTTCAAGGAGATGAAATTTATATCTGCAAAGAAAAATCATTGGTTGGTAAAACCTTTAAAGAAATCACTTTTGCTTACAATGATTCTACCGTTCTCGGAATAATGAATAAAAACAATGAAGTTGTGATTAACCCGGCAATGGACAAAGTTATTGAAGATGGCGAACAAATCATTCTTATCAGCCAGGATGATGACACAATAAAACTTTCGGGGAAATCGGATTTTCAAATCAAAAAAGACATCATTGGTGACTTTTGCGATTTATCTTTTGTTCCTGAAAAAATTAGTATTTTAGGATGGAATATCAAGGGAGCACCGATTGTTCTGGAGCTTGATAAGTATGTAAAAGTCGGTTCAGAATTAGTTGTATGCGCCCAATACGATGGAATTGAGGAAATTATAGAAAACCTAAAAAATCAGGTAAAAAATTTGAGAATAAAATTGGTTCAAGAAGATATTACCAAAAATAAAACTTTAACTTCTCTTGAAGTAGAAAAATCGGATGATGTTATCATTTTAGGATACCCTGATGAAAATATTCAGGAAGCTGATGCAAAAACGCTCATTTGCCTTCTTCATCTCAGAAATATTTCTTTAGAAACAGGCAAATCATTCAATATTGTGAGTGAAATGTACGATGAAAAAAATCGTCAGCTTGCCGAAATCACCAAAGCAGAAGACTTCATTATCAGCGATAATGTGATAGCACTGATGATTTCTCAATTATCGGAAAATCAATGCTTACAAAAAGTATTTGATGTGTTATTTTCTGCCGAAGGAAGTGAAATTTACCTCAAACCCCTGAGCGAATACATTAAGCCCGGGAACGACTGCAATTTTTATACGATTATGGAATCATGCTGCGCTAAAAACCAAATTGCAATTGGATATAGGCTTTACCGATTCAAAGATGATGATTCGAAGAATCATGGAATTCGTTTAAATCCTAATAAATCTGAAGTTATACATTTTGAAGAAAACGACAGAATTATTGTTTTATCTGAAAATTAAAAAAAACTTGTGAAATGGACGTATTTTTAACTGCTGAAGGTTGGATTGGATTAGCCACACTAACTTTTCTTGAAATAGTTTTGGGAATTGATAACATCATTTTCATTTCTATTGTTGCGAATAAACTACCTGAAAAAGACCGCCCGGTGGCATGGAACATTGGGTTGATTGCTTGCATGGTGATCCGAATCGGCTTGATTCTTTGCATCACTTGGATCATTAGTTTTAAAGAACCTATCATCGACTTCTGGATTTTCCATTTAAGTGGCAGAGACATCATTCTTTCCTTGGGTGGGCTGTTTTTGCTTGCTAAAAGTGTTTCGGAAATTCATGGAAAAATGGATGGAGAAAAACATGAAGAAGAAAAAGTTGTAAGAGCTACATTCCTGAAAGTCATACTACAAATATTGATCATTGATATTGTTTTTTCATTTGACTCAATATTAACTGCTGTGGGTCTTACAGATAAGATTGCAATTATGATTGCAGCTATTATTATTTCCTTAATCATCATGATGATTTTTGCAAACAAGATTGGTCAATTTATTTCAAAATATCCTACTCTTGAAATGTTATCCCTTGCGTTTTTGATATTGATCGGATTTATGCTTCTGATTGATGGATTGCTTCATAAAGAAATACCCAAAGGATACATTTATTTTGCTGTTGCATTCTCCTTGGTGGTAGAAATGATGAACATACAATTAAGGAAAAGGAAAACTCGGAAAATGGCTGAAGCCGCAGAAAAAATTAAGTTAACAAATATACATGAATAACGAACAATTTGTGAATAGCCCGGCATATATAAGACTATTATTTGCCGGGTTTGTAATTATAACGATTTTCCTGCTGTTTCTTTTCATCGGCTTGGCTATCGCTATACCGATTTTTAATATAGAACTCAACAGTTTAAGCAAGTTATTTACTCCCGATACTCCGGATGGAATCGCATTTCTTAAATATATGCAAATTGTTCAATCATTTGGATTGTTCATCGTGCCGCCCTTTATCATTGCCTGGTTCTTTTCGCGTCAATCATTCGCCTATCTAAAATTAGATTCCTCTCCAAAAAGAATTTCGTGGAGTTTAGCTATTTGTATATTGGTTATGGCCATTCCTACGATCAACTTATTGGTTTTATTGAATAGTCATTTAGACCTGCCTCCTTTTCTTTCCGGATTAGAAAACTGGATGAAAGAATCGGAAAACAATGCCCAAAAAATTACAGAGGCATTCCTAAAAGTAAATTCTGTGGGTGGCTTACTTTTTAATATCTTCCTGATAGGCGTTTTGCCAGCTATAGGCGAAGAGCTACTATTCAGAGGAGTTATCCAACGCCTTTTCACCGAAATGACAAGAAATGTTCATTGGGGTATATTTCTGGCTGCTTTTTTGTTTAGTGCTTTGCATTTTCAGTTTTATGGTCTCATTCCCCGTATGCTGTTGGGCATGCTTTTCGGATACCTCTTCGTTTGGAGCAGAACAATTTGGGTGCCGATCATTGCACACTTTACAAACAATGCCATTGCAGTCATATTTTATTATCTGAACAGTTCAAAGATTGTAGAGCATAACATTGATCATCTGGGAACAACAAACCAGAATTTTTACATCTCTATTTTGAGTGCAGCCGGAACAATTTATTTGATTTGGTATTTTTATAAAAAGCATCAGGAAAGGAAAATCGTTGCTGTTGGGTAAATTTGATAAATGAAGATGAATAATGCCAATAAATCCTGTTGGGTCAGTTTTTTATTCTTCCTGACAATTCAAGTTCATTGTTATCTCTTTTTTTCTAATACATATATAAAATATGGAATGCCGACTCGCATTGGGCTAATTGACTTTTGCCAAATAGATAAGCCAACGATTCGCTAAAGTCAAAGTACAAATTTTGCTGCCTATATTGAAATATGAACGTTTAACTAAAATCAATATAAAATGAAAAAGCTATTTATTATCATAGCATTGGTGTTTATTTCTTATTTTGCTGTTCATGCTCAAGTAAATAAATCTCAAGCAAGCAAAAAACCTATTGAATATAAACAACCTGATGGGACAAATCTAACAATAGTTTTAAAGGGAGATGAAAAACTACATTGGGCAGAAACAATTGATGGCTACACGCTTCTCTCAAATAAAGACGGGGGTTACGAATATGCGAAACTTGATAAGCATAAAAATCTTATCAGCTCTGGTAAACTTGCTCATGAGTCAGAAAAAAGGACTAAAAAAGAAACAAGAGCATTAAAGAAAATACAAAAAGGACTTCAATTTAGTGAAGTCCAAATAAAAAAATCAAAGGAATAATTTTCAGTTCAAATAGTGTTAACTTTAATTAAATGTTTATGAGAAATTTTAATACAATTCTTCTAACAGCGGTTGTTTTGTTTTCAACCCAGATTGTCATTTGGGCGCAAAAATCAAAGTCGCCAAAAATTCTTTACCAAGTACAAGGAAATGGGATTCCTGCAAGTACGAATCCAGTTGTTTATAAACAGCCAGATGGCTCTCAAATTAGCTTGACATTAAAAGGTGATGCAGCTATTCATTGGGTAATTTCAAATGATGGTTACACATTATTGCCAAGCCAAAACGGATTTTATGAATATGCCAAAATTGATGAAAATGGGAATCTTGTTTCAACGGGACTAAAAGCAAAAAACTCACAAAAACGCACCTCAGATGAAACAAACATTGTAAAATCAATTCCCAAAGGAATTCAATATTCTGAAGAACAAATTAAGCAGAAATTAGCAAAATACAAAACGAAACTAAAAAATGGCACTCAATTGAAAGGTTTCCCTGCTTCAGGCACCCGGAAAAATCTTGTTATTATGGTTGATTTTTCAGATTTGGCTTTTACAAAATCTATCCAAGAAATTGATGATTTAATGAATCAACCTAATTATGGTGGTATTGGTAGTTTTAAAGATTTTTATTATAGAAATTCCAATGGAAACTTGACCGTTAATACAAGTGTTGACGGTGTTTATCGTGCAGCCAAAGTCCATGATTATTATGGTCAAAATGATGGAGATGGAAACGATATGTATATTGAAGAACTTGTATCCGAAATAATTAATGCGGCTGATCAGAATATCGACTTTTCACAATTTGATAATGATGATGATGGTATTGTTGACTGTGTTTATATTATTTATTCTGGATCCGGTGAAGCATCAAGTGCAAATCCCAGTGACATTTGGCCACATAATAACTCAAATATTACGCCTATTGAAGTAGATGGTGTTACAGTAAATTCATACACTTGCTCAAATGAACTTTACGAAAACAACTTAGTAGGCATCGGCACTATTTGTCATGAATTTGGACACGCTTTAGGACTTCCCGACTTTTACGATACAGATTATGCAGGTTCAGGCGGACAGGCAGAAGGAACAGGCTCCTGGGATGTTATGGCTGGCGGTAATGCAAATGGCAATGAAGCAGCACCTGCAAATCATAATCCGGTTTCTAAAGAAATTTTAGGTTGGCAATATTCTCAAAATATTACAACAAATGGTTCTTATGTTCTGCATCCTACGACCCAAGACGGCATTCCTTATTTAATTAGTGCCTCGTCATCCAATGAAGGATTTTACTTAGAAAACAGACAATTGGAAGGATTTGACATTGGATTACAAGGCCATGGTATGTTAATTTATCATTGCGACGTAGATCATGTACTTGACCATCTTGGGAACAACGATATAAATGTAGATCCCAGCCATCAAGGATTAGACTTAGAAGAGGCAGATAATGAAATAAATGATGAAACAGGAGATACTTATCCCGGGTTAACTTCTAATACAAGTTTTACTGACTTTACTTATCCAAATTCTATTCTATGGAATGCATCCGATTTTGGTTATCCTATTATAAATATTGAAGAAAATTCAACAAATGGCGACATTTTTTTTGATATAAGCGGATTTATGGGAATTGATAAAATTTCATCGAATACCGATATTGAAGTTTACCCTAATGTTGCGTGTGATTTTATTGATATTAAATGTGACAAACAAATTCAAGAAATTTCAATAATAACTTTGCAAGGACAGGTGATATCGGAAAATAGTGTGAATAATTATCAGACACGACTTATTGTTTCTAATATTAAGGCTGGTGCTTATTTAGTAAAAACTAAAACAATTGATGGTGTTGTTGTTTCTAAAATAATTATTAAACATTAGAATTGTGTACAAACATGCTGGCAAATTGTCGATTAGCTAAAGACTAAATCAAAGCCGCAATCGCCAATTTGCTAGCACGTTTATTATTGAAGCAATGTTATTTTGTAAAATTTCGATGTGTTTTATAAAAGAACCATACCGCAACATGAGACGAATTTTTTTATCAATTAGACTGTCAGTAATTTGAATAATCGGGTTCGAAAAATCGAAAAGATAATATACATCTAATGTAATTCCTGTTTGTTTATCAATATATACATACCCTAAAATATTATTCCCGATAAAACCTGAAATACTATTTTTCAAGTCAGTGTTTTTTGCATTTTTAATTATTGTCCATTTATAAACAAAATCAATAGTTTTTAAATTCATAATGCTGTTATCAATAAAATTTGAAAATAATCACTTAAATATCCGCCAATTAATCAGAAATCTTATCATTTTTATAAAAGAATTGGGTAGCTTACGCCTCCTTAAAACAGGACGTGCCGTTTCCCAACTTATGCTCGTTCCTTAGAAAAACAATTTCGTGCAAAGAAAGTCCTCTCGCAAAGTTAAAATATTAACGCGTTTTCATATCTTTCTATATTATGCGAGGCAAGCTATTTGATTAGCGGTGCTGCTATTTGTTTATCAATTTAAGTAATTCGCTATCAATATTTTTAATATAATCTTTACCGTATTTACCGTTCTCAATCTCAAAGTATAGCCAATTTGGTAAATTGTTTTCAATATTTCTATCTAAACAACCTATCGCAAGTGCCAATGATGCAACCGTATCAACATCTCCACCTAAGTCAACGCTTTTTTTAAGCATATCTTTAAGCCAATTTTCTTTTATCAATATCGTAAAAAGAGCTTGAACTGTTTGTATTGCATTTACGCCAACTTCACCTTGCCAATCAGCCGACCAATTAATCTTTTGTATATCATATAAATAATCCAGAAGTTGAGATTTTAATCCCTTATTGTACAAAAAGAAATGCGTTGTCAATGCAACGGCTTGCGCCGAAACAATGGCATTTTCAGTATTGTGTGTTATTTGAGATTGTAATTTTGCTTTTTCCAATATTTCGTTTTCATTTTTGAGAATGCCAATAGGATATACTCGCATTGCACTTCCATTCCTTTCACTGTCTGGAATTATTTTATCAATCAGATCTTGTCCTGAATTAATTTCGCATAATAATGAATAAAAGCGTTTTGCATATCCTTCTCTTGGATCGCGTTTGAAAACATCTACAAATTTATTTGCGATGGAAAGTTTTGTCCATTCTGTGCCTTCTATTAAAAGTTCAGCAATTCCAAGTGTCATCTGGGTATCATCTGTATATTTTTTATGTATGGAACTAAAAAGCGGATGAACCTCAAATTGAGTAAGATTATTTTTCAATTTTATCATTTCAATGTCTGCGAACTCAAATCCAGCTCCGTATGTATCGCCAATTGCTCCTTCTAATATCATTTTCAGTTATCAATTTTATCTGGACTTAGTAACCTTTAACCCTCAAACGTAAAGATTTATGCCAAATTACAATCCTCGGATGCAGTATTATTCATGCATCTGTTGTACTAAATTGCTATAACAAGACAAAAGCACAAAATACTTTCATCAAATATACATTTAAATAATTAGTTTTATTAAATTTTCCCTTTTTCTTGAAGGTGATCAGGTCTTTTGCTCAGAACGGATATGCTATAGGGATAGGCATGTTTCTCATCCGCTTCAAAGTTTTCGAATTGCAAAACGTTGTAAAGGGATTCATCAAACTTTGGGAAAAAGGCATCGCCTTCAAATGTTGCATCAATCTGGGTCAAATAGATTTTCTGCGCAATGGGCAAAGCCAATTGGTAAATCTCTGCACCGCCAGCTATATAGCATTCGGCTCTGTTGCATTGATTCAGCGCTTCTTCAAGTGAATGAACGATGGTGCAGCCTTCTGCTTTATAATCTAACTGTCGGGTTATGATGATTATGGTTCGGTTTGACAAAGTTTTGCCTATGGATTCGTAAGTTTTTCGGCCCATGATAACACATTTTCCATCAGTTTGGCTTTTAAACCACTTGAGGTCATTGGGCAAATGCCAAAGCAGCTTGTTATCTTTTCCTATAACATTATTTCTGGCAATGGCAACGATGATCGAGATTATCATAGTAAAGCAGTTTATGGTTCAAATGGTATATATCTTAATAATGAACAATGAATAATTTTGCTATTTCCTTATAATTAGGTGTTTGTAAAACCCTTTGGTCTATATTCTTTAATTTTTTTCACTTATAGCTTATTTATTTTGCTCCAACAAAGTTGTCTTCTTTGTATTTGAATAAAATATTGAAAGAAGTAAGGCTTCCGTAGATTCGTGAAATGTACTGTTGAAGATCTACTTTCTCATCATCGCCCAAGGCACTGGCATTAATTTTTTGCTCCATAACCCTGAGGCGATCACGTACCATCACAATCTTGTGAAAAAAAGTATCAATCGGCATTTCATAAGGTTTCAGATCTTTATTTCCGGGTTGAATAGAAATATGACCATCTTTCCATTTATCTCCAATATAAACCGTTTCCTGAATATCAGCAAAACGACGCAAAACTTTGATTAGACTTTTTTCAATATCTTCGTAACTCATAAGGTCATCGGGTGCATCATTGGCATCGATGATTTGAAGTGATGGGAAGGAGCGTAAAATTTCTTTCGTCCCATGTTCTATAAAAGTGATCAAATAAGCCGATGAGCGAATTTGAATTACTACCCCCAATCCAAATTCAGGATGTTTGACCCGTGATCCGATGCCTAATGTTTCGTCCATAAAATTTAGGTTTATCTATTGAAATATTGAGTATGCTTGAATAAACAAATATGGTAAATAACTGTCACAAACCTACGAAATTAAATTCTATTTTCCAAGTATAATGCTAAAAAAAAGAAGAAACCTATTTTTGAAATCACTTAGAATTGCCTGAATGAAGATAAAGAATCCTTGTTATCGCTTTTTTGATGAAGATGAAGGTTGTGAGGCAGGAATTCAACAGAAACGGTAGAAGTGAATGACAGAAATTTGTATTTTATATCCCTTTTGACCAACAAAATTGTATGAAAATATTTGTTTTCGCAACAATGCAGCCTTCTATATTTGTTAATGTGTTGATTACTTAAATTTCAGAACTATTGAAGCTATGTTTAAATATCAACCAGTTACCAATAAATTCTAACCGCTATTCAATGAACCCATCATTAGCTCTGGAATTTATGGCGGAACATGATTATTGAGTTATGTAAGGCATCTTCAAGCTCAATTGATCGGTAAAATGGCATGCCTACACAAAGAAAAACAGCTAAACTTTACACTACTGCACAAAACCCCATTGCCTGCTTTCTATTCGTTAACACATTCGTACTTTAATTTTGTTTTCGCACAAACGGCTACAAAAGAAAAATTAACGAACAGAAAGCCGACAAAATAGCCTTTATTTTTATTTGATCACCGCAAACTTCTTAGCGTAAATACCCAAATCCGTTTGTAATTTTAACCAATAGATACCGTTGGAATAATCATCCAAAGTTAGTCGTAAGTTTTTTTGATGAGAAGCAGAAGAATTCAATTCGATTCTCTTGATCAAAGTACCATTTATGTTATAAATATAAATGCTATTTGTTTTCGTTTCAGGCAAAGCAATTTCTATAAAGCTTCCCGCAGGGTTTGGAAATACCGAGAAATGATCATCAGCTAACAATTTGTTAGTAGCGGTATGGATATTCAGTTTTGCAAGACCGCCTCGCGTGCCAACCCAAACATTTTTATCTGCATCCATGGCTATGGATGTAACCGTATCATTGGGTAAACCCAGAGCCGTATTCCAAGTTTGCCAGTTTACACCATCATATTTGGCTATACCGCCTCGGGTGCCTACCCACATGTTATAAGAGCTGTCTCCTAATAGGGATGTGACGTAGTTGTGGGGGATGTTGGAAGTTGATGTTGTATATACACCAAAACCACTCTTAGGATCTGCTCCTATTTGGCTTGTAAGACCTGCAACCGTGCCATACCATCTTTTATCTTTTGCATCTACATACACTGCTGTTGTATTATTCGACTGGATTCCATTAAATGGAGAATATACTGTAGAAGCTCTCGTGAAACCGTCTATTGTTTTTGTTACTCTTGCTATTCCACCACTGGTGGCCATATAGATAAAACCATCAGATTTTGCATAAATATTTTTAATAGTTTTGGTTTTTAAATCGGTAGGCTCACCCAATGTACCTGCAATTTGAATTGCATCCCAATTTGTATTATCAAAAGTGCATAGCCCTTTGGGTGTTCCAAAAAGTTTAAGACCATTTGCAGCAACATGACTGGCATAAATGGTATCCGATAAAAGATCACTATTGGCAACCGTATAGATGCCAGTGCTTAAATCATCAACATCTAATTTTGTAATTCCGCTTTTAGATCCACACCAAATGTTGGCAATTCCTGTTCCGTATTCAAAATCCAAACCATAGCTGTATAAACCGGCAAGATTATCACTTAAATCGAAATTTGTAAAGACATCACCATTCAGAGAGCTAATTCCATTATCAGTAGCAATCCAAACAACATTGGAAGAATCTATGTCGATAGAATATATAGCATTGCTTGCAATAGCCGAATTAGATTTGGTGAACGATGTTATGGTTTGCGATTGGCCTTGAAAAGAAATAAGACCAAATATGCACAAGAAGATAAATAGAGTATGTTTGGTTTTCATTTTATTGGAGTTTTTAGTTTATTAAAAAAAATGGGCTGGAGAATCGGAAATTCAAGCAGCCCAATGGATGATATTATGAATTAATTATTTGTTTATTTGTATTTTTTCAGAGAAAAGCTCTTGGTTTATACTACCTTTAATGATATACATTCCTGAAGAAAGCACGTTTTTCAAATCAATTTGAATGCTATAAGAACCTTTGTCCATTTGTTTGTTTTCAATTGTTTGGATTTTTTGTCCATTCAGGTTGAATAATTCAATGTTTACATTGGATTTTTGATTTACAGAGAATTTAAGCGTAGCGAATTTAGAAGCTGGATTTGGGAAAACACTCAAACCATTCATTTTTTGAATTTTGTTGCCTTTTCCATTCACCAAATTAGCGGGTATAGAAACAAACTCAATACCTGTGCCTGTTCCCAAATTTCTGCTATAGCATTTATCTGTTGCATTGTTCCAATGTTCATGAACCCCTAAACTTGCAATTTTTGACCCATTGTCTTCAGGATCATAAGTAATGCCTGCAGGCCAATTGTCTTCGTCCGCAGCTTGGTGCAGATAATCATCCACTCCATGCAAAAGATTGGGATAATCAAAGCGATCTGTTTCATAATCAGCTCCTCCGTTTGTGCTTGGGTGATTGACTGTGGTCATTTCTGTTCTCAAGAAATCAAAACAAACAGATTCAAGCGCTACCTGATCCAGTGACACAAAAATTGAATTAGACCAATCATTATTCATAGGAGCCATTTTAAATTTCATGGCAATTCTTGTTGCTTCTGGACCACCCCAGAGACCGTCAACCATAAATAACATTGTTTTTCCACCTAATTTTTCATGACCCATAAGATCCACTTGAACACGGTATAGCCCATAATAATTGCCTGAAGCACTTCTGGACGTACCATTATCAGCGCCGGTTTCAACCAAACCAGGATGTAGATGGCCTGCTCCTGCATCGCCCCGGGTTTGTGAACCAAAGTGATTCTTAGCCGTAAAAGTTACACCAGCACGAAAATGACCTTTGAGCGCTCCGATGTTAATCATATATTTAGCATTGTTCATTTCATTGTAAAGCTTATCTGTTGTAGCAGAAGTCATCACCGTGCCACCATCTGAATAATTCATTGAGGCAGTAGATTCTGCTGTCAGAAGGACGCGACCTGCATCAGTTCTATTGCGGTCAAAATAATTAACATTGGGGTAGGTAGCTTTCCAATAATCATGATATTCTTTGTAAATATGAGCAATGGGATCACCCACCCAAATTTTGTTTTGAGGCACGCCAAAGGCAACCAATTTTTTAATAATTGCCAATACAGTTGCAGGAGAAGTTTCAGAATAGTTTTTACCCCATGTGGCTCTCGACAAATCGTTTGCATCCCAAACATTTTTTTGAACTGCCCATCCACCGCAACCTAAATTAACTTTTATAAAAACTGCTTCTGTATTTACATAGGAAACATTTCCATTACCATGTTGATTGTTGAAGTATTTGAATAATTCTGTCAATGAATTATTGTCTGTTGTTTGGCCTGTCAATTGCTTGAGTGCATCGCTTACCATTTGGTCAACGACACTTTGTGTAGTATTGTTGATAAAAAATTGTCCTGCATCAATGTCAGAAATGTCAGCAGTTTCATCGGTTGCATCGGCATCGAAAGCCCAAACCACGCGACCAGGGAATATTCCTTTGCCTGTTCCCATAGGAGCATTGGAAGGATGGGTATCGGCCACATCATTGCCATCGGCTGCTGACGGTCTGCTGTTTCCCACAATCATAAATAAACCAAAAAATAAAAACAAAGCAAGAAAAGCAATTCCAAAAATGTATCTTGCTTTTACAAACATCTGACGGGTTTTCTTGAATGCAAACGCAGAACCAAGCAAACCTATCATATAAATGATAAAGCCAGACATAAAGGGTGACGCTGCCTGCATACAAGGATAACCAGCCCGGGCAGGTTTAGGAATTACCCTTAACAAAAACCAAAGGCTTGTGGCTATACCCAAAACAATGAAGCTTATTTTGGCTGGAACTTTAATTCTCTTTAAAAAAGAGCTAATTTTTTGAATAGGACGAGGGGTGGGTGTAGTTAATTTGTTCATGTTTTTTCTCCTTTAAACATAATTGAATAAATATGTATTTGATATGAAATTATCATTCAAACAAAACCGAAGCGACTGCCTCATTTTGAATCTGAATAATCATTCTGGAAGACATTCATCTACAGAATATGGTCAACGGTTTTATCCGTTATATTTTTATTTCTGATAATGCTTTTTGAATACGAGAAAGACAATTTTCTTTTCCAATAAGTTCCATAATTTGAAATACACCCGGTCCTGTGCTTGCCCCAACAAAACAAATCCTGAGCGAATTCATGACCATGCCCATATTCCATTCTTTTTGATGAATCAACTCTTTGATAGAATTCTCAATATGTGACAATTCAAATGGACGAAGTTCCTGAATGAAATTCTTCATTTCTTCCAAGACCGTATTCGTATTTGCTTTCCAAAACTTTTTTATCGCAGCAGCATCGTATTGTGGAGGATCGACAAAAAAGAATGAGGACTGTGCCCAAAATTCAGGGACAAAATGAACCCTATCTTTGATAAGATGGATTACCTTCAAAATGTACTCATTTTCTGACGAAATATTTTTCTCCACAAGAATCTTTTTAAAATCCTCCAAGAGTTCTATATCTTTCTTTCGCAGCAAAAATTGGTGATTGAACCATTTGGCTTTTTCAACGTCAAATTTTGCACCAGATTTATGAACTTTATTCAAATCAAAAGCCTGAACCAATTCTTCCAGCGTAAATATTTCCTGCTCGCTGCCCGGATTCCAGCCTAAAAGTGCCAGCATGTTGATAAATGCTTCGGGAAAATAACCAGCATCCTGATAGCCCTTTGATACTTCGCCCGTTTCCGGATCTTTCCACTGCAAAGGAAAAACAGGAATACCCAATCGATCTCCATCACGCTTACTGAGTTTGCCTTTGCCATCGGGTTTCAAAATCAAGGGCAGATGTGCAAAAATGGGCATTTCTTTTTCCCAACCCAGATATTTGTATAGTAAAAAGTGGAGTGGCGTAGAAGGTAACCATTCTTCACCACGGATCACATGTGAAATGTGCATCAGATAGTCATCTACCACATTGGCCAAATGATAAGTAGGCATTCCATCAGACTTGAATAGCACCTTATCATCCAAAAGGCTGGAATTCATGAGAACTTCACCTCGAATAAGATCTTGTATTTTAACAATTTCATTGGGGTTTATCTTGATTCGAATGACATAAGGTACATTCGAATTGAGTAGCTTTTCCACGTCCTCCTTGGGCATTGTCAGTGAGTTTTTCATTCCCATGCGGGTAGAAGAATCGTATTGAAAAGGGGCAGCTTTTTCTGATTCTAATTTTTTCCTGATTTCATCCAATTCTGCGGGAGTATCGAATGCATAGTAGGCATGACCATCTTCCAAAAGACGTGAAGCAAATTGTTTGTATAAATGCTTGCGCTCGGATTGTATATAGGGACCAAAAGCTCCACCAATGGTATAGCCTTCATCGAATTTCAAACCACACCAACGAAATGAATCCACAATGTACTCAATAGCTCCCGGAACAAAACGGGTTTGATCCGTATCTTCAATCCGAAGAATGAATTCGCCATGATTCTTTTTTGCAAACAGATAATTGTATAATGCTGTTCGGACACCTCCCAAATGAAGCGGACCCGTGGGGCTGGGGGCGTATCTGACTCTTACCTTTTTTTCGGGCATAAAATGAAAAATTAATTGGCTTGTTGTATGAATTAATATGAAGTCCAAAAGTATCCAAATTTGGGATATAAAAAAATGTATTTTGTCATATTTCTCGCCACAAGTTATTGCAGAAATGAAATTTTGACTATATAGAAACCACCCGATCATCTGTCTTTGCACCCTATTCCAGCATAATACCATTGACTGACTGCTTTGTTTGTAGGTTTATTTGTACAATTTTTTTTCGCAAGCTTTCTGTATTTTTGGCGAACGCTTTGAACAAAAGATCCTTCTCTTGAATTAATAATGCCATATTGTCAGTACAGAGTGTCATTTTGGTTGTTAAGTAATATTACAAATTTGATTGTTTATTATTGAATTAATTGTTTAACAAAACCCTCAAGGGTTTAAAAACCTTGAGGGTTTCTGCACAACCTATCATTTTGTAATGCTATACAATTAATTTTGGACGCTTACTCAAAATGCCATTCTGGGAGTAGAGAATGTCATTCTGGGAATTGAGAATGTCATTCTGGGAGTTGAGAATGTCATTCTGGGAATAGAGAAAGTCATTCTGGGAGTTGAGAATGTCATTCTGGGAATTGAGAATGTCATTCTGGGAATTGAGAAAGTCATTCTGGGAGTTGAGAATGTCATTCTGGGAGTTGAGAATGTCATTCTGGGAGTTGAGAATGTCATTCTGGGAATTGAGAAAGTCATTCTGGGAGTTGAGAATGTCATTCTGGGAGTTGAGAATGTCATTCTGGGAATTGAGAAAGTCATTCTGGGAGTTTAGAATGTCATTCTGGGAGTTGAGAATGCCATTCTGGGAATTGAGAATGTCATTCTGGGAATTGAGAAAGTCATTCTGGGAGTTGAGAATGTCATTCTGGGAATTGAGAATGTCATTCTGGGAGTTGAGAATGTCATTCTGGGAGTTGAGAATGTCGTTCTGGGAGTTGAGAATGTCATTCTGGGAATTGAGAATGCCATTCTGGGAGTTAAGAACTTCTGTGGCTATGTTTAAATATTAATGAAAACGCATATCTGGCAGGCAGGGAATGGGATTCAGCCCGATTGAAAAACAAATGTTTGTTCCAAAATCAAAATTCTACGGGTCTTTTAGTAATGAATAATTAATAATGAACAATGAATAATTCTTCTACTTCGTTATAATTAGGTGTTTGTAAAACCATTTGGTCTATATTATTTATTTTTTTCACTTATGGTTTATTTTGCTAAATCCGATTGTGGTTCGGGTAATGTTTTTGTAAAATTTGGTTAAAGCATTACCCTTCCTTTCAAAGTATTGATTTGTTATTTGGGCTACTAAAATATCACGTCCCCTATCCATTTTCAGTTGTTGTAGCCTGTGAATAAAAAACTGCTTTGTTTATATCTTTGATCTTACCAATTATCATACGATTATGTCCCTACTGAATTTGTCCCACAGCTTGTGGCACAAATTCAAATTGTTAGGAATAAAATAAATACCATCTTTGGAAAGATAAGTTTTTGCCCAACCAATTCGATTATTAATGATTGGTGTCCTCGAGTTAAAAGCTTTGATTTTTCATCTTAGGTAATCTTAAATTGATTAAAAAGATTTCTGTCAATTCGTCTAATCTATGCTCTTTATTATCGGCCAAAACTTTTAGAATTGGTAACATTAATGTTTGAAAATCTGGTATCATATCATATTCTGTATCATTTATTTTTAATTAGTTCAAGGCTCGAGGCTATGCGACGCTGGGGATGTCGCAGATACGAACTTATCACCCGTAAAGAAAGCTTGCAAGCGAGACGAAGCATGCCTGACCATTCAAACCCCAGTGGCGCAATAGCACTTGTTAGCGGGTTGTATTTTTAATCATAAATTTCATTATAAAAATTAGACAGTGTATCATGAAATCCCCAACCAGTATTTTCGGTCCCTTTTAGAATTTCAAGAGCCCTAATCTTGTAATTATCATGGAGTCCATTTTTTCATATTGTTCATTAAACTTGCATTTCGGAAATGTTTATTCACTATGTTAATCAGTTTGTAAGGTCGATTAAAGGCTTCTTGGGACACTTTAAAATAATTTGAGAGCTTCCTTATTGCATCTTTTGAAAGTCCTTTATGATAGTTTAAAATCTTTGAGATTGTCCCTTTTGATAAATCCAGAATAGTTACCAAATCTTTTGCCTGTAAATCATGATTTTCCATTAGAGCTTTAAGTAAAGCTATTGGATCTGAGTCATTAAATGTATTAAACACAACTCTTTCTGAACCATTACCAAGGTAGGTGTTTTTTCTCACTGGATACAAAACAAATGATTATGAGTATTTTCTAAAATCCGCAGGATTTTTTCAATTTGTGTAATATACAATAGTTTGCATAAATATTTCTTCACCTTTTTAAATGAACTAAAATTCGTGTAATTTGTGTAATTCGTGGTCAAACAAAAAACACTTGCGGATTTAAGGTATTTTATAAAATTGATTTCATTGAAATAATTGATAAGTTGTCAATTTCGTAGAAATCTTCCTCGTTATTGGTAAATAACTTATGATTATTTATCAAAGATGTTGCGGCAATTAAACTATCACCAAGAGACATTTTGCGTTGCTGCCTCAAGTAAATGGCTTTTTCGATAACAGAATTGGTTACAGGCAATATTGTAATGGTTTGAAAAAAGCCTTCAAATAATTTTATTTCCTCTTCCGTAAGCTTGTGATAACCTAAAACTTCTACTTTTGTAATAGCGGAAACAATTAATTCTTTATCCTTTTCTTTTAAATATTCCCTAACTTTTTGATACTCGGGCATTGCTGAATAAATAATAATGTTGCTGTCTAAAATCATAACTAATTAATTGCGTTTTGGTAAATAATTATCAGTTCTAATTTCTCTTTGCCATTCAGAAGGCTGTAAAATAGATTTTATTCCACCTTTTTTAGCTATTTGTTCAAGCCATGAAACAGGGCTTTGTTGCTCAAAAGCTTTAGCGTGATTAGTATCCAGTATTATTGCATTTAGCCGCTTAGCAAATGCAATAAGAAGGTCTAAATCTGCCTCATTTTCAAGTTCTAATGTAAGTAAACTCATATTTTTGTATTTTTAGTTTTGCAAATATATAAAATTTTAAACTTAACCAATTCTAAACTAATCAACTATAAAAAAGAAAAGAGAATTTCCTTAAATCAACAAATCTCATGATATTCAGATCATGAATTTTGTAAGCACAAAGATATAATTTTTTAATTAAAATTAAAAGTAGAAATATTCCTATATATTGTAACTTATTTAATCCGATCTACTTCATGAAAAACTTTTTTCTCGAAATTATGAATTATTTTTTGTTTATTAATTCATTTGTTAAAGTTAATTTATAATCTGCGGACCATTTCGATGCTTTATGATAAATCCAATTTTCTGGTAACCAAAGTTGTTTCTCAATATTTTTATCATCAATATAGGTATCAAATGCCAGGCTACGAAAATATGTCATACCATGTTCCTTCAAGCAATCATGTGCTGGAGAATTTAACGGCGCGTCAATAATTCTAATAGTTTTTTCTTCACCTTTTAATAAAACTACAAAGGGGTTATTATCATTATGATTACCGCTTTGATAATTATATGAGGTCGTGTCAATAAATCTAAGTTTAATTGTTTTTTCCGTTGCATTATTAACAATAAAAGAATAAGAACCTTGATAATCACAACCAACTATTAATAAAATAATTAGTATATAAAAGACATGTTTTATATTTCGTTTCATTTTATTTTGATTTGAGAATATTTTCATCAATTATTAATGTATAAATTGCGCTTTCCTTAACAGAACCAGACGAAAATGTCCAAATTGACCTATTGGTAAAATCTTTTATCTGCTTTTCATTATCTATATATAAATCAAACTGTTCAATTACATCATTTGGACTATATAAATCCTTAATTTCTTTTTCATTATTAAAAATATATTTTGCACCTATTATAACTTTTTGATTTGGAATTACTTTAAAAGTATCAGTTTTATAAATCCAAAAATCGGATTGTGATTTTGGAGCTATTTTAATAATTTTATTAGTTAAATGATTTTCTACAATAAAATCATAGAATTTGCTATGGCTATATTTTTCACAACCGTAAATGGTCATTAAAATTGAGATAACAAGAATTGTGATTCTTGATATTGATTTAAAGTATTTTACTATTTTCATTCTTGTCATTTTGGGTTGCAACTAACATTGGCATTAGGGCTAATTAGCTCTTTAATGATGAAACTTTGTTACTAAAGGTTGCGTCATTTATATTATTCTCCAAAAAATAATTTTCCCAGTTTGTTTCGTTTTTGGTCTTCTCGGCTACGGAAATAAATATCATCAATTACCTTGCACATTTGCCGGTTGGTAATCCTGAAGGGAAATCCTGAAAATTGTTCCTCGTTTAATAATAGACAACCAAATCTAAAAAGATGCCACACTTCTTGCATTTTTTAAGACATAGTCTTCTATCGACTGTTTTTAAATTAAATGTACTTTCATATACTTACTCGCAAATATACAAAAATAGTTTCACAAAAAGAAACTATAGTCAAGGTTTATTTTTGCAGGATGGTCTTTTTGCAATTTTGCACAACGGTCACGTATATGAAACGTTAGGCATTTCGAAGCACTGCACTGTCAAGTTACAAGCACTTTTATACGAGCTGAAACTTTCGACATCCCACTTAATGCCAAATGTTTTATATACGATATTGTGCTTTCGTGCATTTTTTCTATTCAAAAGTAACTAAAAAAACAGAAAATATCTCGGTGATTTTTTCATGTAATCTTGATAATCAAATCCATATTTATCGATGCAAAATTTCTCTTGAGCTTTAAAAGTGGGGAAAGCCGTGAACAATTGTAAAATACAGATTACTACAATTAATGAACAATTAGTCATTAAACCAATACCAATCCACATAAAAATTGTGCTTATTTGTTGTGGGTTTCGACTTAGATTGTAAATTCCCTTTGTAACGGGTTTGTCAGGATTACTTGTGGCATAAGTAACGAGCGACATGATATACCCCACAAAAGAAATTATAAAAAAAACAAGTCCGACAACAAAATATAAAGTATCAACTTTTAAAGGCATAAACAGTACAACGATTATTAATCCCTGAAAAAGAAAAAAATTAAAAATGCTTATAATTTTTTGCAAACCCTTTTCAAACTTAGGCATCTTTAAAACTCGGTCTTTATAATGTGTTGGATAAATTTTCAGAACGACAAGGTTGCTCATCCAAAAAAGCAACGAAAACCAAAACGCATTGTTTAGCGATATTGTAAATTGCGGTAAAAACTCCATCTCTTAATCCTCCATTTTTATTGTTATAAATTTTTTGCTGTCTGCGAAGAACGAAATATCCGAAAAATCAAATGGAAATTTCTTACCCGATTTCCATGAAAAACCATAAGGTTCGGTTGGGCCAAACATCCCTTTATCAAGAATGCCATTGTTGTTTAAATCATAAAAGCATCGTATTCCATATGTTCCTTTCTTGCAAAATTTGAATGTAAAATGGACAATTCTGCCCAATGGCTTTATAATTACAGTGTCTATTCCTGTTTGTGGCCTTTTAAAAGTGGCTTCGTCAACCAAAAACACAATTATTTTCCCTTTGGGTTGCATACTTGTAATAATTTCGCCTGAAATGGTAACTTTCGGGCTTTGTGCTATACACATCCCAGCTATTGAAATAAATATCAGCAACAAGTTTGCTCGTTTTAAAACTTCCTGCTTGATTTTTTTCTTTCGCCTTTTAAAAAGCCAACTGTATAATCCGATAATAAAAAGTGCTATCCACATATTTTTTTTCTGCAAACGTATGAAAAGGCTGGTTACAGTTCGCCCCATCCAGCTATTTGGGCTGTCTCAAAAATGTGGGATGCTTATTATCAGTTACTTTAAGTCTTGCATTTTTTTAAACTCGGAAGGTGATTTGCCGGTAATATTCTTAAAAACACGGTTGAAAGACGACTTAGAATTAAATCCGCAGTCAAATGCTATTCCTAAAAGTGAATAATTCTCGGCATCTCCATTTTGCAGTTTATTGATAAATGCTTCAACGCGATATGCATTTACATAATCATAGAAACTTTGTCTTTTATAGATATTTAATGTTTGCGTAATATGATGCTGTGGAGTTTTTACATTTTCAGAAAGCTGTTGTAAGCTTAGGCTTGCTTGCAAGAACAATTTTTCGTTTTGCATTACATTTTCTAAGAGTTTAAAAATCAACTCCATATCCTTTTCTTTTAAGCTTGATTTTTCATAACTCAAATTATTAGGTCGGGTTTGTTCTTGATTGATAAGTTGATTTTCAATTTCTGTTTGATTATTCCCATTACCCTCATTATGGACAAACTGGAAAATAACCTGTTGCTTAAATCCATGATACCCAATATAAGAAATAAAAATAGGTATGGCGCCAAAAAACCAACTCATTGTTATTTCAGTTTGAACTATCTTTTTGAGAATAACAAGGATGAACACTACAACCCAAATAATGACAACTCCATTTACAAGTTTCTCAATCCAGTTTAGGCTTATACCTTTTGTGTTAGAGAATAGATTAATGATTTGATTTTTATGTTCTTTTAGTATCAATAGTGTTATTATGCAATAAAGTAATCCCGAAATAGCACCTGATAAGGATAAAATCTTTTGGAAAAGCGGACTATCAAAAAATAAAAAAGTGAGTGATAAATAAACAAAAAATGGAGCAAAATGCCACATCAAAAATCTCTTTTTATGATTTGATTTCGAGCGAAGTTCATTAACATAGATAAGCAACACTGGGCCATAAAGCAATGTCAGGTTTACTGGGATTATTTGAAAAAGCTGTAAATTTTCATTATTCAGGTTTACTAGAATCAAGAAACTGTGAAGCGAGAACAAAAGCAACCAAGACACCATAATCATGTCAGCAGAGGTTCGGCATTTCTTTGATGAAAATAATCCAGCAAATAAGAATGCTTGTATTATGCTGAAAATCAGAAATCCGTTTAATATACTCAGTGTCATTCTCTATTTACTTTCAATAGTGGCATGGTGTTTTTTGCATGAAGCACAACGAACAAGCACACACGCCATTGTTTTTTTGGGGGATATTTAAAGTACAATGTTCGAATTACCGACAAAGCAACTTTCTTAGACAAATGTTAGATTATGTACAATGCCCACAAAAAGAGCAATGGTCGTTGTGTGCCATGTTAACTGAATTTATTTTATTTAATATCAGTCTATTAATCCAAATTTTCCAAATCATTTAAATCCTTATGCCGACCTGATGCCTTTTTATTTTTCTTTAAATTTTCTAAATCAATGAAGTCAATAGTTATCCCAGCAATTTTCATAGATACACGTTTTGGATAACAATCTTCAAATTCTACACCGCTAATGCTTGTTAATAAATCAATTCTGTTAGGTGGATAACCTAATTGAATTACTTTGTCTGGATTTAAAAAGTCCTCTATTTTTATATCAAATGCCCCAAAACCGAATTCTTTTAAAACTCTAATAAGGTTTTCGGCATTTGATTTATCTATCCAGAGCCAAATATCTATATCGTTGGTATAACGAGGGTAACCATGAACTGTTACTGCGTAACCACCAACAACAAGATACTTAATATTATGAGCGTTCAATAATTCGATAAACTCTCTGAAATCCTTGTTCAGTACCATATTTCCAAAGTATAAATTGTGTTCTTAATTCTTCAAGCGTTTCTAATCGTTTCTCAATCGATTGAGTTAGCCAATACTTAAAATCGTTTTCCTTTGAATTTAAGTTTACTATTCGTATCGAATTTCTATCAACCTTATATTCAATATTTAATTCCATATTATTCTGAATTAGTGCATAATCTCTATAAATTTGACTCAAATTGCACAAGTTTATCATATACATTTTATAAGAAAAAGTGCTCCTAAATTTCATATTTCATGCCTTTGCAAATATAATAAATTTAAGGACATAAAATCATTTTAATTTTAAGGATTTTTTATTAAACATTCATCATAAGTTCCAATAATTTCAAAACCAATTTTCTTATAGCATTTTATTGCATAATCATTGTTTGAACTAACATTTAATCCAATAAAATCCACACATTGTTGTAAATCAACACATAATACTGATGTTAGTTTATATCCAATTTGTTGTCCCCTATAATCGGGATGAGTTGCAATATTACCCAATGCTGCAACTTTATATTCTGCTGAAAAAACATGTATCCCTGAGATTCCAACTAATTTTCCATTTATAAAATAGCCATAATACTTATTTGTTTCAAGCATTCGATTATCAAACCAATTATGTGGATATGAAATAGAGTAAAATTCTTGAATAATTGCTAAATCATCAATGGATAATTTTCGTATATTTTTATCATCGAATGCTTTTATTTTTTTCGTTAATACCATTTTATAATTCAGTCCAAAATAATCAATTATATTTTGTTTCCCAAATATATCAACAAGACCAGAACTTAAATGAACGTTAAATTTAGTAGGAAGTAAATGTTTAATATTTTGCAATAATTTTTGAGAATAATGGGATTCTTCCTTACAAAACAAAAGAAGGGTAGGTGTATCCATTCCTACATATAATAAAGCAATTGATAATATTTTATCAGATTCCTCAAATGCATACCAAATAGTTTTAGGCCAAAAGAAATCATCTAAATCACCAATCGAATATATCTGCATTCCAGTATTTTCTTTTAGGAAGTTTAGAATTGTAGGCTTGTCATGTAACATTATTAAATTCATATAGTTGAGTTTTTTTAATTGCAGTTAACCCTTTTATCTAATGTCCATCGTTGAGCCCAAAAAAAAATCATACTCTGATCGAAGAGTATAAGATTGCATAGCATTAGGTTCACCATGAAATAACTCAATGGTGGATACAAAGCGTTGAACGATGCCGGCATACCTTATATATAGGGTATTGTATAGACACTTTTTATGCCTTACAATGCTCATTATTGCATATTTATAGAAAAACTGAT
>Ga0316608_1000064_pt1 | contig 57648 bp, 87 predicted proteins | sample MIS2016152B_MG_FD_207673 | JGI IMG/M metagenome (GOLD analysis project Ga0316608, IMG submission 207673) | Microbial mat bacterial communities from Middle Island sinkhole, Lake Huron, Michigan, United States - MIS.2016.152B | ecosystem: Environmental > Aquatic > Freshwater > Lake > Sediment... | reverse complement strand
TGAAGTTCTTAATAAGGCCTATAATCTCATTTATTCGTTCCTGCGCATTATCTGCCTTATTATTAGCTTCGGTGATACGCCGTTCGTGCTCTCTCATCATATCTGGATCGTTACATTCGCCTGCCATACGGTACCTCCTTATGTTGTTTTGTTGAAGAATATTGTATTAAAATGGGTACTTAATTGTATAAGTTATAGTCTTTGTTTCACCATGATTAACCGTTACTGGTAGTACGTCACGAGCAATCATAAATCCTTGTATGTCGGTTGAATATGTTCCGGCGAGATGTCCGATTTCTTTAGTTAACGTCCGTATCTCATACACTACGTCAGCTATGTTCTTGTTACTTTCTCGCATCTCAACTGTAAACTCTCTTGTGGGCTGAGTCAGCAGACTCTTGAGCCTTTGTAATACGTCCTTCATGTTCTAACATCAGTTCTTGATTACAATCCATCAGTCATCTCCTTACGAAATATTTATGGTATATGTTATTTTCATGGTCTGTTGATTGGTTTTGGTTACTGGTGATGCTAGTTTAACTCTTGATCCAATATTGCTGAATTTCTCAGGAAAGAATTTAGTAAATATTTTACTATGGTTGATTACATCGTTTTGATATTCTGGATTTGTTGCGTGCCCAACATCTACTAGTTTATAGAAATCAGCACCTTTTTTACACATTGCGTAGTAACAATTAGTAGCACCATATTTAAAAACGTTATTAATGCGGTCATATACTAAGTTGTTGTAGTAGCATTTACCGCCAACAACCCTCATCAACGACTCTGTATTTGGTAAATTCTCTTCAGCTGGTAATGTTGAGGTCCATACTAATGTATCCTTATGATAACCTTGTATGCTTGCACCATTATAGCTCACCCTAACGTGATTGTTATATACACCAACGACATACATCTGTGTATTACCATATATGTTTACTGCTTTACTAATGAAGGTGCCGTCTAGTGCAAATTTAAACAACGTATAAAAAGAATCCGGTGATACTTTAGACCATACATATATAAATCCGTTGTCTATGCAAAATGGCTGTATGCTTAGAGTGTTAGTTTGAAGCGGTAGGGATAATGGTGTAAAAGATATAAGCACTAAATTAGCGTCATATTTAAATATATGGGTATTGTGTATCCTATAAAAAAACTCGCCGTCGGTATCTAGTCCAAAATTAACGTGTCCACTGCTATCGTTTCCCATAACTTCGTCATACACATTTACCGACGCCGTGGCATGATATGGATTATCTTCCATCATAATAACCGACGATGGATCCTTTACAAAATACAAGTTTTGAAATGTCCCATTAGACCTATCCGTAGAAAAGTCAAAAACAAATTTCTGTTGATAATCACTACCGTTAGATTCATTAATGTTAATGGTGCCAGTTTTAGTGTCTAAGCCACCATATACATTTAGTCTACTGGCATATCCAATATGGGGGTCGTTATAGAACATTTCTTTACTCTCATTAATTGCCTCTGAATTATTGGTCAGCACTATATAATTAAATAATGACGTCAACGCAGTAACTGAATTTTGTGTAAAATTATTATTAAGTAAATTCCGATTGTTAATTGTAAACTTTCTAGCAACATCTCGCATAGCTTTACTAACACCAGGTGGTATATAGTTATGTGATACTTCTTCTCGCTCTTTCTCACCAGTTATAGCATTAAATAATTCTATTTTTAATTCATTCATATCAATACAACTCCTTCCGTATCGCTGAAACTTACTGTTTGTAATGTTAAATTGTCTACTATACCGCTATCGTTTTTAGTATCAATGCCCGTCGTAGCGCCGTCTGTAAACGATACGGCAGATAAGATAAATCCATCAAATGCATTAACCTCAACGTATCGACTATATACAATTCCAGTACCAATCATACCCCTAGTAGCCATTCCACATAAAAACCCATTTTGAAAATCTATGCTACTCATTATAAATCACCTGCATTCCATGCTACTATTACATTAGCTCCTGTAGCAACATCTATTAATTGAGTAATGCGACCTTGTTCATCTTTTATCCAACGATATGAAATAGCCTCAGTGTCATACGCTGCCCTAAACCCGTTGTTATAGAAATCTAGGTCTGTTAACTTTTTATAATACTCTTGTGGAAGCTTAACGCCATCCTCGCCTAATGACAACTTAACACTAGTTCCGTCACCTTTGATATATTCCAAATAACCAGCGGTTGGGTCTTTATCAATGAAAAACTTACCTCTATCTGGGTATTGAGGGCTTCCGTAGCCAGAACCTAACACCATTAAAGGTCTATAAACACCGTTAATCTCTCGAAAAGACAGTTCCATTTTGACCATCTCGTCATACTTCCACTGGGTTACAGGCCACGCCGTAACATTATCTGTAGCTTGTGTTTCAGTAGCATCTAACCAATATAACGGCGTTCCAAATCTATCTTTGACATGCTCGGTCAGCAATCCATCGGTCTCAGCTGTTATAAATTGTATAGACTGATCGTCACCTTTGAAATAGTTTACATCAGCCTTACTAACTGTAGGATTTGTGTCTCTTAATTTATACCGTTGAACTTTGTCAGATGTTTCTATGCTATCAACCGTTAACTCTGCAATACGAGCCGTATCTGCTGCTAAGACGTTTGTTATGATTGTATTAGACACGACAATATCTATCTCCGCTTTTAAAGCTTCAATGACATAGGCGCTTAACACGCCATCAAATACTAATATTGTTTCATTAGTTACGGAGTCGTAATCATAATATAATCTATCCATCCAATTATTACCAGTACCATCGCCCGTTTGAAATTTCATACCATCGCTACGAAAATATGCACGTGCCATTTTATCGTTACGTACAGCCTCAAATCCAAACTCTGGACCAATTCTTGTGCCGTTGTATAGTCGATCTTTTATAACAGTACTTAATTGAGTCCGATATAATGTTTCAGCTAAACCATTATTATATGTTGCAAATTGTAACGTCGTCTCGCTTTCATTATACGGGTTAACAGAAATACTTACTAATCGTAGAGCTTCAGAGATTCCAAGATCACTATTTATAAGTATAATATTATCGCCTAATTCATACTTGTCTCCTGGTAAATACATTGGTCGACATGTATAACTTACAAGAGGATTCCCATTTTGATCTCTTTTGCGCTTATCAACTATCTTTGAGATAAGATTTACGTTCTTACCAGTAATAGTTGGTATAGGATCAATAGAGCCTCTGTGACTAAGGATCGACACATCGAATTGAGAAAATACCACCTCGCCACTTATGAAAGCCACAAATTCCATCAACAATTGTCGTCGAGACTTTGGTTCTTGGGCTGAATAAACCGTGTATTCAGTACTTTCTACATAACCAAAAGTGAAAGGTGTGCCCTCTAAGATCTTAGTGAGTATATAACTTGGAGTGCCCATCTCAGTAAAGAATTCAACATTATATTGTGGGTCATTCAACCTATAACTTATATGTTCTGCTTGAATTTCAATTGTGTGGTCATTACTCTCGTTGACTTCTTTTTTTATATAGGCTATATCAAAATAATCATTGTTAACCTCTAATATGCTGTCTTCGGTTATAAGAAGGCTTAATTTTGAATTTAGATTAGCTTCTAATTCTAAAGTATTTATTCCGTTAATACTCTCTTCTCTTGCTGCGGAATCGACTAATTGAATAACTCCTTGCCTTTTTAAACTAGCGTCTAAAATAAATATCATAATATCACCTCCTATATCCACATCTCAATGTAATTAATATACACCTGCACATCTACATCATCTCCACCAACAGCTAATACATTAAATCCGGGCTCTATTTGTAAAAATTTATCGACATCCCCGGATAAGTCGCTGAATATGTTGTTTCCATCCATTGTTACTTCCATGGCGACATTGTCAATAATAACACTACTTCCTGTAGATACTTTAGAAATCTCGAGATATCGATTGTTCATGTCTAGCCATAATGAGGTCCATTCTCCGGAAATGGTTATTTTGAATCTGCTGCCAATAGGACTTGTATTATTTATCTCATACGTTCCATCGTAGTTAAAATCGAACATGCCTTCTTCTACAACTCCGAAGTTTAGATTTTTATAGTTACCATAGGCGAATGGTTGACAATCGAAAACTATATTAGCACTTCCTGACTCCCATAAACTCTCCAAATCAATCTCAGACGTTACCTTCGCTAAATAGTATTTATCATCTTCGTCGTGGAGTTGCAGTTCTCGCCAACCCTTAGCGCTCAACCAAGAGGCTATACTTCTAGCTCTAGTTCTTAGTTCATAATAATCTTCACCAATGTATGTTACTTTTATAGTAATAGTTCGCATTTCGTAAGCTGAGATATCTGAGTCAAAAACCCCAGATACCCCAACTACATCTTTTCTACTAATTTTTCTTTGTGGTAATAGTGGTCTCTTTACACTTTTACAGACAAGGCCAAAGGAGCTGCTTTCAACTCCGTCAAAACTAAAACTACCTATCATCATTGCGCAAACACTCCTTTAGCATTATTGTATTTGTTTATAAGATTATCTAATCCACGATTTACTTTTGTAATATCCGCATCACTTCGAACCTGATTTACTACGCTAATTGTTATAGGCGTACGATTGTTAGTGATAGTTGTCGCTTGCTGCTGCTCGGTGATGCCTTGAGCTCTAGCGGCCATACTAGCGTTTATAGACGCGCTAGCATTTAAAGGAACTGTTGTACCATTAAGCATTGTTTGTAATGCTTTACTTCCATTTTGAACATTTGTTAGGTCAAGAACGGGAGTAATAGTTGGATTTAATTCCATATCTCCTGAGATAAATTGGCCAACGGTGGTTAAGGCTTTACTCAAGGCACTTACTGCTTGAACTCCAACATCTGTACTCTGCGCAGAAACTTGTCCGCTATAAGCATTGAGACCGTTAATGAATCCTAGATCCGCATTCATTCCAAGTTTCTCAAACTCCTTAGATGGTGATTTGCAACCTAGAGCTTTGTTTGCTGCAAATAGAGCAGACTTAGCAATAGAAGCAGACGTCTTAATTAACTCTTCAGTTCGTAGTTTCATACCGGAAATGATCCCTAGTATCATATTACTTCCTGTAGTATCCCAACCAGCGCTCTCAAAAGCTACTTTTGTTTTATCCGTAATGATCTTAACTTCCTTGTCAATATTTACGCCCATAGCTTTTATTGTATCGACACTTTCTTTACTCATAGTATCGAAATTTGTAGATACTACCTTATTGAGATTCCTTAATTCGGTCTCCCATATTTCAGTAGTAATAGCTAATTCTTCAGCCGTAGAGTCGTTATATGCTTGTATTTGAGCTTCCATATCGGTTCGCATTCCAACAAGTTCTATTTCTGCTTGTGATCTTGCTTCTTCATGTTTGGATTTCCATAACTCCACATATATCCATAATTGACCGTCAGTCATGTTATTTAAAGCTTTTATTTCAGATATTGCTTTTGGCCCCATATCAGTTAATTCCGTAAGAAGCGCATCATCAATACCTTTACTTTTCAAAGATGCAATACTAGCTTTCCAGTCCTTAAGTTCACTAACCTGATCTCTCAGATTGTCGGTTAGGACTGAACCATTAGCATTCATCTTCTCCTCGACTTTGTCAAATAAACCATACGATGAATACAAAGCATCTGCTCTGCTGGTTACCGCATTTTCATACTCCGCTGTAACTGCTTCAACATCGGCGATCAATTGTTCGTTGATCTTTTTTGTATTCTCATAATACTCATTGTCGAGTTCTTCTTGTTTAGCAATTATATCTTTCTTTAGACGATAAACTTCTCTGTCGGCCTCTTTGCGCTTTTCTGTTCCTTTCGCATATCGTCCTTGGATTCTTTGCCATGCTTCTAATTCCTCAACCAAGGAAAGTTCGCCATAGTAAAGTCGTTCGTCTATCCAGTCTTTTGAGTGTTTGAATTTTGCATCGTCTATTTCATTACTAAGTCTGTATTGTTCCTTAGCAAGCTTAATACGATCCTCAGCTGTTAAACTAGGATTATTTCCTAATTTATTCCACTCGGCCAACTCTTGTTGAAGATTTAACTTATTATAATACTTCATTTCGTTTATCCACTCAGATGTCTTATCAAATAAACTTTTTCCAACATCGTCAGCGGCTTTTATAGCGGTGCTTTTTGACGAATTAATTCCGTCAGCTAATCCTGTACCAACAGCTTCTCCAGATTTATTACCAGCTGCTTCCATTTTGAGAGCATCTATGTTATCTAGAACATGGTTACCCATATCGGCAGATTCATCGGCTGGTAAGTATGAGAACTTCTTAACGCCGTTCGCCATACCTTTATCAACCATCTCGCCAATCCAAGCAAACATCTCTGATGGAGAATTAATGTCTAGAACTTCTTTCATAGCGGTTAATGCACCCTTACCGACATTCTTAACTCCGTCAGTAACGTCCTTCATACCACCAGTAATACCCTTTAGGAAGCCTTTAACGACGTTTGTGCCTGCTTCATTGAAGTCGTCGGCAAATCCTGCAATCGCATCGAGTGCACTCCATACAAGGTCTACAAATGCTTGTTTTACATCTGGTATAAAGTCTGTAAATAGGTATACTAAACCTTCCATAATTTTTGTTCCGACTTCTTCAAGATCAATGCCAAAGAAACTAAACGCGTCTACGATTAGATGGAATATTGATTCAAATAAGTGCATAAATGCTGCTATAAGATCAGGCCCTCTAAGTTCTAAAGTCGCTGCTAATCCTTCGATAAACTGAATCATTAAATTAACTGCCGAGTCTATGATAGCTGGCAATTTAGCTGCTATACCATCTATAAAAGCTAATATAACAGATATACCCGCAATTGTAACGGCCTCAGTTTTAGATGCTAGTCCGGTTAAGAAACCTAACATTATACTAATCGCCGCATCAATTAATGCACCTTGTTTCTCGTTAATTATCACGAGTAGTTTTAGTAGCATGTCGAGCATCTTATCTAATACTTGTGGTGTAGTAGTGCTTATAACGGTCGCAAACCCTAATATAAGAGCCTCAGCAACTTTCATAAACACTGGTATACCTTCTCCCATTATTCGTACAAATTCAATTATACCAGTCGCAAAAGACTGCATCGCTAATGGAATGAGGTCTATAATAGTTAGTATTACTGCGCTAATTGCGGCTATTCCAACTGTACCAATAGTAGCTAAAGATAGAAGGCCTGCTGCAAACGCAGCCGCTCCTATTCCGGCGGCCATCATACTTAAGGATAGACCGGCAATAAGGACTGTTGCGCCTAATAATACAGGGAGAACTGGTCCTAATGCGAAACCTACAATTATTAAACCGCCAAATAAAGCGGTTAATACAAGTAAACCTTGTTTAATAACTTCAACGTCCATTGTGCCTAAGGTCTGTAAGGTCCCTGATAACATTTGTAAAGCTTTCGCTAATACAATAAGGCCGACTGCTTTAAGTAATAAATCTGCGGGCATAACTCTCATACCAAGACCTATTACTACTAAGGCACTACCCATGCCAAATAAACCAGATATCAATGTTTTAAAAGGTATAGTTGCAAATTGTGTTATTACGTCATTAAATAATAATAGAGCCTTCGCTAATATGGCTACGCCAATACCAGTCGTTATCATACTATTATTTTTACTTGCGAGATAAGCAAAACCGCCTAAAGCCCCTAATAATATTCCAACTCCAAGCAAACCTTTTCCCATAACGGTTAAATCCATAACGCCAAATATAGCAACAGCTCCAGCTAATATAAGAATACCCTTAGCTAAAGCAGTCATTCCTAGACCTCCAGAAACGCCAAATTTATCGACCTTTCCAAATCTTAAGAATAACAACAGACCTCCTATTATAATACCAACACCTATGATACCTTTTGCTAATTCATCTAGGGGCGTTGTTCCAAGATCTTGTACTACATTTATGATCTTAGCCATCGCATAAGCAAATGCAATAAGTCCTATTGATGCTTTTATAATATTATCTTCGACCCTGGATATTAAAATAGCAGATACTGACATTGCAATCATAAGTGATCCAACAGCTCTTGTAGTCTCTCCTATTTTATCAACATCTAGGCTAGCTAAATTTGCCGCCGCTTTTGTCAATATAACCATTGATATACTTAGTGCTAATAGGGTTAATGTAATACTTCCTATATTACTCAACGAACCATCTTTCGAAATTTTAGTAAAAATACCTGCAGCGCCAAATAGTTCGAGAAATAGTAATCCCATTATCGTTAAGCCTGCTCCAAGTTTTTCCGCATTAAGCAGTGATAGAACTACTAATGATAAAGTTAGTAACCCAATAGCCGACGCAATTTTAATTAAGGTTCCAGCTTTTAATTGTTGTTGATAAGCATCTAAGCTTTCCTTTACACCATCCAAAACAGCGGTTATACTTTTTAGAAAGTCTGGTCCTTTGGTTAAAAACTTCGTGAACACTGCGGTTAGTTTAACTAATATTATCATAAATCCTGATATAATACCGGCGTTAAATATTTCTTTTAAAGGTCCCATATCGAGACCGTCAAAACTATTACCGATAGCATTCTTAATTGTGCTAAAAGCAAGACCTATCTTCTTTCCAATATTACCTATAAACTTTGCAAAATTTCCTACCGATGTAACACCTTTATCGAACGATGCTTCTAGTTTTCCACCAATACTTGCTATTGGGGCTAAAGCAGTTAATGCTTTATCTTTAAACTCGGTCATTCCTGATAAATCAACAGTTCCAAACCCATCAAAAGATTTTAATATTGATGAAATAGCATTATACGCGTATACCGCCATGCCTCCAATGAACCCAAAAAAGTTCTTAAAGGTATTAAAAATAGTGGTAATTGCTTTAGTAAATGCATCACTCTCTTTTAAATATAGATTTAATCCAATAAAAAAGAAAGCAATGTTTTGTAGAAAATCAAGTATCCCTAAATCGATACCTGAGAATGATGAGAATAAGCCAGTAAAGGCTTTCCATATACTAGTTACTACTTGTGCGCCTATACCAAGGATAGAAAATAATCCGCCGAATATATTCCGAAGTTTATCTGCATCAGCTTCTGTAACTCGGAACATTTCTGTTAATTTCAATATACCTTTTGAAATATCGACAAGTTTTTGACCAGTTAATGGTGGAAATATGTTTTTAAATGCGCTGGTTATTGGTTCTATAATATTTTGTAAACTCGTAAAAGCATTTTTTAAAGAATCTATAATGGCTTGTCTTCCACCCATAGTATTCCAAAACTCTAAGGCATTATTGCGAGCATCCATCGATGGTTTAACTAATGCTGAAAAACCATCTTTTATAGAAGTAAACATTTTTGTAGATTGATCTTTATTACCTATTATCTTTTCCCAAGAAACAGCCCAACCAGATTGCATTGTTTCGGCAAGAACTATCATTAATTTAGTAAAGGTTGTTACTTCACCAGCAGAAGCAGTCATTGCCTCATCTAGTGCGTACATTTCGGTTACTGCTGAAAATACGCCTTTAGTTAACCAATCATTTTTTAATGTATCTCGGAAAGATACGACTCCACTTTCTAATTCCTCAAGAGTTTTAGTATCGATCGTGCCCATGGATTTAGCCATCGCAATCAAATCGTTCTTAAATTTCACAGTTGCTAATCCGGCAGTATCCATAGAACTCCAGTCCAAAGATTTTACAGTCTCGGACATCTGAGATACTTGATATAGGGCTCCTTGAAGTCGTGTATTATCAACACCTGCTTCTGCGGCTAAGTTAGCTAAACCTTGAACAATGCTTACTGAGGTATCTAATTCGCCAGATTTAGCAGCAAATTTTCCAACCATGTCGCTCATCTGAGCAAAGTTATATACGGTATTATCCGAATACTCATTCAACTGTGCCAACGCTTTATTGACATCATCTAATGTCGTTCCATTAGCTTTAGTATTAGATAAGATCGTTTTTATAGCATTCATCTTAGTTTCGTATTCGCTCAATCCAGTTTTTATAGGATCGATAGTTAATGCCGCCGCCATTTTCTTACCTTGGTCCACTACACTATTTGTTAAATTCTGAAGTGCTGTTATTCCAATGATACTCATATTGCTAAACTTTGAAGATATGTTTTCGAGACTTGCTGCTATTGCGTCCAATGAGAATTTCTTGATATATGCATCTAAATTAGACAAACCTTTTACTGCATTATCTAGTTTTAAACCCTTGTCAAGATCATCCAGTGTTTTTATTGTTTGTTGCACATTTTGTTCAAATTGCTTGTTGTCAAACTCCATTTTAACAATTTTATTATCTATCATTTTCCAACAACCTCCTTCCATATAGTGTATGACATATCATTAAAAAGCGAATGTAGTGCGGGATTTATATAATCTAAACCTTGCACATAACCTCCGTTATTTGTCGCATGACCATATTGTATAAGTATAGCTACAGGGACATCATCTACTATGTGATCATTAGTCCATGTAAGTCGATAACCCTTACTGGTTTTTGTTATCTCATAACCCCAAGAATTTGCAGTTTCGCCTGAGTTAACCGGCGTATGCGCAGCCAAAGCTTCTACTCCTAAAGCTCCGTATTTATTTAATAAGGACATGGTTTCATGGTTAGATGCTCGATTAAGAAATGATCTTGCATTATTAAAATTTCCAGAACTACTAATTCGAAACATCATCTTTCTCCTTATCCTGTAGTATTCAACTTAGCCCTTCGTTCCTCATTTAAACGTTTATTGTTCTCAAGTATTTCTCGCTTATTCATTTTCTTTTTAGGAGAATTCTTAAGGTTGCATAAACTTATGAAGGTTAATAATCTATTAAGATGCCATTTTTGGCATTCGAATGGAATGTTAAGAGATGTCATCCAATAATATATCAACTCCGAAGTTATAGTTTCTTTATTATTGTTTTTACCACTTTGATTTATTATTGTTGCCGACATTGGATCATCTATATAAGCTCGAATATCTTTAATATTCTCTGCGGTTAACATCTTGTATCCTATATCGTCGAAATTTTTAGAGACTGTCATACAACGAATATAATCAAGAGTCTCCTCATTAGTTTTCTCAACCTTACTCATGAAGGCTTTCTTCCATTTTGATTCCCATTTGGAAATTGAGACTAGCGAATGTTCGAGTATCAACGTCTGCGATTTACTATACACAAATTCTTCTAATTCCGCATCATAAGATTCGGTTCCTTCTATGATAACTGTTAGCATTTGCTAGTCTCCTTTCATCTATTGTTTCTTAGCACCTTTTGAAGGTAATCCATTAATAAATTCAGCAGCGGCAACGTCGTTAAAGGCTAGTTCCATAAAGATGGAGCTATAGGCTTCCGTTTGAGTAAACGCGTCGACCACATCTTGTGTTTTTATGAATCTTCTTCCATCAGGAGATTTTTCGCCATAGGATAATATTACAATGTCTTTAAATATTTTAATTAGGGCATTAGAGTCTTGTGCTGCGATGATCTTCTCTATCGCCTTCTTCAATCCACCAGCATGCGAAAGCTCTAATTCAGCTAACTCAGTCTCTGTTAAATTAAAGTAAAAATCCTCGGTTCTTTCTTTTCCGTCAAAATCATTATATGTAACTGTTTTCTTAATCATTGTGGGTTTCTCCTTCCAATATGGTTTATTAAAAGAGGGCGATATTATACGTACCACCCTCTAGTGAATTAATTATGCTAATAGAGCTAATAGATCTGCTGGAGAAGGAAGATTCGCTGGGTTAGATGCATCGCCGAATAATTCCGCCTCAATTAGAGCTAATTTAGGAGCAGTTACAGTTCTAGAGTCAATTACAATCGTTGATGTAGGTTTGAAACCTTCAACAGTAACAGGTGTAGAACTTATCTCCCATGAGAAAGCAATTGCTTCTGGTGAATCACTAGAAGATTGATATTGTTTCTCTGATGGACTTGCTTTACATCCATAAATGATGTGAAGTTTGTAGCCTAGATCATCATCAATGTCATTTCCGATGTTAGTCTTGTAGCATAAACCAAAAGACTTACGACCTTGTTGCCCAAGAGATACACCAGGCGCTAAATCGGCAGAGCCGTCACACGCTTCGAATTCTTTTGGATAAGTATACGCCTCAAGAGTTGCTTTGAACTCCTCTGGTGAGATAAGATCTAGATATTTTAAATTGTCCGCGTATATCGGATTTGATTCAGCCCCTTCTGGACTTTCTGATAAACTGATTAAACCATTCCATGGAACGCCCAAAGGATAAGTTCCTGTTGCGTCCATTACATATAATACGCCATTGGATACACCAGTCTCATAAAGACGTGCTCCAGCTTGATCCCAAATAAGTTTTGCCATTGTTTGTGTTCCTCCTTAAAAGTATAGTTCGAATATTTCGTGAACAAGGTTATTTTTATTAAAACTTCTTACCCACTTAGCGAGTAAGTGTTCCATTAGATATGGGCGTATAGTCTTATTAGTCCCATTATGAATAATCGTCACTTGATACCCTATTTTTTGCTTATAAAGCATATTACTAGCATACTTTGTATTGATAGCTGTTATGTTATAAACAATTGCAGGGTATTTCATTTCGATGTTCGCTGGTGGTTGATAATAAACCTTTGTTACGCCTGGGATAGCCTCTAAAATTGTTTGTAATGCTGCTTGGTTACCCATTATAAAAACCTCCTATTGATATGATTTGTCTAGGGGGTTCTATGTCGATTTTGGATATCTTCCATTTTGAACCTAAATACTCAACATACTTCATGTTAGGAAAGTTAAGAGATGCATACGCGTCGACAATAATACTTATCCGCATTGTAATGTTTAAATCATCATTAAGGTTCGCGGTTTCTTGGTATTTCTTGCCGACATTCTGTAATACATCTCCTGAGTATTTCTTTGTAGTTATCCTTGGAGTCCATACGCCTGGTTCCGTTTCGACAGTCTCAGAGAATCCAATGTTGCCATAAAATTTAGCCACGCGCATTACCTCCTATCGGTCACTAAGCTTGTTCGATTTCAACAACGATCGCTGATTTTGGTTTTGTTAACGCACCAGACATACGAGTTTCAATCAAATATTTGTATTGGTTGAAGTCGATATCGAAGTCATCAAACATACCAATTTCGCCACCTTTGTCAGCGCCAACATTGTAGTCTTTAAGGTTAACGATAATACCAACTAAGTTATAAGTCTTAGTAAGTACATCACGGGTGATACCTTCCATAACTTCAACTTCAACGATCTTAGCAACGCGTAAGTCTTCAGCTATTTCCGCAACGCTCTTGTAAATTCTACGGCCAGTAGTGTCTTTAAGTAACAACATATCTGTTACAAAGTCAGTAGTTGTGTAGAATGTTGGAGTTCCGGAACCTTTGTAAAGTTTACGAGAAGCGATAATAGCTTCAACGATAGCTGTAGTAGTTGAAGCAACAGCTAATTGTAATTTAACAGCATAAAGATCAGCATCGGTGTAGATAGGACGAATATTCTCTTCTTTGATCTTATCATCAGAAGCAACAGAACGACCATCACCAATAAGAATAGCTCTTGCAACTTCCTCGTCAAGCATAATTCTCATTTCAGCTTTTAACCAGCTAACAACATTTAAATCAGTGATGTCAAGAATATCATCGCGATCTAATTTTTGTTTCTTGTAAACAGTTGTAGGAGTTGTCACGCGCTTAAGTAAACCAAAGACTTCTTCAATCTTCTCATTACCAGTAACATAACCTTTAGCTCTTGCTTCTGTTGCAGTAATATCCGCATGAACGGTTTTAATTCTTGAGAATGGTGAATGATGAGTGTCAGTAAGAACACTTGCAACCCAACCCATTCGGCGACTAATAAAGTCTGGTTCGCCATTAAGTAATTTTGCATCTGGGAATAAGTAGTCGATGTTATCGATACCATATGTACCAGCATGAGCTAAGAATGAGTCAGCAAAAGAACCCGTCTTTTGTGCATCGTCAACGATTGCTTTAATTTGAGCGTGAGTTAAAGTATTTTTAGCTACCGCTACTTCAGTTTTGTCAAATACATTACGTTTCATTATTTTAGTTCCTCCTTCAGTGGAATGCTCTAACGAGTCATTATTTTGTGGGTCTGTTTCGGCCGAATGGCTCATTGATTCCTCAATTGCGTAGCCAATCATTGCATAAACTGCGGTTTTTTGTTGTTCAGATAGGGTATCAAATACCTCTTGTAAAGACATGTCTTCATTTGCTGCATGAGAAACAGTATCGTCCGCTGCATCTGCAGAATGAGTTAAAGCTTCGCTTATTAAGAAATCTACAACTTCTCGTTGCTCGTCATTCAATGTATCGAGAACGTCTTCTATTGTAGAATCATCGGAATGCTCTAAATCGTCATCAGATTCTAAATTTATACCGTTATAAATAACCGCTTCGTCTTCAACGATTTCGTATTGGCCATTTCCATGACTAATATTTAAGTTGTCGATCATAGCGCCTGGGTTTGCTCCGGCTAAAACTAAACTAACTTCGTTAATAAAGCCGTGTACAACATCCATAGTTTTTTGAACTAATTGATTCGCATAGATTGAAAGTGCATCAACGTCTCCATTATGAACTAGTTCTCGAGCATTTTGCCCAGATTCAGTATCATTGAATTTACCGTAGACATACACGCCATCCTCTCTATTTTCTAAAATCGCATGTCCTAAAACATTTGATGGTGTATCGTGTTTGTGCTGCCACACTAGAGGAACCTTAGTTCCATCTTGATGTTTGAACGCATCTTGTCGAATTGTTCGTCCGTCTGTACAACGAATATCATTCTTTGTTGCATATCCTCCGAAATCATATTTCATTTGTAGTACTCCCTTCGATAGTTTTTTGCTGGGTTGGTTCTGCGGTTTCATTTTGGTTAAGGTTCTTATTACTAAGTGCCTCTGCCTTAGGGTCTGTTGAAGGTTTATATCCGATGATAGCCCTCATATCATTAGATGATAAAATTGCATTCCTTGTAAGCTTATCTCCAAGTTCGGCTACTTGACTTACGGGGACATATTTGAACGGATCTCTAAAATAACGAACCGCTTGTCCTTGAGTTCTGGCTGTTTTTGTTATGAATTTTCTATCAAACTCTGTGGTAATAGCTTTAACTATTGGTATGATAGATCGGTTGAAGTAATTTAACATTGTCGGCTCGTCAGCGGTGCCATTAAATATACTCTCGGTTAAACCTAATTGATTATAGACAACTGCCGTCAAATATGTAACCTGCGCCATTAGATTATTTTCAGCTGGCCTATTTAATTGAGTTACTTTTTCAGTACCATCAATATACGCTATTCCATATTTACTTCCAGACAGCTGCATTTCAATATTTTTTCGACGCTCATCTGCCTGCGCTTGTCTTGCTGGCGTTTTTACAATATAAGGTAGCTGGACTATTAAGTCTAGCTTTCCGGAGCTACTTTGCTCATCAACTGCATCCAGTAGTTGAAGTTTATTTATTAATCGTTTCAACATTGAGTTTGGCTCATTCATTACGGCAAACATAGGATTCTCAATTATAGCAACCATACTTTTAGGAAGTGTAACATCGTCTTTCAAACCGGTTTTTTCATTATACAAGCGAACTGTAACTGCGGTTGGATACCACTCGACTATCTTACCTACTCTTAACGTATTTATTTCATAAGCGGTTGATACCGTAGGATCGATCGTGGTGTCTACAGGAACAACCGCAACAACGCCCTCATCAAATAACGACATTGCTATATCTTGTATAAGGGCTAATCCTGTTTGATCGATATTGGCTTCCACGCTAAGGGCGTTATTTAGACCTGATTTAATATCGCCTGTATAACGATTATTAGCGTCTACTTTAACGTGTCGAATATCGATAGCCGATACATCTAACGCCAATTGGTTGTAGATAGATATAACTATTGATTTTTCGGAACCAACATAATAGCGTTGTCTATCTGGTCGATATGACGTAGGGGCTCCTTGATTGGTTCTGTATCGTTCCGTGGGGTCTTTATTAGTTGTGAAGGCATTCCATGCATGCCTTATACGATCATTAACACTCATGGATTACTCTCCTTTCATACCGTCAATAACTGATTTTCCAAGATTAACTACTGCTGGCTCTATCTCAGACATACGTTTTTTAACTTTTTCAGCTAATTTAGTATTCGCATAGATTTTCTTTTTGATACTAACCGCGCTTCTTGTTGCTCGAATATTCTTACGATTAGCGCGAGAAAGTCTTTTAGATAATTGTCTAGCCCTCTTTAATTCTTTATCAGAGTACTCAAATCCGGCTTTTGCTTGGAATTTTTGTAGTTTATGTTGGTATTTGGCCACTTTTAAGTTAGTTTTACCAACTCTTACTTCTGATTTGTCAGACTGTTTTTTAAGACGTTCACCCCTAGCTGCAATAGCCTCGGGTGTTTTCTTATGACCCCATTTCATACCGGGTACTCCAAAATGTTGTAGAAATTCTGTGGTGTCCATAGGCATCCTTTCTATAATAAATCTAATTTTACATCCATAATAGAAGTCCTTATTTCCGATAATTTCTTAGTTTGTATTTGACTTCTTTCTATAAAATCTTTAGCCAATTTTACTTTCTCTGGATTTTTTTTAAATTTAAATATTAAATTGTTAACAGTTTCCCCTTTAGTGGAGTTGATGAACCTATTAAGTTTTGCGATACGTTTGTTTGTTTTATACGTGACGCGTCTAGTACTTCTACTTAAGTTTCTAAACGTATCCGCATTAACTCTTCGGCTACCACGATCGAAACTAACGACTGCTTTGTCTACTTTTCTAGCGATTCTGTCAGTCCTTTTTCCACTTCGTAGAACACCCCACTTCATACCTGGTACGCCATAGTGTTGTAAAAATTCTGTTGTGTCCATAGGCATCCTTTCTATTGGAAGTACTACTTACCAATTATTATTAGAACTATATCTATTAGCTGTATTAGCCCATTTAGTGTGTTTATTTGTAGCCGTTTTCTGAGTATAGCTACCAACAGTTTTTGTCTTTATTCTATCAATAGTGTTTGCGCCATCAAACAGTATTAAAGGATTGACGCCCTCTCGTCCCCATCCATTTAGACCTCCAACACCAGCTTCATCAACCATGGCATCATAACCTTTCGTTTTGAGTTTTGCTATAATGGCATCTTTGAACTCTTTATTTGTGCCAAGTGTCTTAGTTGATGTCGCCATTAATTCTATTGGTGTCCATTTTCCATAGTTTTTAAGAAGACCCGAGGATATTTCTTTACCTATTTTAGATTTTTCTTTATTATACTCTTTTTCAAAATTAGACATAGAAACGCCATCAAGACGATTAAATATAGATTCTTGATAAGAGAATGTATTTACCATTGCTTTTCCATAACTATCAAATACTTTTTTAGCCATTTTTTTATCGGTCATTATTTCTTTGACAGTCATACTAAGCTCGTTTCGTGAAGGGATATTGATATCTTTCTTTAAGGTATAAGTATGCTCATAGGGTTTTCCATTCGTAGACGTGGTTGATTGGTTCACTATGGTTTTAGCATAATTACTTCTATATAGATCTCTGTCTGGCGATAAATATGTCACGTACTTAGGTCCATCCGTCGTTTCATTTTTATTGGCAGATACACGATACATGGTTGTTCCTTTTGATATCTTTTGTCGACCTGTGAATTCAGGACCTCTTCTGACGCCCCACTTCATACCCAGAACACCATAATGCATTAAGACGTCGTCCATGTTTCAACTCCTTTATTCGTAGGTTTCTTTATTTAATTTGTAAGCGACCCATGCGTCAAGCATTGCTGATACCGGGTCTATCTTTTGGGCATATCGTTTCTTTAAAAGTTTTCTATTACCATTAGTATCTTCCATGGTTATGGCATTACCCATAGCAAATGTCATAAGAACTTGGTCAAACACTATCATGCGCTCTTCAGCCAAAGTTTTTAATTCACCTAATGGCACAGATTCTGTTCTAGATCCTTGTATAACTTTTTCTATGGCAAATGGTCCATTTTCTAGTGTCCATCGCTCAACAAATTCTTTAGCATTATAAGGGTCGAAGCCAAAGCTCCGAACATCATATTCGCTTCTCTGAATGAATTCGTCTAACTCATCATATACTTCCATCATATCCAATATGGTACATTCTAAAACAATTAGACTACCTTCTTCTATGAATTCGTTATACTTGAGACGCATAGCGGGCGGAAGTTTAAATAATGTCAATGAGGAAATGTAACATCTAGTTTTAATACCGATCTTACCGGTAGATAAAGGGAACAAGAATATAAACGCACAGAAGTCATCGCCCTGTGATAAGTCCGCACCAAGTCCGCAAGGTAATCCCCAGAATTCAACAGGTCTATGTACTAATGTCTCCTCATAAGTGAAGAAATATGTATACCCTTCCATAGGTATACCAAATCTTTTCGCAATTATATCGTTTCTAGTTGCGGGCGCATTCTCGGCACGTTCGACGTCTAGGTGATATGTCTCATAGGATACAGTTTTACCTAAATTAGGAGCCGCCTTAACCCACATTGCAGGATCATTTATTTCATTAATATTATCGAGCTTATAATAGAATATTGAGGTATGTGGAGCAATATAATCGCCTCTTAATATATCTAATAACTCCATCTTAATTGTATCACCACTTGCGTTACGAACGGTTCCCTCTGAACTAACAGCTACTATTAAATAGTCATCTAATTTAGATGCTCCTTGCTCAATAGCGCCAATGGGGTCTTCACGCGTATCGCCAGATAACCATTCATCTACTGATGATATTTTAGGTCTAAGTCCTTGAAGTTTATTAATACTCATCGGACGAATCTCTAATAGAGAACCCGTTAGGAAATTCTCAATACCTTTTTTAGTAGACGACAATTTAACACGATTAGCTTTGGAGCCGGTAGTGTTTTGAATAGAACCCTCAGTTAAGAATTTAAACAAAGGTCCCCTCGCTCGAGTTATAGATGTTCTTATAGGGGATAGAACCTCTTCTGCTTGCTTCATCGTAGGGGCTGTTGTAATTTGATGGGTAGTGCTTGTATCTACTGTTAAAAAATAATTCTGTAGACACGACACGTAGATTGACTTTGCTGATCCACGCGCTACGATTAAATATTGTTTTTTAATTAAACGTTTTAATACGGTTTTCTGAACATACCTACCACCGTGGTGATCAGGATTAGGCTCATAAACACTTCTTTGTTCATAATAGTACCAACCGAATATTTGCTCTGCCCACAATTTAAATGTGTCTAATAAATGTAAATCGCCACCATCGGTCAGGGTTAATTCATTCTCGCAAAATTTGACAAAACCTTCGATCGCATTCTCATCATAGTATATTCCTGGGTTAGCTATTAAATCATCTATGCGATTCATCTCCATAGAAATTTCTCTACATACGGGTATCTCTTGATTTAATACCTGCTGGCGGAATTGACCATAATACTTAGGGACTGCGGTATTGGATAGCGACATATTTTAACCCGTCAACCAAAATCGAGAATCAATAACTGAATTGTTACTTGACGATCGACGAGGTTCGACAACTTCTGTCCACTCGACATCTATAATGTCATCTACGAAAGACTTTCCTTTGTTTACTTTTGACGAGTGGTCGGTAGAACTTTTAGTCGAGGTGGTGGACGACTTTTGTTTAGGACTAGAATTATTTTGGGTGGTACTATTTACTTTTTTCCAGTAGTATCTTTAGCTTTTGTTGCGTTAACTGCTCCGCCAATCATTTTCGTCATAACGGCAGCCGTTTGTGCAGTTAATACTTTCTTAGTAGCATCTGTTAATATCTGCTCTACGAATTTTCTACCCATACTTTTCTGAGGTGCAGTAAGGGCACTTAACTGCTGCTCCATTTGGATACGCGCGATTGTTTTTCGTAACTCATCATCGCTCATATCTTTTATAGATTTCTTAGCGGTAGCAACAGGTTTAGCATCATCTAGTTTTTTACTTTGTGTCTTAATGCTGAGAGACTCTGATTTTATTGAATTCTTTACTCTACTTTTCTCAAGCTTAGCATCTGCGGTAAGTTTAACTATTTCACTTTTTGCTTTTGCATTAGCTAATTTAACTTTTGCTCGATCTAATTGCGCCTTACGTCGATTAGAGATTGCGGTAGAGATGGATGATAAGCCTCTCCTGACGCCCCACTTCATCCCTGGGACGCCGTAATGTTCTAGAAATTCTGTTGTTAATTGGTCATTCATACAGTACTACTCCTTCCGACTTCGACTTGAGAATTGAGTCTCCATTCTAACCTGTCGAGAATTCGTTCCATTGCCTCAAGCGCAAAAGATGTTCCCGGAGGATCGAATAGTAATTTTGTTTTTAAGTGTACATATGTTTTTACTGACGCAACGTCTTTGTACTCTCCGATCAAATCGGTCCATGTTTCACCTTCGCCAGTAATCATAAATCCCGTATCAGGTCCTATCCCTATTTGGTTAAGTTCCATTAACGCTGTGTTGATACCTATGATAATATTTTCATCATAAAAGTTTTCACTATTATCTTCTAAGAGTTTTCTAATAGTTAAAAGTATACTTTCCTCCATAATGTAACCACCTCCTATTTCCAGGGAATCGTATCGTTAGGTCTTCTAATTACAACTTGTCTACTTCCTAAATATTCGTCATTGCTATAGTGGATAGCCTTGTGGGTTAAATCGCACGTCGTTATTAAATTATCGAGATCAAAAATTTTTGGCGAATTATACTCGAGATCCTCAGGCGTTAAAGGCTCTATGTGGTGTACCAATAAAAGTCTATTTATTGGATCGACACCTAGATCAAGTCCTCCATCTCTAAGTATTACTTTGTCTCGAGTTTCTCGCCAGTCTCTTGAGGTGTAAAGCATTTGATTTAAGTACCTATCAAAACCGAATGTTGCGTTACCAACAATTCCCGATAAACGTAAATACCTAAATCTTTCGTCAAAAGTTTTTAATCTTGAGAGTTCTCTATAAGTCCTCTTCATCAGTATCGCCTCGCCCACTATACGTCTTCATTGCATTGAGAGCTTCTAAATACATGGCCTCAACTTTCTTCTGACTTTCAATACTTGAAATTTTAACTTTTATAAGTTCATTCTCTTGTTCAATTCTAATTCTCTCAAGTCGATCCCTTTCGGATCCAGCTTTTAAGAAATGTGTTAATACTTGTGATGATGCGGTTCCTTTTAAAATCTGATCCGCGGCAAGATCGTATGCGGCAGCAATGACTTGCTCTTCTCGAGCTTTAGGAGTTGTTGCTGGGGCCTGACGTTTACCATTTGTATGAACCATTGTACCATAACCTTTCGTTAGAAATTTACCTATTGGTTACATCTTTCAAGGGCGCCTAACAATATAAAGGAGAATAATATTATAGGCAAGTATATAGTCTTAAACTTGAAAGGAGAACAGGAGCCACCACACCTGTTTGTAAGTGTTAAACCATGCGGCGCCCCTGAAAGACGTAGCCAAAAGGTCCCCCCGGGGAAAAATTTAGGAGGGCGGCGATAACTAAGGGGGGTATGTTTCGCGGGACCCCCCCCCTATGTATATCAACCTATATTATATTATATTACTGTTATATTACGTTATATTATATTTCTTTTACTACTTTTTTGTAGATTCCTAAGACATTAAGGTCTACAATCTCATCAATAGCCTTTTCAATCTCTCGAAGTTCATCTTCTTCTCCTAATTCAGGGGATGTTCTAGCGATACGGGCTATATAACCACAGCTATGATAACCTTTACTCTCGTCAAACGCATACCAATCATCAGATTGTGTGAATGGGTCGAAAGGATTATCAAGGGTGGTAAGCATTACTTCTCTCATTCTAAAACACTCCTTCCTAATTAGCAATAGAATTAATACTATTAGTTGAAACTCCTAAGAACTCGGCGATGTCTGCTTGTGAGTAACCATTAGCAAGCATGTTGCGAGCACGTGTTGATTGAACTGGGGTTAAACCATTAGAAACTCTAGGTGTAGCATACTGTTTGATTACATCAAGGTCTGTGTTGTCTAGTATACTCTTCAATAGATTAGTACTTATAGCACCTTTCTGAATAGCATTCCATTCTTCTGGTGTTACTGGAACACGCTCTTTGCCTGCGCCAATACGTGCACGCTGTTCTGCTAAAGCTTGACCTTTAACTTTCTTAAGGTCATCAGCATCCATGTCTGGATTAGCGGCCTTTCTAGATGCAACTACAGCATTAGCTAGTAATTGGGCTTGTCTTTCTAATGGGGCGTTCAATAGGGCGATATTAAGTTTAGCTTTAAGACTAGCTACTTCTTTAGCATACTCTTTCTTAGCATTAGGGTCTGACTTAGTGAAGCTTGAAGCTGCTGCAATAGCGCTCTTTCTAGTCTCATTACCTAAAGCCTTGAGTTTATTGGCATGGGTTGCATAAACAGTCTCCATTGTAGTGCCGGAGGATAAACTAAAAGCATCATCCGCCTCGTACATCTTGGTGGACTTAGTTGTACGCATAACCGTCTTCCCTTTAATATTAACATAACTTTCACCTGTGTAGGTGTATAATTTTTTACCTGTTTCGGGGTCGACATACACACGTTTAACTTTACCTGTTTCCGGATTTACTACTTCAACACCATCTTTTCTTGCTAGTGGCCTTGCATCTGAGGAAGCTCTTGATATTACGGTAGAAGCACCTTTTCTAGCGCCACCTTGGTATTTCGTTTTTAATCCAGCTATATCATTATCTATTGCTGATTGTTTATAATCTAAATGATGCTTCTCTGAATCAATTACAACCATACTATGTTTAACAGCACGAGCAATCTCTCCATCATTAGCGCCTTTCATAGACATATCAGCAATAAGGTTTGATACTTTACCCATTTCTGCATTCTTAGTAGTAACTTTAACTCTAGGTGCGCTATCTGGTAACTTATATAAAGCTTTAGGATCAAAATCTATAAGCCCTTTTAATGGGGCGGTGCTCTTTATTACTTTACCATCAGGATTTGGTATTACTAATACAGTATCTCCATCAAAATCGGCACCAGATAGTCTTTCTGCAACTTTATGGTTAATACCAACAGCGTCAGGAGATTGATTTCCTAATATCTTTTTAGCAGGGGCATAATTATTATTAACGGTTAGTTGTGGTATCTCAAAGGTTCCTCCATGAGGATATCTTATAAGAACAACTGTTTCGCCATCTCTATAATTAGGAGCATATATTTCATTCTCTTTCATATTTGGAAATGGTAATATAACATGTGACCCTTGTCTAGGTAGTGCGGCAGCTTTCAAATGTACAGCTGCAGAATCACAGTCATCAGCAAATGTATCTAATAATTTTTTCTTAACAACAGGATTATCTAGAGCCATTATTTCATCATATTCTGCTTTTTTAATATCAAAAGCTAAATCTAATTGTTTTTTAGCTAACGAAGGATGTTGTTTAGATAATACTTGTGATGATAGACTTCTGGACCATTCTTTCCAGTTACCTTCTTCATACACCATATTTATTGCAGACAGCGCTTTATTACCATCTTTATCAATATAATGTCTTTGTTTTACGGTAGAACCAAAAGGATTGTCAGAATCTATATCGCCATCTAATTCTTTCATAGGTTTTAAAACCTTATCAAAAGGGGTTGTTTTTGACTTGTTGGTGTTGAATCTAATATCAATTCCTGGCGGTAGGTCATCAGCATATACGGCCATTCCTTTTAGAAAATGTTTATCATCAACCCCAATACGAACTTGAGCATATCTAGCTCTTCCTAACGATATATCATCTACGCCTCGACGAAGTTCGATAACTCCATCTTTTTTTGTTCCACCATCTTCGGCATAGTTTATCGTAAGTCGTTTTGAATCAATACTTCTTATTGGTTCTAGACCTAAGAAAGATCTTCCACCATCTTCAGTATAATCTTTTATTTGTTTTATCTCTGCCCTATTCTTAGAAACTTCAGACCAAGTAGTTCCTGGTTTAGCAAGTACAAACAATGTTGTTACTTTACCGGTTCCTAATTGGGTTACTGGAATATAATGGGTTGTGTATCCTTCTTCTTCTAGCATTGCAACGGCAGTTCTAAATTTTGTTCTATTTAGACCGATATGTCTCTCTACTCCAGCGCCTATGTCTAAATATTGTTTTCTTTCCAAATTTTCCTTTAACATATTGGCAGTTGCTTCGGTGACTTCTTTGCGTGCTTTGGTTTCGGCATTTAATAAACTTCTAATAGAAGATTCATTTTTACCCATTTTCAATCCAATAGCTGTGTCGGAATAACCTTTAGCTTTTAATTTAGAAGCCGTGGCTAAATCTTCTTTTCTAACAGAGTTAGTCGCTATTGATTTATTTGCTCTTAATTCATTAACCTTCCAGCCTATACCATCAGCAATCATTTTATCGCTAAGGCCTTTTCTTTTTAAATCATTAACATAAGCTATAAAATTTTTATCACTTTGATAAGGCGTATCTCCTGAACCCCAAGGATATCTTCCAGAGTGTCGCTTTGTACCTTCGTGTTTGAGAAACTCTGTCATACTTTACACCTCAGCTTTCATTTCATTGATATGTTTATCGGATGATATAATTTTCTGCATAATATATAATATGTCTTCTTTATCTGGATTATGTATAAGCACACAATCTAATTGATATATTCTTAATTCTATTTGGATATCGTTAGGATTAACATCATATTCTAAACAAAAGAGAGCTGCATAAATCTCCAATTGCTTCATTGATGATTTTGTCTCTCCACTTTTAAAGTCATGGATCCTAAGCATGTTTTTTCTGAAGCTAATTGCGTCAGCTGTTCCAAAACAATTATCTGAATATTTAAGAGGTTGTTCTGGCGTCATCATAAACCCTATAGCATCGTTAATATATAAATTTAATGTTTTGTTTCTTTTCGGTAAATCAATACCAAGTAATATCGACTCACAGGCATGAGCGTGTAATCTTACACCTTTTTCTTTAGCTTGATATTTTGAATAGTTTTCTTCTAGCTTAGCCTCATCATAATTTACCCAATGATATTTACTAGGACTTAAAAAAGCATGTTTATCTTTTAACTCGAAATGCTTGTTGAAGTTCATATAATATAACCTCCATATTTTCTGGATAGATGCATCTACCAAAGAACATATTATCACAATAGTCTATGTAGTGTTCTTGGTTTGGACGAAATGGTTCATTCGCCGATTTTTTACATTCAAGAACTGCCCAATATTCATTCCATAAAATGGTAAGGTCTGGAAAACCTTGAATATAGTTCGCATCATTTTTAAGAACCAGACATCCTGGAAATATAGCTTCTAACTTTTTGATTAAGTCACTTTGAAATTTACTTTCCATTATTGTTTTCTCCTAAAAAAAAATAAAAGGAATAGCGATTCTCTACTCCTTCTATTATAGCATATGTATTTGACGCGACCACTACTCTTTAATGAAATTGTTCTCTTGGAAGTTTCTTTTTTGTTTTAAAGATTTTTGTATAGCAATATCAATTGGCGATTTTGATATAATGTGATAATAATATAATTCTCTAAAAGGAGTATTTAATCTATCGATTCTTCCGCCGGCTTGTGCAGTTAATTTATATGAGTAATTTAAAGAATAATAAACTACAACATTAGTAGTTATACAATTCCAACCTTCTGCCCCAGCTAAGTATTGAACTAAATAAATCCAAGAGTCTGATGTTGGTAACGGGTCATGATTATGTCCATTCCATTCAGCAACCTCATAGTCTTTATTAAGCGTTCTCAATATATCTAACTCATAATTAAAATTATAAAATATTATTATTTTTTTATGAATACTCGCTAAATGTTTAACTATTGCTAAACGATTTGTGTCTTCATTTACAACTTTTCGCATAAGATGATACAATTGACTAATGTCTTTTATGGGTTTATTTTCATAAACATTCCACCTATCTTTCATTACTCGGTTAAATTTATAAGTATCATATGATGCTATAATATCTTTATGTATAGATGTGGTTAGGCGCTCAAAAGACATATCAACTAATATATCTTTTTTATGTTTTTCTAATATACCAACATTAACATAATGATCAATTTTTGGAAATTTACTAAAGTTATCATAAACTACATGGGTTCTAATAAATTCTCTATGATTTTTATAGAATTTATTTCCAATGAAAACCGGAACATAATCCATCCATACATCACCTGGTGTGGCGCTTAATAAAATCCAATCATTTGATTTTGAAATTTTAATAAATGATTTAACCCAGGTTCCTGTTCCAACTATTCGTTGCTCATCGAATATAAAGAATGCATTAACAACCTCTTTATACTTTTTTATATTATTCCATGAATCAATAACGACAGTAACACCATCAACACTCAACTCTTTTTTGGTAGATAGCGCAAAATGAGCACATTCACTATGCCACTCTAAAGAGTCTCTTTTACGAGCAGTTGTTATTATATATAAATCTTTTGGTTTTGTCATTGGTGAGTAATCTGACGAGCCATTAATATTTATATCACCACCGCAAGATTTAATAAAATATGCAAGCGAAGTCAGAGACTTTCCAGACCCAACTCCACCACAAAGGATGGAGCCAGTCTTTAAGTTATCAAGCGCTTCTAGTTGATGGTCATAAAGATTAATCATTTATTGGACAATTCGGCCCAACACATTTTATAGCAGAATCTGGGGCATTATGATATTTATCCTCAAATGCATCCTCTGCTATTGTAACATACATTACTTTTACATAAGCCTTAACACCTGCTGAACCATTTTTCATGGACCAATTATAAGGATTTAAAACTAAATCAACAGATTCTATATCTGCAAAGTCTAATATTTCAACAGTAGCTGCATCAAGTTGTGTCATACCCGAACGAGTCACAAGCATAATTTTAGGTGGTATTGGATCAAAGGAAACGGCAGCTTGTAGATAAGGCACTGGTTCATCACCATCATCTTTTGGCTCTAACCATCGAACATTCCAACCATCAGCTTGAAGGATTCTTGCTAAGTCATCTTCAAGAAATACACAAAAATTTCTTCTACCTGCTGGGTTAAACTGGCCTTCCTTTCCTGAGAAATTCTTAAAACCAATTCTCGCATTCTCAATCTTAATATTAGTTTCTACTCTTTTTTTTTCTGACATTTTATGTCTCCTTTCAAATCTAAAATGGTAGTATCCAATTATCATTAATATCATATGGCTGTTCTGACGCAAACCAATCAAAATCGCCAAAGTTATTAATATCTTTTTTAGCATTAGAAGCTAATAACTCATAATACGACATATCAATATCTTTCTCTTTATTAAGAGCGAGAACCATTTCAGATTCTAACCATCGATAATCTTTAGCTCCAGTTGCTGAGTAATACGTGTTATCACTTTTTCTTAAAAGTTTTCCTCCACCAGCGCCTTCTTTTATTGGTGTAAACGCTCCGGCTTTCCCAACGAAATGATAATTATGACCAGACGCAATGAGCGCTTCTAGTTCTTCCATACTAATATTAATTAGTTCTGGGTGTTTTTTTCTATTGGCGGTCATCCTAGAGATTGGTACATTATCTTTTTCGTCTTTAATTCTTTCTTCTAATTCTTTTTCATACATTGTTACATCTGGTAGGTTTTCATTCATATCCAAATATAGAGAAGTTTTTACAGTCTTAGTTTCACAAAAATCAGCGAAGACTAATGGCTCATGACTAAATAATGTTTTAAATACATAAGGTTGTTTAAATTGTGTACCTGTTGCGGTCCATGTATTTATTAATTTACTCTTAGCCGCCCAACCATATTTGGCGATATATACTGCATCATTTACTAGGCAGAATTTATCATATGTTGCCTCATGCTCAAATGTATACCCATATTTTCTACCAAACTCCATAACAAATTCGATAATCTCTGGCGTCGCATCTGGAATCTTAATTGAATCTGTTTTAATATGAGCAACGGTATAACCTTGTTCTTTTACTGCATGTTTTAAATCAATCATAAATAATGCGCCACGCTTAGCAACTATATTATCTACATTACGTGGGTCTTTGAACTTGTTAGGGAATTTAGCTGATGTTAAACCATAGATAATGTTAATAACTATCTTTAAAGCATAAGATAAAGCTCCAGCTTCTTCTGGGTCCTCTTTTATTAAATACTTTTCGAGTATTCCGCCTAACATTTTTCTAGCACTAGCATAATCATTATGTTTGATAGCAATACGAGCATCAACTAATTCTTTTAATTTATGAGTATATGGTCCGAATATATTGAGATTTATACCACTGTTAGGATGCATGGAAGCTACGTCTAATAATGCGGCATTACCATACATACCTGGGGTAGCATCAACATAACCACCTTCTTTAGGGTCTTCACCTCTATATAGACTCCTACCTCGCTCATATTTATAACCTGGAAACATCTCGCTTAAATCTGTATAAACAAATTTACTTTGAGGATTTGGGTCTGTTCCAAACATTATTCTTTCGGCATGTTTTTGGGTTGTGTCATTTAATGTTAAATTACTTAGCTCAGCCAATATTTGTCTGGCTACAAAATCTTGATATCTTTCCTCAAATACTGCTTCTGAGGCATCGACGTCATTTTTACAATAATCTGCTACTTTTTGCCACAGGGATGGATCAACCGGTTCTTCCCATGGCAAACCTAATTCTAAATGGTGTATTCCTAAATCAATCTCAAATTTTTTCAGACTTTGTTTAATAGATGAGAAATCATAAATGTCTGTATATGAAATATTATAAGCTTCACTAAACATTGCATTCTCACTACTATTAATAATCTTTTGACTTAATTGGAACAATTGTTCATTATTATACCCTATATAAGCAGCATATAATATATGATTGTCATACCTTCTACAATTAAAACCAACTAATTTTAATTTCAATAATTCTTCAATATCTTTAGGTTTAGGATTTATTAAAGATACATGATGTGGTTTCCCTCTAAACTTCCAATCTATAACAAATAGATTTGGAAATACTTCGACGTCATAGAAAGCTATTTCTGCCGAATCATCATTTCCTGGAGGACTTGGTTCCGCACTACGAAAAGGCATCTCTGTTACTAATTTTAAACAGGCTGCTGATTGATTGGTACTATTATTAGCAAATGCTAATATTCTCGGACGCATATCTGTAATATCATAATGTAAACCTGATTCATACGCGTCGGTTAATATCTTATTAATAAAATCCATTGAAGGTTTTGTCCCTGGATGTATTTCTTTTCTTAGATTTTTTTCAATAAGATTTCTTAAAACTCTTTCACTTTTAACCGCTTCAAAGTTTATCACTTTTTCTCCTTTCAATGGTAATCCGGAGTTAATAGTCTGAATCGGTATATTATTACATTTTGTCAATTTTCTTCTAAGAGAACTGTTACCCTTAAAAACTTTTATTTCAATATGCGGCTCATAAATGTTAGATAATAAATCAACATCACCATCATATATATAATGTAGATGAATACCTTGCCCAGACTTACTAAACTCCGCATATGTTGGTGGCCATTTAGAAGCTGCTTCTATATTCTTTTCTAAAGATTTTTTACCATCGTCATCTTGTATGTCAAAATCTATAACAATATGGTTCTCTGGAATCTTTACAAAATGTAATTTTCTTGTATTTATTTTAGATAATGTAGTTTTAACATTAGCCCATTGGACATTTGGTGTTTCATATTTATTAGAATATTGAGCTAAACAGGATCCACATTGTTCATCTAATAATGAATCACTATGTTCTAAAACTAAACTTAAAGGTTTTTCTTCTACTATTGCTGCTAAAGCACTGAATTTCTCAGTTAAGAAGTTAGTATAGTAACTGCGGATTTGTTTTCCGTCAATTCTAGCAACATCATCAAAACCACCAAAATAGTTTTTAAGCTCTTCTCTAAATTTATGAAGTGGTAATTTAAAACCCGTAAGCGCATCATCACAATATTCTTTATACATAGTATAAGCTTGTTTTAATGAGACGCCTTCTGAATCCTTGAATATGTAGTAATTACTCTCAACGAAGTTAAAGAATACATCCGTTTTGAATATCATATCTAAAGGTTTATAATTGTTGTAATAATTCTTACCCATATTATTAAAAACATCTGCGCAATGTGTAGCGATTCCACCCAACTCAAAATCTATATGAGCCATAGCGGCTTCATATTTATGAGGCGTGATTCTTCTACCAGACGGTTTAACATCTATGAGTCTTCTAATAATACCAGACTTAGCATCCGTTATCTTAACCGGACGATTTGTAGCCATAAATAAAAAGGCATTAATTCTAGACATATATGATGGTTTATACTTTTCATTCATAGTCATCTCTTCGTGAGATATAATACTATTTAATTTAGAGTTATCCTCTATCTTACTTAAATCACCATCATGTTGTATAGCTATTAATGGATTCTGTTTAAATACTTCAGTTGCAAATTGGTTTGCTGAGGCGGTTAAAGATTTAGCCTCGAAGGTTGTGTAATACCCTTGAAATAATTTTAACATAATATTTATAAAGGTTGATTTACCAGAACCAAACTCTCCATATAAAACTATAAATTTTTGAATATGTTTAGCTTCGCCGGTAACAACTGCGCCAATAGCCCATTCAAGTTTTTGGCGCTCTTCTTCGTCATACAATGTGGACATTATTAATTCATATGATTCAATAGGTCCTGTAACTAATGGATATGGTAATCGCTTACTTGCATAATGTTTTTTTGTTAATATAGTGTTGGAGAAAGTTAACTCTTCATCTAATTGATGTGAATTATCCGATATATGCGCAATATAGTATCGAAACTCTGTCCATATTTTTGAAGAGAAATCACTCATTAATTTAGCATGAACTATCCCATCAGTTCTACTTTGAATTTTTTCTTTATGCTCTCGCACATCTTGATCAACTAACCGTTGTACATCATACTCATCTGTTGACCATAATTTTTGCTCTTCGTCCCATATAGCATAAAAGGCTTTCCCTCTAACCATTAAGTCTTTTGAGCGTCCAACTTTAAAATCAGGATATACTTCAATGATACCATTTTTAGTACTCCTTTCTTTTATTTGATAAAAATCCATAATGGCTCCTTTCTTTTATTTTTTAGTAGTTATTATTTCTTTTAATAAATATCTAAAAACTATAACAACAACTAATATAAAAAGGAAAGGCCATAATAATGCTACTATCAGAATTGCTAACATTTTAGAAAATCTAATATGTTTGTCGTGTTTCGACTCTCTAATATAAATAAGAATTGATAGTGTTATAAATATACTAATATACGTTATAAGACTCATCTTCGTTTTACCTTTCTAGCATGACAATGAATATAATCATTGTATATAACCGATTTTGTTATATCTCTGGCTTCTGGACAAAATAATATATTAGCTCCTTGAGGGCTTGTAATTGGCATAGTGGTGTATTCTAAATTCTCTGTCTCAGCTAATAATAATTTATTAAGCATAACAGAGTTATCTAATAAACCAAGAATTAATATCTCAATATTAGATAAATTTTTAAGACGAAATTCATTTGAAGCATTTTCAAATTTATTAATAGTCTCTTTTACTATATTCTTTGTTTGATTATCCATAGCGGCTCCTTTCAAGTTTTTTTTATTTTGTGACACTTTTACGGTATAGTCTATAAACTTTCTATAATATATATATATAAATTTATAAAGTTTATGAGTAAAAAAGTGTAAAAGTGTCACAAAAGTGCCTCAAACCCGCCACCAGAGCGGATCCCCAGGTTTTAAAAAGTGTCACAAAAGTGTCACACTGTGACATAAAAGTGTCACAAAATTTAAAAAACCTATAAAATTGTCATAAAAATACACAAAAAATCTTTAAAAAAGTGTCACAAAAAATCACTACTTTTAAAAAAGTGTCACAAAAGTGTCACACTTTAACTAAAATCTTTATAGTAATTCTCTAATAAATAACCACTCATCTGGTACCATATTTCTACTTTTCGTTGGTCTTTTTTAGGGCTGGTTAATGGAAATAATCCACCATGCCCATCTCTATCATACGTCCGTGAAAGTAAACGATCTATGATAATAGTTACCCGTGTTTTTGAACCAGGTAAACTATATTCAGCATCGTCAAACTGCCATAAATCCAGATTTCTGATAATATGCCAAAACCAACCAACAACGTCCGCGGTACTATTAGCTTGGTCAACCTCATTCATTAAATCCGTCATTCGATATGCAATACCTATTAATACTTCCAAGACTGAAATAGGGTGAATTAAAACCACCGGCTCTTCAAAAGTATCAATATACTCCTCGCGCAATTTTACAGCGTCCATAAGGCGATTATCGTCGTTATGAACACTCCAATAAAATTCCCGATTAAATAAATATTTACAAAGTATCCAATAACTTCTTTCCTCTACCGAATCAATATTAACATTAATGATGCTACATAATAGCATGAAATATCCATGTTTTATCTCATCATTATTTAGAGTTGGCATCATCTAGAAACCACTCCTTCGTGGGCCTTTGCGGAACGATTGATCAAGAAATCTGTAGACATTCCGTTGTTGCGCACATATGCAGTATCAGGGTCATCGTCGTCAACATCAAATAATGTTTGACACTCAACAACACCTAAATAATATAACACATCATCAATTGGTTCATCATCCTCATCTGCTAATACATCATCGGCAGCATAATATGTTAATTCAATTTTTTCATAATCAACATATGTATCAAGATACTCGTGCATTTCAATAGGATATACTGGTAAATCCTTATCAATTCGCTCGCTCTTAGGTACATAGTTAGCTTTAAGATCTTCTATTTCTTTACTAACATGTCCGGCTGTTGATAATTTATTGTAGTCAATTTTCTCAGTTTCAGGACGTTTGAAGTTCTTAATATTTGTTGGTTTTTCACCTTTGGCGTCAGTTTTGTACTCTTTAGCCACTTCATCTATTTGTTGTTTAGTTATAGCTTTTTCACGATAAGTTTCTCGAAGAGATGTTAATTCGCTATCAACAAGGTCCTCATATTTTTTCCTTAATACAAAATTTGTACCTATCGCACCTAAAGCTAAACCTGCCGCTAATATTAAAACTCTTTCTAAATTTCTATTCATGTCTTCGTTCTCCTTTCAAGAGACTAGTTTTTAGTTTTCTCTGATAACAGAGCCATTGTTACAACTTATAGTTCTATACTTCTCATTGTCATCACCAAGCGATAACCATGCTATTTTTTCATTTGGGAAATCCCCCACGTAAACCCATCGTTCACCATTCCAGAACTCTAACTCTACTTTATCCATAACATAATCAGTTAAATCATCCATTTAGTGTCTCCTTTCTTGTAAATTAAATAAAAATTTACATCCATTTCTTTGTTATATATAACTACATCTTTTTTATCATGTTTGAATAAATATAAGTCGTTAGTGGATATCAATGTAAATAATTCATATACAACCATACCTTCTTCATCAACAAAATAATTATCTAAGGGGTCATAAATTAGATTAATAAATATATCATGAGTAAAAGGTAAATAAACAGCATTGCGCTCTGCTATAACTTTATCAATAATACTAATATGTCCCATTTTATAACCTCCTTAGCTTGATAACATATATCTTCCTGGATAATCCATAATATCTCGATTAAAATCACCTGAGCCTACAAAGTCTAACCCATCACGAATTCATATCAAATCGTAAACAACCCCGTCAACATTAAAGTCTAATAAGACCGTATGCTCGTAGCCATTTACAAAAGCTCTCATTCGTTCGTTGTCAAGATTAGCCAATCCAAAGTCGACATAATTATCTCCGTCTTTAGATATAACCCAACCAACAACTTGACCTGCTTGTGACCTTGGTAGACCTAACATATCATATACTTCGTTCAAGAATAAATGTCCTCTAGCATGTAGAAGGTCATTCGCCATCGCTTGATTATTCTTCAAGAATACTAAATTATATTCAGGAGTTTTAGACCATGCGGTACTAGTCTCATCATAGAATCTAGCATATATAGATACATTATTAGGGTCATACACTTTTTTAGTTCTTTCAATATTAGTTATATTACCGTCCGCATCAGTCTCTTGATCAATATATTTTTCTTCTTTGTAGCCATAGCGATATTCGCGGTCCTTCTCAACACCTACATCCTTAACTACTCTTGAGCGATATTGAGCGAAGCCTTCGGATACAGCCTTGTACGCAGCTGCTAGTGCCACATTACGATTTTGAAGAATACGATTACTACCAACAATACTAATAATTGATAAGGTACCAATGGTTACTGGCCCCCAATATAACTTAGCGAACGCAACACCTGTTTGCACATATGTTATCATTAGATCTTTTTTCATATCTTCTTCGCTATATTTCTCTTCCGGGAAATTTTCCTTAGCATAATGAATTTTGTCTATCTTTTCTTTAGCCTCATCCATTACACTTTCAACTTTTAATGTAGCGGCACAAGCGCCAATAGCACTACCTACTACACCAATAATACCCAACCCTAAAAATATAGTTGGGCTTGCTTTTTTACCTAATACAAATAATCTGCTGCTTGTCTGCATGGCTTTTGCCAAATACTTACAATTTCCTGCTAATTTGCATACCATAATATTATTCTCCTATTCTTATATTTCGTCGATTTGTCTTGGTTCTGGTAGCCTTAATGTGTGTCTATCGTTAAAATGCTCGATATAAGCCTTGTTCATATCTTGTGCTAACCACCCATATTCATAATTAGGGCGGTCATTTTTTTTACCTGATGCTTCATATAAATCAGCAACTGTTGCGTGTCCGCAGTAGTCGGCCCGCTCGGTCAATTTATTTAGAACTTTGTTCGCTTGATGCGCTGACTGAAACGTCATTTGTTTTATCATCGTTTTCTCCTTCTAAATTTGAAAATGTACCATAAATATCATCAACATCCTTACCATTCTCAGCATAAACACTTCTTATGATATTTAGGAATTCTTGACGCTTAACTATGCCCATATCTAATTGCTTCATTAGAAGTTGGAGGGCTTTTTCGTGAGTCATCTGTAATGCTACTAATCGGTCTATAACATCAGCGGAGTCCTTACATAACTTGCGATATTTTAATACACCCCAGACATCTGTTATTGCCGGAGGTGTACCAACCGCATTAGCTCGTAAGGCCATTACTACAGGCCTTGTATCGGTGTATGGGTTAATATTTACTTTCCTCATAATTTCAAATCGCCTCCAATATTAGTTTGAAGTAATTTCATTAATTGACCATAAGGAGTTGCTTCTACTTGTTTGCGTATGGATTCGCGAATATATTTATCACGTGCTTTACAGTATTTTTTACAATAGTTTCCCTTGCGGCATAATTCACAACGTCCTTCTAAGTTCCATTGCTCAGATGTATCGCCCATATTATACCTCCTACAATTCTATAGGTTTAGGTAGAACTAATAAATAACCTTCGCGAACCCTACTAACATATGCGGAGCTTAAGTCTTCCCAACCAAATTTATGGTCTTGCCACGTGGAGTTCATATTCACAAGGTCATATAGATTAGCCACACTTGCTCGGTCATAATCAAGAACTCTATCCACCATTAAATCCAATACTTGCTCAGCTTCACCTTTTGATTCGAGAATTATATCATCAAATGAATGCATCGCTCTTTTATTTACAGTCCTTTGTTGTCTTCCGGACTCTTTATTCTTATAATAATTATTATAAGATACATAAGACTTACCTTTATCGCGATAAGTATTTGTAGTATGCTTTGCATCACCAAATAAGGTCATACTAATACTACCAATTATTAAATCAGCAATTGTGTTTTTTACAGCTGGTATAACTACATCATACATAATATATTCGCCAACGTTTTCAACATCTTCGCCAATAAATACATCTTTAGCTTTAGAAAAGAAACCCTTTTTCTTTCGAACAGTCTTCCCTTTTACTACAGGGGCTAATTTTGCTGGTTCTTTTCCTGGTTCTGAAGCTTCTCTTTTAGATTTATCACTGTTGCTAGGATAGTTCACATCTGTTCTTTTTGATCCGTAAGGACCGCCATCAACTTTCATTGGTACTCTACTCATATTATTCTCCTTCAAATATATTATAGTGGAAAAAAGGAATAGAACGTTTGTCCCACTCCTTTTAAAACTTTTAAATTTTAGTTTCTTCTGCTTCCTCAATGTCTGCAACTACAGCCTCGGCAACGTCATCCACAGTCTTCTCTATGGGCGCTACGCAGTAGTCAGTGACTTTGTCAACCATCATTGCTCCAATTACTAAAGCTGCCATATTAGTGCACACTTGTATGTGCCATGGCATTTTTGGTAAATTGTTTAGCATGATGTTCTTTCCAATCGCTCCAACTCCTACGGTAACGACCCCTACAGCTGCTGCTGAGATACCTTTACCAATTGTCCGTACTACTTTAATTTTATTCATAATTTTCCTCCTTTAATAGTTTCTATTATATCATATGTTTTTATCGCGTTGGTGGCGCAAATATAACAGTAACTGGATTCATCTGAGGTTGTACAGGAATCTTTAGCTTATGATTCTGAAATAATAATAGAACGTTTAGGACAATTGACACCCCGGCAATAATTTTGAATGCATCAATCTCTTCTTTAAATTCTTCTTTAACTGCTTCGCTTGCTTGTACTACTAATTTTTTAGTGGCTTTTCCAAACATAATATCTCTCCTTTCAAGAGAAAAAAGAAGACTAAGTTTCCTTAATCTTCCAATTTTGATAGTTACCAATTAAACTTCTTCTGGCTCAGTTTCTTCAAAATCATCTTCAAAATCCATGTCGTCATCATCCTCTTCAGGATACTCAGCATAAACTTTCTCGTCCTCGGCTTTCTTAAGAAAGTGTGTCACTGCAAATGCACCCAATCCTAACAAACCTAACACAAGACCAGTTTTACCTATTCTTCCTTTGTTCGTTACTACTAATGTTTTTAAATTTTTCATTTTTAAATCCTCCATTTTTAATCTAAATTAATATTTATCATTATACCACATGTTTTTTTCGCGAATATTAAATCGGCTCCGCATCGTATATAAGAGCTAATGCTGGATTACCGTCTGGATCAATTGTTGAAGATATAGTTACGTCTATGAATCCGTTATCAATATCCCAACCAACAGAATCGCCGATACCAATATCTGGGAGACCTAGTTCTTGATAGAATGTATTAATTGTAATACGCATATCCCTCATTAATTGTCGATTACAATTATTTATTGCATCTATAATATGCGCTCGGGAGCTTTTGAAATATCGTCCGGATAAGTCATCAAAGCATAATATATCGCCAGAGCCTATTATAATCACTGAGTTGTCGCGAGCCGGTTTCTTAACTATATGGTCTTTAGCGATGTCGCCCCTTATCTGCTTATGTACAGAATCCCCAAGCGTCTCAGCAACCTTATATCGGTATTCCTTGTAAGCAGTATCAGTGAAAGCATATAATGATGCCAGTGCTGCATAACGGTTCATACTTATCTTATTCGCGCCAACCATACAAGCGGTTGTCAACGTTAAGAAACCAAATGTGGGAATATAACATTTGTATGTCTCCTTTACAACACCCCAGTTTGATAATGGGGGTAGACCTTCCTCAGCTAGGAAATACTCACGCTCTTCAAGTATCCTAATAGCCTTAGGCGTTCCAACAATTGCCGAAGCTGTTGTAGCAAATAATCCACCAATAGATACTGCCGTTAGAACCGTTGAAGAATGGTCTCTACAATATTTAAATAAACTATTGATTACTTTCATAGTCGCCACCTTCTACCCTATATAATACGAATGGGGATTTGTAGAACTCAGTGAGAAGTTCACTAACAAGGTCGTGAGCGAACTGCGGAATCATAATTGTCTGCTTATTTTCCTCATACCATTTAAGAGCTGTTCCTCCATTAAATCTTGCCATAGCAATCCAATCACAAAGCATCGTTATAATATGAATAGCTATGTCTTTTTCTGATGCACCAACATCATATAGCTTAGTCCAGTTCTCCCAATGATGAGGATTGAGAGTTAGGTGAGCTTGCCAAGCCGCTTCATACATATCGTCATAATACTGTTTGGTTGTAACATACTTCGCATCAATCATTTGCTCATCAAATGTCGGGTAGAAATGTCTGCGATAAGGATCAAATTCAACATCCGATATTTTACTCGCATCATGGTTGGCAATCAACTTACTGATACGTCCGAACATATAAGGATCCTGCACAAATTCCTCAAATCCAAATATATCAATCATTTTTTCCCATGCCCATTTAACATTACAGACATGCTCCTCAAGATAACTGAGATACTCTCGAATCTTTTTAATTTCTTCTAGCATAATATTATTCTCCTTTGTATAATTTTTTGAAAGAAAAAAAGAGCACTATACTTTCGTATAATACTCTTTGGTTGTTAATTTTCTTGTGGTTCGTCTTCAATAAAGACTACTGGTGTTTCGTCTTTCTCAACTGTGTAACCTTCAATTACGTCGTCGTCAACTTCAACACTTGTGTCGGGTTCCTCAGATTTTTCACTTTTTGTTGCTAATACTATTAGTCCAACAACCGTCACGGCTGATGCCGCTAATGCTGTCAAGACAAATGGTTTCGCTTTTTTTGCTACTTTCTTTGTTCCGTTCACAAATTTCTTGAATTTGCCGTCTTCTTTAACTATTGCTACCTCTGTTGATACTACTTCTACTACTGTATTTTCTTCCATTGATATAATCCTCCTAAGATTTTTTTTAACTTCTATTATAAGGTGTGTTTTTTTCGCGAAGTTATTCGGAAACTTCTTCGCTCTTTTTCTCAGTATTCTTAAGATAAAAATAAGTAACTGCCGCACCAATAATAACACCAGATGCAATATATTTACCTTTAGTTAACTGAGAACCGATCCACAAATCTTGTGCAAGCTCAAGGATAGCTTTATCCCTGATTCCATCTGATATGTGTGGGTATTTTTTTGCCATTAATACTGTGGCTGGCTTTATGAATTTACCATATTTAAAGCTTTTGTTTAATACGATGTTTATATTTTTCATAGTTACTCCTCCATAACTTTTGTAGTTTCTGTGAATGGTGTACGGTCTGTAAATAATTCATCCAGTGATTTTTGAGAAACAAATCCTGCAGCGCCTTTATGTCCTCCGCCCCCATGCTTCTTGGCGAGCTCGCTAACGTCCAGATAAGCGGAATATAGACTAACCGAATATCCGTTTGCTACCTGTACATATGCTATACATAGTGGATATTTTTTAAAATACTCGCCAAATAATTCCGAGGTTCTGTCCTGACAATTACATACTAAACATAATTGATCCTCAAATATAGCGGTATATGCATAGTTGGCTATCGATTTCGTTCTCATATTTTTCTTGTATTGGCCTATGATTACGCCATTATCTATTAAAAGGTCTACGACGTTCTCCGCATTATACATCAGCAAAAATGTATGATACAGGTTATTTATATCGTGATTTAACAATTGATAACCATCATAGAATAATCTAGTAAGGTCTCCAAATTGATATTTCCAAACATCGCGGTCTCCAATATAACGAGTATGCATAGGACAATCCTCAACCATTTCCGGATCGAAATCAGCTAATAATGCGCCCGTACCAAGATATTCGGTCATCTTCATAAGATATGCGTATGTTAATTCACAAGCAGCAATACCATCATAACGCAAACCTTTTATATAGAAAGGATAATTTTCATATTTCTCTATTGCTGTTTTATGGTGGTCTATCCATACAACATTCTTAGTTTTTGAAAGTAATAAAGTATTCATTACTTCAATGTCCAGGCTGTAGTCAACAATATAGACATATTCGTTTTCGTTTATTTTATCTAGAGGAAATTCATCCCCATATTGCATTGGTATATATCTGGGGACAAAGGCGTCCTTATAAGCATACGCCATTATCCACATCGCGGACATTTGACCGTCCGCATCGTTGTGGTAGAAACAAATCATCTTATTCTCCTTTCAAGAGTTAGACTATTAAAAAGTGGTTAGTTTGTCCGGATTAGCTTCAGCCCATGTTTTATACATAGCTACAAGATCAGTACCCAAGGTTTCATCAAACCAGCTCTGAGCTATAAAGAACCCATTTATTCCACCATGATAGAACCCTTTTTTATAAACATTTTTGGTGATTTTTTTCATAAAAATACCCATTACTAATGATGTGGTTAGCGAGCTCCCGAGTGCTATTAGGAGTTTTTCATTTTGTTTTACAAAAAGTTTTATCTCCTCAATTGGTGTTTTTTCTACAGTGGTTTCATTAGACATTTCTATGTCCTCCTTTGTGATAAAAAATTAATAGTTGCAAAAATAGAAAGCCATGTAATATTGCTACTACCAACACCTACTGATATTCAGTGTATGACCTTCTATTATAGCATATGTTTTTTTCGCGAAATTAAAAAATATAAGTAGTAGGTTCGTATCCCAATTCTTCCAATAAAGATTCAATAACTTCTTCGGCCGTAACCACACCAGTTGCCTCGAGTTTAGCATTAAATTTTGTATTTATTTTTGCGACAACACCCTCAAATATAGCATTATCTCCAAATTCTAGAGATGGTTCATAAGTTATAAATTTCATATAAACATCCTTTCTTTAATAAATTCTAGGAGGAACTCCAGGTCCGCTGTATCCTATAATTTTATTCTTCTTATTTATAATTACAAAATTCGTTCGTCTATTGGTTATGGTTTTACTCATTCGCTTTGCGAACCACATGAAGCCGTCCTTATCGTCTAATAAAGTGTATCCAGCATTTGATGCTTGCTTAAGAATTTCATCATCAGTAAGATGTCCTCTGGTTCCAAGGTTTGCATATTTTGTATCATCCATTGTGGTATCTCCTTTCAAGAGAAAAAGAAAAAGGGTTTTAATAACCCTAATTCTTTTTTTAAAGATCTAATTCATAGCCGACAAGTGTTTCTAATTTTTTCATTTGTTCTCTGTAATTCGCCTCGTTAATAATTCCCGTAGCATAACATTCCTTTATAAACGCTAATCTATTAGCTATTTTTAATGAAATAGTTATACTATTGATATTTTCATACTTACGAACCTCATATCGATCATGTTCTCCATTAGTCATCATTTCTTATCCTCCTATAATTTAATTTCTATTATAGGATATGTTTTGATCGCGAACTTATAAATTAGTTGCTCCCGACTTAACCATATACGCGTTGTAGTCACAATTACAGTTTAAATAAGTGCGACCCTTACTTGTGATTTTGTACTTCTTGTTATATTGGATATCTACAAATCCATAACCTTTTAACCAAGTCATATGCTTACTAAGCGTGCTATAAGTAGCCTCTAAGAAAGACTCAAGTTCTTTTATACTAGCGCCGTTCGCACCAAAGGCGATGATAGATTCTAGTATTTCTTTTCTCCATGCAGATGGAGATTTAGCTTTACGATTCTCACGTTTAGGAACCTCTTCTGAGGATTTAGCCGTAATACCAGTAGTTATGGTTACGGAGTCAGGAGTCATTATAAAAGTGCTTACCTCTGGGTATACGGGGTCATACGTACGGTGCCCATATAATTTTACAAGCGTGTTTATTGCGTTGTGTTCGTCCGCTAATTCTGCTTTCTCGCGGTCAAGCGCCTTAATACGATTGTCGACTCTTTCTAGCCTTGCTTTTAATTGGTTAATATCAATTTCGTTTTTCATTAGTTTTCTCCTTTTTGTTCATAATATATGGTGGTATATTAGTTGCCTTTCTATACTTCGCTACTTCTTCGGATTCTATTCGCTTCATCATTCTCATCAGAGTTAAATGTCATTATATAGAATACTCCGGTTGTAAGTAATTGTAGTGTAAATTTTGGAACTTCCATATTACATAAAATAAGTTCTGAGCTTCTATTTTGTTGGAAATATATTCGCCCAGCCTTAACGTCTGAGGCGGTTATCTCGGAAACAGGCCTCTCTTTTAATATCATATAGTTAGCCATATTATTGCACCATACCCTTCTTAATGTCAGCACTAAAAGCTTTAATTATTTCCTCGGCGGATGGTCCAGATATAGTAAGACCGGATCTATCTATATTTATAGTAATTGGTTCATACTCTTTTTGTTTCTCGATAATAAGATCTTTACATTCACAAATATCCTCAAGCTCTTTAATGCGCTCATTTTTTTCAATATTCTCAGAGACCAAATCGAGATAATCCTGATATTTAACAACATAACCTAAGTCTTTAGTTTGTATAGCGAATAAAAAAAAGTTTTTCTTTCTTGCGGTTTTTTTCTAACATTTCGTTAAATTTAGAATCAATTAGTGAGCACTGATAGACATCTAATGCTTCCGCATCATATATTTTCTTCTCTAACATAGCTATTTGCACGGTTAAGTTTTCAACATGTAGTTCATGGCCTTTTGTAGCATTTAGATGGTCCACACTCGAGTCAAATAATTGAGTCCTTAACTGTTCATTTTCCACTAATATTCGATCTTTAAATCTTGTAAGCTCTATGACTTTATCGCTTAATAATTTAAACTCGCCTGCTGGTGATGGTAAGGTTTTAAAATAGTCAAGTAGAGCCCTAATAGCTACTACCAAATCTAAAGAGTCTACATTTTTATTGTGGCCATACTCGTTTACCACTTTTTTTGCATAACCAATTGGTCCATCTTTTGATAAATTTATTTCATTAATACCGTTCATTTTTTTTATCTCCTTTCAAGAGAAACTATTTTTTAACGATGCCTTTTCTACTACAGATAATGTTAAATATCATTTCTTTTTGATACTGATACAATTTAATGCCTAGTTGATTCTCAACGAGTGAGATGGCCGCTGAATATATTGTGATTACTTGTCTTGGAATTTCACACATTGTATGGTTATTGTAATAGTCGTAGAAATCCTCACGTTTTAATTTATTTTGTTCTGTAAAGAAGTCTAATTCGGACTCGATTGAAGAGTTTAACTCTAGCTCAGATATTGGATCTTTATTTGCTATTGAAAATGTCATATTAACTTCCTCCTATTCATCAAATGTGCAGCGACCGTCCGTAATATTTCCTACGCCATCAAATGCTGCTTTTCTAAACTGCCCAGTTGCAATAACTTTACTGTACTCTAAACAATTAATTGTTATAAGCATAAAAGCGGGTAACTCCTGCCCAGCCAATAATAAGTCAGCTTTTTTAACAAAGTCTTTTTTAAGCGAACACACATTATTATGGCTGCAGGTAGAGCAGTCAACACGTATTATTCCCATATTATTTATCCTCCTTGGTTAATGTTTTGTACAACTCTTCGGAAGCAGGATCCGCTGCTTGAAAAAAATCCCTCATATTCGGATTAGATGAGCATTTACAACACTTACTATATTCTTTTAGTTGCCCACCATCGAATACGCAATGGGAGCACTTAATAAAATATCTGTCTTTACAGATAGGAGGAGTATCAGTTGCTGCTTCCACAAAAGCGCCTCTTCCATAAAACATATTGATAATACTTTTTAAACCGTTAACTTTTTTTGGATCGGCCAATATCTCTTTTCTAGGAACTAAGGTCTCAAGCTCTTCGAATGTATAATGGCGATTTGGATATAATTGAGCGACAAACTTCAACTCGCAATAAATATTGTAGCGCTCACCTTTAAAATATTCCTCTTCACGAATTCTACGAGGCAATCGAAAACCAGCCGTATCAAAACCTTGCTTTTCGAAAAGAGGGCAGTTTGTTTCGTATTCTGTCCTAAGTTGCTCATATTGTTCATTTTCGGAATCAATTACGCGGTTCTTATGGTCAACAAATAATTCCGCAGACTCTCTGTCAAGACATGCAAATTCATTGAACACCATATGATCCTCATAATCACTACCATTGTCATACATAACCACATATATTTTATCCATTTGTTATTCCTCCTTATCTTTCTCAATCTCTATTAATATAAATTTAGCCCCACTATTTCTTTTAGAGGCATAGTGTCTAAGAATGGCGTCTGTAAAACCAAAAGACTCACCCAATTCTTCGTAAGTACCAGTTCCTAGTATTTCATCTCTATTATTGTATAGCGCAAACACTTTTCTTCTAGATATTACTTTTTTCTTCGCCATTATTTAACCCTCGACTTTCTAAATAACTGTTAGTATCTGGTACAAACTCTTTTAGAGGACATTTGCCTGGTTTTTTATCTTCATAACAATAACTCGATATATTTGTATTTCCAAATGGTGATTCAGGATGCCAACAATTAACATCATCAGTATATTCACTCACTGGTGAAGTAAATGGACAGAAACGGCAACTTGTTATTTCGGCCATCTCAAATATATACTTTTTAGTAGGTACTTCTGGAGGTACTATACACGGCCTAGGTAGCGTTAACCATTTATCTTCTTGTATTTTATAGGTTCTTCGAAGTGATTTCATGACTTTTGTTACCGATTCGTCCATAGATTCCGCACCAACAGTCACATTGATAATTGCTATATTAACATCATCAACTAATAAGTTTCCATAATAATTATAAATAGGCATATTTATTTTTCTCCTTTTCGATTAGCATATTTTTTCAACAGTTGTGGTGGCACATAAATTACTTGATAAGATATTCCGAGCGCTCTATTTTTAACGATGCGCCCGGATAAGAACAATTCAATTAAGTTTAATTTCTTCAACAGTTATTAGCCCCTTTCAAGAGTTATTAAAGACTGTCTTAAATAACGGAGTAGACTGGGGTATTAAGGATTTAGATATGAGACTATAGGTTGACGGATGCATTATGAGTCGCCTGTCAAATACGTACACCTCCCCAGGTTTTCCACCATATTTTTTATTATAGGCGATGCGTAATCCAGTCCATTTATTAAGTTTTAATTTTTTACGCGTAATTGTGGGTATTGCTGGTGGAGCATACTCTGATAAAATTACCGTATAACCATTTATAAATGGTACTTCACGAACTTCTTTTCCAACTTTTTTATCATAAGGATTATTCATCTTTATCCACCTCTAAATCAAATCGGATAGCAGCACATAGTCGTCTATCCTTTTATCATAAATCTTAATGTTTGACTCGGCTGCCGCTCGAAGAGCATCAAAGTCTTTTCTAGAAATAGTTATTAGTTCAGTTGAAAATATTATTCGATCGCTTAATAAATCGTCAGTTCTATAAATAATAGAAAATACATCATCTTTAATTAGCTCGACCAATCTGTTAACTAATTCTTGTTTTATTATTTTCTCTACATCAACTTCGGTATATACTCTGGCCTCCTGACCAGAGATAGTTGTGGTGGCTTTATATACTTTATGTTTCATAGTATTCTCCTTTCAAGAGCTTATCCTAATTTAATAACCGTTTCTTTATTTTTTGTCATGTTTTCTGCAATTGAACTGTATATTTTGGAGACATTTGTTAGGTTTTGGTTAAAATCATTCAATAGAGTATCTAACTCGTTATTGAATTTCTTAAGAACTTCTTCTTTAGCTTTCTCGCGCACTTCTTTTTTAAGAGCTAAAATATCAATATTAGATACTTGTCTTGCTGCTTCAGAAGTTACAGAAGTTTTAATATCGCTAAAAGATGCATCAACAGACGTTTTAATCTCCGAATATATTTTAGCTTTGATAGCAGCTGTCGCCGAATTAGCTTCTGTTCGGACTCTGTTCGTAGCTTCTCTGTTTACAGCTACTTGTACGGCGTCATGTATAAGCTCATCTGAAATCTTTACATCAACTTTTCCAGCTAAACTATCAACCGTAAGCGTGTACAATTTGTCCATTTTTCTACCTGTGTAAATTGCGTAACCAATTGATGCTACCGATACTACTGCTGTTGATACCATTATTATATTTTTCATGTTTTTGTTCTCCTTTCAAGAGACATTTTTAGTGAAAGAAAAAGGGGATATAATTTCCCCTATTCTTTTTGAATTATTTTGCTTCTAGCCAATCGTTATGTTTTTTTGCTAATTCTGCGAAACAGAAACATTCTCTCTTCCAGAGAGTTTCGTACTTGTTCGCTTTGTCACGTTCAACTGCAAGTTCCTCTTTAAGTTTTTTGTTTTCATATTCCAATTCTTTAACATTATCCATTTTGTATCCTCCTAAAATTTTTTAACTTCTATTATAGGATATGTTTAATTCGCGAAAAGAAAAAGGTGTAGCCTCCAGGGCAATTACCCTAGTTTGATATATAATTCAATATACAAAGTCACCTTTTAATTTCTATTATAAGCTGCGTTTATTTCGCGAAAAGAAAAAGAGCGGTTAAGCTCTAGTTCTATTCTTCTTCATACCTATAACAATTTGGAGCGGTTGCATAACAAGGAAATAATCCACAATCCTTGCACAATTCAAATTTTTCTTTTTCTTTCTCTGCGTCTGAAATTGATAATTCTTCAATGCGTTTAACTTGCTCTTTTTCCATTTTTATAAAATCCTCCTTATAATAGATTCTATTATAAGCTGCGTTTATTTCGCGAGTTATGGCAGTTTTTCCATTACGCCGACCCATGATTATAAATAATTTCTTTTCCATGATTACCTCCTAAATTGCACATCGTCAATCTCGGCAACAAGAGTGAATTTCTCGAACCATGCTTGTTTGTCATTACTCGTCAGTGTGGAGTTGTTAAATATTAATGAGCCACTAGTATAGTCCTTTTTTAATGCCGCTGTGCACGCGTTAAGGACATTTTGAGAAGGTTTCTTATATAGACCATCAATAGTTGGACTGAACTGTACCGCATGTTTATTATCGTATATAACCTCATATAAAGTGTTCGGATATTGTTCGTCCAAAACCCTATTGACTACTACACACGCCGTCCATAACATACAATCATATGACTCGGCTCCCGCCTCATGTTCAATAAGCATTGCTAGCTCATAAAATTCTTCGTCCGTAAAAGATATACGATATGCACTCGTAGATATTTCCTCTTGCAGTAACTCCATATCATCCTCTAGCGCTGCGGTTCGTTTTTCGATATCATCTAACATAATAATTAACTCCTCCAATTCTTTGTCATAGAAATCCTCAGTTTGTTCGACGGATACAACTGTTTCTGGCTCTACCGTTGGTAAAATATCCGGACGGTTAAAAAGATAATATCCAAATGTAAACACCATAAGAAACGTAAGACTTATTGTAGACCCGATCATTCCATAAATAAAACCATCGTTTAATTTTTTCATAATATCCTCCTTCGAAAAAGAAAAGAGTTTGTAAAACCCTTTATCTTTATCTTTATTTTTTTTGTTATTTAATTAATTTCATAATGATATTGTATATCCCGTTTAATATAGCTTTAAGCCCGGCAAATACCTGTTTAAATACCAGATATATTATACCTAAGACCATAACTATGATTATCATATCATACATTTTCATTACCTCCTTTAATTTAAATTCTATTATAGGAGATGTATTCTACGCGGAAAAAGAAAAGAGTATAAACTCTTCCTTTTTAATATATAACGTTCAGTACCATGTCGTTATAAGCGTCCTCCCCAATCAAAGCTATCATATTACTCTCGTAGTCGTCAAGAACCTTCACTGTTGTGACGACTCCTTCGTACGAATAATTTATAACTTTTTTGGCGAATAATTTTCTTATAATATTTAACATTTTAAATCCTCCTTTAATATATTCTATTATAGGATATGTATTCTACGCGATCAAATTTTACTTCGACCCACAAGCGAGTTATGCAGACAATTTACGCAATAGTCTAACTCGTCATTTAACGTCTTGCAATTTCTGGTAACCTCTTCTCGACACTTCGGACGATCTTTAGGACATCTGTAAATAATCGATTTACGAAATATGTCTCGTAGTGCCTCTTTGTGTAGTACTGGGTTTATTTTTAATAGATCCTTATTAGTCATAGGTACGACCTTTCGATAAAAAAAAGAAGCCCTTAAGCTTCCTCTTCTTTCGAATTATCCTTTCTTAGTTTTAAAACTAGCATAGTACTAGCGATTCCAATTGCTCCTCCAAGAACAGCGCCTGTCAATAAATAACGGTTTTTAACCAATTGCGCTCCAATATACATATCTGTCGCAGAACATTCTGCAATGACTAATCGAGAAGCTTCACTTAACGTTCCACCCTCAACTGGTCCTACATATTTCTCAACAAAATATTTTGCTGGGCCAATAAATTTTCCTTTATTATCCCAAGCGGCCTTGTAGATTTTTTCTAAACCTTTAGTATTCATTTTAATTCCTCCTTAGATTTTTAATTCTATTATAAGCAATGTATTAGTCGCGAAAAAGAAAAGAGACTTTCGCCTCTATCTTTTAGTAATCTTAATTTGTATATCCCATTTCTCAGAGATGTATAATCCTCCAAAATAAGCCAATACACAACCAACTACAAAATAACCAACCGCTGTTGGAATATCATATACCATCATGTAATTATAGATAACCTCTCTACCGGCAATACGAGCGTCGAAATCGACATGTCGCATTGACAGCAAATAAATGCCTATCATTGTGATGTATATGGCTATTGCCAACAACATTTCTGTTTTGTACTGGTTGTAAATTCTTAATGCTTTCTTCATTTTAAATCCTCCAATAATATAATATTTTTACTACTACTATTATAGGGGATGTTTTTGACGCGAAGAAAAAAGAAGACTAAGTTTCCTTAATCCTCTTTCGATATTTATTTTTCTTCTTTTTTAACCTCTTGTTCAAGATCTTCTATGATGTAATCGAGTAATGCTATATCCGTCATACAACTTGAAACGTCTTTATGCAGTCTTTTAGTAAAGTCCGATGGGTGATCTCCATCCTTGTCAAATTCAAACATGATATCTGCATCCCTTTTCGTGATCTTTAATAACTTCTGCAAAGTTTTTTTTCTAGCTACTGCCATTTCTAATACTTCTCTTTTATTCATTTTTAAATCCTCCTTTAGATTATAAAAAATAATATTTATCATTATAGCATACGAATTATTCGCGAAGAAAAAAGAAGGGTTGTTATACCCTCTTTCTACTATTCTTCCTCGTCCTTATACATTTCAAGACATCGATCGACTTCCTTTATAGTCATTACGACCATTGTTTTCCACCCGTATTTGATTAGCGAGAACACTAACAATATTAAATTAACTGGTATCATAATAATCATAATAAACGCAGCTAATAGCCACGGTATTTTTTTATTAAATACGCCAATATAATACATGTTTACTCCTGCCATCAATCCAATGTGGATACCTCCAAATAATGCTTTAATAAGCTCTAACAAATCTCTCATTTTAATTCCTCCTTATAATAGTTTCTATTATAGGCAATGTTTTAGACGCGAAGAAAAAAGAAGACTAAGTTTCCTTAATCCTCTTTAGAAATTACATTTCTTCTTGGTTGTATGCCATACGAGTGCCTATCTCTATAGCTTGTTTCAATTGATCTTCGTCGTAATCATATACGTTATTTAATCCACTTACATATCCAACACCTGTTAAATATGGTAATGAATAGTTTGTACCGTGTATACAATTAATCTCCGATTCTAATTCTAAACAAGTTTCTATTAATCCTTCTTTACTCATAATGCTTTTCCTCCTAAAATTTATTTTCTATTATAGCATACGAATTCTTCGCGAAAAAAGAAAGAAGCTAATTTCTAGCTTCGATCCTTTGAATTATCTTTTGATTAGTTTCATTAAACGGAAAATTCCTCCGAATAATATTTTGAATACACCTCTCAATAATACTACAGCCACAATAATGACTACTAGTAATACCAAAATTAACATCCCTAATAATATACTTCCTATATCCATTTTTAAATCCTCCTTTAATAATTTCTATTATAGGATATGTTTTTTCCGCGAAAAAAAAAGAACTTACGTTCTCTTTTTGAAATTTAACTCTCTATCCATTTTTTACCATTATAATATCCATACTCATAACTTCCGCCCCATGGACTCATTTTTGTTAGTAATAAGAATTCGTCAAGTTCTTCTTTAGTTAGGTGCCCACTATAGTGCTTTTTACCGTCTTTATAACGGCCTTTGCGTCCTTTTAGTTTTGGCACCCACTTAATTAAGTCCTTGATTAAATCCTCATACATATCATCTTCTTTGTCTATTGCAACTTCTATATACGTTGTATTGTTCATAATTGTTCTCCTTTCGCGAGTAATCTCTATTATAGGAAATGAATTTTCCGCGAAAAAAAGAAAAGCCGTGAATTAACCACGACTTTTGAATAGACCCATTATCTTGAAATCCGGTAGATGCCCCTTCTCTTGAAATTGCATCGTTAATATCGCTAACGTAATATTACCAGCAACTCCAACAGCCGCACCTATCCAAGGTTCCCAATTAATTTTCGTTTTTGTCTTGTCGCTTGCTACAGCGCTAGCCAAATTCTTAATTGCCTCGGTCTCCTCTTTTATGCGTGCCGTTAAGCACTGGTACTCTTCCGTTAATGGTGAATACCGATCCCTTTCAAGGTAAAGATAATCTAACTGAGATTCCGCTAATTTGCGACCCCAATTCGTTTGTTTTTTAAACATGACTTTTCTTTCCTCCTTTCGAAGACGTAATGTCTTCTATTATAACATACGATTTTATCGCGTAAAATGAACGTCACGAACAACCTTAAATCTAACGGACGTTTTAGTCGCAAGATTGTCGGCATACTCGTCAAGGACAAATCGGTAAATATCCGTATCTTCTCCGGAGGAGTCAATCTGTAATTCACCCTCGCACTTGTACTTCCTTTTAAGGACATATATAAGTGTTAGGACTAAAAAAATATTCATTATTAATAGTATTACGGTGGCTGTATTCATAATTTATTCTCCTTTAGTTTCTGTTTCTTCTTTGTGCTAAACCAAGTACTTTTTGGTCGTATATTATATTACTGCTGTCTCGCCATACCTTGTTTAAGTCTTTTGTAAATTTACCCTCTCGTTGATCTTTATCTCGTTTGTTTTGAACCTTTTCGGATATTGGATTCTTCTCACGATTTTTAGCAGCTTGCTCCGCAAGAACCGCATTCTGGCGATTAGTTATGAGCTTCAAGAAAGCCTCCCCAGCTTTTAGGACGAGTGGATCAAAGTTCTTTTTAACTAGACTTGGTCCAGTTCCATTTTTTGAAGTTTTAATAGCATTTATTGCATCTTTTAACTCTTTCGCATAATCCATTTCTTTTTTCGTATATTCTGCTATAGGTGTACCATTAGCATAAAAGCCACCGCCGCCATTTTTTATTTCCACAGACTTACCATTAATATCAACAAATACTCTGGCATCATCTTTAATCTTAACATCGGCTTTAGCAAAGTCTTGACGTATTTGACTAGTGGTGGTACGTGTAGCTGCGCGCTTAGCTAGTAATCCTGCCACTTCATCCACGGCAGTCTTCTTACCATTCTTTACGCCATTGGTATAGCCCCATTTCATACCTTTTTTACCATGTTCTATATATTCTGACATATAAACCTCCTTTAGATGTCTTAAAAATGACCAAAAATATAGAAACCTCGTATAAAGCGGTATACGCCTATTCCTTAGAGTTTACCCCCATTTTGAAGGAATTGGTCGAGGACCAGTAGGAGAATGGCTGTAATCGCCGTATACGAGGTCACTTTTTTCTTAAACTGCTATTTTTTCTCCAAAATTGACTTAGCATCTAATTCTAGCGTCAAACTCTTCTTATTTTGGTAGTAATCTGTTGGTTCATTTAAAGCTAAGCGTAATACTTCCCTATCGCCGGAATTATCTATCAAGATCTTTCCGTCCGTAGGAGTTTCTGTACCTGGAATGCCTGTAGCAATACTTGTTAGAATTGACATTACGCCCGCGCCAACAGATATCGTTACAATATTCTTCCAGTCCATAGCGGTAACCGCTTGACCAATCGTCATTAAGGATACGGCTGTTTGTGCCATAGTCTTAACCGCTCTTGTCAAGGCAGCTTTTACAAATTCGACATTAACTAATTTTTGCATAATTCTCCTTTTCTAAACACTTCGTCGTATTAACGTTAATCTACTATTTACAGTAGTGGCGCCTGGTGAATTATTTAAGTAGATGACCACTTCGTCCGCATCAATATCTTGGAAACTAAACCATAGACCAGTATTGTTATAATTACTTACCCATTCTTTAGTTCCTGTATTGTAGTATAATCCGGCGGAATTATCAAGCGATTTAATATTAGCGGTTGGCGTATCGACGTCAACGCCATTTTTTCTAAAACGAAACTCGTGGCGCCAAGACGCAATACCTGTTACCGCATCAGATATAAAAGTATATTTACGAAATGGTATTATAGTTGTTGATATTCCAACCGTATTCGATACCGGTCTTGTATCAGTAACTATATCATTATACTCTAAACTCTTAGTTTGCCATGCACCATTTATTATTGTACTTACACTTAGTACACCACGCCATTCATCCATATAAGCGACTTTTGCGCCACTCCACTCTCGCCAGACATTACTAATACAAACTTTATTCCGTAGAGGCCATACCGTTTGAAGTATCATTGGCGCAGCAATCCCGATAGGATTAAACAGGGACCTGTTTAAATATATATTACGCCGTAACATTTTAAGCCACCGCGAATAACATATCGCCAACTAACGCACCAGAGGTAGTAGTTATACATGCCTGACTAAAAGTAATACACGATTGATCAAATATTCTTGGTGCGCCAAGCATTGACCAATCTATGGTCGTAAGTTGGCTAGCTGTTGGACAGAGTGCCGCAGCCCTAGGACGAACCGCCGTTACTCCAAAGTTACCAGCAGTACCTGTAGACGCTGATAAGGTTACAGCCTCTACCGATCTTATATATTTACCATTTGTCGGATTTATCCGATATCGTCTACCTGCTGCCACTGACGCTGGTAAAGCAGTCGCACCCCAAGCGTAGATGTTAACACTGCCTGTAGTACCGTCATGGAAAGTACATTGCGCTGTTGGTGTAGAAACCGTTGCTCCTGTAGCCGTATACCATTCTAAAAACCATTGGACTTCGGAATAATCAGACTCGCCAATTCTTTCCGCAAGATTATTATTAGCCAAGTTTGAATATAGATTAACATTTGCGGTTTGTATTGCTACCGAGTTACCAAGAAGACCGCCCATATGCATAAGGCGATCCTCTATTAATAATGTACTACCGGCGAAAGCCATTTGAAAAGTTAATTGAGCTAAAACGCGATGTTGATCAGCGGCTTTTGTAGGGAGTGCATTCGAGCCAGATAACGGAAATGCACAAATAGCTGCTGTTGTTGGTATTGCCGCTTGTGTCGGAACACCGGTTGCTCTCCATAAAGAAGCTTGATGTCCTGCAACCATAGTGCTCATAGAGGCCTTCTGGAAAGGATGTCTCATACCTTGACCCATACCCTTCACAAGACCGTCTAAACTATCTATTGCCATGTAATTACCTCCTAAATATACTTGATGTAAATAGTCCCTTCACGAAGAGTCGTTGGGTCTGGTGGATTTCCTGTACCGTATAAAGTTGTTTGTTGTATTTTTTCAGCGCTAGTTGTTAAATTTACTACATTTATAGCACCGTCATCTTCTATGACTATTTTATGTCTTGTTCCGTCCGGAGACTTAGATACAAAGCCTACACCATTAACCAGGGTTTCAAAATTGCCATTAGATTCCACAGATACTGTTGAACTATTACCAAGACGAACCATATTACTCTTATTGACTTTTGCGCCATAGCCAACAGCAGTCGAATTTGTAAATGGCCCAGTGTTTACACTTTTATCTACACTGGCTAAGGCTCCTACAAATGTTAATTTATCGTCGGTTTGAACCGTACCTATCCCACCAAAATTACTAATACCGGTGTCAGCACCAATAGCCGTATTATAAAATCCGGTAGTATTATTAGATAACGCATTTCCACCAATAGCCGTATTATTTGCTCCTGTACTTAAATATAAAGTATGAGCCCCAACTGCCGAATTACCACCATTAACTGTATTCGACATTAATGCATCTTCGCCAACTGCCGTATTACCTATACCTGTAGTATTAGCAGCCATTGAACTCCAACCCATAGAGGTGTTATGATGACCTATTGTATTTGCTCGCATAGCGCGATAACCAACAGCAGTATTATATCTACCAGCATCTTGTGTTAGGTCTGGATTGTTAGACATTAAAGCTTCGTATCCAATAGCCGTTAATTCTTTGCTTGTCCCTAACACATTCAAGGCATTCACACCAACTGCCGTATTTTGATTGTAAATATTATTATTGAGATCAATAAACTCTCGATAAATATCTGTAGCCAATGACCACCAATCACTCAATGCGGCCGGTGTATTATTTAAATTTGGTTCATCTGTTGACATCCATATATTGCCATTAGCGTCCGTTACTATATCGCCATTTGCATATTCTGTAACAGCGCTCCATTTAGCAACTACGTCCGTTCGATCTATGAATGCTGCTGGAGGATTTCCCCAACCATAGTCACTCCAATCAGAACCATTTTTAGTCAACACCTGGCCAGCAGTTCCTGTAGAACTAGACACCAAAGGAGGAAACCCCCACCAAGCATTAGCAGAGGTTCCGTCCAAAGGAGTTGCATGATTTATATTATTATTCTGAAGAGATGCCCATGGAACACCATAAGCATCTATAGCCATATCGTGATCCGTATATGTTACCGTAGCATCCCATCTAGCTATTACGTTATGTTTATCAATAGTAGCCGCCGGAGGATTTTGCCATGAGTAGTTAGTGTCTAACGCCCCTGTTTTTGTAAGTATTTGGCCACTCGTGCCAGTATTAGAAGGGACAAAATTTATAACCATCCAATCACTCGTGTTTGCCGGAGGATCTAAATTAGTATTTGTGCTTAAAGAGTAGTATAGATACGTACTTTTAGACACAATATCACCAGCTTTATAGGTTGTGGCTGATGACCAAGGTCCCAAATATACAAAATTATTATGATTTTTAGGAGCGTTTAAAAACTTCATGGCTTATCTTCCTTTCATTATCCTATTACTACAGCGGTATATTGTCCAGCTGTTGGAGCTACTGCAAATTTGAATGTAACATTATTTAAGTCCGTATGCTCAACATCAGTGAGAACTTCTGCGTATGGAGAAGCTGTCTCGAACAACGTCACTGTAACAGCTCTTGTATTAAGGTTATGTGTTACTGGTAAACTTGTTAGTGTACCATTACCAATTGTTACTGAGAATTTAGATATACCAGCGGGAACATTAGCCCATTGATATGATCCTGCTACACCAGTTGCTTGTAAAAACTTACCATTGTTACCCGTACCATTTGCAGGAACGTGCAAACTACCATCAGTTGAAGGATGTACATAGTTATTAGCTCCGTCCGCAACATTGATTAAAGTTCTTACTTGAGCCGCGGTTAAGTCTTCAACATTACCAGTAGCCGCAGTAACACGACCTTTAATTGTAGCAGTAGCTACTTGTGCTAGTTTAGCATTTGTTACCGCATTAGCTGTAATAACTGTTGCGCCATCGCCAGTAGAGGTTACTTCTCCTGTATGATTTGGATGGGTATAATTGTTGTATACGGTATCGAAATAAGTCTTGAGAGCTGCTTTCATATTAGCGAAAGTAAACTTCTTAAGAACGTTCGAAGCAGCGGAGTCACTATAACCAAAGTTATCAGCATCCACAGGTGTTGCTTTAGCAGCAGAACCAACAATTATAGTACCAATACTTGTAGCGGTCTCATTACCGCTATTAGTCCCAGAAGTATTTGTAATAACTGTTTGTTGCGCAGCTGTAACGTATTGTCTATCACCAGACGCAGCTACATCAGCAGTCGTTAAAACTACCGCGCCAGTTCTACCAGCAACGCTCATTACGGCGTCTGTATTATCGACCTTATCGAATGTCACCCCATTGTAAACTATCCAGTCACCAACTCCATATGGAACAGCGCTAATAGTTCCACCCACAGAAATAACCCAATAGAATCCTTTAGCTGGAGAACCAGGAGCCGCGCCACCAGAAGCATCCCAAACACCTTGGTATTCTAATTGACCAAGTATTGAGTCTGGAAGTTGCGCGGTTGGTATTTTACCATTTCCGTCCAAAGACGCTAAACCATTATTTACACCTAGTAAATTACTAGTTAGTAAATAGAACCAGCTAGTTCCGTTGTGAACTTTCGGACGATTATCAGTTGTATTGTAATACACTTGACCTGCTTGACCGGCCGGATCAGTCCCCAATAGATGAAGTACTACATTTTGTATCTGATTTTTTAGTAGGTCAAGATTGTTTAAAAGTTTCATTATTAAACCCTCCTAGTTGCAGTATACTTTCCCGCTAAATATAGCTGAGAAACTGATGGTTAAACTCATGTTATCGATGTACTTTATATCACCATATACAGCGGTTCCACCACTATCGACGATAGTTGCTGATGGAAACTTTCCTAAATTATGCTCAACGACCCAAATATCAGATGCAACATCTTGGGAATGCGTATATGTAAAGCTGGTTCCTGGAGGTCCTGGAGGACCGGGTGGGCCAGGAGGCCCTGGTGCCATATAAGTCATTTCGATGGTTGGATTTTGTTGAATAAACTCTATCGTTTCAGGAGGACTTGTAATTATTTCAACAACTTCTCCGTCAATAATAATTATATCACTCATGCTCAGTCACATCCTTCTCAACAATTATCTTAAATGTCTCGGTGGACTGTACAAAACCTCCATCGCTAAATTGTATGTCGCAATTATAATTCCCAAGTGGTAATGTCTCGGTAATTGTTGCGTTAACTACGAATGAATAATCTCCCGGAACATTCGTCTCGGTGATTACAAATTCGGCTGCTAAAATATCTTTAGAATTTTTTATTTGAGATTTTAATTTAGAGGCTTCTCCCGTTCTTGGAGACCCATCAAAATTTTTTCTTTTAACTAGTAAGGCTAGAGTGTCTCCTCGTTTTACGGTTACTATATCCATATTTTACCTCCTATTTAGTATTTAAAAAGTTAAAATATAGAGGGCAAGAGCCTCCGACCCTCTATATGCTAGGACTAGTGGACATTCGCCTACCTAGCCAGGCTATAATAAACAATACAGGATTTGAAAACGTGTGTGCTCGTCAAATTGGTTACCGTATTGTTGATTCTGTTAGAACTTGCTTCCATTTTGATTGTAATTCTACTTGTATGATTCGGCCCACTTGCTGTAGACTTCCTCTGCTTGAGGGTGTTTATCTAATAGACTAAAGACTCCTTCAGGCTTACTATAACCAACTTTTTCTTGGATAATAGCCTTATATTTGTCAAGATTGTTCGTTACAACTACAGGGCGAACCAAATTAGCCACTTTATTCAAGTCAAATAATTTACCAGGACATGACTTATATGTTGCAAAACGTCCGTGTCCAAAGATAGCCATCTCTTTACCCCAACGAGCTTCAATTTCTTTGATCTTCTCAGCAACAGCTTTATAGATTGCTGCTGTAGGAGGCATTTCGTCGAAATTACCAACAACGCATATGCCTA